>Ga0079221_10000014_pt1 | contig 49594 bp, 40 predicted proteins | sample GAAS200_FD_75069 | JGI IMG/M metagenome (GOLD analysis project Ga0079221, IMG submission 75069) | Agricultural soil microbial communities from Georgia to study Nitrogen management - GA AS200 | ecosystem: Environmental > Terrestrial > Soil > Agricultural land | place: USA: Georgia | collected... | reverse complement strand
TCAAGGCGAGCCTCGCCAAGGGCGGCGCCAAGGGCGCGGACCGGAAGCCGGCGAAGCGGGTCGAGAAGAAGGGCGCGGCGAAGAGCACCGCGGCCGCTCCCAAGAGGAAAGTCGCGTCACGGTAGCGCCCTGATGGCCGACCGCTGACGGCCGACGGCTGACTTTGAAAGGCTACACCTCCCGCGACGTCTCCAAGCTCCTCGGCCTCTCCGTCGCCCAGGTGCGCACCTACGCTAACGACGGATTCCTCACTCCGGACCGCGGCCCCAAGGGCGAGCTGCTCTTTTCTTTCCAGGACCTCGTGATTCTCCGCGCCGCGAAGGGCCTCGTCGCCGCGCGGGTGCCCTCGGCGCGCATCCGGCGCGCGCTCCGGCGCCTGCGACAGGATCTCCCGCGGGGGCGTTCCCTGGCGGAGCTGCGCATCGCGGCGGAAGGCGCCCGCATCGTGGTGTCGGACGGCGAAAAGACCTGGAGCCCGGAGTCGGGGCAGATGCAGCTCGACTTCGCCGTGAGCGACCTCGCGGCCCGCGCGGCCCCGATGGCCCGGCGCGCCGCGCAGGCGGCGCGGGAGGACGACGCCGATCGCGACGCGGACGACTGGTACGAGCTGGGGCTCGAGCTCGAAGCGGTGGCGCCGGACGAGGCGCGGGACGCGTATCGCCGGGCCCTGGAGCTCGACCTCCATCACGCGGACGCGCACGTGAACCTGGGCCGCCTGCTCCACGAAGACGGGAAGGCCGCGGAGGCGGAGCGGCACTTCCGGCAGGCGCTCGCCGCGGAGCCCGAACACTCGACCGCGGCCTTCGATCTCGCGATCGCGCTCGAGGACCTGGGCCGCACCGGCGACGCGATCGAAGCCTACCGCCGCGCGCTCTACGCCGAGCCCGCGCTCGCCGACGCGCACTTCAACCTGGCGCGCCTGTACGAGAAGACCGGCAAGCGCGCCGCCGCCCTCCGCCACCTTTCGGCCTACCGCCGCCTTTCGGGAGAATCATGACCCTCTACGTCGGCACCTCGGGCTACGCCTACAAGGAATGGAAGGGCTACTTCTATCCGGAGAAAATCGCGGCGGACGAAATGCTGCGCTTCTACGCCACCAAGCTCCGCACCGTGGAGATCAACAACACCTTTTACCGGATGCCGAAGGAAGCGGTGGTGACCGCGTGGGCGGAGCAGGTGGGACCGGAGTTCCGCTTCATTCTCAAGGCCTCGCAGAAGATCACCCACTTCAAACGGCTGAAGGACGTGGGGAGCGAGCTCGAGTACTTCCTGAAAGCGGCGACCCTGCTCGGCGAAAAGCGCGGGCCCACGCTCTTTCAGCTCCCGCCCAACATGAAAAAGGACTTGCCGCGCCTGACCGATTTTCTGGCGCTCATCCCCAAGCGCTGGCGCGCGGCCTTCGAATTCCGGCACGAGACCTGGTACGGAGAGGACGTCTACGACGCGCTCCGGTCGGCCAACGCGGCGCTGGTGCTCGCCGACAACGACGAGGGTCCCGAGCCCGCCGCGGTGGCGACCGCGGATTGGGGTTACCTCCGGCTCCGGCGGGAGAACTACGACGACGCCGCGCTCCAGGGCTGGGTGACTCGGGTCACGTCCCAGCAGTGGTCCGATACCTTCGTCTTCTTCAAGCACGAGGAGGCGGGAGCGGGGCCCGCGATGGCGGCGCGCTTCGAGGGGCTCGCGGGTGCAGGCTGAAACCGAAGCGCGTGTCCTCGCGGCGGGTGTCGCGCTCTTAACGGAGGCGGGCGCGGCGCGTCTCACGCCAGCGCCCCGATTCTTCCCGCTCCAAGCGTCTCGCTCGAGGAGGGTACGGACGATGCATCGAACCACTGGACGCGGCCTCGTCGCCGGGCTCGCCGCCGCCGCCGCGGCGCTCGCCATCGCGGCCTGCTCGAACGACCACATCATGGTGCCCCCGCCCCAGGCGGTGACCCGCCTGCAGGCCGATTCCGTGGCGGAAGTGGTGTCCGCGGACGCCGACGCGATGATCGACGGCGCGACGTTCTCGGTGGGCGCGAGCGGCTCCTTCGCCGGGACGGCCCCCGCGTCGCCCGACGTGTGCGTGAGCCGGACTCCCGCGAGCCCCGCCAATTCCGACTCCGACGCGGTGCCGGACTCGGTGCGGCTCGATTTCTCGGGGTGCGTGTTCGGATTCGCGGGCCACACCCTCACCATCACCGGGACCATCGATTTCCTGGACCCCTCGCCCACCCAAACCGACCACGCCCTCGAGACCAGGTACACGGACTTCGGATTCTCGGCGCACGATTCGGCGACGGGCAAGACCCGCTCCTTCACGCAGAACGGGACCCGGACCGTGAGCGGCTCGGACTCGGTGCTGAGCTTCACCGAAACCGGGTTCCAGACGGTGTACACCTTCGCCAACGGCGCCACCGCGACGCACCTGGTGGACTGGTCGGCCGTGTTCCGCGCCGACGTGGCGGGGACGATCCATCCCGATTCCCTGCCCTCGGGCGACTGGGACATCACCGGGGCTTCCACCTGGAGCCGGGGAGGGAACGATTACTCGCTCGCGGTGACGACCAACCCGCAGCTGCATTTCAACGCGACCTGCGCGGTGCGCCCGCGGTTCGACGCCGGGACCCTGACCGCGGTGGTGACGCGCAACGGCGCGACGTCGACGGTGACCGTGCAGTTCACGGCGTGCGGGCAGTACACGGTTACGCGGTCCTAGACGCCCCCGCCAGCCCTCAGCATTCAGCCGTCAGCCATCAGTAGAAACACCTACTGACAGCTGACGGCTGATGGCTGATGGCCGATCGGCTCTCGTCGTTACTTCGCGCGCTCCAGGTAGCTCCCCGATCGCGGATCCACCCGCACCCGGTCTCCCTCGCCGATGAAGTCGGGGACCTGGACGGTGACGCCGTTCGAGAGCTTGGCGGGCTTGGAGCTCGCGGTCTTGGTGGCCGAGCGCATCACCGGCGCCGTTTCCACCACGTCGAGCTCGACCACGGAGGGGAGCTCGATGCCGATGGGCTTCCCGTCGAGCCATTCCACCTGGACCTGCATCTCCGGCACCAGCCACTCGCCCTGCTCTTCCACGGCCTGGTTGGAGAGGGTCACCTGATCGTAGGTCTGCGAATCCATCACGTGCACGCCGGAAGGATCCCGGTAGAGCACCTGCATCTCCTTGGTCTCGATCCGCGCTTCGTCGAGGAAGTCGGTGGCGGAAACGCGCTGATCGAAGGTGTTTCCGGTGATCAGGTTGCGGCAGCGCAGCTGGACGAACGCCCGCAGGTTGCCGGGGGTGCGGTGGGTGAACTCCATCACCCGGCAGGGCTGGCCGTCCATGATCACCACGTGGCCTTTACGGATGTCGGTCGCCTTCATCTGCCACTCCTCAAAGAACATCAAGAATGAAACGGGCAGGGAAGATAAACCGCCGGCCCGCTCGGTCAACCGGGTCGCGCGATTCCCGCCGGTTTCGCGCTCCGCCCGCTTGCCGCCCGCGCTCCCCGCCGGTTAACTCTCTACCCGATGCCCGCCCGCTCCGCCGCCGCTCCCGACGCCCGCCGGCTCTCCAAGACTCGCTTCACCGCCGGGCTGCAGTGTCACAAGCAGCTGTGGTGGCGGGTGCACGAGCCGGACGCGAAGGAGCTGATTCCGGACCCGGGCCAGCGCAACATCTTCGATCAGGCGGCGGAAGTGGGACGGGTGGCGCGCCGGCAGGTGCCCGGCGGCGAGCTGATCGACCTTCCCTTCTACCAGTACGACAACAAGGTCGCCGCGACCAGGCTCGCGCTGCACGGCGAGCGCCCCGCGATTTACGAAGCCGCGTTCCTCTCGTCCGACACTTACGTGCAGGTGGACATCCTGGAGCGGCGGGCGCCGGGGTTCTCGGTGATCGAAGTGAAGGCGACCAACAGCAAGAAGAAGGAGCACATCCCGGACGCGGCGGTGCAGGTGCACGTGCTCCGCCAGGCCGGCGTGGCGGTGGACCGCGCGGAGCTGATGCACCTGAACCCCGAGTGCCGCTATCCCGACCTCGACCATCTGTTCGTCCGCGAGGACGTGACCCGGGAAGTCGAGCTCTACCTGCCCCTCGTCGCGCCCGAGATCGCGGCCCAGCTGGCGATGCTCGCGGGTCCGATTCCCGACGTGGCCATCGGCGAGCACTGCACCAAGCCCAACCCCTGTCCCTTCCTCCAGCGCTGCTGGCCCAAGGTGCCGGCGCACCACATCAGCACCCTGTACAGCATCCCCCGCCGCAAGGTGGAGGAGTACGAGGCCAAGGGCTACGAGACCATCCACGACATTCCCTCGGACCTGGAGCTGGGGGTGATCCACCAGCGGCAGGTTCGCGCGGTGACCACCGGGAAAATGGTGGTCGAGACCACCCTGGGCCGCGCGCTGGAGGAGTTCACGGGGCCGCTCGCCTACCTCGATTTCGAGACCGTGAGCCTCGCCATTCCGCGCTACGACGGCTGCCGGCCCTGGGAGAACGTGCCGGTGCAGTTCAGCTGCGACCTGGAGCGCGCCGGCGGGAAGCTGGTGCATCACGAGTTCCTGGCCGACGGCCCCGGGGACCCCCGCCCCGCGCTGGCGCGGGCGCTGGTGGACTCGTGCCGGGGGGCGCGCCGGGTCGTGGCCTACTACGCGAGCTTCGAGCGGGACTGCGTGCGCCAGCTGGCGCTCGCCGTGCCCGAGCTCGAGCTCGAGCTGAAGGAGATCGAGGCCCGGCTGATCGACCTCCTGCCCCTGGTCCGCAATCACGTCTATCATCCCGACTTCGGCGGGTCGTTCAGCATCAAGAAAGTCCTGCCCGCGCTGGTGCCCGGGCTCTCCTACGGCGACCTCACGGTCTCCGACGGCGAGAAAGCGACCCTGGAGCTGATGCGGCTGATGTTCCACGGCGACAAGATGCGGGGGCCGGAGCAGGCCCAGCTGCGGCGGGACTTGCTGGCCTACTGTCATCGCGATACGGTGGCGATGGTGAAACTGCTGGAGCGCCTGCGGGGCCTGGTCGGGGCGCCCCAGCTCGAGCTGGAGCTGTTCTAACTTCACCCAAGGATCGACGCATGTCGTTTGCCAAGAGCTTCCTGCTCCGCGCTTCGCGTTCCCCGTGGCTCGCCCGCCAGATGCGGGAGCGCGCCTTCGTCCGGCGCGCGGTGCGCCGCTTCATGCCGGGAGAGGCGCTGGAGGACGCGATGCGCGCCGCGTCCGAGTTCGCGCCGGCCGGGATCGGCACCATCCTCACCGAGCTGGGGGAGCAGGTCGAGACCCTGGACGAGGCCCGCGCGGTGCGGGACCACTACCTGGGGGTCCTGGACCAGATCAAGTCCCGCGGGATTCCGGCCCAGGTCTCGGTGAAGCTCTCCCACCTCGGCCTCGATCAGGATCCGGCGCAGTGTCTCGCGTTCGTGCAGGCGCTCGCGGAGCGGGCGGAGGCGCGAAAATCATTCCTGTGGATCGACATGGAAGAGTCCTGGTACGTGGACCGCACGCTCGAGATGTACCGGAAGGTCCGGGCCGACCACGTGAACGTCGGGGTGGCGCTGCAGACGTATCTCCGGCGCACGCCGAAGGACGTGGACGCCCTGCTCGCGATCGGTCCCGCGATCCGCCTGGTGAAGGGCGCGTACAACGAGCCCGCCGACGTCGCGCTGCCGAGGAAGGCCGACGTGGACGCGCAGTACTTCACGCTGGCGACGAAGCTGCTCGACGCCGCGAAGGCGGCGCGCGCCCGCCCCACGTTCGGGACCCACGACCTGCCCCTCATCGGGCGGATCCAGGCCGAGGCCGAGCGCCGCGGGGTGGCGCGCGACCTGGTCGAGTTCGCGATGCTGTACGGGATCCGCGCGCCGGAGCAGCGGGCGATCGCGAAGGCGGGGTGGCGGATGCGGGTGCTGGTGAGCTACGGCTCGGCGTGGTTCGCGTGGTACATGCGGCGGCTCGCCGAGCGGCCGGCGAACGTGTGGTTCGTGGTGAGGAGTCTGTTCTAGGGCGGACCGGCCGGCCGTTAGGGCACCTTTTACCTGGGCCCGGGCGTCAGCCTGGGACGACACGGGAGAATGAGCCATTGGAGCCGATCACCCGACGGACCGCACTCGGACTCATTGTCGGCTCGGCCGTCTTGCCGGACGTCGCGGCCTCGCTCGAGGCGGAGACTCGCCGCGCCGACCCGCTCCCCGCCGGCCGGCTCAAGCAGTCGGTCTGCCGCTGGCCGTTCACGGCCGTCCCCTTCCCCGATCTCTGCACCGCCGGGGTGGCGATGGGCCTCTCCGGCATCGACCTCCTGAACGCCCCCGACTGGGACTTCGTCAGGAAGTACGGGCTGGTCTGCTCCATGGGTTACCCGGCCGACCGGCGCGACTTCATCGCCACCGGCTTCAACGACCGCGCCAATCACGCGATGCTGCTGAAGGAGCTGGAGGACGCGATTCCCCTCGCCGCCCAGCACGGCGTGCCCAACGTGATCGCGATGTTCGGCAACCGGAAGGGCCGGAGCGACGCGGAGGCGATCGCGAACTGCGTGGCGGGCCTGAATCAGATCAAGGCGCTGGCCGAGGAGAAGAGCGTGACCATCTGCCTCGAGCTGTTGAACAGCAAGGTGGATCACAAGGACTATCAGGGAGACCACACCGCGTTCGGCGTGGAAGTCGTGGGCCAGATCGCTTCGCCGCGGGTGAAGCTGCTCTACGACATCTACCACATGCAGATCATGGAAGGGGATGTGATCGACACCATCCGCGCCAACCGGCAGTGGATCGGGCACTTTCACACCGGCGGGGTGCCGGGCCGTCACGAGCTGGACGACACCCAGGAGCTGAACTGGAAGGGGATCGCGGCGGCGATCGCGGACACGGGCTACGCGGGGTTCGTGGCCCACGAGTTCGAGCCGACCCGGGATCCGGTGACCTCGCTCAGGCAGGCGGTCCAGACCTGCACCGTGTGAAAGGTGAGGCGATGACGGTTTGCCGCTAGCCGGCGATCCGCTGCAGCAAGATCACGCCCTTCTCCGCCCCCTGCACCTCGCCCCGGAGGCGGACGGTGACGCCCAGTCCCGGAATCGTCAGGATGAGCACGTCGTTGCGGAGCGGCGCCTTCTGCGCCATGTGGAACTGGATCACGTCGCCCAGCAGCAGCTCGGCGCCCGAGATCTTCACCTCGCCGCCCCCCTCCGGCACCCAGCGCACCCGGTACTGCCCCGCGACCTTGATCTTCGAGGTGAGATCGAGGTCGAACGGGCCCTTGGTGAACTCCGCCACCTGATCGTCGGCCCAGATCTTCGCCGGCGCGTTCCAGGTGGCGGGGGGCGCGCTCCCGGTCGAGAACGCGGCGATGCGCCGGATCTGCGGACTGCCCGCGTGATCGGTCACCACCAGGCGGATCGCCGTCACCGTCAGGGGACCGACCGGGTGAATGCGCTTGTGCCCGATCGCCGTCCCGGTGCCGAGGGGCACCCAGCCGCGGGCGGTGCGGCCCTCCAGCCGATAGCCGCGGACCCGCTCCCCGGCCGCGATGTCTTCCTCGAGGATCACGTGATCCACCGACGCCGCCGGTTCAACGTCGAGCGCGACGTTCTCTCCTTTCCCGAAAGTCTCGGCCACACTCTTCCCGAAGCGGCGCTTGACCTCCGCGCCGAACTCCGCCGCGCGCGCCGCGTCCGCCGCCGCGATGTGACCGGTGCGGTCGGGCGGGATGTTGAGCAGCAGCTGCGCGCCCCGCCCCACCGAGCGGTAGTAGATCTCGAGCAGGGCGTCGAGCGAGAGCACGTTCTTCTCGTTGTCGGTGTGCCAGAACCAGTCGGGGCGGCGGAGCGAGACGTCCACCTCGTTCGGCAGCCAGACGTCGCCCGCGGGATCGCCGTGGAGCGCGGTGGCGATTCCCGTCGCCGCGTCGGCGCGCGCGACGCCGTTCCAGCAGGGATAGGGCGCGAAGCCGTCCTCGTTGCCCACCCAGCGAATGGTGGCGTGCGGCCCCTGGAAGATCATCGCGTGCGGCGCGTGGGCGGTCAGGATGTCGCCCACGGGCACCACGATGCTCCCGTCGAACCAGATCTCGGTGATGGGACCGTACCGGGTGAGCAATTCGGTGAGCTGCTGCCGGTAAATGGCGTTGTACGTGCCCTGTTCCTCCGGCGTCTTGCAGACGCCTCCGCCTCCCGCGCCGAAGGTGTCGTCCCGGGGGGAGAGGTAAATACCAAGCCCCAGTCCGCGTTTCGCGCAGGAGGCGGAGAGATCGGCGGCCACGTCACCGGCGCCGCTCTTCCAGGAAAGTTGCCGCACGCCGTAGCGGCTGGTGTCGGTCTGCCAGAGGCAGAACCCGCCCACGTGTTTCGCCACCAGCACCACGTAACGCGCGCCGAGTGACGCCGCGACGTCGGCCCACTGCTCGGTGTCCACGTCGGGCGTGAGGGCCGAGAGCGGAGTGGAGCGGTCGTCGTACTCCTTGTCCTGCCAGGTATTGGGCGCGAAGTGGACGAACATCCCCACTTCCAGGTCCTGCCAGGCGCGCTGGTCGGGGGACGGGAGCGCCGGCACCGGCAGCGGCGCAAGCGGAACGGAAAACGGCGAACCCGGAGCGAGAAATCCGGTCGCGAGCGCTCCGCCCGCCGCGCGCAAGAACTCCCGCCGGCCGGTCACCGGCCGCCCGGCTTCGGTCCCGCCGCGGCGTCGAGGAGCCGGGTGAGCGCGGGAAGCATCGCGAATCGGAGGTGGGCGTGCGGGGCCGCCGCGCGCTGGAGCAGGGCCTCCTCTCGCGCGCGCCACGCGGCCGGCGCGCGCTTTCCCCGGGCCAGGTAGGTGAGGGCCTCGAGTCCGGCTCCTCCCAGGTCCGCGAGCTCCTGGGCCAGGATCACGGCCTCCCGCACCGGGGGCGCCCGCCGCGCGACCGCCTGCACCAGAGGGAGATTCCCGCGCCAGCCGCGGAATGCCGCGGCCAGCGAATCCCGCGCCGCGCGAGCGCCGCCCACCGCCGAATCCGCCAGCGCCGAGACGCGCCGCGCTTCCTCGGGATCGGGGCGCGCCGCGTCGGAAAGCGCGGTGAGGGGCGTGAGCTGATTCGCGGGATCCACGTGCATCCGGCCGCCCAGGCTCACCGGCGAGAGCACGCCCAAGAGACCGGCGATGGGCCGGACGTCCAGGCCCGGCGCGAGCCGCTTCAGCATCCGGGCGGTGTGAAAGACGTTGACGCCGAGCGCGGCGAGACGGTCGCTCTCCACGTCGAGCCGGCGGTACATGTCGCCGGCGTCCCTGACCGACGCGGGAGACCAGAACCGCTCGGCGATCGCGGCGGCGCGCGGCCAGATCCGCGAATCGATCGTCTCCGGCGTGACGATCTCGCCCCACATGCAGACCTCGCCGCCCAGGACCCGGGCCGCGTCGTCCCCGGAGAGCCCGGCGGAGTCGGGGAGCGGATCGACGGCGTAGTGATCGGCGGCCGTGGCCATCGCGTCCAGGTAGTAGCCCGAGGAGAGAATCCCGCGGTAGCCCTGCTTCGCCGCCTGGGCGAGGGACGCCGGGCCGCGCCACGACTGAATCACCACGTCCTGCGGGAGCCCGGGCGCGAGGATCTCGTCCCAGCCCACCATCTTCTTGCCGTGCGCCTGCACGATTTTCTCCAGGCGCTGGTTGAAGTAGGCCTGGAGCGCCGCGTCGTCGGCGAGCCCGTGGGCCTGCTTGAAGGCCTGAATCGCGGGGCTCGCGTCCCATTGCACGCCGTTGGTCTCGTCGCCGCCGATGTGCAGGTAGGCGTCGGGGAAGAGCGCGGCCATCTCCCCGTAGAAGCCGTCCAGGAATTCGTAGGTCGAGTCGCGGGTGGGATCGAACACGGCGTCGTGCACGCCGAACTCGCGCTCGATGTGATAGGGACCGGGCGCGCTCGCGAACCCGGGATAGCCCACGAACCAGCTGGTGGAGTGGGCGGGCACGTCGAACTCGGGGACCACCCGGATGCCCCGCTCCCGCGCGTACGCCACCACCTCGCGAATCTCGTCCTGGGTGTAGTAGTGGCCGTCCGAGCCGTCGTCCTGGAGCCGGGGATACCGCAGGCTCTGCACCCGGAACCCCTGATCGTCGGTCAGGTGCCAGTGCAGGACGTTGAGCTTCACCGCCGCCATCGCGTCCAGGTTGCGCTCGATCACCGCCACCGGCTCGAAGTGCCGGGAGACGTCGATCAGGAGCCCGCGCCAGGGAAAGCGCGGACCGTCCGCGATGGAGACGCCGGGGAGGAAGTAGCCGGCGCTGTCCGTCGCGACCAGCTGGAGCAGCGTCTCGAGCCCGCGGATCGCGCCCACCACGGTCGGCGCGGCGAGGGTGGCGCGCGAGGCGTCCACCTCGATGGTGTAAGACTCGTCTTCCTCGGGCCCCTGCACCGCCATCCCCGGTCCCTGCACCCGCACCAGGAGGGTGGCGGCGACGGTGTCACCCGACACCCCGGCCACCCGGAAGCCGGCGCGGCCCGCGAGCCGGGTGAGCGCCCGGTCCACGGCGTGGCGCAGGCGCTGGTCCGCGAAGGCCGGCATCGCCACCGTGAAATTCGAGTCCACCGCGAGACGGGTGTCGCGCCAGGCGACCGACGCCGGAACCGGCAGGAGCTCGCGCGTCGCGGGCGGGAGATCGGGCCGCGGCCTCGCGGCCGGGCTTCGCCCAACGCCGGCGTGAAGACCGAGCCACGCGACCACCGCGATGCCCAACGATCGGGTCATGTCGTCTCCAGCGTGAGGACCTGGAAGGGCGCGAGATCGAAGGCGTGACTCTCGCCGGCCCTCACCTCCACCGGCGCGACGCCGTCCTGCTCGAAGGGACTCGCCAGTCGGAAGGTCCGGGGCGCGCCGTCCGGAAGCTCGAGCGCCTGCGCGACGTCGAGGGCCAGGGTCTGCGGGGCGTCCTTGGGATTCCGGAGCACCAGGATTCCCTTCCCCGCGCCCCAGGCGGCGTGGCCGTAGGGCTCGAGCGCGCCGGGATCGCCGCCCACCCAGTGAGTGTCCACGAGGGTCGCCGCGTTGCGGCGCGCCCAGATCGCGCTCTCGGCGATCGCGTCCCAGTTCCCGGGCGTGAGCAGGGCGGGCGTGATGTACATCTCCTGCAGCTGGGTGCCGGTGCCGAAGTAGGCGCGCACTTCGGAAGCGAAGTCGCTCCCGGGGTCGGTGTCCAGGTCGTGGGCGTGGCGGGCGTAGATCATCCCGTGCAGCATCAGCGAGTTGAGCGGGAAGAGCGGGCCCTGGCGCACGATCCCGGAGTGGGTGTCAGCGTCGCGATAGGTGATCCACCGCTGGCGGAAGGAGCCGACGCCCGCGAAATCGTGATCGTCCCCGCCGCGCCAGATCGAGTCGCACGACGTGAGGAAGAACGGCGAGGGGTAGGTGCCGGTGGTGAGGTTGACGTAGAGATCCGGCTCCTCGCGGCGCAGGTCCGCGATCAAGGCCAGCATCGCGTCGAAATCCGAGTCGAACGCGCTCCCCGGAAAGACGTGCGACGCGTTGCCGGTCCCGTCGAACTTGAACTGGTTCACGCCGTACTTGCGGATCATCTCCCGGCAGACGCTGCGGAAGCGGTCGAAGTATTTCGGCCCCGACAGCTCGAAGCCTCCTTCGTTGGTCTCGAAACCCTGCGCCTTCCCCGCCGCGAGACGCTCTTCCCGCGGCTTGCCGTAGCCGCCCCAGGGAGACATCCAGATCCCGGGCCGGGCCCCGTAACGGGCGCACTCGCGGGCCACCTGTTGAAAGCCGCGCGGGAACCCGGAATGGAAGTGCCACAGCGTCGTGGGATCGTCCCAGCCGTCGTCGAACAGAAAGGAGTCGAGCGTCACGCCGCGCCGGTCGTGGAGCTGGTCGCCGAAGCCGCGGATCGCCGCGAGCGCCTGCGCTTCGTCGTACTTCGAGAAGTACCCGATGTCGTACCAGGAGTTGTAATGCAGGAAGGGCCGGTAGGGGTGCGCCCGCTCCCGCTCCAGGTAGGCGAGGAAGTCGCGCCGCAGCTGCCCCGCCCCGGTGCACCCGATCACCGACGACACCGTGAACCGGGTGCCGGCGCGGAGCGGGAGCTCGCGCGCCAGTGAGGCGGTGACCCGGGAGCCGTTCACGGCTGAGTCCGAAAGCGGATGCTCGAACCCCGCGAACCACCGCCCCGCCACCACCGGCGATCCTTTCACGGCGCCGGCGACGGCGGCGTCCGGGAGGTCGAGGTCGAAGAGGCGGATGTCCTGCACCGGGAGATCGCCGCGCTCGCTTTCGAGGGTCACCTCCTGGCGGATGTAATGCGAGCCGTCGCGCAGCACGCCGCGCCAGGTGACGCTCAATCCGCGGCCGGGATCCCGGAGCCGTACCCTGATGGCGCGGCCCGGGAGCCGCTCCACGGCGCGCGACGCCCGGGACGACGGGGCGAGCCGCTCCTCTTCCGGCGAGCCCGCGAGCGCGAGGGCGGAGGACCGGAGAACGGTCCCGTCCCCGAGGGTCAGGGTGAACGCGTCCGCCGGCAGCGCGAGGGTGCCGCCCCCCGCCGGGTCGCTCACGCGCACCGCCCGGAACGCTCCGTCGGCCACGCTCCACGCGGCCGCGATCCGGTCGTTGGCGAGCACCAGCTCGCTCGGGGCCTGGCGCACCCGGACCTTCGCCGGCCATCCTGCGAGGGCCGCGCCCGCCACCGCGCCGTTCACCACGAACTCCCGCCGACCGATGTTCCGCATCGAGACCGTCCCGTCGTCCACTTTGGGGAGCGTGTAGGATGGCGGCCCAAAGCGGCGCGCGCTAGCTTCGCCCTCCCAGACTTTCCACCTTCACCGGGACGATAGATGCGCGCGCGCGATGACAAGGTCTACGACGTCTGCATCGTGGGCTCCGGCGCGGGCGGCGGAATGGCCGCCTACACGCTGACCCAGGCCGGCGCCGACGTAGTTCTCCTCGAGGCCGGCGGGCCCTGGGACAACACCAAGGACTCGGCCATGCTGGAGTGGCCGTATCAGTCGCCCCGCCGGGGCGCGAGCACCCGGGAGCGGCCCTTCGGCGAGTTCGACGCCTGCATCGGCGGCTGGAACCTGGAAGGCGAGCCCTACACCCGCGCCGAGGGCACTTCGTTCGACTGGTGGCGCGCGCGGATGGTGGGTGGCCGGACCAACCACTGGGGCCGCATCTCCCTGCGCTTCGGACCCTACGACTTCAGGCGCAAGAGCCGCGATGGACTGGGAGACGACTGGCCCATCGCCTATCAGGACGTGGCACCCTATTACGACCGGGTGGACCGGCTGATCGGCGTCTTCGGCAGCAAGGAGGGACTCCCCAACGAGCCCGACGGCCAGTTCCTCCCGCCCCCCCGGCCGCGCTGTTACGAGCTGCTGGTGAAGCAGGCCGCGGACCGGCTGAAGGTCACCTGCATCCCGTCCCGGCTCTCGATTCTCACCAAGTCCATCAACGGCCGCGCCGCCTGCCACTACTGCGGCCAGTGCAACCGCGGCTGCAAGACCAATTCCAACTTCACCTCGACCAACGTCCTCCTCGCGCCCGCCCTCGCCACGGGCAAGCTCACCCTCCTGACCAACGCCATGGCGCGGGAAGTGACGACGGACTCCGCGGGACTCGCCACCGGCGTCTCCTACGTGGACAAGACTGACGGCACCGACAAGCACGTGAAGGCGAAGGTGGTGGTGCTCGCGGCCTCGGCGCTCGAGACCTCGCGGCTCCTGCTCAACTCCCAGTCGTCGCGCTTCCCCAACGGGCTCGCCAACGGGAGCGGCGTGGTGGGCAAGTACATCACCGACACCACCGGCTCGGACGTCGCCGGGTTCATCCCCAAGCTGGTGGATCACGTGCCCCACAACGAAGACGGCGTGGGCGGGATGCACCTCTACATGCCGTGGTGGCTCGACAACTCGAAGCTCGACTTCCCCCGCGGCTACCACATCGAAGTCTGGGGCGGGCTGGGCGTCCCCTCCTACGGCTTCATGGGCGGGATCCAGCGCTACGCACCGGGCGGCGGGTACGGGAAATCCCTGAAGGACGATTACCGCCGCTATTACGGCGCCACCGTGGGCTTTTCGGGGCGGGGCGAGATGATCCCCAACGAGAATTCGTACTGCGAGCTCGACCCGTCCACCGTGGACAAGTGGGGCATCCCGGTGCTCCGCTTCCACTGGAAATGGAGCGACCACGAGATCAAGCAGGTGAAGCACATGCAGGACACCTTCCGTTCCCTCGTGGCGGAGATGGGCGGCGAAGTGTTCGACCCCATGCCCAGCGAGGCGGAGGGGTACGGGATTTCCTCCGGGGGGAGCATCATCCACGAGCTGGGCGGCGCCCGGATGGGGGACGACCCCCAGACCTCGGTGGTGAACGCGCATTGCCAGGCGCACGAAGTGAAGAATCTCTTCCTCGCCGACGGCGCGCCCTTCGTCTCCCAGGCCGACAAGAATCCCACCTGGACCATTCTCGCGCTCTCGATGCGCACCTCGGACTACATCATGGACCAGAAGAAGAAAGGGGCCCTCTGATGACCGACCTCTCGCGCCGCGAGGCGCTCTCGCTCCTCGCCGCCGTGCCGGTGGTGCTGGTGCAGCCGGTCACCGCGCGCCGCGTGCACGCCGCCCTCCGGGAGGCCCTCGCGGCGGGGCAGGCCTACGCCCCCAAGTTCTTCACCGCGCACGAGTATCAGACCACGCGGGTGCTGGTGGATCTGGTGCTGCCCGCGGACGAGCGCTCCGGGAGCGCCACCGACGCGCTGGTGCCCGAATTCATGGACTACATCGCCTCCGAGTACGAGCATCATCGCCTCCCGCTGCGCGGCGGACTCGCCTGGCTCGACGCCGAGTGCGAGCGGCGCTTCGGGACCGTTTTCCTCGACTCGACGGCGACCCAGCGGACCGCCGTACTCGACGACATCGCCTGGCCCAAGAAGGCGCGCCCCGAGATGAGCCAGGGAGTTTCGTTCTTCAATCACTTCCGCGACCTCACCGCGTCCGGATTCTTTTCGTCGCAAATGGGAGTGAAGGACCTGCGCTACCTGGGCAACACCTTCGTGGCCGAATGGAAGGGGTGCCCGCCGGAAGCGCTGGCCAAGCTCGGCGTCTCCTACCCCGCCGACTGACATGACCACGAAGCGGCTGGGCGTGGGGTTCATCGGCTCCGGGTTCAACGCCCGGTTCCACCTGCAGGGTTTCCAGGCGGTGCGGGACGCGGACGTGCTGGGCGTGTGGAGTCCCAATCGCGGCCACGCGGAGGACACGGCCGGCCTCGCGCGCCGGCTCGACGTCGGCGCCGCGAAGGCCTACGCCTCGATCACCGAGATGGTGGCGGACCCCGCGATCGACGCGCTCTGGCTCTGCGGGCCCAATCAGGCGCGGATCGAGAACGTCGAGGAGGTCGTGAACGCGGTGCGGAGCGGCAAGGGCCAGCTCGCCGGGATCGCGTGCGAGAAGCCGCTGGCGCGCAACGTGGCCGAAGCCGAGCGGGTGGCGGCGCTCGTCTCCTCAGCCGGGATCGCGCACGGGTATCTCGAGAACCAGTACTTCGCGCCCGCGGTCGAGTGGGGGAAGAACCTGATCTGGGCCCGCGGCGCCAGCCTCACCGGGCGGCCCTATCTCGCCCGCGCGGCGGAGGAGCACGCCGGCCCGCACATGCCGTGGTTCTGGCGCGGCGCCCTGCAGGGCGGCGGCGTCCTGAACGACATGATGTGCCACTCCGCCCTGGTGGTGCGCCACCTGCTCACCCAGCCGGGCGCCGCGCGCGCGACCCTCACGCCGCGCCGGGTGACGGGCCACATCGCGAGCCTCAAGTGGACCCGGCCCGAGTACGCGAAGAAACTTTCCAAGATGATGGGCCCGGAGGTGGACTACGCGAAGCATCCCGCGGAAGACTTCGCGAGCGTGATGATCGAGTTCGAGACCGACGACGGCCACACCGCGCTGGGCGAAGCCACCACCTCCTGGAGCTTCGTCGGCGCCGGACTCCGGCTCTCGGCCGAGCTCCTGGGACCGGAATACTCGATGGCCTGGAATTCGCTCGACTCGGGGCTCAAGCTCTTCTTCAGCCGCGAGGTGCAGGGCAAGGCGGGCGAGGATCTCGTCGAAAAGCAGAACGCCGAGGTGGGACAGATGCCGGTGGTGGCGGGCGAGGCCGCGGTCTACGGCTACGAGGCGGAAGACCGCCACTTCGTGCGGGCCTTCCTCAAGAAGGAGACGCCCCGGCTCACCTTCGATGACGGCGTGGAAGTGGTGAAGCTCCTGATGACCGCCTATCAGAGCGCCGAGGAGGGGCGGACCCTCGACTTCCCGCCCCAGAATCTTTCGAGCTTCGTGCCTCAGGTCGCGAAAGGAACGTGGAAACCATGAATGCGAAGCGGAAGGTGGAACGGGGAACGCGGAACCAGCGCGCGGGGAGTTCCGCGCTCCGCGTTCCGCGTTCCGCGTTCGTTGGCCTGCTCGTCCCCACCCTCCTCGCCGCTCAGGCCCCCTGGCCGCCGAATTCGATGGATCGCCCCAAGCCGCCGGTGGTGCGGGTCGGCCCCGCGGGAGCGCCGGTGCCCGCCCCCGCGGACGCGATCGTGCTCTTCGACGGCAAGGATCTCTCGAAATGGATGGCGCAGGATTCGAGCGCCGCCAAGTGGAAGCTCGAGAACGGCTACGTGGAGGTCGCGCCGGGGACCGGGATGATGATGACCCGCCAGGCCTTCGGCAGTGTGCAGCTGCACATCGAATGGGCCGCGCCCACGCCGCCCGTGGGCGAAAGCCAGGAGCGCGGGAACTCGGGTGTCTTCCTGATGAGCCACTACGAGACCCAGGTCCTCGACGTGTACGACAACGTCACCTACGCCGACGGCACCGCCGGCGCGGAGTACGGGCAGACGCCGCCGCTCGTCAACGCGGCCCGCCCCCCGGGCGAGTGGCAGACCTACGACATCATCTTCCACCGCCCGCTCTTCGCCGCGGACGGGAGCGTCACCCGGCCGGCGCGGATCACCGTCCTCTGGAACGGCGTGCTGGTGCAGGACAACACCGAGATCACCGGCTGGACGGTCCACGGCGCGGTGGCGCGTTACCGGCCGCATGCGGACAAACTGCCGCTCGCGCTCCAGGATCACGGCAACAAGGTGCGCTACCGGGACATCTGGATCCGGGAGCTCCCGGACTCGCCATGACCCGCCGCGCGATGGCGCTGGGCGCGGCCCTCGCGCTCGCCGCCCCGGCCCTCGCGGCGCAGGCGGGTTATCAGCCCGCTCCCGAAAACCTGGCGGCGCGGCAGTGGTTCCAGGACGCGAAGTTCGGGATGTTCATCCACTGGGGCGTCTACTCGGTGCTGGGCGCGGGCGAGTGGGTGATGAACAACCGCGGGCTCACCGTGGAGGAGTACGAGAAGCTCCCCGCCTTCTTCAATCCGGTCCGCTACGACCCCGCGCAGTGGGTGGCGCTCGCCAAGGCGGCGGGGATGAAATACATCACCATCACCACCAAGCACCACGACGGCTTCGCGATGTGGCACTCGAAGAACGCCGAGTGGAACGTGGTGGACCGCACCCCGTACGGGAAAGACGTGATCGGGATGCTGGCCGAGGAGTGCCGGAAGCAGGGGATCAAGCTGTTCTTCTATCATTCCCAGCTCGACTGGCACAATCCCGACTACTATCCGCGCGGCTTCACCGGGAAAACCGCGGGGCGCCCCGATTCGGGGTCGTGGTCCCGGTATCTCGATTACCTGGACGGCCAGCTCACCGAGCTCCTGACCGGCTACGGGCCGGTCGGCGGCATCTGGTTCGACGGAATGTGGGACAAGCCCGACGCGGACTGGCGGCTCGACCGCACCTACGCGCTGATCCACCGGCTCCAACCCGCCGCGCTGATCGGGTCCAATCATCACCGCGCGCCCTTCCCGGGCGAAGATTTCCAGATGTTCGAGAAGGACCTGCCGGGAAAACACACGACCGGGTTCAACCAGGATCAGACGGTCTCCCAGCTTCCGCTCGAGACCGCGGAGACGATGAACGACTCCTGGGGATTCAACATCGGAGACGATCACTACAAGAGTGTGCCCGACCTGATCCGCTATCTCGTCAGAGCCGCGGGGAACAACGCGAACTTCCTGTTGAACGTCGGCCCCGAGCCCGACGGGACGATCCAACCCGAGTTCGCCTCGCGGCTGCGGGAGATCGGCGCCTGGCTGTCGGCCAATGGTACGGCGATCTACGCCACCCGCGGCGGTCCCATCGCGCCGGGACCGTGGGGCGTCAGTACCCAGCGGCACGATACGGTGTTCGTGCACGTGTTGGACTGGGACACACCGCTCCTGGCGCTGGCGCCGTTGTCCGGCCGCATCCGGAGCGCGGCACTCCTGCGCGACGGATCCCGCGTCGCCTTCCGCCAGACGCCCGAAGGAATCGTGCTTACCCTGCCCCGCCGCCCGGCGGATCTGCTGGACGAGATCGTCATCCTCGCGCGCTGAGCGCCGCCCTGACCGCGCGGATCTTCTCCGCGTCCTCCACCCGCCGCACCCCCACGTGCACCTCGGCCACGCCGCTTCCCTCGACGATCCGCCGCGCGTTCGTTCCGTTGATGCCGCCGCCGGCCAGGATGACGATCCGCCCCTCCGCCCGCTCCACCAGACGCCGCAGCACCGGAATCCCCTGCTCCGCCGACGGAGCGCCGCCGGAAGTGAGCACGCGATGGACGCGAAGCGGGATCAGTTGGTCCAGGGCGGCCAGCGGATCCGCGACGCGGTCGAAGGCACGGTGAAAGCAGACGGACAGACGGACAGACGGACTGATGGACAGTGAAGTCAACTTCTCAATTACACCGGTGTCGATTACCGCGGATCTCCTGAGCGCTCCGAACACGACCCCCGCCACGCCGGCGTCGCCGGCGCGGCGGATCCCATCCTCCATCTCGCGCCGCTCCGCGGCCGTATAGACGAAGTCACCGGCGCGGGGCCGGATCATCACGTGAATGGGAATCGCGAGCGCCGCTCGGCAGCGCGCGACCAGGTCCCAGGGCGGGGTGAGCCCGTCCCGGGCCAGGTCGGCACAGAGCTCGATGCGACTCGCGCCCGCGGATTCTGCCGCGAGCGCGGAGTCGAACGAGTCAACGGCGGCTTCGATCAAAGTCGCCTGAAGGCCGATCCTGTTCCTGCCCTTCAGGGCAGTGTCTTGCAGGCCCAGCCTTCAGGCTGGGGCAAAGAGGGAAGCATCGGCCGGCTACAGGCTCCACCCCGCCCGGTAGCTCGGCGTGATCCACTCCGGCGGAATCCCCGGCGTGGTCACGTTGCCGGTGGCGGGGTCGACGTCGAGGGTCCTCCCGGCCCGCACCGCGAGACAGCCCAGAAGCACCATTTCGGTCAAGGCGCCGCCGTGGCCGTCGAAGGTCGAGCCCGCCGGCGGTCCGCCCTTGCAGGCGCGGATCCACTCGGTGTACACGGCGCCCTGTCCCGGCGCGGCTTCGATGCGGGGATACTTCTGCGGCACCGGATGGGCGGTGACCTCCGCCATCTTCGCGGCGTCCAGCAGTCTGGGATTCTCGCCGTAGGTCCCGGCGATCATCTTCCCCTGATCGCCGATCCAGAGCTGGCCGCCGCTGGTGTCGAAGGGCCAGTCCTGGTCCGCGTCCCACTCCTGGGGCCGGGGCGGGAAGAGACTGCCGTCGCGCCACACCACCGTCACCTCGGGACGTTTCCCCTTGGCCGGGAATTGATATTGAATCCGCGACGAGGCGGGCGCGCTTTCCTTGTAGAGCTGGGTGGACTCGGGCATCACGCGCGTGGGGTAGCCCAGATCGAGGGTCCAGAAGGCGGCGTCCATCAGGTGGCACGCCATGTCGCCGAGCGCGCCGGTGCCGTAATCCCACCAGCCGCGCCACTTGAAGGGCATGTAGGCGGGATGGTAGGGCCGCGTGGGCGCGGGGCCGAGCCAGAGGTCCCAGTCGAGGGTTTGCGGGACGTAGTACTCCTCGAGGGGCCGGTCGATCGCCTGGGGCCAGATGGGCCGGTTGGTCCAGAAGTGCACCTCGCGCACGGTGCCGATCAGTCCCGCTTCCACCCACTCCCGGATGGTGCGGGTGTCCCCGCTCGCGTGGCCCTGGTTTCCCATCTGGGTGGCGACCTTCGATTTCCGGGCCTGCGCGGCGAGCGCGCGCACTTCGCCCAGGGTGCGGGCGAGGGGTTTCTGCACCCGGGTGTGTTTCCCGGCGCGCATCGCGAGGAGACCGGCCGGAGTGTGGCTGTGGTCCGGCGTGGTGACGGTGACCTCGTCGATGTTCTTCGCTTCCTTGTCGAACATCTCGCGGTAGTCCTTGTAGCGTTTGGCCTTGGGGAAGCGCTGGTAGGACGCCGCGGCGTTCTCGTCGTCCACGTCGCAGAGAATGTAGATGTTCTCCGTCGCGCCGACGCCGCGGACGTCGTTCTCGCCCATCCCGCCGACGCCGATGCAGGCGACGTTGAGTTTGTCCGAGGGCGCGACGAACCCGCGGCCCAGCACGTGCCGGGGAACGACGGTGAACGAGAGGCCCGCCGCCGTGACGTCGCCGACGAACCGCCGCCTGGTGATCCGCTTCTTCGCCATAAAGTGCTTCCTCCTCGATGCCTTCTTTTTACCGCGCGACGGGTTGAGCGGCCGCGCGGGGCCGGAACGTGAGCGCGAAGAGCACCAGGATCACCAGTGCTCCCGCGGCGGGATAGAGCCAGATCTGATGCCAGTCGTGAACCGCGGTGCCGTTCGCGCCGGGGGTGGTGAAGCGATCCACCACCGCGCCGGAGGCGAAGGCCCCGATGAAATATCCGGCGCCGTTGGTGACGAGATTGATGAACCCCTGGGCGGCGGCGCGGATCTTCGGGCCCGCCTGCTCGTCGGTGTAGATCTGCCCCGCCACGAAGAAGAAGTCGTAGCACATCCCGTGCAGGAGAATCCCCGCGTAGATGAGCCACATTCCCGCGCCCGCGTTTCCGGAGCTGAACGCGAAGTAGCGCAGGCTCCAGGCCAGCATCCCGCCCACCATGATGGTCTTGATCCCGAACCGCTTCAGGAAGAACGGCAACAGCAGCATGAACCCGATCTCGGACATCTGCCCGAAGGTCTGGATGAAGGCGGGTTCCGGGGCGCCGATCTCATTCAGGAAAGGATTCGCGAACGTGTAGTAGAACTGGAGCGGGATGCAGAGCAGAAACGAACCGAGCACGAAGACCAGAAACGAGCGGTCCCGCAGCAGCTGCAGCGCGTCCAGTCCCAGCGCGTCGCGCACGCTGAACGGCGCCCCCGCCGCCTTGGGCGGGGTGTGCGGGAGCGCAAACGAGTAGAGCCCGAGGAGAATCGATCCCCCCGCCGCGACCCGCATCGGCAGGGCCAGGGCGTCCGCGTGCAGCACCTTGCCGATCAGAATCCCCGCCGCGATCCACCCGATGGTGCCGAGCACCCGGATGAACGGGAAATCGCGCGCCGGGTCCTGGACGTGGTGGAACGAGATCGAGTTGGAAAGGGACAGCGTGGGCATGTAACACAACGCGTAGACAATCAGCACCGGATAAAAGGTGCCGAAGCTGGTGAGCGTCGAGACGTACCACAGCACCACGCCGCCCACGAGATGCAGGATGGCGAGCAGGTTCTCGGTCGCAAAGAAGCGGTCCGCCACGATCCCGATGAAGAACGGGGAAACGAGTGCCGCGATCGCGGTGGCGCCGTAGGCGAGCCCCACCTCGCGCCCCGTGAAGTGCAGGGTCTGGCCGAGGTAGGTGCCCATGGTGACGAACCAGGCGCCCCAGACGAAATACTGGAGGAACATCAGCGCCGAGAGCCTGGTCTTGATCACGGCAGCACCCGGATCTTGATGCTCCGATACGCCACCTGGTCTCCGTGGTCCTGAAGCCCGATGTACCCGGTGGCGTTGCGGCCGTAGTGCACGTGGGGCGCGAACTTCGAGGCCTTCACCCGCGCCTCCCAGTCCGCGCTGCCCAGCTCGTAGTCCACCACCTTCACGCCGTTCAGCCAGTGCTCCACGTGATTCCCGTTCACCACGATGCGCACCCGGTTCCACTGGCCCGCCGGCTTCACCACGCCCGCGGGCGAGGGATAGATCGCATAGTCCGCGCCGGCTGACGTGAGCCGGGACTTGCCGTCGGGGTGGCGGGCGTCGTCCAGCACCTGCATCTCGGGTCCGCTCCAGTAGGCCGCGGAGTCGTCCTCACTGACCCGATAGAAGATCCCGCTGTTCCCGCCTTCCGAGATCTTCCACTCGAGCGACAACTCGAAGTTGGCGTACTGGTCGCGGGTGATGATGTCCCCCGCGGGCCGGACGCGCGTCAACTCGCCGTGCACCACCTGCCACCCGTGCGAGATGCTGTCGGCCTGGTAGTTGCGCCAGCCGTCGGTGGTCTTGCCGTCGAAGAGCAGCTTCCACCCCGCCGCGCGCTCGGCGGCGGAAAGCGTGTTCGGGGGAGTGGTGGTGTCGGACGGGGAAGCCTGCTGGGCCGCGAGCGGCGCGGGGAGTGCGAGCGCGAGCACGACGCGAAGGGTCGCGGCGCCCAGAGCACGGGACTGAACCATCGAGAAAACCTCGGAGAGTCGGGACGGCGTGTAGACTATCCCCCGACGAGGTCCCTCGCTAGGTGAAAAAGCGAAGAGCGGAACCGACCCCGGGGCGTCCCCCCGGGGTCAGATCCCGCTCCTCACTCAATCTGCAACGACCGCCGCGCGGGGCGGCTAGTGATCTCCCGACACCGTGGAGTCCGGATGCTCCGGAGGCTCCATCTCCATGCCCTTCCGGGAGAAGCGGATCTCGATCACGTCGAAGGTGCGCGGGGCGGAGCTGGTGAGCACCCCTTCCCCGTGCGCGAACACCGTGTCGCCCGCGCCCACGGCCGCCGCCACGTCGGCGAGCGAGCCCAGCGCCAGGGTGTCGTCGTCCTCGTGCCCGCCGCTCTCGATCTCCGAGCCCGCGACGATGTGGAGGATGGTCCCGTCGGTGAGGGTGGCCGAGCTCCCGCCCAGGTCCACTGAGGCGACGATGCCTTCGAAGCGCTGGCCGTCGTCCGCGTCCTCATCGCGCTCTTCCAGGCGCACGCTCCCCGAGTCCACCGCGATGGTGAGACCGAGAACGGTGAGGAAGCCCGCCGGCGGCGGCGAGGAGTTCATCGCGAAGTTGGCGGAGGTGATGTTGAGCTCCAGGCGGAAGCGATCGGCGGCCTCGTCGAGCCGGATCACGTCGGCCATGAAGCTCCCGTCGCCGGGCGCCTGCACCGCCGGCAGCGGATTGCGGTCGGCCTCGATGGAGGGCCGGTGTCCCGCCGCGAGCAGCGCCACGATCCGGTGCACGAAGTCGGACTGAACGTCCGGCGTCGAGTCCTCGGGATTCTCGTCGCGCTCGCCGCGGAACCGGGTGTTGGCGCTGTAGCCGATCACCAGCCCCTGAGCCAGCGTGAGGGTCCCGGCCGTGGTGTCGATGCTCGCGACCACGCCCTCCACCCGCTCCGGCCGGCCGATCTCGCCGGGACGGCCGATCACCACCCGCCGCGCCACCAGGCTGTCCGGGAAGACGTCGATCCGGACCCGGACGGTGCCGGAATCGATGACGATGCTGTCGAAGGTGGAAAGCGAGATGGCGTGGGAGAACGAGAGGGAGTTGCCGGGGGCGAGGGACCGGGAGCCGTCGCAGGCCGCCGCGGCGGCGAGCAGCGTGACGACTCCCAGACGAACGAGCTTGGCCATAGGATCTGCTCCAGATAGGGCTGATAGTGAAGAGACGCTCAGGGCAAACTTGGTAACGTGGCCCAGCACAACCGCCGGGCGCCGCGTAAGCTTCGGCATGACGCCTCTCTTCTCCCTGCGCGACGCCTTCACCGAGTACGCGGGCTTCCTGGCCGCGTATACCACCCTCGGCGCGATCGGGTTCCGGTATTTCGTGTCCGGTCCTCTTCATACTCGAGGGACCCCGTCCACCCGTTCCACCCTGGACACCGCCCTGACCCGGGCGGCGGTGATCGGTCTCACCGGCGCGCTGGTCGGCGTGCTCGACTTCGCGGCCGACCTCCAGGGGGCCGCGGTGGAGCGACACAGCGCCATGCTCGCCCTCGCAACGGGCGGAAACTGGATCAACCTGCTCCGCACCTCGCTCACCCTTCTCGCGCCGCTCGCGTTCCTGCTCGCCTGGACCCGGCCCCGCGCCGGGTGGCCCGCCGCGGCGCTGGTGAGCGTGGTCCTCGCGCTCCGGAACGTCGCCACCGGCCGCTGGCAATCCATGGTGAACCCGGTGCACGTCTTCGCGGGCTCGATGTGGCTGGGGACGCTCTTCGTCCTGGTGGTGGCGGGAATCACGGCGGCGCTCCGCAAGGCGCCCGACGGTGAGCGCGGGCCGCTGGTGGCGGACCTCGTCGCGCGCTTCTCGCCGCTCGCGCTCTGGGCCGCCGGTCTGCTCGCGGTGACCGGCCTCATCACCGCATGGCGGCACCTCAAGTACTGGGCCGCGCTCTGGACCACCCCCTACGGCTACACCCTGATCGTCAAGCTCTGCGTGGTGGCGTGCGTCGCGGGCCTCGGGTACTGGAACTGGAAGCGGGTGACGCCGACCCTGGGTGACGAAGCCGGCGCCCTGCGCATCCGCCGCTCGGCGTCCACCGAGCTGGGCGTGGCGCTCGTGGTCCTCACCATCACCGCGGTGCTGGTGAGCCTGCCCACGCCCAAGCTGCCGGCGCCTTAGGGCTCGAGCCGGCGCCGGGGCGAGGCCAGCCGCCCGCTCCGGCGGATCGAGTCTTCCACCTGGCGGCGCAGGCGCTCGATGAGGTCCTGGAGCTCGGCGCGACGGTGACGCGCCATCCGGGTGAAAATGATCCGCGCGATGCCGTAGGCGCCGGCGAGCGCCGCGCCGATGGTGGCGATGGCGAGTCCCACGTGAGTCCCGCCGGCCGCCCATCCCGCGAGCGGGCCGCCGATGCCCCCGCCCCCGCCCCCCATGATCCCCCCGAACAGTCCGCCCGCGAGCTGGCCCAGCCGCTCCTCCACGTAGATGGACGTCTTGCCGTGGCGCGGAAGAATCGAGAACTGCACCTGCCGTTGCTGCGCCACCGACGACCAGGTGAGGGACCGGCCCACGGTGTCGGCCCGGCCCACGTCGCCCAGCATGCGCCGCGCGATCTCCACGCAGAGATCGTAGTCCTCGGCCGACACCTCTCCGTCCACTTCCGCCTCGAAGAAAATTCGCGTGGGTCCGCCGAACAGGAGCTCCGCCGCCCCCGTGGGCGGCGCGGCCGGACGCCGCACTTCCGCCATCGCTTTCGCGACGTGACGCTCGCCGAGGCCCGCTTCGATGGCGGCCGCGCGGACGTCGCTGGTCGGGTAGCCGGACGTGCTCCCGGCGGCATCGAGCTCCGCGGCGCGGCGCCACACCGCTTCCGCCTTGCTGGTCGAGATCCGGGCAGGCGCGGGCGACTGGCCCGCGGCGTCCTTGGTCGCCTCCCAGGCCCGGGCCAGCGCGTCGGCGAGCGCCCCGGCGGTGGCGAAGCGATCGTCCGGGGCTTTGGCGAGACAGCGGTCCACCACCTCGGCCAATGGCTCGGGCACGTGCGGCGCGACGCTCCGCGTGGTGGGCGCGGGTTTGGTCACGTGCGCCACCAGCACCGCCGACGCCATGAGATTGTCGAAGGGAAGACGGCCGGTGAGCCCGTGGAAGGCGACCACGCCCAGCGAGTAGATGTCGCTCTTGCCGTCCACCGGCTCGCCCGAGATCTGCTCCGGGCTCATGTAGTGAACCGAGCCGAGCACCTGGCCGGTGGCGGTGATCGGCGCCGCGTTCGCGATCCGGGCGATGCCGAAGTCCGTCACCAGCACCCGTCCCGAGCCGCGCTCGAGGAGGATGTTCTCCGGCTTTATGTCGCGATGGACGATCCCCTGGGCGTGGGCGTATCCCAGGGCCAGCGCCACGTCGCGCAGCTGATGCACGAAGTCGCCGGAGACGAGGGGCGCGTGGGCGCGGATGCGGTCGCCCAGGGACTCGCCGTCCACGAAGGCCATCACGAAAAAGGCCTGGCCTCCCGCTTCGTCGGCGCGGAAGACGGGCACGATGTTGGGGTGGGAGAGACGGCCCGCGGTCTTCGCTTCGCGGAGGAAGCGCTCCCGCACGTCGGGGTCGCCGGCCAGCTGCGGCGGAAGCACCTTGATCGCGACCGGGCGGTCGAGCTTCAGGTCGCGCGCCAGGTACACGATCCCCATCCCGCCCCGGCCGATTTCCCGCTCCACGGCGTACTGGCCGTCGAGCGCGGCGGCGAGGGCTTGGACTTCGGGCGGTAGGGGCACCTGGTCTCTCTGAAACGTTGGCGAAGTGAAAGTAGCGCCGCGCCCGGCCCTTGAGCGAACGCCGGGCGAGGGCAGATTACCCAGCCGATGACGCGCCGTCAAAGCCTCGCCCGGTCACTCGCGCTGCTCGCCACCCTCGCGCCTCCGCTCCGCGCGCAGGACTCGGCGCTCGTTCCCCGGCACTTCGTCACCCGCTGGGCCGATTCGGTCACGCCCGCGCGGGTGCTGCCCGGGTATCCGCGGCCGCAGCTGCGCCGCCGGGCCTGGATCAATCTCAACGGCCTCTGGGACTACGCCATCCGCGATTCCGGAGTGTCGCGCCCCCGGGCGTTCGACGGAAAGATCCTCGTTCCCTTCCCGGTCGAGTCCCAGCTCTCGGGCGTGCGGCGCGCGGTGACGGACAGCGAGCGGCTCTGGTACCACCGCACCGTCACCCTCCCGCGGGAGCCGCGCGGCACCCGCTGGCTCCTGCACTTCGGCGCGGTGGACTGGGACGCCACGGTGTACGTGAACGGCCGGCGGGTCGGCGAGCACCGCGGCGGCTACGATCCCTTCAGCTTCGACATCACGTCCGAGGTCATCGGCGGCCCGCGGCAGGACCTCGCCGTCGGCGTGTGGGATCCCACCGATCGCGGCGAGCAGCCCCGCGGCAAGCAGGTCCTGCACCCGCGCAGCATCTGGTACACCGCGGTCACCGGGATCTGGCAGACGGTGTGGCTCGAGCCGGTCCCCGCCACCTACATCAGCGGCCTCGAAGTCACGCCGCACCTCGACCAGGGGACGGTCACGGTGCGCGTCGCGGCGACGGGAACGGCGCACGCCGGCGTGACGGCGGTCGCGCTCGCGGGCGGCAAGGCCGTCGCCAGCGGCGCCGGCTCCACCGATTCGGAGCTCACCCTCCACCTCGCGAACCCGCACCCGTGGTCCCCGGCCGATCCCTTCCTTTATCAGCTCCGCGTCCGGCTCGCGAGCGGGGACTCGGCGGCGAGCTACTTCGGGATGCGGTCCATCGCCGTCCACCCCGACTCGAGCGGCGCCCTGCGCCTGTTCCTGAACGGCCGGCCCCTCTTCGAGTTCGGCACCCTGGACCAGGGCTGGTGGCCCGGCGGGCTGTACACCCCGCCCTCGGACGCCGCGATCGCCAACGATCTCCGCACCCTGAAGCGCCTGGGCATGAACCTGATCCGCAAGCACGTGAAGGTGGAGCCGGAGCGCTGGTACTACCTCTGCGACTCGCTCGGTCTCCTGGTCTGGCAGGACATGCCGAGCGGAGACAACACCAGCGTCGCGGGGCAGAAGGAATTCGAGGAGGAGCTGGAGCGCGTGGTGGCGGCACTCCGCAATCATCCGGCGATCGTGATGTGGGTGCCCTTCAACGAGGGCTGGGGACAGCACGACACCGAGCGCTACGTCTCCACGCTGCGGGCGCTCGACTCCACCCGCCTGGTGGACAACGCCAGCGGGTGGACCGACGAGAAAGTCGGCGACGTGCAGGACATTCACGACTATCCCGGCCCCTCGAGCCCCGCCCCGGACGGACGCCGCGCGCCGGTGCTCGGCGAATTCGGCGGCCTCGGCCTTCCCCTCGCGGGCCACACCTGGGTGAGCCAGCACAACTGGGGCTACCGGCGTTACGAAACCCTGGATCAGCTCTGGAACGCGTACCGCGCGCTGATCGAGCAGCTGCGGCTCCTCGAGGGCGAAGGACTCGCCGCCGCGGTCTACACCCAGACCACGGACGTCGAGGTCGAAGTGAACGGTCTCATGACCTACGACCGCGCGGTGGTGAAACTCCCCCCGGAAGCGACGGCGCTCGACCGGAGGCTCTACGATCCGCCGCCGGTGATCCGCGAAGTGGTCCCCACGTCCCGGACCACGCCGCAGCGCTGGCGGTACACCACCACGGCGCCGGCGGGCGCGTGGTACGCGCCGGACTACGCGGACAGCGCGTGGCAGACCGGCGAGGGCGGATTCGGCACCGACAGCACCCCCGGCGCCGTGGTGCGGACCCAGTGGGCGAGCTCGGACATCTGGGTGCGGCGGTCCTTCGAGCTTCCGGCGGCGCCGCTCGCGCACCCCTATCTTCGGATTCACCACGACGACGACGCCGAGGTGTATGTCAACGGGACGCTGGTCGCGACCTTGCCGGCGTGGACCACGTCCTACGCGTTCGTGCCGCTCGATTCCGCCGCGGCGGCGCTGCTGCATCCCGGAACCAACACTCTGGCGATCCACGTGCACCAGCGGAGCGGGGGGCAATACGTGGACGCCGGCATAGACGAGGTGATCGACCGATGAAGAACCTGGGTCTGGCCGTCGGGCTGGTGGTCGCGGGCGGGCTTCCCGCCGCCGCCCAGAACGCCCCCGCCGGCGCCACCGCGAAGGGAGCGAGCGTGACCGAGAGCGCCTTCGGCAAACTCCCGGACGGCACCGGGGTGGATCTCTTCACCCTGTCCAACGGGCGCGGCCTCGTGATCACCGCGATGACGTACGGCGCGATCATTCAGTCCATCAAGGCGCCGGACGCGAAGGGCGTCGTGGCCGACGTGGCGCTGGGCTTCGACTCGCTCGCCGGCTACCTCGGGGCCTCACCCTATTTCGGCGCGGTGGTCGGCCGCTACGCCAACCGGATCGCGAAGGGACGGTTCACGCTGGACGGCAAGACCTACCAGCTCGCCACCAACAACGGGCCCAACCACCTGCACGGCGGCGTGAAGGGCTTCGACAAGGTGGTCTGGCACGGGGAATCGTTCCAGCGCGGGGACACGGTGGGCGTCACGTTCACCCACACCAGCCCCGACGGAGACCAGGGGTACCCGGGCGCGGTGTCGCTGCGCGTCACGTACACCCTGACCCCGAAAAACGAGCTGCGCATCGATTACCTCGCGACCGCCGACAAGGCGACGCCGATCAATCTCTCCCAGCACACCTACTTCAACCTCCACGGCGAGGGCTCGGGGGACATTCTGGGACACCTGCTCCAGCTCGACGCCGACTCGATGACCCCGGTGGACTCCACGCTGATCCCCACCGGCCAGATCGCGCCGGTGGCGGGCACGCCCTTCGATTTCCGCGCGCCCGCGGCGATCGGCGACCGGATCGAGGGGACCGATCCCCAGCTCAAGTTCGCGGGCGGGTACGACCACAACTTCGTCCTGCGGCGCGCCCGGCCGGGCGTGGTGCACGCGGCGCACGTGGTGGAACCGGCCTCGGGCCGCACCCTGGACGTCTACACCACGGAGCCCGGGCTGCAGTTTTACGCGGGGAATTTTCTGGACGGCACCCTGAAGGGCAAAGCGGGCCACAGCTACGTGCACCGCGGCGGGTTCTGTCTCGAGTCCCAGCATTATCCGGACTCGCCCAACCATCCCAACTTCCCGTCCACCATTCTGCGGCCGGGCGCGGAGTACCGCTCGCGCACGGTGTGGGTCTTCGGCACGGCGACGCCCTAGCTAGGGGACGAGCAGGACCTTGCCGGCCGTCTTCCGCCCCTCGAGGAGCCGGTGGGCCTCCGCCGCCTCCGCGAGGGGCAGTTCGCGCCCGATGTGCACCCGCAGCGCGCCGCGCGCCACCCATTCCAGAACCTCGCCGGCGCGGGAGAGCAGCTCCTCCCGCGTCGCGACGTAGTGGAAGAGGGTCGGCCGGGTGAGAAAGAGCGAGCCCTTCCGGTTCAGGAGCTGAGGGTCGAGGGGCTCCACCGCGCCGCTCGATTGTCCGAAGAGGGCGATCATCCCGCGCGGGCGCAGGACGTCGAGGCTCTTGAGGAAGGTGGTGCGCCCCACCGAATCGTAGACCACCTGCACCCCGGCGCCGCCGGTGATGCGCTTCACTTCGGCCACGAAGTCCCGCTGGGAGTAGAGAATCACGTCGTCCGCGCCCGCCGACCGCGCGAGCGCGGCTTTTTCCTCGGTGGACACGGTGCCGATCACCCGCGCGCCGCGGAGCTTCGCCACCTGGCAGAGCAGGAGCCCCACGCCTCCCGCCGCCGCGTGCACCAGACAGGTCTCGCCGGCCTGAAGCGGATAGGTCGCGGTCGCGAGATAATGCGCGGTCATCCCCTGGAGGAGCACCGCCGCTGCCTGGCGGGCGGTCACGCCCGCGGGGAGCGGCACCAGGCGATCGGCCGGCACCACCGCGAGCTCGGCGTAAGCGCCGAGGGTGCCGGTGTACCCCACGCGGTCCCCGGGACGCACCAGCGTCACGCCCGGGCCCACCGCCGTCACCGTCCCCGCGCCCTCCTGCCCCGGCGTGAAGGGGAGCGGAGTCTGATACTGCCCGGTGCGGTGGTAGACGTCGATGAAGTTGACGCCGACCGCCTCGAGCTTCACCAGCGCCTGCCCCGCGGCGGGCGCGGGATCGGCCACCGGTTCCAGCCGCAGCGCCTCCGGCCCGCCGGTGGCGCTGATGCGGATCGCTTTCACTTCTCCAGGGCGGCCATCGCGCGCTCCGGGTAGCGCGACCCCGCGGCCACGCCCGGCGGCGCCGCGGCCGCGATGCGCGCGAGGTCGCTCACCGAGAGGGTCACCGAGAGCGCGCCGGCGTTTTCCTCGAGGTATTTCCTCTTCTTGGTGCCGGGAATGGGGACCACATCCTTCCCCTGGGCGAGGAGCCAGGCCAGCGCGAGCTGGGCCGGCGTGCATTGCTTTTCCCGGGCGATCTCCTGCACCCGGGCGACGAGCTCGAGATTCTTCCCGAAGTTCTCGCCCTGGAAGCGCGGGTGATTGCGGCGGTAGTCGTCGGCGGGGAGGTCCTCGAATTTCCGGAAGCGCCCCGAGAGAAACCCGCGGCCCAGCGGGCTGTAGGGCACGAACCCGACGCCCAGCTTGCGGCAGGCGGGCAGGATCCCGGTTTCCACGTCGCGGGTCCAGAGCGAGTACTCGCTCTGCAGCGCGGCGATGGGGTGGACCGCCGTGGCGCGGCGGATGGTCTCGGCCGCGGCCTCGGAGAGCCCGAGGTAGCGCACCTTGCCCTGGCGCACCAGGTCGGCCATGGCGCCCACGGTGTCCTCGATCGGCACCGCCTTGTCCACGCGGTGCTGGTAGTAGAGGTCGATGTGATCGGTGCCGAGCCGCCGCAGCGACGCGTCGCACGCGGCGCGCACGTATTCGGGACGGCCGTTCAGCCCCTTCCAGTTGCCCTGCGCGTCGCGCACGTTGCCGAACTTGGTGGCGAGAATCACCCGGTCGCGCCGTCCCTTGAGCGCCTTGCCGACCAGCTCCTCGTTGGTCCAGGGGCCGTAGACGTCCGCGGTGTCGAGGAAGTTGATGCCGAGCTCGAGCGCCCGGTCGATGGTCGCGAGCGACTCCGCTTCGTCGCGACCGGCGTAGAAGTCGGACATCCCCATGCATCCCAGGCCGAGCGCCGAGACCGTGAGCCCGCCCGTGCCGAGTTTTCGCTGTTCCATCGGTCACCTCCTTCAGGAAGAATGCCGGTGTCCCGGGAACGGCGCGAGGGCGTCACGGGTTCCGCTCCGGCGCGGGGCGGTTAGAATCCGGACGTGAGCGACCGTTCCGTCCTGATCGCCGGGGCCGGGCCCATCGGGCTCGCCTGCGCCATTTCGGCGAAGCGCCGCAATCTGAAGCCGTTCGTCATCGACGCGGGACCGGTGGTGAACTCCGTCTTCCGGTATCCGATCGGGATGACCTTCTTCACCACCGCGGACCGCCTGGAGATCGGCGGCCACCCGCTGGTCTGCTCCGGTCAGAAGCCCACCCGCGAGGAAGCCCTCAAGTACTACCGGGGCGTGGTGCGCGCAGAGGAGCTGGTGGTCCAGCCCTTCGTGAAGCTGATCGCGGCGGAGCCGGTGAAAGGCGGGGTGCGCTGCACGGTGGAAACCCGTGACGGCCGCGACACCATCACCACCGGACGGCTGGTGCTGGCCACCGGGTATTACGACCACCCCAACCGGCTCGGCGTTCCCGGAGAAGACCTGCCGCAGGTCAGCCACTACTTCGACGATCCGCACCGCGGCACCGGGCAGGACGTGGTGGTGATCGGCGGGAAGAATTCGGCGGCGGAGGCGGCGCTGGAGCTGCACCGCGCCGGCGCCCGGGTGACCCTGGTGTATCGGGGCGCCGAATTCAAGAACAGTCTCAAGTACTGGGTCAAGCCGGACCTCGAGAACCGGATCAAGGCGGGCGAGATCGCGGCGCGGCTCTCGAGCGAGGTGGCGCGGATCGAGCCGCACGCGGTGGTGATCCGTCGCGGCGGCGCCGAGGAGTCCCTCCGCGCCGACCGGGTCTACGCGCTCACCGGTTTCCATCCCGACTTCGATCTCTTCCTCAGGATCGGGATCGCGCTCGACGGGCAGACCATGCGGGCGTCGGTCGATCCCGCCACCCTCGAGACCAACGTGCCCGGCGTGCACCTGGCGGGGAGCATCAGCGCCGGCCGGGCCATCTCCGAGATCTTCATCGAGAACGGCCGTCTGGACGGCGAGAAGATCTTCGCGTGAGGTCCCGGTGACGGCGCCGCGCCCCTACGTCCTCGCCGAGAACACCTGGCGGACCGCGCGGGACACGCCATTCGAGCTCGCCATCCTTCCCTGGGGGGCGACCGAAGCGCACAACCTGCACCTGCCCTACGGCACCGACGCGATCGAGAGCGAGCAGGTGGCGATCGAGTCGGCGCGCCTCGCCTGGGAGCGGGAGGCGCGGGTGCTGGTCCTCCCCACCGTGCCGTTCGGCGTGCACACCGCCCAGCTCGACGTGCCGTTCTGCCTGAACGTGAATCCCAGCACCCAGCTCGCGCTCCTCGCCGACCTGGTGGCGTCGCTCGGCAACCACGGCGTGAAGAAGCTGGTGATCCTGAACGGCCACGGCGCCAACGATTTCCGCTGGATGATCCGCGAGCTCGTGCCGCACACGGCGATCTTCCTCTGCGCCGTGAACTGGTATCAGGCGCTCGACCCGGCGCCGTACTTCGCCGAGCCCGGGGACCACGGGGGAGAGCTCGAGACCAGCCTGATGCAGCGGGTGGCGCCGGAGCTGGTGCGCCCGCTCGGCGTGGCGGGCCCCGGAAAGGAGCGCCGCTTCAAGGTGGCGGCGCTCGCCGAAGGATGGGCCTGGGCCCCGCGGCGCTGGACCGAGGTGACCGACGACACCGGCGTGGGAAACCCCAAGGCCGCCACGCCGGAAAAGGGCGCCCGCTACTTCGAGGCCCTGACCCGGAAGATCGCCGGCTTTCTGGTCGAGCTCGCCGCCGCGGACGTCGAAGACATGTATCAGTGATCGCCGCTATCTTTCCATCCCCCATCACCGTGAGTGAGCGATGCGCCTAGCGCGGGTGTTCGGACTCCTGCTCGCCGTCCTGCTGCTCGGATTCTCCGCCTCCGCCGCGCAGCAGAAGGCGCGCTTCGCGAACCTCGGCGAGGCGCTGGGGTCGGGGGGCGCGCTGAACGGCGGGAGCGGTCCGCGAAACGTGAACTGGATCGACGGCGGGAAGCGCTACTCCTACACCGCGCGCGGCGCCGACGGCGGCGAAGAGATTCGCGCCTTCGATCCCGCGACCGGGAAAGACACGCTGCTCTTCACCGCCCGGGGGCTCGCGTTCCCGGATACCGCGGAGCCGTTCTCGTACGAATCGTTCCAGTGGGCCGAGGACTCGAAGCACCTCGTCTTCCAGACCCGCTTCTCCCAGCTCTACCGCCGCTCCGGCACCTCGGACTACTACGTCTACTCGCTCGCCGACCATTCGCTCACCCTCGCCACCCGCGGCGCCCGTACCGCCCAGCTCTCTCCCGACGGCGCGGCCCTCGGCCTGGAGCGCGACGGCGACATGTACGTCTACGATTTCGCCACCAGGAAAGAGACCCGCCTCACCCACGACGCCACGGCGACGGCCTACAACGGCCACTTCGACTGGGTCTACGAAGAGGAGTTCGGGCAGGCGCAGGCCTGGAACTGGTCGCCCGACAGCCGCCACCTCGCCTACTGGCAGGTGGACGAATCCGCCGAGCCGGTGATGCAGTTCTCGGATCTCGACGGCAGCCATCCGGAGTACACCAAGATCCGGATTCCCCAGCCGGGCGACTCGAACCCCACGGTGAGGATCGGCGTGGTGGACGTCAAGTCCGGCAAGCAGGTCTGGCTCGATCCCGGCATCGCGGGCGAGTACTACATCCCGCGGATCTACTGGACCAGCCGGCCCGATACCCTGGCGATGATCACCCTCAACCGCCCGCAGAACGAGATGCGGCTCTTCTTCTTCGACGTGACCACCGGCGGGCGGCGCCTGGTCCTGACCCAGAAGTCCGACACCTGGATCGACGTCTACGACTTCTACGCCGGCGTGGACGACCTGATGTCGTTTCCCGCGGGCGTCTCCCAGTTCCTGTGGCTCGGCGATGAGGACGGGTGGCAGCACATCTACCGCTACGACTACTCCGGCCGCCTCGTGAACCAGGTCACCCGCGGCAAGTGGAGCGTCACCCGCATCGAAGGCGTGGACCCGAAGACCCAGACCATCTACTACACCGGCACCCAGGCCTCGCCGCTCGAGCGCCAGCTTTATTCCATCCGGTTCGACGGCAGCCATCCGGCGCGGCTCACCGCCACCGCCGGCACCCATCACATCAACATGTCCCCGGACACCCGCTTCTACATCGACCGCTGGGGCTCGGTGAGCCAGCCCCGGCAGGTGGAGCTCTCGGCGACGGGCGGCAAGATGCTGAAGAAGCTCGAGGACAACGCCCGGGTGACCCAGTGGCTCGCGACCCACGAGTACTCCCCCACCGAGCTCTTCAGCTTCACCACCACGGATTCGGTGCGCCTCGACGGCTCGCTCATCAAGCCGCCGGGCTTCGACTCGACGCGCCGCTACCCCGTGATCTTCGCGATTTACGGCGGGCCGGGGTCCCAGGAGGTGTACGACGACTGGGGCGGGAGCACCCTCGCGCAGTGGCTGGCCCAGGAGGGCTACATCGTGGTGGGGCTGAACAACCGGGGGAGCAACAACTACGGCTCCGCGTTCATGAAAGTGGTCTACAAGCACCTCGGCAAGTGGGAAGCGCACGATTTCGCCGAGGCGGCGCGCTGGCTCGCGAAGAAGCCGTGGGTGGACGGCCAGCACATCGCCATCATGGGCACGAGCTACGGCGGCTACAGCACCGTGTACACGATGGAGGCCTATCCCGACGTCTTCTCCGTCGGCGTCGCCAACTCGGCGGTGACCGACTGGCGGCTTTACGACACCATTTACACCGAGCGCTACATGGGTCTGCTCGGCGACAACCTCGCCGGGTACGACTCGAGCTCGGGGATCAAGAACGCGGCGCGGCTCACCGGACACATTTTGATCATCCATTCGCTCATGGACGACAACGTGCATCCGCAGAACACCATGCAGCTCCTCACCGCGCTCGCCAACGCGGGACACGACGCCGAGGTGCGGATGTATCCGCCGGGCCGCCACGGCGCGGCCTACAATCAGCAGAGCTTCCTGCTCCTGGAGCGCGCGTCCGACGACTTCCTGGGACGGTTCCTGAAGGGCACGCACTGAGCCGGGGCGGGAGCCGGTACATCTGGTTAAATTGAAAGGCGGCGAATCCACTCTGCGCGGAGCGTGCATGCCGAAGGAAGAAGCGATCGAAATGGAGGGCACGGTGGCCGAGGTGCTGCGGAACGCGACGTTCCGGGTGCTCCTCGAGAACGGCCACGAAGTGCTGGCGACGATGGCGGGCAAGATGCGGCGCTTTCGCATCCGGGTGCTCGCCGGTGACCGCGTGACCCTCGACGTCTCCCCTTACGACCTCACCCGGGGTCGCATCACCTACCGCCACAAGTGAGCGCCCCGCAGACGGTCGCCGCCCGGTGGAACGCGCTGCTCGCGCCCTACCGCGGGCCCGATCCCAGGCGCAGCGTCTGGCAGCTGGTGAGCGGCGCCCTGCTCTTCGCCGGCGCCTGGGCGGGAATGTATTTCAGCCTCTCCGTGGGCTACTGGCTCACCCTGCTGCTCGCGGTGCCGGCGGCGTTCTTCATGGTGCGGCTCTTCATCATTCAGCACGACTGCGGGCACGGCGCGTTCTTCCGCTCCTCCCGCGCCGCGGACATCGTGGGTTCGATCCTCGGCGTCTTCACCCTCACGCCGTATCACTACTGGAAGAAAACCCACGCCATCCACCACGCCACCTCGGGGAACCTGGAGCACCGCGGCTTCGGCGACATCGACACCCTGACGGTGGACGAGTACCTGGCCCGCTCCCCTTGGGGGCGCTTCAAGTACCGCGTCTACCGCCATCCGCTGGTGCTCTTCGGCGTGGGCGCGGTGGTGCACTTCTTCGTGCGGCACCGCATCCCGACCATCGTGCCCCGGGACTGGACCCGCGAACGGCGCAGCATTCTCTGGACCGACGTGGGGCTCGCGAGCTGGGTGGTGGTGATGGGCCTCCTGGTAGGCTTCCAGGCGTTTCTCCTGATCCAGCTTCCGGTGGCGGTGCTCTCGGCGTCGATCGGGGTGTGGCTCTTCTACGTCCAGCACCAGTTCGAGCCCACCTACTGGGAGCACGACGACCGCTGGGCCTACGAAGCCGCGGCGCTCGAGGGCAGCTCCTACTACAAGCTCCCCAAGATTCTGCAGTGGGCAACCGGCAACATCGGCCTGCACCACATCCACCATCTGAACGCGCGGATCCCCAACTACCGCCTGCAGGGGGTCCTCGATCAACACCCCGAGCTGGCAAAGGTCTCCACCCTCACGCTCTGGCAGAGTCTCCGCTGCGTGCGCCTGGTGCTCTGGGACGAGCGCGCGCGGAAGCTGGTTCCCTTCCCGCGGGGCTGAAGCCGCGACGCCGGCGCTCGAGCCGCGGCCGCGCGTAGATTCCGTCGTCCTCACCGTCAGGTTCGCCACGCCCGCCGACGCGCCCCGGCTCGCCGCGCTGCGTTACGATTTCCGGCACGCGCACGCCGGCGCCACCGAAGACCGCCCCGGCTTCGAAGCGCGGACCGCGGTCTGGATGCGCGAGCGCCTGGCAGCGAAAGAGCCCTGGCACTGCTGGGTGCTGGAGGACGGCCTCACCATCGTCGGCAACCTGTGGCTCGAGCTGGTGGAGAAACTTCCCAACCCCGGCCCCGAAGCCGAGCGTCACGCCTACATCACCAACGTCTACGCGGAGGAAGCGGCGCGCGGTGGCGCCGGCCGGATGCTCCTCGACGCGGCGCTCGCCTGGTGCCGCGAGCGCGGGGTGGACACGGTGATTCTGTGGCCCAGCGAGAAGAGCCGCACGCTGTACCAGCGCGCCGGCTTCGACGTGCGGAACGACCTCTTCGCGCTGAAGCTCCCGTTCACCGGGAGGCGCTAGAGACCGGGCGCCGCGTCTGACGGAGGCAAGCGGCTCACCCCTCTCCCGTGGAAGTCGCCAGCGGCAGATCCACCCAGAACCTGCTCCCCCGGCCCGGCGCCGACTCGACTCCGGCGTGGCCGCCCATCCGCTCCGCGCCCTTGCGCACGATGGCGAGCCCCACCCCGGTGCCGGGATACTCGCTCGCGGGGTTCAGCCGCTCGAACACGCGGAAGATCCGCTCCTGGTGTTCCGTCGCGATGCCGATGCCGTTGTCCTCCACCCAGAGCCGGACCAGCTCGCCGCGCCGCTCGGCGCGGACCCGCACCACCGGCGCGCGGCCGGGCGGCACGAACTTGACCGCGTTGGACAGCAGGTTGTCGATCACCTGCGCGAGGGTGGAGGGGTTCGCGGTGACCGACGGGAGCGCCTCGTCCACCCTCACCTCCGCCCCGCGCTTCTTCAAGTCGCCGTCCATCCGCGCCACCGCCTGCGCCGCCAGGCGCGTGAGATCCACCGCCACGAGCGGAAGCTCGGCGCGGGTGAGGCGGCTGTAGGACAGCAGATCCTGGATCAGCTGGTCCATGGTCCGCGCCGCCGCCACCACCCGCTCGGCGTAGTTCCTCCCCGCCGCGTCGAGGCGGTCGCGATACTCCTCCAGCAGGACGTTCGAAAACCCTTCCATGGCCCGCAGGGGCGCGCGGAGGTCGTGAGAGATGGTGTACCCGAACGCTTCCAGCTCCTCGTTCCGCTCTTCAAGCTCGGCGGTGCGGTCGCGAACCCGCTCCTCCAGCCGGTGCTGTTCCTCCCGCACCCGGGTCACCATGGTCCCGAACGCGGCGGCGAGCCGGCCCAGCTCGTCCGCGCGATGCTCCCCGGTCACCGGCTGGCTGTAATCTCCAGCGGCCACGGTCTCCGCGGCCTGGGTGAGGCGCGCCAGCGGCCGCGTGATGCGGCGCGAGAGAAGCCAGGCGCCGATCAGCCCCAGCGCGACGATCACGGCGCCGAGGAGGAGCAGGGTGCGCAGAAAGAGCCGGGCCGGCGCGAGCACCACGCTCTCCGGGAACTCGACGACCACGATCCAGGGCGCCGCCACCACGCGCTTCGCCGCCGCGAGCACGGGGCCCAGACCCTCGCGCTGGTAGCGCAGCACGCCGGTCGCCTTGCCGACGTCCACCGGCGGACCCGGCACCCGGGCGCCGAGGTCGGTCCACACGTCCCCGTCGGCGTTGCCGATGTAGAGACGGGACCTGGATCCGATGAGCTGGCTGGTCTGCTCCCGCTGCTGCGGCGTGTTGGCGACCTTCCACCACTGAATCACGTAGCCCCGGACCCGGCCGTTCACTTTCACCGGCGCCGCCACCGGATAGGCGATCGAGTCGCCGATGGCCTGGAATCCCCCCACCACCCCGGAGTCTCCGGCGGAAACGGCCGCGAGCACGGCGCTGTCCGACGCCCGGGCCCAGCGGGGGTCGCCGGCCGACAAGACCTGCCCCCGTCCGGTGTTCCAGAGCTCGACCGCGGCGATGGCCGGAGACGACGGGGGTCGCAGGATGGCGCCGACGCGGGCCCGAAGCCCGCGCTCCTGGCGGATGAGGTACCGGCGCACCACCGCGCTGTCCGCGGTGGCGCGGAGCCCCACGAGGAGCTGGCGCCGGGAGCCGCGCAGGAGCTGCGCCAGCTCGTCCGCGACGGCGTTCAAGCGGTCGGTCGCCACCGCCACCGACGCTCGCTGAATCGCGCGATACGCCGCGGCCGTGTACACGCCCGCCACGATCACCAGCAGGGTGCCGATGAGGAGCGGCAGACGGAACGCGATGGACGAGAAGGACGGCCGGCGCATGGGTCTTCCCAACCTAGCGGAGCGCGTGAAAGCCGCTAGAGTCCACGGCATGAGACCGATGACCGTGCTGATGATCGCGGGCGCGCTCGCCGCGCCGCGCGCGCCCGCGCAGGTCACGCTCTCCAACGGGAAGATCCGGGCCCGCTTCGGGACCCGGGGCCTGCTCGCGCTGGACGACGCCCCGCTCCGCGCCTCCTACCGGTTCACGAGCGACGGCTTCGCGCTGGCGCTCGCGGCGAGCCACATCGAGAGCGACAGTCTCCCCGCACCCCGGCTCCGGTCGGACAAATCGCACGTGGTGTACACCTGGACGGCGGGCCGCTACCGGCTGGAAGTCGCGTACGAGCTGCGCGCGGACTGGGGTTTCCTCAGCAAGGAGGTGCGGGTGGTGGGCGCGCCCCCCGGCGCCTTCCGGGTGTCGGACGTCACGGTCTTCCAGAGCACGCTCGCGGAGGCGCCGACCGACGTGTACGTGCCGAAATCCTCCCGGCCGTCGCTCGGCACGGGCGCCTACGGCGCGGCCCTCAGGTTTCCGGACGGGCGCGGCCTCCTCGCGGTCGCGCAGAATCCGTTCCTCCAGTTCACCGACGCCGGCGCGAGGTTCACCCTTCATTACCAGCCCGACATGGACTGGGACCCGGTGACCGGTCCCTTCGTGGCCGACCGCGGGCTGCTCGCGCCCTACCGGCTGTCCGGGACCAGACTCCCGGAGCGGATGCTGCCGGAGTGGAAGCTTCCCGCGCCGCCCGCGGCTCCGGGGATGGATCAAGCCGAAGTCGAAACCTTCACCGCGCTGGTGCGCGCCTTCCTCATCGATCCGCCGGAGCACCCCAACGACGTCTTCGTCGGCTGGTGCGTGAACGACTACCAGATCGACGTCGCGACCCCCGACGGGCGCGCCGAGTACCAGCGGGTGATGGACCGCGCGGCCCAGCTCGGCGCCCGCTACGTCCTCTTCGCGCCCACCAATTCCGCGCTCTCGCGGCGCGAGGAGAGCGTGGACTACTGGAGCTGGGAACACGTGCTCTGGCTGGGCCTGGGCCAGAAGATCCGCAAGGGCGAGTGGAACCCGGACTCGAGCGCCATCCCGCCCTCGGTCCAGGCGATGCTCGATTACGCCCGCGGCAAGGATCTGAAGCTCCTCGCCTACGTGTATCCGGTGCTGCCCTTCCGCGGCGACTCCTCCTGGCTGGTGCGCCCCGCCAACGATTCCACTCGCCGCTTCGCGAACCTGGGCGTCCGCAGCTTCCAGGACTGGCTGATCGCCACCCTGGTGAGCTTCCACCGGCGCACCGGGATCGGCGGCTACGCCTTCGATCACACCTTCCTCGATTTTCCGGGCCGCAGCCGCTACGCGCAGTGGTGGGGCTGGCGGCGGGTGCTGGAAGAGCTGAAGCGACAGATTCCCGACCTGGTGGTGGACGGGCGCCAGGCCTATCAGCTCTACGGACCCTGGAGCTGGCTGGCGGGGAGCTATCCCCACTCCACGTCGACCGACGAGCAGCCCGAGAGCTTCGTGCCCTTCCCCGATCTCCACTTCGACCGGGTCTCCGCGGATCGCGAGCGCTACACCGCGTATCGCTACCGCGAGTACGAATTCGCGCCCAGCGAGATCGTGCCGGGGTTCATCACCCACCAGACCTCGCGCGGCGACGACAAGGGCGAGATGCCGGACACCGTCACTCCCGACCGGGGCCTGATCCTGAAGCGCTTCCGCGCCCGGGACTGGGACTATCTGGGCTGGAAGTACTCGTTGCTCTCGTCCATCGCGGTGGCGGGGTGGAACAACGTCCTCAACATGATCCCCGCGCGGGACTCCGAGGAGAACGCGCACTTCTCGGCCGAGGACGCGCAATTCTTCCGGCACTGGATCGCGTGGACCGACAGCAACCGCACCTTCCTCCGCGACACCCGCCCGATTCTGGGCCAGCCGGCGCTGGGCCAGGTGGACGGCTGGGCGGCGATGGCGGGGGACCGCGGGTATCTCTTCTTCTTCAATCCCAACGGACGCGCGCAGGATCTCGCGATCTCACTCGACTCGGTGCTCGGGCTCCGCGGCGCGGGACACGTCCTGCGGGAGCTCTATCCGCTCGCCGGGCGGCTCATCGGCTGGGGCGAGCGGGGGCACGTCACCCTCCACCTGGACGGGGGATCGGCGCGGGTCCTGGCGCTCGAGCCGCTCCCCGGCGCCGCGGGGAATCCGATCCTCTTCAACGCGCCGGGGGGCGCCACGGTGGACGGCGGGAATCTCAGTCTCATCGGGGTGCGGGGAGAGGTGGGAACCAGCGAGTCGCTGCTGGTGGTGGTCCCGGACGCGCGCCCCATCAGCACCGTGACCGTGAACGGACGGCGCGCGCCCTTCGTGCAGGACCACTTCGAGGTGCGGATTCCCGTCACCTTCGCCGGCGCGCCGTTCCATCACTATCAGGAGATCGGCGGGTACGACTCGACCTTCGCGGGCGGCACCTTCCTCGCGTCCTTCACGGTGCCGCGCCGGATCTTCGATCAGCTCGCCGCGCGCGCGCGGGCCTGGCCGATCCCCTGGACCGCCGAAGACTACCGCACCACCTGGCTCGCGCCGGAGCGGCTCCTGCTCTTCGTGCAGATCGCCGAGCCGGACGACAGGTGGGCGGCGCGACTCTGGATTGACGGGCGTCCCATAGAGCTGCGAAAGGCGTACTCGGCGGTGCGGGCCGAGCCCCGCACCTTCGTGGGCTTCTACGCCGACCTGTCGCTGCTCGAGCCGGACCGGGAGTACCGGCTCCGGCTGGAGCTGCCGCCGCTCCGGCCGGGTCAGCTGCAGGGCGTGTTCTTCGAGAACGTGGAGCCCGAGTACACGGAGGAGATCGCGCCGTAGTCGTTCCCGCCGTTCCCCGTCCAGGGGATGCCAGCACCCGATGTGCGTTCACGTCCGTCTACCACGGGTGTCCCCATGTCCAGGGGAGGGTGAGGATCGCGCTCCAAGGGGTCGGCGGGAGTCTCGTGACCCGTGGTCAAGCGGCAATCAAGCGCAACGCTTGGCCGCCGCTTGACCTTGTCACGAGAACGTCTCGGGGTGATTCGGCGACCACCACCATCCCGAGGAGGCCCTATGAAGATCCGTCTGCTCTGTCTCACCCTCGCCGCCGCCGCCTGCGGCTGCACCGACAATCCCGCGTCCGTGCGCCCGCAGACCCGCCTCACTCCCGCGGCGGGTGACGCCGCGGCGGGGGCGGAGGCCGTCACCGCGCTGACCCAGAACATGTACGTCGGCGCCGACCTCGACATCGTGATCGGTGCGCTCGCGTCGCCCAATCCCTCGGACGACATCCCCGCCCTCCTCGGCGCCATCCAGACCCTCGAGGAGACCGATTACCCCGCGCGCGCCGGCGCCCTGGCGGCCGAGATCGCGAAGGCGCGGCCCCACGTGGTGGGCCTGCAGGAAGTGTCCCGGGTGGACGTCGACCTCACGGCGCTGGGCCTGCCGACGGTCCTGCATCTCGACTTCCTGGGGACGCTCCAGGACTCGCTGGCGGCGCGCGGACTGCACTACGTCACGGCGGGCCAGGTCGAGAACATCGTCGCCCGGCCGGTGCCGGGAATCGGGCTCGTGGACTATGACGCGATGCTGGTGGACGCGGACCGCGTCACCATCACCGCCGCGGCGGGACAGAACTACACGTACAACATCGGCGTGGTGGCACCGGGGATCGAGCTGAAGCGGGGATGGGTGGACGCTCAGGTGATCATCAACGGCGCGCCGTACACCTTCGCCAGCACCCACCTCGAGTCGGGCCAGTCGGCGGGCTTCCCGGAGCTCCGGGCCGCGCAGGCCGCGGAGCTGGTCGGCTCGCTCCCCACCGATCAGCCGGCGATCGTGATGGGAGACCTGAACGACAACCCCGGCACCCCGATGTACCAGGTGATCGCGGGCGGGCAGTTCACCGACAGCTGGCGCGCCCTGCGCCCCGGCGCGGTGGGACTCACCTGCTGCGAGCCGGCGAACCTCGCCAACCAGATCCCGACCTTCGATCAGCGTCTCGACTACGTGTGGGTGCGTGGCGCGGGGAGCCTGCAGGGAGCGATCACCCGCATCGGCGACACGCCCGGGGACCGGGTGGCGGGGCCCGCGCACCCGGTGTGGCCGTCGGATCACGCGGGGCTGGTGTTCAGTCTCCTGGTCGCGCCGGGGGGAACGGCCCGTTGAGGGGGGTACTTGCCCCGCCGGGCCGCGAGGTGAATCCTAGCCCATGGAGAGGGTGCACTGCCATCTGTGCGGCGGGGTCATCCGGGAGGGCGCGCCGATCGAATACCGGCCGCCCCGAGCCAGCGCACAATTCGCCCTTCCCCGCGACGGCCCTTGCGGGTGCGCCCCCGCCGTCGTGTACGAGGACCCCCCCATCCTCGAGGCGCCGGAGGAACCCGGGGCCGGACCCTGATGCCCGCCCGCTAGCGCCGCCGCTTCTTGCTCTTCTTCTTCGCGGACGTTTTCTTCGCCGGCTTTTTCTTCTTCGCGGGACGCTTCTTCGCGGCCTGCTTCTTCGGCTTCCGGGCCGCCGTGGGCTTCGGCGCCGGCGAGACCATCGCGAAGCCGGCGCCCTGCGGGTCCGCGCACATTACGATCCGGCTCCCGCCCGGCACCTCCATCGGCCCGTTGAGAATCCGGCCGCCGGCGGCGGTCACGGCCTGCGCTCCGCGGTCGGCGCTGGGCACCAGGACGTAGCACAGCCACGCCGACGGCCCCGGCGTCTCCTTCTTGTAGAATCCGCCGATGGCGCGCTCCGTGCCGGCGAGCTTGTACATGAAGTAGGTCCCCGCCGGCCCCATGTCGAGCGAGGACTCGTGCTCCCACCCGAAGAGCGCGCGGTAGAACTCCCAGCCCGCCTTCCAGTCGGTGGCGACGTACTCGTGCCAGTTGAAGCCGCCGGGGGAATGCTCGTCGGGCGGCGTGCCGCCGGGCGCCGCCCTGAAGATCGCGAAGCCCGCGCCCTGCGGATCCGCGAGCACGGCGAAGCGGCCGATGCCCGGAATGTCCTTGGGCGGGACGATGCTCCGTCCGCGCAGAGCCTGGACCTGGCTCACCGTCGCGTCCACGTCGGGGACGGCGATGTAGGGAAGCCAGTTCGGCGGCGGCGAGGCGGCGCCGGGCGGGAGACCCATCAGGCCTCCCACGGTGCCCTTGCCGGTGGCCCACATCCGGTACGAGGGGTCGGGAGACGGCTGGATCTTCCAGCCGATCACCTTGGTGTAGAAGCGCACCGCCGAGTCGGGGTCGGTGGTCATCAGCTCGTGCCAGACGAAGCGGCCGCGATTGGAATCGGGCATGGGACGAAGATCCTCGAGGATTTGTTGGGGTCGGTTGCCCGAAAAAAGATACGCCCCGCGGAGCAGCGGGACGCAAGGGCGGTCAGACCGCGGCGGCGGCCTCCGGCAGCTGGGGCTCGGTCGCCGCGACCACGCAGTTCCCGCCGCGCGCCTTCGCCACCTCCGCGGCCCGCGCCGCGGCGAGGGAGAGCAGCGCGTGGGTCGGCGCGTCGGCCAGCGCGGTGGCGAGGCCGCCCCGCACCGTCACCTCGAGATACTGCCCGCAGACGGCGTTGCGGTCGAACCAGTGCTCGAGATCGGCGCGCAGCCGCTCCGCCACCGCGTACGCGTCTTCCCGTCCGGTGTCGTACAGAATGATGGCGAACTCGTCGCCGGCGACGCGGCAGGGCACGTCGGCCCCCCGCGCGTGCTTCCGGATCAGCGACGCCGCGGCCTGCAGCACCTTGTCGCCCACCCGCTGGCCGTATTGATCGTTGATCTCCTGGAATTCATCGAGATCGAGGAGCAGGAGGGAGGACGTCGATCCGAACCGGGCGCAGCGGTCGAGCTCGCGCTTCAGGGCGTAGTCGAAGTATCCCCGGTCGTAGAGCCCGGTGAGGGCGTCGGTGATCGCGGTCCGCTCCACCGCGTCGAGCGGAGCGGTGTCGCAGATCAGCGCGATCATCGCCTCGCTCTGCAGGCGCACGTTGAGGAGATAGTCCTGCAGGGCCACCCGCTGGCCGACGTCCCGCCCCAGCCGCCGGAGCAGTTCCCGCCGGTGCCGGGAGACTTCGCACCACACCTGCTCCGCCTCGATCTCGGAGAGCTGGATGTGCGCGGCGCGCGCGAGACGGGCCGAAGCCGAGTCCGCCGCGGGGACGGGCATCGGCGGAGGGGGCGCCGGCTCCGCGTGGCGCGGCTCCCGGGTCGCCTTCCCGATCGGTGTGCTCAGTCTCAACCCTCGCCGGCCGCGCGTCGCCATCGTGCCCTCGCCTTCCCTGGAGGTTGAAATGCGAGTTGGTGTGAAGCACGGGTCGTACCCGAGGGGCGGCATCGCTATGTGGGCCGAACGACAGGAGTTGCGCGAGCGGGGTCCCGGGCCGGTGCCGCGGCGGCGCGACAGGCGCGTTTTCAAGGCTGTGGCGCCGGGGCCGCGGTTCAACCGCAGCTTGACGGGGGAGGCACGGCGCGCCACCCTCATCCAACCCCGTTCGGAGCGGTACGATGACCTTCGTCTCGGAGCTGTGGCTGCCGATCGTCCTGTCCGGCGTGCTGGTGTTCGTGGGCTCGTTCGTGACCTGGGCGCTCCTGCCGTTCCACAACAAGGAGTGGAAGGGACTCTCCAACGAAAACGCGGTACTCGCGGCCATCCGGCAGGGGAATCCGGGGCCCGGGCTCTATACCATCCCTCACCCCGCCAATCAGCGGGAGGCGCGGTCCAAGGAGTTCCAGGACCGGGTGCACGCCGGAGCTTCGGGTCACGTCACGATCATGCGCCCGGGCGCGATGAACATGGGCACCAACATGGCCCTGGCCGTGATCTCGAACATCCTGATCTCGTTCTTCGTCGCCTACGTGGCCTTCCACACCCTGGTCCGCGGCGCGACCTACCTCGAGGTCTTCCGGGTGGTCGGGACCATCGGCTTCCTCGCCTACTGCGCGAGCTCGGTGCAGGACCCGATCTGGTTCCAGCGGCCCTGGCGCTCCTGGGTGCTGCAGGCGATCGACGCGCTGGTCTTCGGCATGCTGATGGGCGGGACCTTCGGCTGGCTCTGGCCCCGGTAAGTCGAAAGCGGTTCGGGCGAAGCGGCTAGGACCCGAGCGAGAGCTCGAGACGGGTGACCGACGCCGGCGGGAAGCGATAGGCGATCACGGCGCCCGCCGCCGGAAGATCCGCCGTCGCCGGCGTGACGGCGTCGGGGCGGTCGAACGAGTTCACGTCGTGCACGCTCCGGGCGGCGAGGGTGGTCGCCCGGGCGGCGCGCACCGCGCCCCCGCGGACCGCGATCTCCGCGTCCCGCGCCTCGGTGAGCGACGGGTTGGTCACGGTCAGGTTCAGTGTGTGCTCCCGCAGCGACGCCGACCCCGCGAGTCCCGACAAGTCCCGCTTCGTTCCCTGCCCGTCGGTCCACCCGATCCTCGGCGCCGAGCAGAGCGTGCGCATCGCCTGCGCCCCCTGATGCGCGGCGTACATCCCGAAGACGTGATAGGTGGGCGTCACCACGAAGCGGTCCTGGTGCGAGAAGAACAGCGAATGAATGCAGTTCACGAGCTGGGCCAGGTTCGCCATCGCGACCTTCTCGGCGTGGCGGTTGAAGGTGTCGAGGGTGAGCCCGGCGACCAGGGCGTCGCGAATGGTGTTCTGCGACTCGAAGAGGTGGCTCGGGTCGGCGAGCGGGGCCGAGCGGTGCCAGGCGCCCCACTCGTCCACCACGAGTTTCACCTTGTGGGCCCGGTCGGCCTGGCGCATCACCTGCCAGTGCGCGGTGATGAGGCTCTCCATCCGGTCCGCGCTCGCGAGCAGGTCGTACCAGCCCCGGTCGTCGAAGGCGACCGCGTCGGCGCCGGCGCCCTCCGCGCTGCAGTAGTGATGGAGCGCCCATCCCCACACCCGGTCGAGGTCGTTGCGCCCCGCCACCGCCTCGAAGAAGCGGCGGGTCCACTCCACGTCGCCGCCGTTCGGTCCTGACGCGATGAACGCGAGGTCCACGCCGTACTGCGGCACGGTCCAGGTGACGAAGCGCCGGAACTCGGAGGCGTATTCTTCCGGCGTGAAGTTGCCGCCGCATCCCCAGGACTCGTTTCCCACACCCCAGAAGCGGACGCCGTAGGGCTCGCGATCGCCGGCCGCGCCGCGCGCGTCGGCCCAGGTGGTGCTCCCCGCCGGCGAGTTGCAGTACTCGAGCCACTGGTCGAAGGCGCGGGGGGGCAAGGTGCGCACGTTCGCGGCGAGGTACGGCTGGGCGCCGACCAGCCGGCAGAAGCGCAGGAACTCGGTGGTGCCGAATTCGTTGGGATCGAAGCGCGCCGGAATGTCGCCCAGGTTCTTGTAGCCGGGATCGTCGGCCCAGAAGTTGGTGCGTTTGGGCCGGCGCTCGCGGGGGCCCACGCCGTCCCGCCAGTCGTAGGAGTCCGCGAAACAGCCGCCGGGCCAGCGGATCACGCCGGGGTGAATCGCGCGCAGGGCGTCCGCGAGCGCCTTCCGAATCCCGCCGACGTTCGGGACCTTCGAGTTCTCGCCCACCCACACGCCGTCGTAGATCACGCCGCCCAGATGCTCGGTGAAATGGCCGTAGATCTCGGGCGCGATGGCGCCGATGGGCTCGTCCAGGAGAATCTCGACGCGCGAGTCCGCGAAAGCGCTCCACCGCCGCGCGCGGGCCGCACGCTGCAGGACCGCGGTCGCGCCCGCGGCCAGCGCCGATTGGACGAACTCGCGGCGACGCATCAGCGGGGCCCCCCGCTCATCCGCGGAAGTAGAGGTAGACGCAGAGAATCAGCAGCACCACCACGCAGGAGAGCACCACCTCCCGCGCCGACCAGCTGCCGCGCGACTTGGCGCGATCTTCGGCCGCGACGGTCGCGTAGGTGAGCCCGGCCAGCTGCTCCGGCCTGGGCGCCGCGGTCGCGTAGCTCACCGCGAACATCACCACCACCGAGATCACGAAGATCAGCAGGCTGTAGTACTGGAAGTACAGGTTGTTGACGATCCACAGGAACGACCCCGTCGCGTAGCCCTGCTCGTAGCCCGGGAGGTGCAGGCTCACCGGGGTATCCACCACCAGCCGGAACACGCCGAGGACGAATCCGGTGAGCAGAGCCGCGAGACAACCCTTGGTGTTGAGACGGCGGTTGAAGATGCCGAACACGAAGACGGTGAAGATGGGCGGGGCGAGATAGCCCTGCACTCCCTGGAGGTAATCGTAGAGGCCGCGCGCGCCTTCGATCACCGGGATCCAGAGGAGACTCAGCACCACCATCGCCGCGGTGGCGGCGCGGCCCACCCACACCAGCTGGTGCTGGGAGGCGTTGGGCCGGAACTTGGTGTAGAGGTCCATCGTGAACAGCGTGGACGACGCGTTGAAGGCGCCGGCCATCGAGCTCATCAGCGCCGCGAGGAGTCCCGCCACCACGATGCCCCGCACGCCAGCGGGGAGCAGGTACTTCACCATCAGCGGAAAGGTGGCCTGGGCCGCGAGCGGAATGGCGTTGCCCCGCGCGTCCACGATGCCCGCGAGCCCCGGCACGCTTCCGGTCTTGGCAAGCGCCAGGCCGATCATGCCCGGGATGATGAAAATGAAGACCGGCAGGAGCTTGAGGTAGGAGGCGAAGATGCTCCCCCGGCGCGCGGTCCGCTCGTCAGGCGCGGCGAGGGCGCGCTGCACGATGTACTGATCGGTGCACCAGTACCAGAGACCGATGATGGGCGCGCAGAAGAGCATGCCCAGCCACGGATAGTTGCCGTTGAAGTACCAGGCGATCCGCCCCGCTTCCTTCACCGGCGCCCAGGTGCCGGTCATCCCCGCGGGAACCAGCGGCTTCCACAGGTTGAACATGTCCGACGGCAGGGCGGCGCGGAGCGCGTGCCAGCCGCCGAGCTTCGAGAGGCCGAACACGGTGAGCAGCCCCGAGCCCGCGATGAGGATCACGGTCTGCATCGCGTCGGTGTAGGCCACGGCGCGCATGCCGCCCAGCATGGTGTAGAGCCCGGTGAGGAGCACCACGGCCACCGAGCCGATCCAGAAGCTGTTGAAGGTGGCGCCGCCGATCGAGAGCGACACCTCGGGGAGCAGGGTGGCGAACACGACGCCACCCGCGAAGATCGCGACCGCGAACTTGGTGAGGACGTGCGCGAGGAGGGTGATGACCGACAGCACCCAGCGCGCGGTGGGCGAGAAGCGGCGCCCCAGGAACTCGGGCATGGTGTACACCAGGGCCCGCGCGTAGAACGGCACGAACACCCAGCCCAGCACCAGGATGGCC
>Ga0079221_10000013_pt1 | contig 50085 bp, 44 predicted proteins | sample GAAS200_FD_75069 | JGI IMG/M metagenome (GOLD analysis project Ga0079221, IMG submission 75069) | Agricultural soil microbial communities from Georgia to study Nitrogen management - GA AS200 | ecosystem: Environmental > Terrestrial > Soil > Agricultural land | place: USA: Georgia | collected... | reverse complement strand
GCCGAGCCGCCGGATGCGGCCGAAGCTGAATCCGGGCGGAGTGGTGAACACGACCAGCTTTCCCGCGGCCTGGGCGTCGGTGATCTCGTGCAGGGTGTCGCCCAGGAGTCCGCCGTAGACCACCGGCAGGGCGGGGTTCACCAGCGAATCCCCGCCCAGGGGGAGGTAGCCCGAGAACGCGGCGATGGTGGCGCCGCCGACGGTGAAGGTGGACGTGGTGTCGAAGGCGCGGGTCTTGAGCGGAATGGTCTGGAAGTAGGTCCCGTCGTCACCGGCGGGGATCAGGCCCATCCGCTTCGCCTCCGCCGCGATATAGTCGGTGCCCTTGACGTTCCCCTCGGTTCCGGCCTCGCGGCCCTGCATCGAATCATCCGCGAAGATGTAGAGGCGGGTCATCAAATCCGCGGCGGTGATGGCGCCGGTCGTCGGCTGCGGCTTGTGCTTCAGGGGCAGCATTCGGGGGGCGGCCTGAGCCGCGGCGGCCGCGGCGACGGCGGGCAGGAGCATCGCGAGCGACAGCACACGAGACCAGCGGGACATAGACTCTCCGAATTGTGGGAAGAAGATGGAGCGGGAGCGGGAGGAATCTGAAGCGCCGCGCGGGGCGGCGTAAGACCCGTCAGTGTCCGGGCATCGCAAACCGCGCGTCCGGGATCGGAACGTCCAGCGTGATGGTATCCAGAATGATGTGCTGGCCGCCGGCCCGGCCCTTGGCGTCGGAGTCGATGCGGAAGGGGAACATCACGCCCGAGACCTGGCGGTAGTCGCGGAAAAAGGTCTCGAAGGTGACGGGCTGATCGTTGACGGTGCGGCCGCCCTCCCACTTGGTCTCGAGGAACGACGCGGCGTCGATGTAGTAGTTGTCCACGAGGCCCGAGGGCAGGGTCACCACCAGCTTCCACGCCGGCTTCCCGTCCGCCGTGTCCGTGCCGGCGAGGACCACGCGGTTTCCCTTCCGGGCGTAATCGACCAGCGCGCCCTCGAAGTCGCCGCCGGCGATCACGTTGGCGGCCGCTGCGGGGGGCAGCGCTTCCGGCGCGCCCGATCCGCCGAAGGGGTTCACGGTCCAGGCGGTGGAGCCGTCGTAGGCCTGGATGAAACTCTGCCCGTTGAAGGTGATCTGGGTGCGCACCCGTCCCGGGCGCGCCAGCTCGACGGTGTCCGCGCCCTCGCCGCCCGGCGAGGAGAAGCGCCCGGTGAGCCGCTCGGTCTGGATGGCGTGCAGCCGGTCGAGCCCGCCCCGCGCCGCGACGTACTTCGCGATGATGGAGTCGGCGGACTGGGCGGGGAGGGCGCGGCCCATCGCGACCAGCGCAATGGTGACGACGGTCAGGCGTCGAGGCGCGATCATGCCCGACAATCTAGCGGGCGTTCACCGCCTCGTCGCCGTCCCCACAGCGTCCATCCCGGCTTCCCAGACCCGCAGGTCGCGGCCCCGGATGTAGGTCGGAGCGCCGGGGTCCAAGGCGGGCCAGGTCCCCGGGTCGTCGGGGAGAAAGAGGCCGCCCACCACCCCCATCATCCCCCGGAGCGTGTCGGGAGTAGGGTTGTCGTACGTCGCCACCACCCGGTAGCGGTGCCCGGCGAGGAGCCGCGGCCCTTCGCCGAAGGCGCCGAAGATGCTGCGGGACATGCCGCGCACCGTCCCGTCGGGATCGCGGCGGGCCACCACCCGCGCGATGGTCGCGCCCGTTTCCGCGTCCTCGAGCCGGAGCGACGATCCGTAGGCGTGCAGGTGCCCGCCCAGCGCCAGGAGATGCCCGCTCGAGGGCAGGGTGAACCCGTAGGCGCGGACGCACCCGCCGGGCGGGACGTCGTAGACGTCGGTGCCCCCCGGGTGATAGTTCACGTCCACCCAGAAGGGCATGACCAACCTGGGCGGGGGCCGCTGGTTGCCCGCGATCCACAGGATCCGCAGCCGCAGGAACACGCCGTGCAGGTCGTGACCGGAGCGGTTCTTCCACATGAAGTAGACCGCCAGCCGGTGTCCGGCCTCGAGGGGCACGCCCACCGTGCGCGGCAGCACCACGTCGTCGCTCTCGGCGCCGCCGCCGATCAGGTTCTGCACCGCGGAGTACAACAGCTCGCGGCGATCGACGTCCACCACGCCGTAGTGATGCAGGAGACGGCGGGGGAGCGGGCGCCCGGTCCGATCCTCGACCGTGAGATGGTAGCCGCGGATGGCGGTCCGGAGGGGCCAGGTCATGATGGGCGACAGGATGTCGTCCATCGGCATCGTGGCCATCGGATCTTCGACGCCCGAGTCCGAGGGCACGTCGTAGGGGCCGACGGTGATCACGACCTCGTGACGGGCGGAATCCACCGTCAGCTGGTAGCGGGGCGTGGTCCCGGCCGCCGCCGGCGCGGGAGTCTGGGCGAAGGCCGCCGCCGGGGCGAGGGACAGCGCGAAGGACGCGGCGAGCGTTCGGCAAAGGCGGGGCACGAGGCCTCCCGGGCTGGGGTTCGGGAGGTGAGCCTAGCCGGGCGCCGCCAAGCGCCGGTCAAGTGCGGCGCCCTCTTGCGGCGCCGGCTTGCTATAATTGGGGCGCGGGCCTGTAGCTCAGTTGGGAGAGCGGTCGGTTTGCAACCGACAGGTCGCCGGTTCGATTCCGGCCAGGTCCATCCCGGCGCGCGGTCTCCGCGCCACACCCTCCGCTTTACAACCTGCAACAAGAAATCGCGGAACCTCTCGCGTGTCGCGGGTAGGACGCTCCAAAGATTTTTCGCGCGGCTCCAGGAGCCGCGCTTCTCGCACCCGCACGCCGGCGCTCGCCGTTGCCGGACTTCACGTCCTAGGAGGTTCCCATGCGTCCTGCGCTCTTCGCCGCTCCCGTGGCGCTCGCCTTCGTGGCGATCGCCTGCCACCAGACGCCGCCGCCGCAGGCGGCCGCGACCCCCGTGGTGGACTCGACCGCCATGCTCCGGGCCCGGCAGGATTCGATCGCGCGGGCCGAGGAGGAGGCGCGGCGGGAGGCCGCCCTCGAAGAGCAGCACCGCGCCGACTCGCTCGCCGCGCTCCAGAAGAAGTCGGCGGAGGACAGCGCGGCCCTCGCCACCATGGTGCACTTCGATTTCGACCGGTCCGAGATCCGGCCGTCGGACCAGGCGCTCCTCGATCAGAAGATTCCGATTCTCCAGGCCAACCCCTCGGTGCGGATCCGGATCGCCGGGAACTGCGACGAGCGGGGTTCCGAGGAGTACAACCTGGCCCTCGGCAACCGCCGGGCGGCGGCCGCGAAGGCCTACCTGGTGGCGCACGGGATCGACGCCAGCCGGATCGACGTGGTGTCGTTCGGCGAAGAGCGGCCGGTGGACCCGGGGCACAACGAGGAGGCCTGGGCCAAGAACCGGAACGACGAGTTCGCGAACCTGACGGCGAACATCGTTCTGCGCTAAAGCGCGCCCCGTCGCCGGGGGAAGGGAGCGGGTGCCGGTTCGCCGGTGCCCGCTCTCTTTGCATAGGGCTCCGCCCGGTCCCGGAGTGCATCCCGGCATGGTCAGGGCCGCGCGCGGCGTTGCGCAACGGGGGCGGAGCGCCAACCTTCCAGGTCAATGATGCATCCCACCCTGTGATGACTCGCCCCCGCACCCGCGTGGCGCTGCTCGCGATCGCCATCGGCCTCCTCAGTGGAGGCGGGTGGTGGCTCTGGAACGCGCGTCAGTCGTCCCCGGTGGACCTGGCCACGCTCACGCTGCCGCAGTGGCGAGAGGATCTTCAGTATCTGGCGCGGGGGCTCGCGCGCCGCCACCTGAACGCCTTTCACCTGACCTCGCGCGACGAATATGCCCGGCTCGTCGCCCGGATCGACTCGGCGCTGCCCGGCCTCGAGCCCGCGGACATTCCGGTCTACTTCTCGAAGCTGGCGGCCGCCGTGGGAGACGCGCACACCTTTCTGAGCCTGCCCGCCGGCCAGCATTTCTATCCGTTCAGCGTCTACTACTTCGGGGACACGGCGCGGGTGACGGCGACGACGCCGGAGCATCGCGATCTCCTGGGCACCCGCCTCGTGAAGATCGACGGAACCGGCATGGACGAGGTGCAGGCGAACCTGGACGAGATCCTCACCCGGGGGGAGAACCCGTCGTTTTACCGCGGGCACTACCCGCGATTCCTGACGGCCGAGGTGCTGCACGCGCTGCACGTGGTGCGCGACAGCGTCGCCAGGTTCACCTTCGCGAAGGACGACGGGAGCACCCTGGTGCGGACGATGGCCGCGGCGGCGGGGCCGCGCGGCGACTGGGTGCACCCCTACGCGGAGCCGCCGCTCTACCTCGCCCACGCGGCAGACGATTGGTGGTTCACCACGCTTCCCGGCACCCGGACCGCGTACGTGATCTTCAACGGGTACCGGCACTTGTGCGCGAACGCGTCGGACCTGTTCGATTCGCTCGACCGGCATCCTCCCGACCGCCTGATCATTGACCTGCGCGCGAACGGCGGCGGCGACTATCTCCAGGGGCACCGGTGTCTCATCGCGCCGGTCCTGGCTCGTCCCCAGCTGAACCGGCGCGGACATCTGTTCGTCGTCACCGGGCGGTTCACGTTTTCGGCGGCGATGAACAACGCGGCCCAGTTCCGCACCGAGACCCGGGCGATGCTGGTGGGGGAGCCGCCGGGCGAGATGCCGAACAGCTATCAGGAGCGGCGGACCTTCCGGCTCCCCAACTCGCACCTCCTGGTCAATTACTCGGTGCGCTACTACCGGTTCCTGCCCCAGGATGTGCCGGCGCTCCTGCCCGATCGCGAAGTGGACCCGGACTGGGCCTCCTATCGCGCGGGCCGGGATCCGGTGCTCGCCTGGATCCTTTCGGACACGGCGGAGCGGTGACGCCGCCGGTCACCATCCTCAACGTGGGCTACCGCTCCACCAACTTCTGGGTGGTGAGCGCGGGGAAGTCGCGCCTGCTGGTGGACCTGGGGTGGCCGGGGACGATGGGGGAATTCCGCGCCATCCTCCAGAGGATGGACGTGCCGCTCGCCGAGATCCGCTACGGGCTCGCGACCCACTATCACATCGATCACGCGGGGCTGGCGCAGGACCTGAAGAACGCCGGCGTGAGGCTCCTCGTGCCCGAGGTCCAGGTGCAGGCCATTCCGGCGATGAAGCAATGGACCAAACCGCGGGACCACTACACCGAGATCAGCCCGGAGGGGAACGTCGTGATTCCGGTGGCGGGAGGGCGCACGGTGCTCGAGGGGATCGGAATCGGCGGAGAGATCGTGCACACGCCGGGGCATTCGGACGACAGCGTGTACCTGCTGCTCGATGACGGCTCGGTGTTCGCCGGGGATCTCACCTTTCCACGCCTCATCGGAGAGGACGAGCGGGGCCTGGTGGCGAAGGCCAGCTGGCGGCTGCTCAAGGAGAAGGGAGCCCGCACCGTGTATCCGGGGCACGGAAATCCGTGGCCCCTAAAGGGGCCGGTGGGGGCGTCGCTCGAAGCGTGAAGACGCGCGCCTCCAGGCGCGCTTGCAGACGATCCGATTTTCCGCCATACTAGCGGCCGTCCTGAACTGAAACACCCCTACATTCCTCGGGAGGCCCCATGCCGATCCTCGGCCGTTCTCTTCTCTTGCCCACCGCGGGCGCGCTGTTGCTCGCGAGCATCGGGTGCAATCGACGTCAGACCGTGGCGGGCGAGTGCCGCGCCGTGCACGGTGCGCAGGTGTGCACCTGGGGCGAGATGATGGCCGGGCAGGTGGTGGCCTTCGGCGCGACGATCCCGGTGATGGTGGCGGACTCGGCGCCGGCCGACATGAAGATGGCGTGGCCGCCGGTGGCGGACGCGGTGATTCCATTGCCGGCCGCGGTGGCGCAGGGGACCGGGTTCAGCGAGATGACGATCTTCTGGGAGCCGCACGGTCATCCGCCGGGCGCGTACCTGACGCCGCACTTCGACTTCCATTTCTACGGAGTTCCCGCCGCGGCGGTGGACGCGATCGATTGCGCGGATTCGACCAAGCCGGCCGCGCTCGCGGCGGGCTACGCGCTGCCGGACGCGGACATTCCCGGCGTCGGCCATCTGGTCGGGATCTGCGTGCCGAAGATGGGGATGCACGCCCTGCCGGCGGCCGAGCTCGCTTCCGCGAACATCTTCGAGAAGACGATGGTGGTGGGGTATTACCACGCGAGCCCGATTTTCGTGGAGCCGATGATCACCCAGGCGACGCTCGCGGCGCGGAAAAGCTTCACCCTTCCGCTGCTCGACGTCCCGGGCCGTCCCGCGGGGACGAAGTACCCGACGAGTTTCCGCGCCGACTACGACAGCACGGCCAAGGCGTACCGGTTCGTGTTCGAGGGGATGGGCGGGAAGTAGCGCCGGGGACCGCTCAGCTCGCGACGCGGCCTCACCCCCGGGTCAGGGGGAGCGGTCCATCGTCCGCAGGTACTCCCGGTCCCACGCCGCAGGAATGCTCTCCCGCGGCGAGTAGGGGCCCGGCGTGTACGCGCGGCTCGACACTCCGCGTTGCGCCAGCTCGCAAATGTGCCAGTCCTGACGGTTGGTGCGGTCCCAGAACTCCTCGGCGTCCGCGATGTTGTAGCCCGGCGCGCGCGGCGCGTCGGGGTGGACCATCCATGCGCAGACCACCCGGCTCGCGGCCGCGGCGCGCGGCCAGACCGTGTAGAACACCGCGTAGTCGGGATGGAGCGACAGCATCATGGTCGGGAAGAGCGTGTAGTAAAACGCGCGGTGGCGGTCGTCGGCCGAGAGATCGCCGAGAGGGAGCGCGCAGGCGCGCCCGCTCATCGTCGCGCTCTGGTTCGGCTCCTTGATCTGCATGTAGCCGCCGAGGAAAGGCCCCTCGATCAGATCGTTGGCGCCGCTCGTGTACGGGAGCTTGGTGGAGAGCTCCGGATGGATGGTGGGGCAGTGCAGGCACTCGGAGTAGTTCTGGAGGATGAGCTTCCAGTTGGCCTGCACCTCGTAGACGATCTGACGCACGGTGCGGAGGGCGGGCAGGTGGAACCGCGCGAACCGTCCCTCAAGCGGCGCGAAGGTCTCGGCGAAGGGCGACGGCCGCGCCGAGAGATTCACGAACAGGTACCCGTCCCAGCTCTCGAGCGGCACCGCGTGCAGCGGGTAGTCCCGCTTCTCGAAATCCCGCACCTCGTTCATGTGCGGCGCGCCGATGAGCTGGCCGTCGAGCTTGTAGGTCCAGGCGTGATAGGGGCACTGAATCGTCTCCGAGAGCCGTCCCGCCGGCTCCTCGCAGAGCAGGGTGCCGCGATGGCGGCAGACGTTGTAGAAGGCGCGCAGGGTCTTCCCCTGGTCCCGGAGCACGATGAGGCTTTCTCCCGCGATCTCCACCACCTTGAAGGCGCCCGGCTCTCCCAGCTCCGCCGCGCGGCCCACGCAGATCCAGTGGCGCCGGAACACGCGCTCCTGCTCCTCCGCGAAGATCTCGGCCGAGGCGTAGTAGTCGCCGGGCAGGGTGCGGGCGCCCTGCTGGTAGGCTTCCGTGGTCCGGTGGAATGTCGTCATCGCGTCCCCCCGAGCATCGCGCGCGCCGCGTTGAACCCGGAGGCGCCGAGGATGCCGCCCCCCGGATGGGTCGCCGCGCCGCAGAGGTAGAGCCCCTCCACCGGCGTGACGTAGTGGGCGCACGCCGGCACCGGCCGCATGAACAGAATCTGATCGAGCGTGAGCTCTCCGTGGTAGAGGTGCCCGCCGGGAAAGCCGAAGCGGGCGTCGAGATCCTTCGGGGTGAGGACCTCGCGCGCCGTGACCCGCGGCGCCAGTCCCGGCACCGCGTCACCCAGGAGCTTCACGACCAGGTCGCCGAGCGCGTTCCGGCGCGGATCGTCCCAGGCGCCTTCGCGCAGGGTGTGCGGGACGTACTGGACGTCGGCGTGGACGGTGCTCCCCTCGGCGCGGGCTTCGATGCACGGGCGCGAGGAGACTCGCCCGTACTTGGCGTCGTCGTACGCGCGCTCCAGATATTCGAGCGTGGGCGCGACGAGGAGCCGCTCGAAGTCGGGCGCCTTCGCGAGGGTGAGCTTCACCCGCGCCGTCACCCCGCGCGTCTTGATGTGCTGGACCGCGCGGACGAATTCGGGGTCGAGCCACGACGCCTCCACCAGGCCCAGCAAGGTGCGCGCCGTGTCCGCGCTCGACGCGACGACGGAGGCGGGGAGCGTCTCGCCGCTCGCGAGGGCGACGCCCGCCGCCCGTCCATCCTTCACCACGATCGCCCGCACCTCCGCGCCCCGCTTCACGGTCACGCCCCTCGCTCGCGCCGCTTCTTCGAAGGCGCCCACGCCTTTCCACGCCGCACGCCGGAACACGCCTCTCGGGCTTCCCACGTGATGGTGCAGCAGCACGAACGCCGTTCCCCCGGACCGCGGCCCCTCGCAGATGTGCGAGACTCCGCCGGCGCCGAGGATCGCTTTCAGGGTGTCGTGCTCGAACCAGTCGTCCAGGAGCTCCTGCACGCTCATGGGGAGAATGCGCAGGAGGTCCACGATGGTCTCCTTGCCCGCGCGCCGCGCCCGCCAGCCGAAACCGGCGAGGCGGAGCAGCTCGGAAACCCTCGTCGAATGCAGATCCGGGGGAGGCGCGAGGTAGAGCGTCTCGAGGAGCCGCGCCAGCTTCGCCATCCGCTCCGTGAACCGGGGCCAGCGCTCCGCGTCCTTCGGGCTCACGCGGCGAATGGACTCGACGGATTTCGAGAGGTCCTGCCACAGCTCGAGCCGCCCGCCCGCGGGGAGCGGCGCCGAGATCCAGGGATCGGGAGGGGTGACCGTGAGACCGTGGCGGACGAGGTCCAGGTCCCGGAACACCCGCGGCGGAATCCAGCCGATCTCGGACGCTCGCTCCTGGTGGGTCCGGGCCTCGAGCACCGTGACCTTCCGCCCTGCGCGCGCGAGATAGGCGGCGGTGACGAGGCCGTTCACGCCGGCGCCGATGACGATGGCGTCGGTCACGCGCCGTCCTTCAGGATCTCGACCGCCGCGAGCCGTCCCGAGGCGCCCATGATCCCGCCGCCGGGGTGGGTGCCGGCGCCGCACTGGTAGAGCCCGCGCAGGGGCGTGCGGTACTTCGCGAACGAGGCGGCGGGGCGGAGGAAGAAGAGCTGATGCAGGGCCAGCTCGCCCTGGAAGATGTTTCCCTCGGAGAGACCCGTGACCCGCTCGATGTCCGCCGGGGTCAGGACCTGCCGGTGGAGAATGGCGCGCTTCAGGTTGGGCGCGAACTCGGCGAGCGTGTCCACCACCGCGTCCCCGAAGGCTTCGCGCTTCCGGTCGTCCCAGCCGCCCTGCACGTCGAAGGGCGCGTACTGGACGAAACAGGACATCACGTGCTTGCCGGGGGGCGCCATCCCGGGATCGATCATCGAGGGAATCACCACGTCCATGTACGGGCGCCGGGAGAAGGCGCCGTACTTGGCGTCGTCGTAGGCCCGCTCCACGTAATCGAGCGAGGGGCTGATCGAGATCGCGCCCCGGAGATGCGGACCCACGCCGGGGAGGCAGGTGAAGTCGGGCAGCTCGGAGAGCGCGAGGTTCACCTTGCCCGACGACCCGCGGAACTTGTAGCGCTTGATCGCGGCGGTGAAATCGTCGGGCAGGTGTTTCTCGCCCACCAGATTGATGAAGGTCTGGCGCGGGTCGATCCCCGACACCACGACCCCGGCCTCGATCTCCTCGCCATGCTCGAGCACCACGCCGGTGGCGCGGTTTCCCTTGACGCTGACGCTGGCGACCGAAGCCCCGGTCCGGATTTGGGCCCCGAACCGCCGGGCCGCGGCCGCGATCGCCTCGCTCACGGCGCCGGTCCCGCCCTTGGCGAATCCCCAGGCGCGGAAGACTCCGTCGATCTCCCCCATGTAATGATGAAGGAGGACGTACGCCGTCCCGGGAGAGCGCGGGCCCAGGAAGGTCCCGATGATCCCGCTCGCGGATTTCGTGGCCTTGAGCGCGTCGTTCTCGAACCATTCGTCCAGGAAATCGGCCGAGCTCATCGTCATCAGCTTGTAGAGCGCGTGGAACTGCTCCCGGCCCAGGTTCCGGAAATGCCTGGAGAGCCGGAGCAGGCCCAGGAGATCGCTGGGCGCGAGGGAGGTGGGGTCGGGCGGCACCATCCCCAGGATCGGCTGGACCGCCTTCGCCATGAAGTGCATCTCGCGGCCGTAATCGTCGTAGGCCTCGGCGTCCCTCGGCGAGTGGCGGTACAGCTCGCGGCGGTTCTGGTCGTGATCGCCCCACTGGCCCAGGTAATCGCCGTTGGGGAGGGGCGTGATGGTGCTCTCCAGGGGCAGGATGTGGAGGCCGTGCCCGGGGAGGTCGAGATCGCGGATGATCTCGGGGCGGAGGAGACTCACCACGTAGCTGAAGACCGAGAACTTGAACCCGGGGAAGACTTCCTCGGTGACCGCCGCGCCGCCCACCCGCTCGCGGCGCTCGAGGACCAGGACTTTTTTTCCAGCGCGCGCGAGGTACGCCGCGTTAACGAGCCCGTTGTGCCCGCCGCCGATCACGATCGCGTCGTATTTCACGCGCGCTTCCTTTCGGGATCGAAGAACGGCGTCTTGACGACGCGGGCCCGCGCCCGCTTTCGGTGATGCTCGACCGTCACCTCCATTTCGAGCGAGGTGCCCGCGGCGCCGTGCGCTCCCTCGAGGTGCGCGAGGGCGAGGTACTTCTTGAGGAGGGGCGACCAGCACCCGCTGGTGGCGTAGCCCACCTGCGCGCTCCCCGAGTACACCGGCACGCTCGCCCGCCACGCCACCGCCGGGAGCCGCGGCGCGAGTCCCACCTCGGCGTAGAGCCCCGCGAGCGACTCCCACTCCACTTCGAGCCCCACGAACCGCCACGCGGGACCCCGCGCCGCTTCTTCGGCGAGCGCGCGCTTCCCCACGTAGGGTCCCTTCTCGAGGTTCACGGTCCAGCCCAGGTTCAGCTCGAAGGGCGAGGACTTCTGGCGCTCGATCAGCGCGTGGTGCGCGGAGAAGTAGTCCACCTCGAGCAGCATCAGCCCCGCTTCGATCCGCGCCACGTCGAGCGCGAGGATGCCGGTGGGCGTGATGCCGTAGGGGGTGCCCGCCTCGATCAGCGCATCCCAGACGGGAAGCGCCTGGCCGGCGTCGAGCCACACTTCGTAGCCCAGGTCGCCGGTGTATCCGGTGCGGGAGATGGTGACCGGAATCCCCCCGAGATTCGCCCTGGTGACGCGGAAATACTTGAGCCCGGAGAGATCGGCGCCGGTGGCGCGCTCGAGAATCGCGCGCGAGCTCGGGCCCTGCAGCGCGAGCGCCGCCGTGCGCGCGGAGACGTCCTCGATCTTCACGTCGAGACCCACGGCGTTTTCGTGGAGCCAGCGGAGGTTGGGATCGGCGGCCGTCATCCGGAAGAGGCGCTCGTCGAGCCGGGAGACGGTGCCGTCGTCCACGACCTTGCCGTGGGCGTCGCACCAGGTGGTGTAGAGCACCTGGCCCACCCGGGTCTTCATCACGTCGCGCGTCACCACCCGGTCCAGGAGCCGCGCGGCGTCGGGACCGGAGATCAGGTACTTGTAGAGCGGAGTGACGTCGAGGAGGGCGGCCGAGCTCCGGATGGCGTGGTACTCGCGTTCGTGGGAGAGCTCGTAGGAGCTCGCGACCACGTATCCGGCCCAGCGGCGCCAGGCGTGGCTCACGCAGAGCGGCGCGGTGCGCGGGTGGAACGGCGTTTCCTTCAGCATGCCGCGGTGGTTTCGGCCGGGGCGAAGAGGACGAGCAGGGACAGGTCCTCGGTGATGTCGTGGAAGCGATGGAGAACCCCGGCCCGGACGTACACTACGCTCCCGGCGCGCACCGCATGCTCCTCGTCGCCCACCGTCATCGCGGCGCGCCCGGCGGCGACGTAGTAGACCTCGTCCTCCCGGTGCGGGGACTGGCCGTCGCTCGCGCCCCGGGGAAGACGGTAGAGTCCCGCCGAGAGGGCGGGGACGCGCAGGAACTCGACGTAGCGCTCGCCGGAGCGGCCGGCCCGGGACAGGAGGTCGGGCATCTCGAACACCGCGGTATTCACGGACTCGTCAGACCTCGCGCGGAGAGGGCGAGCCCAAGAGTATCCGGGTCAGACCGGCAGCGCCACCCGCAGCAGGTCCTCGACGTTGAGGGTGTGATTCAGGGCGGGCCACGCGATCCGAGTGCCCCCGTCCACGATTTCCCACGCGTCCCGCTCCCGCGGCGCGTTCTTCAGGAGCGGAACCTGGGTCAGGGGAATCACGGCGAGCCCGCCCTGGACGAGATAGAGGACGAGGTAGTTCCCCACGAACGCCACCGATTCGACGCGCGACACGTTGCTCACGACTTGCACCCGGGTGTAAGAGGCGAAACCGCCACACGCCTGCCCTCCGCTCCCGGGCACGAAAAAGCCCCGCGAGTGAGCGTGCAGGCACCAGGCCGAAATGCACGTCCGTCGCGGGGGTTTCGACTCCACCCTCGGCTTCGCTTCGGCAACCGGACGATCTCCCGGGGGGAGACTCCTGGCTTTGCGGCCCCGCCTCGCGGCGGGTGTGCTCTTATCGGCTGGGCGGCAAGGTAAACGGGGGGGCCGGCCCCCACAAGCCTCGTCGCGGCGCTTGATTCCCGCTTGAGTGGCGCGGCCCATCGTCTCGCCCGTCGCGGAGCATGGTGCTCCGTCCTCAAGGGAGGTCGCGATGCGTCGTCTGAGCTTCTTCCATCGAATCGCCGCGCCGGCCGTGGTCGTCGCGTGGATCCTCGGGTGTGGTGACCCCGGCGGCCCCGGCGAGCAAGCGTCGATGTCGTTCAACGCCCAGCTGCCCCCGGATGTGCGGGCCGTGGTGATCCAGGTCTCGGGCCCGGGCATCGCCCGGCCGCTGGTCTTCGACTTCGTTCCCGATTCCGCCGGGGGCACGCAGGGGACGATCGCCGTTCCCGCGGGCGCGGGCCGCGACATCGCGGGGGCCGCGTTCGAGGCGGGGGGCGTCGAAGCGTACGCCGGGGACACGACGGTTCTGCTGCGCCCCGGTACCAACCCGGCGCTCCGCCTGGTGCTGCGTCCCCTGAACGGCAATCAGCCGATCATCGTCACTCTGGGGTCCGATTCGGTCATCATCACGCCCGGGGACACGGCGCTGGTAGCGGGCGACACGGCCCGCTACTCCGCCACGGTGCTCGACGAGGGCGGGAACCTGGAACCGGCCGCCGTGGTCAGCTGGGCCTCGACCAATCCGACCGTTGCGGCGGTGGACAGCACGGGGCTGGTGAGGACCTCCGCGGCGGGCACGGCCACCATCGTGGCCCAGTTCGGCGCGAGCGCGGCCACCGTCGCGGTGACGGTGACGGGGCCCGCGCCCACCTCGTGGAGCCTCGATCCGACGGCGCCCGCGGGCGCGTTCCTCGACGTCTGGGGGGCTTCCGACTCGAGCGTGTGGCTCGCCGGCCCCGGGCCGGGGCGTTTCACGCATTGGGACGGCGCGAGCTGGACGGTGACGTTCGCGGGGAGCGGCAGCGGACTCGTGCGGAGCATCTCTGGATCTTCCGACCACGCCATCTACGCGACTCAGATCGATACGCTGGACGGATCGTCCCTCATCATGCGCTACAACGGGAGCGTCTGGGAGGGGGTTTTCGGAGCCTCAACCTCGCTCCCCGCGCTCTGGGCGTCCGCCCAGGATACGGTGTGGGCCGTCGGCGACAACGGCGTGGTATTCCGGGGCGGGCGAGCCGGCGACTCGTGGGTCCAAGTGGGGAGCGGTCCCGGCGCCGCGCTCGAAGGGGCCTGGGGCACCTCGGCGTCCCTGGTGTTCGCGGTCGGTCAGTCGGGGATCGCGGAGCGCTGTGACCCCGCGACTTGTGCGGTCCTGCCGACCGGCGTCTCCGCCACGCTGTACGACGTCTGGGGGACCTCGGCCTCGGATGTCTTCGCGGTCGGGGACGGGGGCATCATCCTGCACTACGACGGCAACAACTGGATCAGCACCCCGTCCGGGACGACGGCCACGCTGCGCGCGGTGTTCGGCACCCGGAGCGACAACGTGATCGCCGTCGGGGCCCAGGGCACGATCCTGCGCTTTGACGGCTCGCGCTGGCACCGCATGTCCAGCGGCACCACCGCGGATCTGCGAGGCATTTGGGCGTCATCGGCCACCCGGTTCATCGTGGCCGGCGCGAGCGGAGTCGTGCTCCGCTCCCGGTAGAGCCAACGCGGTGCGTCGTCGCGGAACTCTCCGTCCCGGGCCGGACTCTAGGCCCGGGGCGGAATCGCGATTCAACGCTGACCGCTCACCCAGGATTCCGTGGGGACGTCGGACGGGACCGGCTGGGCCCGGAGGTAGGCCACGATCTTCCAGATCGCCGCCGGCGAGAGCGCCCCGCCGTAGGCGGGCATGCCGCGGGGTCGGCCGTAAAAGATCGAGGTGTAGATCGCGCCGTCGGTCCCGCCGTAGCGCCAGCGGCCGTCCACGAGACTCGGTCCCACCCAGCCGGTGGCCCCGATGCCGTGGCACCCGTCGCAGTTCATCGAGGAGAAAGTCCCTTCGCCTTCCGCCACCGACTGCGTGTCCGCCTTGAGGGGACTGACCAGCGTGGTCGCGGGGGGCGCCGCGCCCCCCGCCGCGACGTGCTGATCGTAGCGGATCGCGGGCGGCGCGCCCGAGACCGGCCCGGCGTCGGGGCGGGCGCAGGCGGCGAGGAGCACCACCATCGTCGCGAGCCGTCTCATTGGTTTTCGCCTCCCGCGAACGTGACGCGCACGATGCGCGCGGCGGGCCCCACCGCCCAGCCCGCGCGCCGCGAGGCGAACCCCACGGCCCAGTAGGCGTCGGCGCCGAGGGTGGTCCAATGCGCGCCGTCGTCGGGTGTCGACGCGAGACCCCCGGGCCCCGCCGCCACGGCGTACCCCGGGAGGCCGGGCACGACGGCCAGCCCGAAGACCGCGCCGGGGAACGCGGGCCGCGCGACGACCCGCCACGACGCGCCGCGATCGTCGGTCACCGCGACCACGCTGTCCGACCGGTCGGCGGCGTTGGCGAGCCGGCCGCCCGCCGCGAGGCCGTGACCGGCGTCCGAAAACGCGAGCGTCGCGACCCCGGTGGCCCGGCCGGTGATCAGGGGGAGGGCGGCCGCGGTCCAGTGCCGTCCTCCGTCCACCGAGTGATAGATGCGTTCGCCGGTGCTGTCACCGCCCGCGCCGATCCACGCTTCCCGCGCGCCCCGCGCCACGAGGCAGGTGCCGCTCGCGGCGAACGCGCCTTCGCCGGGGAGCGCCGGCGGGATTCCTTCGTCCGGCACGCGCTGCCAGTGCGCGCCGCCGTCCTCGGTCCGCAGGACGATGAGTCGCCGCGCGACCGCGTCGCTCACGGCGACGCCGTGCCGGGCGTCCCAGAAATCGAAGCAGTCGAAGAAGGCGGTCGAGTCGTGATTGACGAATTGCAGCCGCCAGGAGCGGCCGGCGTCGGTGGTCTGGTAGATGCGGGAGCGTTCGCCCGGTCCCGCGGCGAGCAGGTACGCGGTATCGGCGTCCGCCGCGTAGACGTCGCGGAACTCGAGGCTTGAGTCCGGGCCGGTCATCGCGCCGGCCTCCCAGGTGCGCCCCCCGTCCACGGTGCGGACCCAGGTGGCGTGATGCCCGGCGACCCACACCACGCTGTCGTTCACGGCGCTCACCGCCTGCAGCAGGGCGGTGGTGTGACTCACTTGAGCGGTGAGCGTGGCCACGGCGGGCGCGGGGTCAACCGGCGCGCCGGCGCGGGGGACGCAGGCGCCCGCTGCGAGCGCGGCGCAGAGGGTCACTCGAGTCCGAAGATCCACACCATGCCTCCCTGGCTGGTGTAACGCGCCAGGTTGGGAGCGAAATCGGCGGGCGGACGGACGTCCGCGGGATCGTCGGAGCGGAGGTCGCCCGCGAGGAGGAACCAGTCTCCGCCGATTCCGGCGTACACCGCGACGTACTCCCTGCGGTCGGGTCCGCGAAAGACGACCGGGGCGCCCACCACCCCGGAGCCGACCTTGAACTTCCAGAGGACCTTCCCGGTCCGCGCGTCGGCGGCCTTGAACCAGCCGTCCAGGGTGCCGTAGAACACGACGTCACCCGCGGTGACCGCGCTCCCGCTCCAGACCGGGAACGGTTCCTTGATCTCCCAGACCTTGCGGCCGCGCGCCGCGTCCCAGGCGATGAACGCGCCCTCGTTGCCGCCGGGCCCCGCGTGATAAGGCGTGTTGGCGCCGATGTACGGGGTCCCGCGGATGTGGGTCACGCGCGACGCCTGGTAGTCCATGCAGAGATTGTTGGTCGCGGTGTAGAAGAGTCCGGTGCGCGGCGAGTACGACGCGGGCGAGGCGGGACTCTTCCCGCCTTCGAGGCTGGGGCAGATGTCCTTGATGTCGCCGCGGGTGGCGCCGGTGAGCTTCGCCGTGTCCACCACCGGGCGGCCGCTCGAGAGATCCACCCGGGTGGCCCAATTTTCATTGGTGAAGGGCTCGGCCACGAGCACTTCGCCGGTGGCGCGGTCGATGGTGTAGGCGAATCCGTTCTTGTCGAAATGCACCAGGACTCTTCGCCTGGCGCCGCGGATGGTGAGGTCGGCGAGGATCATCTCCGCGTTGGCGTCGAAATCCCAGTTCTCGTGCGGGGTGAACTGGTAGGCCCAGACCAGGGCGCCGTCTTCGGGCCGCCGCGCGAGGACCGACGACGCCCACTTGTTGTCGCCCACGCGCTGTTCCGGGTTGTAGGGCGCGGCGTTCCCGGTGCCGAAGTAGATCAGGTCGAGCGCCGGGTCGTAGGTGATCCAGCCCCAGACCGGCACGCCGGCGCGCCGCCACGCGTCCCCCGGCCAGGAGTTCTGCGCCAGGTTCGAGCCGCGGTCGTAGAAGGGCTTGAAAGTCCCGGCGCGCGCGATCACCTCGGAGTCCGGGCCCTCGTTGTAGGCGGTCCAGACCACCCGTCCGGTGGCGAGATCGAGCGCCTTGAGCCAGCCGCGGATTCCGAACTCGCCGCCCGAGGGTCCCACGAACACGCGGTCCTTGACGATGAACGGCGCCATGGGCGTGGTCTCGCCGTCGGCGAGGCTCGCGGTCTCGGTGCGCCACAGCTCCTTGCCGGTCATCGCGTCCACCGCGACGGTGTGGCCGTCCAGGGTGTTGTAGACGATCCGCCCCTGCGCGTAGGAGGCGCCGCGATTGATCACGTCACAGCAGGCGCTGCCGATGGCGGAGGGATTCACGTCGGGGCGGTACTTCCAGCGCAGCGGGTATCCGTCCTGGGTGAGGTCGAACGCGTACAGCACGTTGGGGAAGGGCGTGACCACGTACATCGTGTTGTTGACCACGAGGGGCTGGCCCTCGTGTCCGCCGAGGACCCCGGTGGAGAAGCTCCAGACCGGGCGCAGGCGCGCCGCGTTGGCGCGGGTGATGGCGGCGAGGGGACTGTAGCGGGTGGCGGCGTAATCCCTGCCGGGGAGGGTCCAGTCGCCGTCGTTCGACTGCTGAGCGGCGAGGCGGAGGCAGGCGACGCACGAGAGCGCACAGGAGAACGAGACCCACCACGACACGCTGACCCGCCGGCGCATGCGGAACTCCCGAAAGAAGAGAGAGCGACGCGACGGTTCTTAATCTAGCGACGATGTGCCGGGCGCGGGGGTCCTACGCCGCCTGGGTGGACCGGGCTCGGATCTTGCTCGAGACGAACCGCGCGATCGCGGCGAGCGTCCCGAAGTTCTGTTCGGTGATCTCTTCCTCCGCTACCCCGATCCGGAATTCCCCCTGCACGAACTCCACCAGCTCGATCACGCCGATGGAATCCACCACGCCGGTGCGGAGCAGGGGATCGTCGTCGCCGAGTTTCCAGTCGGGACGCATGTAGAGAAAGTTCTCGCGCACGTAGGCGCGTACCCGCTCCTGGACGTCCCCGCCGCTCACCGCATTGTCGTCGGTCATTCTCGCTCCTTAAGAATGGTCACGCCGGCACCGGTGCCGCGGTCTCGCTGGGCTCGTCCAGCGGGACCGGCTGGGCCGGCGCGTCGAAGAATTCGTGATGCCAGAGCTCGGTCGAGAGCACCGCCACCAGCGCCTGGTTCTCGGCGACGCCGGTGGCCCGGCCCGCGCGGCAGCGCCGCACCAGGCCCTCCACGGCGCGGGAATCGAAGATGCCGGTGCGCGCGATCTCGCCCGGCGCGAGGAGGTCGCGGACGTACTCCGGCGCGTCCGCCGCGAAGAAGGGCGGCACGTCCGGCGCGCGGTACGGCTGCTTGGGCCGCTGCGCGAGCGCGCGGGGGAGCACCCCGGACGCGAAGCGGCGCAGCGCCCGCTTGTCCTTCAGGCCCCGCAGCTTGCTCCGCTCGGGGAGCGTGGCCGCGAATTCCGCGAGGCGGTGATCGAGATAGGGGACCCGGGCCTCGACCCCGTGCGCCATCGCCATCCGGTCGCCCTGGGACGACAGCAGGTAGGGCGAGAGCAGGGTGACGATCTCGAGGTACGCCGCCCGATGCAGCGGCGACCACCCGGCGAATCCGGGGGGCAGCGCGGCGCGCAGATCCGCCTCGGCGTCGAACCCGGCGACCGACGCCCGGAACCCGGGCGAGTAGAACTCCTTGATCCGCGCCGTGAGCCGGAAGCGCGGCAGGTGCGAGAACAGCGGGTCGGACGGCGCGCCCGCGTCGAGGAAGAAGCGGCGCCAGAAATCGCCGGCCCGGCGCTCGGGCGAGAGGTACGGATACAACCGGTCGAAGAGCCGGGGGCGGACCTCGGAGCCCGGTTGACGGGCGCAGAAGAGCCGGACCGCGGCTTCCTTGAAGAGATCGTAGCCCAGAAAAATCTCGTCCGAGCCCTCGCCGGACAGGACGACCTTCACCCCGTCGCCGCGCACCAGGCGGGAGAGCAAATAGAGCGGCGCGGGTCCGGTGCGCACCAGCGGCGTCTCCGCGTGCCGCACCACGTCGGGAAAGACCTGCGCCACGTCACTGCCGGCGATCCGCTGCACCGAGTGGAGACTGTGGACCGCGCTCGCCGCCGCTTCCTGGAATTCGCTCTCGTCGTAGCGGGGATCGTCGAAGGAGACCGAGAAGGTGCGGAGCGCGTACGCCGAGCCGGCGGCCGCGAGCGCGCAGATCACGCTGGAGTCGAGCCCGCCCGAGAGGTAGCCGCCCACCGGCACGTCGGCGACCAGGCGGCCCAGCACCGCCGAGCGCATCAGCTCGTTCAGGGTCCGGATCGCGTCGGGCGGTTCGTCGCCCAGATCGGGATAGTCCAGCGTGTAGTAGCGCTGGACGGTGAGGCGGCCGTCGCGCCAGCGCGCCCAGCACCCGGGCTCGAGCGCCCGGATCCCCCGGAACGGGGTGCGTGGGGGCCGCGCCGCCCAGAAGGTGAACACCTGATCCAGGGCTTCGGGATCGGGCTCGCGCTCCACCTCGCCGCTCGCGAGGATCGCCTTGATCTCGGAGCCGAAGTAGAGGTCGCCGCCCCGCTCCGCGTAATGGAGCGGGAGAATGCCGAAGCGGTCCCGGGCCAGGAAAACGGAGCCGTCCCGCCGGTCGTGAATGGCGAACGCGAATTGTCCGTTCAGCCGCTCGAGGAGCCCCGGGCCCCACTGCTCGTAGCCGTGGATCAGGACCTCGGTGTCGCTGCGGGTGCGGAACCGGTGGCCCGCCAGTTCGAGGTCGTGCCGGAGGGCGCGGAAGTTGAAGATCTCGCCGTTGTAGACGATCAGCACCCGGCCGTCCTCGTTGGCCATGGGCTGACCGCCGCCCGCGAGGTCGAGCACCGAGAGCCGCACGTGCGCGAGGCCGACCCGTTCGTCGGCGCGGACGCCGAACCCGTCGGGCCCGCGGTGGCGGACCGCCGCCGCCATCCGGCGCAGGAGATCGGCCGAGATGCCCCGCGGTTCCCGCCGCGCCACGCCGGCGAAGCCGCACATCAGCGCGTTCCTCCCGAGCGGGCGTCGGCTTCCGCCACCGGCTCCACCAGGAGGGGCGGGAGGTGGAGGTACTGGGTGGCGCGGCGCTTCCAGTCGATGTCCCGGTAGACCCGTTCCACCTGCGCCGCGGTGAGACCGAGATCGCGCGCCACCTCGTCGGCGGCGCGTCCCGAATTCCGGGCTTCGAGCACCAGGTCGAGCTCCCGGAGCGGGAGCGAGAAGAAGAACTCTTCCTGGGTCTGCGGCAGGGAGTAGGTGTCGGTGGTCGGCGTGCGGCCGCGGATCCCTGCGGGGACGCCCAGGTGCTCGGCCAGCTGGAAGACCTGGCTCTTGTAGAGATGGGCGATCGGCTTCACGTCGGCGAGTCCGTCGCCGCCCTTCACGAAGAATCCCTGATCGTACTCGAGGCGGTTGGGCGTGCCCACCACGGCGTAGTGCAGCCGGTCCGCGTGATAGTACTCCATCATCTTGCGGACCCGTTGCTTGAAATTCGTCGCGGCCACGATCTCCCGGAACTCCCGGGACGGGAGCCGCACGGTTTCGATTTCGCCTTCCGGGGCCTGCACCGCGAGGTGGCAAACGTGCAGCCGGTCGGGAGCGAGGCCGCCGGCGTCGAGCACCAGCTTGCAGCGCCAACCCGCGCCGTACGCGGGGACCACCCGCTTCACCGCCGCGTCGCGGCGGGCGTAACAGCCCGCGCCCTCGAGGGCGGGCGTGATGTCCTCCACCACGAACTCGATCCCCAAGGTCGCGGCCCACTCTCGCGCGAGGCCCAGGCTCTCGGGATCCGAATCGCGCTCCGGCAACGCCAGCCCCAGCACCCGCTTCGCTCCGACGGCCTGCACCGCGAGCCCCGCGCAGACCGAGCTGTCCACGCCCCCCGACATCGCGACCACGAGGCCGCTCCGGCCCAGGACCTCCCCCACCTGGGTGCGAAGAGCATCCGCGATGGTGCGGGTGGCGCGATCGAGGTCCAGGTGCAGGCGTTCGGCGGGCATCGTGGTCACGGTGATCTCCTTGGTGCCCGGCATCAGGTGCAAGGTTCAGGCCGGGATTTGGCGGAGAATCGCGCGCGCCGGGAGGAGCCGGGCGTCCTTCCCGCGCCACAGCGCGGCCGTTCGTGTCGCGAGCGCGCCACAGGAATGCCGCCGTCGGGACTGACCCGCGCTGGCCCGCGCTTGGTACGCTCGTTGCCGTGCTTTTCGATGACACCTCATCAAGGCGGAGCCCTGACCTCGAACGCCAACGTCGCCGAACTCCTGCTCGCCGCCGCGCGAGCGCACGGCTCCCGTCCCGCGATCGTGGAGCGGGACCGGCAGGCCGACTACGCGGCGCTCGCGGCGCGCGCCGCGGCGATCGCGGAAGCGCTCGCCGCGGCGGGCGTGGGAGCGAACGACCGGGTCGCGATGCTGCTCGAGCGGGGCGCGGACGCGGCCGCCGCGTTCTTCGGGACCGTCGGGACCGGCGCCATCGCCGTGATCGCGAACGAGACCCTGCGGCCGCGCCAGATCGAGCGGCTGATCGAGCACTCCGGCGCGCGCTGGCTGATCGCGAGCCGCGACCTCCTGGACGCGCTTCCGCGTCCGCTCGAGACCGCGGCCAGGATGCTCGACGTGGCGGCCATTCCCGAAGCGGGCCGCGCGGCGTTCTCGCCCGTCCCGCGCCTCGACCACGACGTCGCGCAGATCATCTTCACCTCGGGCTCGACCGGGCTTCCCAAGGGCGTGACCGTCACCCACGCCAACCTCCGCGCCGCCACCCGCATCGTGATCGGATACCTGGGCATCACCGGCGACGACCGGATCGCGAGCGTGCTCCCCCTGAGCTTCGTGTACGGCATGAGCCAGCTGCTTTGCGCGACCGGGTCCGGGGCGGCGCTGGTGGTGGAGCGCTCGCCCCTCCCCCAGCAGGTGGTCGAGACTCTCCGCGCCCGCGAGGTGACCGTCCTCGCCGCCGTGCCGCCGCTCTGGATCCGGCTTCTCGGTACCAGCGCGTTCAAGACCCCGCTTCCCGCCCTGCGGGTGATGACCAACGCCGGAGGCCGCCTCCCGCCGCCCTCGGTGCGCGCGCTCCGCGCCGCTCAGCCCGGAGCCCGGCTCTTCCTCATGTATGGCCTGACCGAGGTGCTCCGCAGCACCTACCTCCCGCCGGAGGAGGTGGACCGCCACCCCGACTCGATGGGCCGTCCCATTCCCGGCAGCGAGGTCTACGTGCTCCGGGAGGACGGAACACCCGCCGCTCCGGGAGAAGTGGGCGAGCTGGTGCATCGCGGTCCCACGGTGACCCTGGGCTACTGGGGTGACGCCGAGCTGACGGCCCGGGTGTTCCGCGCCAATCCGCTGCGGCCCGCGGGCGCGCCGTCGTCGGAGCGGGTGGTGTTTTCGGGGGACCTGGTGCGGCGCGACGAGCTGGGCCTGCTGTACTACGTCGGCCGGAAGGACCGGGTGGTGAAGATCATGGGGTACCGGGTCGGCCCCGACGAAGTCTCCGACGTCCTCTACGCCTCGGGCGAGGTGACGGAAGCGGTGGTCGCCGGGGAGCCGGACGAGGTCTGGGGCGAGCGGATCGTCGCCTTCGTGGTCCTCGCCGGCGGCGGCTCGCGGGAGCGGCTCGCCGCCTACTGCGCGCGGGAGCTGCCGCGCTACATGCAGCCCGCCCGCATCGAGGTGCGGGACGCGATTCCGGTTCTTCCCAGCGGCAAGCACGACCTGGCGGCCCTCCGGGGTTCGGACGCGGTGACCCGGTAGCGGGCGGGGCGGGCGGCGTGCACTTTTTCCGCCGCTCCGCCGTCTCATCCACGCCCGCCCGAGGAGTCTCCATGCGCCAGCTCGGTCTTGTTCCGCTCTTCGCCGCCGTCACCGCACTCGCTTCCGCCCAGCAGCCGTCCGCCGCCGCGAAGGACACGACCACCAAGGAAGCCCCGGGCGCCGAGCCCAAGGCCCAGTCTTCGGTCACCGATCACTCCATCAAGATCGGCGCCCAGCTGGTGCCCTATCACGCGACCGCGGCGACCATGATCCTGAAGAACGACAAGGGCGACGCCATCGGGTCGCTCTACTACACGGCCTACACCCGCAGCGACAGCAAGGACGTGTCCACCCGGCCCATCGCGTTCGTCTACAACGGCGGGCCCGGCTCCTCGTCGGCGTGGCTGCACATGGGGGCGTTCGGACCGCGGCGCATCACCACCACCGACGCGGGGCCCACGCCGCCGCCGCCCTATCGTCTGGTGGACAACGCCAACTCCCTGATCGACGTCACCGACCTGGTGTTCATCGATCCCGTCGGCACCGGGTTTTCGAAACCGGCGGGGAAGGGGACCGGCAAGGATTTCTGGGGGATCGACGAGGACGCGGCGTCCCTGGACCAGTTCATCACCAACTACGTGAGCAAGAACGGCCGCTGGAACTCGCCCAAGTACCTGATCGGCGAGAGCTACGGCACCACCCGCTCCGCGGTGCTCGTGAACCGCCTGCAGGAGCGGGAAGGGATGTCCTTCAATGGCGTGGTGCTGATCTCCTCGGTGCTGGATTTCGAAACCCTGCTCTTCGCGCCGGGCCACGACATTTCGTACGAGCTCTACCTGCCGAGCTACGCCGCGACGGCGGTGTACCACAAGGTGATTCCGCAGCCCGCGGACCTGGGCGCCTTCCTGGCGGAGGTCCGCGGCTTCGCGATGGGCGACTACGCCGCCGCGCTTTCCCGGGGCTCTTCGCTTCCCGCCGATCAGCGGGCGGCGGTGGTGAAGAAACTCTCGCAGTACACCGGGCTCTCCGAGGAATACCTGGCCAAGGCCGACCTCCGGGTGAATCTGGGCCAGTTCATGGAGGAGCTGCAGCGGACCCACGGGATGATCACCGGGCGGCTCGATTCGCGGTTCTCCGGGCCCACCTTCGATCTGCTGAGCGAGTACGCCGAGTACGATCCCCAGTCGTCCGCCGTCACCGGCCCCTTCACCGCGGCGATCAATTCGTATCTGCGGGACGAGCTCAAGTTCGGCGAGGACCAGCGTTACGCCGTCAGCGGCTCGGGGATCAACTGGAACTGGGGCCGCGAGGGGCAGGACGGCGGCTGGCGGCAGGCGACCTACGTCGGCAGCGATCTCGAGCAGGCGATGGTCGCGAACCCGAATCTCCACGTGGAGGTCGAGAACGGGTACTACGATCTCGCGACGCCCTTCGCGGCGACCGAATACACCATGGACCACCTCGGCCTTCCCGCGAACCTGCGGAGCCACATCGAGCTCAAGTACTACGACGGCGGGCACATGATGTACCTGTACGAGCCCGCGCTCGCGAAGCTCAAGGCGAACATCGCCCAGTTCATCGGCAGCACCTCGCACGGCCCTTGAGCGCTCTCGGCCGGGCCGTTCTTTCCGCCCTCCTCGCCGTTCAGGCGCCTCCGCTTCGCGTCACCGTCGGCGGCGGGGAGGTGGACGGGCGGCGGCTGGCGCCGGGTTTCGCCGAGTTCGCGGTGTACCGGTGCGGGGGGAAGGACGCGGGCCGCATCGGGACGCTGCGCGAGCAGCTGCGCCTCGTCACTGCGAACGCCGACACCGCGTGGCGCCGGATCACCCGCTCCGAGGTGGAGGGCGTGGTGACGATGGATACCACGGTGCTCGAGCGCGGCACCCTCGCCGGGCGCTGGTCCCGCGGCCACATCGGATCGGTGACCACCGGGTACGACGTGTACGGATCGCGCGTGATCTGGCACGCCGAAGGCGTGGGGGCGGGGCCCCAGTCCTACGACTCGACCTTTTCCGAGCCGGCATTTCTCGCGGGGACGGAGGATCTGCTGCTCGAGGCCGCGGCCCGCCCCTGGGCGCCCGGCGCGACGGCGTCGCTTCCCCTGGTGGACCTGGCGGGCGGGTCCCAGGTGTATTCGCTGATCCGGGTGGAGGTCCCGGTGCGGGTGACGCGGGGGAGCGGGGACACGCTGGTGGTGATGGTGGGCGAAACCCGTTACACCCTTTCGCCCCGGGGGCGGGTGACCTCCTGGGCCGCGCCCCTGGGGCGCGCCGAATGTTTCCGCCGCTTCGTGCGCGTCACTCCCTGACGCGCTAACTTCCGGCAGACCATCCAGAGGGCCTGATGCTCGCCATCGATCTTGCGGGGAAGCGCGCGCTCGTCGCCGGCGTTTCGGACGACGGGGGTTTCGGGTTCGCCATCGCGAAGGCCTTCGCCGAGGCGGGCGCTTCGGTGTGCCTCGGCAGCTGGCCCCCGGCGCTCGGCATCTTCCACAAGCTGATGGAGCGCGGGAAGATGGAAGAGTCGATGCGGCTCTCCGGCGGCCGCAAGCTCGAGTTCGAGCGCGTCTATCCGCTCGATGCCGCGTTCGACACCCTCGCCGACGCTCCCGCCGAGGTGCGCGAGAACAAGCGCTACAAGGAAGTGGGCGACTTCAGCATTCAGGGCATGGCGGCGCTGATCCGGAAGGACTTCGGCGACCACGGGCTCGACATCGTGGTGCACTCGCTCGCCAACGCGCCGGAGGTGAAGAAGCCGCTGGTGGACACCTCGCGCGCGGGCTACCTCGCCGCGGTCTCGGTTTCCGCCTACTCCAACGTGGCGATGGTGCGGGAGCTGGCGCCGATGATGCGACCCGGCGGAAGCTTCCTCTCGCTCACCTACATGGCGGGGGAGCGCGTCATCCCGGGGTACGGCGGCGGCATGTCCTCGGCCAAGGCGGCCCTGGAAGCGGACACCCGCACCCTCGCCTACGAAGCGGGCCGGCGGTTCGGCGTCCGCGTGAACGCCATCTCCGCCGGCCCCTGGGCCTCCCGCGCCGCCTCGGCGATCGGATTCATCGAGAAGATGATCGAGTACACCTCGGCCAACGCGCCGCTCCCGCGCGCCATCTCCTCGACCGACGTCGGCTACGCGGCCGCCTTCCTCGCGAGTCCCCTCGCCGCGGCCATCACCGGCTCCATCGTCTACGTGGACAACGGATACCACGCGATGGGGATGGCGGTGTCGCCCTCCTCCACGCCGGTAACTACTTGAGCCGCTTCGCCACCTCTCCCCAGTTCTCCACGTTCCACCACGCCGTGATGTAGTCGGGCCGGCGGTTCTGGTACTTGAGGTAGTAGGCGTGTTCCCACACGTCGAGTCCCAGGATCGGCGTCTTGCCGTCCATCACCGGGCTGTCCTGGTTCGCGGTGGAGAGCACCTCGAGCTTTCCGCCGGACGTGACGAGCCACGCCCATCCGCTCCCGAAGCGCGTGCTCGCCGCCGCGGTGAGGGCCTCCTTGAACTTCGCGAAGCCGCCGAAGGCGCCTTTCAGCGCGTCGGCCAGCTTGCCGGACGGCTCGCCGCCGCCGCCCTTGCCCGCGGGCGCCATGACGGTCCAGAAGAGCGAGTGATTGTGGTGCCCGCCAGCGTTGTTCCGGACCGCGGTGCGAATGTCCTCGGGGACGCTGTTGATGCCCTTGAGCAGGTCGTCCAGCGTCTTCTTGTGGAGGTCGGGGTGCTTGTCGAGCGCGGCGTTCAGATTGTTGACGTAGGCCTGATGATGCTTGTCGTGATGGATCTGCATGGTCTGCGCGTCGATGTGGGGTTCGAGCGCTCCGAAGTCGTACGGCAACGGCGGAAGGGTATGCGGCATGAGTCCGTCACTCCTTTGGTTCAGGCGGGATGATTGAGTGGTTCCGAATAATGTCCCGCGGCGCGTCAGGTTGGCAACGTCGTGGAGCCGGGGGAGGTTCCGCGCCGTGATCCATCACTGTCCCGCCACCCGCACCGGAATGGTGCTCGTCGTCGCGTGGTTGTCCCCGAGCTCGCCCTCAGTGCCGTTGCCCCAGCAGTAAGCCACCGAGTCCACGGTGACGGCACAGACGTGCCGGCCGCCGGCCTCGATCGTCGCGAAATGGAGCCCCCCGTGCACCGCGACCGGCGCGTGGCGTTCGGTGGTGGAGCTGTCGCCCAGCTGGCCCGCGTCGTTGGCGCCCCAGCAATAGGCCAGCGAGTCGGTGCCGATGCCGCAGCTGAACGCCTCGCCGGCGGTGATGGCGAGGAACCGGAGGCCCCCCGTGACCGCGGCCGGCGTGGTGGCCGAGTCGGTGGTGCCGATGCCGAGCTGTCCCCGGGCGCCCGCGCCCCAGCAGTAGGCCGCGCCCCCGGCGGCGATGGCGCAGGTGTGGAACCCGCCGGCGGCGATCGCGGCGAACGCGTAAGTGGTGTCGAGTCCCACGTGGGTGGGCGTGGGACGGGTCGTGGTGGTGCTGTCCCCCAGCTCGCCCCTGGCGTTGGCGCCCCAGCAGTACGCGGTCCCGCCGGAGGCGAGCGCGCAGGCATGGGTATCCCCGGCGGTGATGGCGCCGAAGCGCAGCCCACCCGCGACCGCCTGGGGCCGGGCGGAGCCGCCGGCCGAGTCGTCGCCCAGCTGGCCGTTGGTGTTGGCGCCCCAGCAGTAGGCGAGCGAATCCGCGGCGATGGCGCAGGTGTGCGCGCCGCCGGACGTGATGGAGACGAACGTGTTGCTGGTGGCGACGGCTCCCGGAATGTTGCGGGTGCCGGTGGGGGGACCGCCGCCCAGCTCGCCGGCGCCGCCCTGGCCCCAGCAGTGGGCCGCTCCGCCGGACGCGAGGGCGCAGGTGTGATCGCCCCCCGCGCTCAGGGTCGTGAACCGGAGCGAGGTCGCGACCGGGAACGGCGTCCCGATCAGCGCGGAGTAAAACCCGACTCCGGCCTGGCCATAGAAGTCGTAACCCCAGCAGTAGATCGCACCGTTGTTGGCGAGGGCGCAGCTGTGGTCGGCGCCCGCGCTGACGCTCTGCAGCACCACCGGCGTGACGGTGATGGTCGCGGACGCGGTGGCGGAGTCGGCGGTGACGACGATGGTGTCCACCCCGGCGTTGATGCCGCGCACCAGCCCGCTCGAGGTGACGGTGGCGATGCCCGGATTCCTGCTGGTCCAGGTGAGCGGGAGTCCGGTGAGGTCGAGCGAGTCCGCGGAGCGGGGCGTGGCGGTGATCTGGAGCGAGTCGCCCGCGAACACGCTCGCGCTCTCCGGCCCGAGGGCGATGGACGCCGCGCGGACCGGGGGCGGCGGCGGGGGCAGGGCGCCGTTGTCGCACGCCGCGGCGAGGATCGCGGCGACGATCGCCGGAAGTCGTTGCGCTCGCGGGATCATCGGAGAACCTTATACACCGTGACTGCCTCGCGGTGGCGCGTCGCGGCCGGAGCCGCTGTCGTCCTCTCGGTGGCCCTGGTGCTCGCGGCCGCCCGCGACGCCGGACTCCGTTACGGCCGGGCCTTCGCCGAGCGCGCCGCGTGGACCACCGCCGCCTACCTCACCGTGGTGACGCCGGCCCGGCCGCGCGATCCCGGAGCGTACGATCTCGCCGGGCTCCTGGTCCAGGGCCGGGCCCTCGCCACGCTCCCGGGATTCACGCCCGGGGTCGAAGTCTACGGGGGCACCGCGCCCCTCATTCGCGCCTTCGGGGCTCCGCTCGATCCCTCCGACTTCGCCGCGCTCGCCGACTCCGGCGTCGCGCGCTGGATCGCGGGAGCGGCGTTGGTGCCGCTCCGCGACCGCACCGACTCGGTGGTGGGCGCCGTCGCCGTCCCCGGAAAGGCCCCGTGGCGTCTCGCCGACGGATTCCTGCTCGTCGCCGCGCTGGCGGCGCTCGTCCTCGGCCTGCGCGCCATCCGGGCCATCGCGCGGGTGGACCGGGATCGCATCCGCCGCCTGGTCCTGGACGCCGGCGCCGCCGGACTGCTTTTCGCAGCCGTCGCGGCGCTCGATATCCGCGGCGCGGGCGCCGACGCGACCGATCGCTGGCTCGCCGACACCCGGCTCCTCCTGGTGGAGGCCGCCGCCCGCGCGCCGCGCGGACTCTCGGCGGACCGGATCGCGCGGATCACCCGCGGCGCGGTGGCCGCGCCGGGCGACAGCTCGAGTCTCGCGCCCCGGCGCCGGCGGATTCACGGCGAGGTGCTGGCGACGGCGGCGGTGCGGCTGGGCCCCGGCCGCTGGATCACGCTGGCCACGGCGCCCCTCGAGCGTACCGCGGGAGATGCGGTGCTCATCGGATTCACCCTGGCGTGCGTGGGGCCGCTGGTCCTCGCCTTCGCCGCGTGGCGCGCCCTTCCTTTATACCAGCCCCGGGCGCGCCGGCCCTCAGGCCCCTGGGGCTACTGACCGCCGGCGCCGCGCGCCGCCCGCGAACCCGAGCCGCCAGAGGACGTCGCCCTTCGTCCCCTCGGGCCACTCGAGCAGCAGATGCCCGGTGGGCAGGGTCCGCACCGTTCCGGTCACCTCGGAGGTCAGTCCCGAGAAGGTGAACCCGCGGGGCACCGCGACCGTCACCGCGTAGGCGCGCCCGTCGAGATTCGCGCTCCGCGCGCCGAGGACGCGCGCCGCCGGATCCCACGTTTCGTCCGTTATGTCCACCGCTCCCTGCACCACGTGCCGCGTGGTGCCGATCACCTGGGGCGCGAGCGCCGCCTGCCGCAGCGCGACCACCAGCGTCTGGTGCGGCTCGAGGGTGGCGGTGATGGCGTCGGTGACGTCGGGCAGGGGAGCGTCGCCCCAGACGTCGTACGCCGCGTAGCGGCCCCCCGCGAGCCCGAGGGTGCCCAACGGGACGATGACTTCCGCGGCCGCGTCGTCCCAGTTGACGATCCCCGCGGTCCACCAGCCGGGCGCGCCTTCCGCGATCCAGAGCCGAGGCGGCGCGTCGTGGCGGAAGCTCCAAAGGCCGCCGTCGCCGCCGCCGTCATAGACGCGGACCGCGAGGACGTTCTCGCCGCCCCAGTTGACGGCGTCCCCGGGGACGGGATACCGCCGGTAGCCGTTCCAATCGCCTTGATAGTTCGGGGGGAAGGTCCCCGTCGCGCCCACGCGCACGCCGTTCAGGTAGGTCTCGTCCGCGTCGTCCACCTTGCCCAGCTCGAGGTACACGTCGCCGCGCGCGATCTCGGGCGAGGGGACCGGGACGGAGAACCGCGCGCGGTACCAGGCGACGCCGTCGTACCCCGGGTGTCCGGCGCGTTCCCACGCGGACGGCACGGTGATGGTCTCCCACGCGGTTTCGTCGAAGTCCCGCGCGGCGTAGCGCGGGTCGTCGCCGGTGCGGAAGCGCCAGGGGCCGGCGATGGGGTAAACCGCACCGCCCAGGACCAGTGCCGGCGCCGGCGCGCGCTCGACCACCTGGGTCTCGAGCGGCGTCCCGGCCTGGAGCGAGACCGGAATGGTCTTCTGGAGAAGGGGCAGGCGCTCGGCGGGGAGTTTGGTGAGGTCGTCGGAGAACATGGTGAGGCCGCCCGAGAGGGCGACGATGCTGGCCCAGCTTCGCGCTTCGTCCCGGGAGAGCGGGGGACGCACCACCAGGCAGTCGGGGTCGTTGATCCACGCGGCCCGCTGATAAAAGCTCCGGAGCGCCGCCGCGCGCGCCGGCGCTTCGATGCCCGGCCAGCTCGGGTCCACGTCGGTACCGATCCGCATCCCGTTCACGAACCCCAGCGCGTGCTGGAGGGGCGCGCCGCATCCGAGCAGGAAGGCTTCGGTGCCGAGGCCGTCGCGGATGGCCTGCAGTCCCGCGCGGTAAGCCTCCGCGTGCGTCGCGCCGCCGTGGTGAGAGAGGCCCGCGGCGGCCCAGAGGAGAAAATCGATCTTCAGGTAGTCGTAGCCCCAATCGCGCACGATGCGCCGGGCCAGGTCCCGCAGGAATTGCCCGACTTCGGGGTGCGCGCCGTCGATCGAGTAGACGCGGCCGCCCCAGTCGTCGCGCGTGTCCCAGACGATGGGGCCGCTGGCGTCCTGCAGGAGCCAATCGGGGTGCGCGGCCGGCACGCCGGAGCGGTCGGTGACGGCGAAGGGAGCGATCCAGAGTCCCGCCAGAAAGCCCGCGCCGTGGATCCTGTCGGTGAGGGCGCGGTGCCCGCTCGGGAACTTGGCGTTCATCTCCCAATCCCCGGTGGCCCGCTGATAGCCGTCGTCGAGCTGGATGTAGCGCAGGGCGTGGGGGTCGAAGTGCGCGGCGCAGAACGCGAGGTTCGCGAGGACGTCTCCCTCCGTCACCTTGCCGTAGAGATCGTACCAGGAGCACCAGCCCGCCGGCGCCACGGCGCGGGCCAGGCGGTCGCGGTCTTCCTGGGAGGGGGGAACGAGAAGCCCGGCCAGCGCGCTCAGCCCGTCGTCCCGCGGCGTGTAGGCGAGCCGCAGGGTCGCGGCGTCCCCGCCTCCGGCGACGGGCCGCGGCGGCAGGGACTCGGAGAGCGCTTCGAGGCCGGCCGCGGAAATCCTGAAGGTGCCGGTCCCCGGGCCGCCCGCATCGAACGCCAGCGCGAGCCCGCGGGTCCCCCGGGTGAGGGCGAGGGCGCCGGCGCTCGCGGCGTCGGCGTCGGGGCCCACCTGGACCACGCGGTTCGCGTTCCAGGACTCGAAGCCGTTCACCAGGGCGACGAGCGCTCCCGGCCCGGCGAGGACGTCGTCGCTCCCCGCCTGGAAGAAGCGGACGCGCTCGACCGGCGGGGCGCTCAAGTCGGGATAGACGGTGACGGTGATGGTCGCGGCGGGGGGATCGCCGCCGGCGAGAAAGATCACGTCCACCACGGTGCCGGCGGCCCGGCCGCGCACCGCGGTCGCGGCGCCGGTCGCAAGCTCGCGACTCCCGACGGCGGTACCTTGGAGGTCGGCCAGGGCGACCGGGCGGCCGCCGATCTGAAGGACCACCTCGGCGTCGGTGAGGAGTGGAACGGGCGTGGCGCCGCGACGGTACCACAGTGACCACCGGCGGCGCTCGTCCAGCGTGAATTCCAAACCTCCCGGCGCCGGCCCCCTCGCCCCCGGCGCGATGCCGGGCCGTGGTCGCAGAAACGCCGCGCCGGACGCGGCTCCACCGAGGAGAACGAACGTGCGTCGGTCCATGCTCGCAATGTTGGTCCTCGCCGCCGGTTTGTCTACGCCGCTCGCCGCGCAATCGGCGCTCGCGCTCGGTCTCGCGTTCACCGTCGGCGGCGGGTGGCAGATTCAGGGGGCCGACATCGGCCTCGCGCGCCGGCTGGGGTTCGGCCCCATCCGCGGCGCGACGCTCGCCGCCCGTTTCGGCGAGTTCTCGGATCAGGGCGCGGTGATCGGCGGCGCGCAGGGATTCGTGGCGGGCGCGGTGTTCGATCTGCGCACCGGCGCCATTTCCGTCGCCGAGATGGGCGACGAGGCGAGTCCCAGCTACATCTCGCTCGATCTGACGTTCGAGACCGCGGGGTACGTCGCGTCCTCGTCGCCGCTCCCGCAGGGCGGGCGGTGGGTGTCGGCGGCGGTGCTCCCCGAGCTTCGGTTCGGCAGCGCCAACGGCTCGCACTATTCGCTCCTGCTCGGTCCCGCCGCGTTCCTCGGCCACACCACCGACGTTCGCGCGTTTCTGGGCTTCCGGTTCGAGGCGCCGCTGGCGCGGCACGGCAGCCGTCCCTAGGTTAGCGGCCAGATGGCCGCGCCCACGCTCGACTCCGATCATCCGGGGCTCCGCGTCATCGCGGAGGTCGCCGGAATCCTGTCGGCGGGGCTCGCGAATCAGGGAGCCCTGGCCGGGATCGTGAGCGCCCTGCGCCGGGGGCTGGCCCTGCGGCGCTGCCGGCTCTGGCTCCGCTCCCCCGACGGCACCGGCTACTTCCCGATCACCACCCCCGGCGACGAAGCCGAGCTGCCGGGATTCACGCCCCCCACGCCGGAGCGCCTGCGCGGCGGCCCGCGCCGCGAGGTTACGCCCGGCGGCACCGCGTTGCTCCTGCCGCTGGTGTACGATCTCGAGCCCCTGGGCGCGCTCGAAGTCATCGTGCCCCTGGGCCGGCTGGAAACGATCGCGCACGACGCGCTGGTGGTGGTGGTGCAGATTCTGGCCCCGGTCCTCGCCGCGACGGAGCTCTCCCAGGATCTCGCGTCCGAGGTGGCGCTGCGCACCCGCGAAGTCGAAGCCCAGCGCAACTTCGTCGCCCAGATCATCGACTCCCTCCCGGTCGGCCTGTACGTGATCGACCGCTCCTACCGGATCCGGGCCTGGAACCGGAAGCGCGAGACCGGCACCCAGGGCGTGTCGCGCGAGGACGCGCTGGGCCGGGAGATCTGGGAGATTCTGGACCGCCAGCCGCGGGAGCTCCTGAAGCGGGAGTTCGACCGGGTCTTCGATTCCGGCGAGATCCAGCAGGTGGAGATGGAATCCACCGCGAGCGGAGACGCGCGCTACTACCGCATCACCAAGATTCCGATGCGCCTGGACGGCGAGCACATCAGCCACGTCATCACCATCGGCGAAGACGTGACCGAGTGGCGCACCGCGGAGCAGCGGCTGTCCCAGACCGACAAGCTCGCGGCGGTGGGCCAGCTGGCGGCCGGCGTGATGCACGAGATCAACAATCCGCTGGCGACGATTCTCGCCTGCACCGAGGCGCTGGCGCGCCGTAACGAAGACCTCCCGGGCGAGGAGCGCTCGGCGCGCGAGGAATACCTGAACATCATCGACAGCGAAATCCAGCGCTGCCGCAAGATCGTGGACCGGCTCCTGGATTTCTCGCGGGTGAAGGCCAGCGAGAAGAAGCCGGTGGACGTGAACGAAGTGGTGGACCAGACCCTGTTCCTGCTCAAGCACCACGAGCGCTTCAAGCGGCTCAGCATCGCGCGCCAGCTCACCCCCGGGCTCCCGCGGATCCACGCCGACCAGGAGGGCCTGGTGCAGAGTTTCATGGCGCTGATGCTGAACGCCATGGACGCGATGAACAACCGGGGCACCCTCACCGTGCGCAGCGGCATGAACCCCGCGCGCAAGGATGAAGTGCTGGTGGAGTTCGTGGACACCGGGATGGGGATCCGGGGCGAGGACCTGTCCAAGATCTTCGAGCCCTTCTTCACCACCAAGCAGCAGGGCCGCGGCACCGGACTCGGCCTCTCCATCTGCTATGGCATCATCGCCGACCACCGGGGGCGGATCGAAGTCGAGTCCACCGTCGGGGTCGGCTCGAACTTCAAGGTGTTTTTCCCCATCGGATGAAGATTCTCGTGGTCGAGGACGACCGCACCGTCGGCCAGTACGTGAAGCGCGGGCTCGAGGAGGCGCGCTACCACGCCGACTGGGCCGAGAACGGTGAGGACGGGCTTCGCCTCGCCACTGAAGGGCACTACGATCTCCTGGTGCTCGACCTCCGCCTGCCCCGGCTCTCGGGGCAGGAAGTCCTGCGCACCCTGCGGGACCGCGGGCTCACGCTGCCGGTGCTGGTGCTGACCGCGCAGGACAACGTGGACTTCAAGGTCCAGGCGCTGCGCATGGGCGCGGACGACTACGTCACCAAGCCCTTCGCGCTGGAAGAGCTGCTCGCGCGGGTGGAGGCGCTGGGCCGCCGGCCCAAGGAGCTCGCGCCGCCGGTGCTCCGGATCGCGGACCTGGAGCTCGACACCGGCGCGAGGGAAGTGCGGCGCGCCGGGGACGTGATCGAGCTGACGCCCAAGGAATACGCGGTGCTCGAGTACCTGATGCGGCACCAGGGCCGGGTGATGTCCCGCACCCTGATCACCGAATACGCCTGGGACTACCACTTCGATCCCGGCACCAACATCGTGGACGTGGTGATCACCCGGCTGCGCAAGAAGATCGATCACGCGCGCGAGCCCAAGCTCATCCACACGGTGCGCGGCGTGGGTTACGTCGTGCGGGCCTGACCAGCGTGGAGACGCTTCGGGGGCGGCTCACCGCCTGGTACGCCACGGCGCTCTTCCTCTCCCTCGCCGCCTTCGCGCTCGTGGTCTACTTCACGAGCCGGGGCGCGTCGTTTCAGGACCTGGATCAGCGCATCCAGTCCGAGGCGAACCTCACCGCCGGGATGCTGGAAGAGAGCTACCGCGCCGGCGTGGTGCTGGTGCAGGAGGCGCCCCGGCGCCCGCCGGCCCTCGTGCCCGAGCTCGCCGCCACCCTGGAAGCGGTGCCCGACTATCTCATCATCACCCACCGGCAGGGAAGGGTGCTTTTCCTCTCGCCGGACGCGCGCGCCCTCACCTTCGATCAGGTGGAGCAGCTGCGCGCCCTCACCGCCGGCCCGGACACCACGCCTTCGAGTGGAAGCCTGCGGATCGATCCCGACGGGCCCACCCTCCGGTACGTGGTGCGCCCGGTGACGGGCGCGGGCCCCGAGTTCGGAAAGATCCTGGCCGGCGCGTCCACGGCGGCGGCCGAGCTGGCGCCGCAGCAGCTCTTGTCCACGCTGTTGCTGATTCTCGCGCTGGGGCTGTTCATCGCCTACCTGGTGGGGGCGTGGATCGCGCGGCGGGCGCTGGTGCCGGTGGACCGGATCATCACCGAAGTGCGCGAGATTACGGACGGCCGGAGTCTCCACCGCCGGCTGGCGGAGGGCATGGAGAAGGACGAGCTCTCCCGGCTGGCGGCGACGCTCAATCAGATGATGGAGCGCCTGGAGCGCTCCTTCGTTTCCCTGCGCCGCTTCACCGCGGACGCGAGCCACGAGCTGAAAACTCCGCTCACCGTGCTCCGGGCCGGCGTGGAGCGCGCGCTCACCACCGCGCGGGTCCCGCAGGAGACGCTGGAAGTGCTGGAGGAAACGCTCCAGGAAGTGAACCGGATGACGGAGCTGGTGGACGCCCTGCTCACGCTCGCCCGCGCCGACGAGGGCCGCGCGCCGTTGCACCTCGAGCCCGTCGACCTCCGCGCCATCGTCGCGGAAGCCAAGGAGACCGGCGAGCTGCTGGCGGAGAAGGCGGGCGTGACGGTCGAGGTGGGGACGCCGGCCCAGCCGGTGGTGCTCCCCCTCGACCAGAGCCGGATGCGGCAGCTGATCCTCAATCTCCTCACCAACGCCGTGAAGTACACGCCGCGCGGCGGCCGGATTCGAGTCACGCTGGGGAGCGCGGACGGGCGGGCGCAGTTCTCCGTGTCCGACACCGGGATCGGGATCGCGCCCGGGGACCTTCCCCACGTGTTCGACCGCTTCTGGCGCGCGGACTCGGCGCGCACCCGCACCGGTGAGCGCCCCGGGACGGGACTTGGCCTCGCGATCTGCAAGTGGATCGCCGAAGCGCACGGCGGGACGATCGAGGTCCAGAGCCGCCCGGGGCGGGGGACGACCTTCACCGTCACTCTGCCGCTCGAAGGCGGGAAGCCGGCGGCCGCGGGCGCTCAGCCGGCCGCGGCCGAGCCGTAACCTCACCCCGGGTTCATCCCTCCGTAATCCGCGCGCCACCGGGGCGCCACCGTCGCGGCGTATCCTCTATTCGACGCTCTCGCTGAGGATCGGTGACTCCGAGTTCGTGGCGTTGGCGCGGCACCGAGCGTGGCGAGAATGAAGGTGTCCCCTGTCATCGTTTTGTAATGTTGCCGCCACTAGCGGGTTAACGGTTTTCGGTACTATTACCGTAGCCAATGGGAGGGTGGCCCTCGTGTTCGATACCCTGATCGAATCCAAGCGCAAGACCGAGAAGAAGAAATTCTTCGGGGTCGGCTTCGTGTCCCTCATCCTGCACAGCGGCGTGGTGGGGGCGGCGATCGTCGCGACCATGTCGGCGGGCGAGGCGGCGAGCAAGATCGTGGTCGACACCAACATGGTCTACCTGCAGCAGCAGACCCAGAAGCAGCCCGAGCCCCAGCCGGTCCAGCTCGACGTGCAGCTCAAGGGCTTCCAGACCGTGGTCGCGCCCGAGAACATCCCCACCGACATCCCGCCCGTGAACCTGCAGGAGCACTTCGATCCCAAGGACTATTCGGGAACCGGCGTGGAGGGCGGCGTGGCCACCGGCATCACGCCGTCGTCGGACCAGGTGTTCATGGAAGCGGTGGTGGACGAGAAGCCGGACCGCCTCTCCGGGCCGCCGCTGGTCTATCCCGAGCTGCTCCGGCAGGCGGGCATTCAGGGGCTGGTGATGGTGCAGGCCATCGTGGACACCAACGGCCGCGCCGAACCCAACTCCATCAAGATCGTGTCCAGCGCCAACCCCGGCTTCAACGACGCCGCGCGGCAGCTGGTGCTCCGTTCGCTGTACCGTCCCGGCCGCACCATGGGCCGCGCGGTGCGGGTGATGATCCAGCAGCCCGTCAATTTCGTGATCCAGCGGTAAACCTCTCACAGCGTTCCGCCACACCAAGGAGCCGCCAGCGATGAGTTATCTCGAACTCTGGAACTCGATGGGACCGTTCGCCAAGGGCATCGTGATTCTGATGGGCGTGATGTCCCTGTGGTCCTGGACCATCACCATCTCCAAGTGGTGGTTCCTGCGGAAGTCCACCCGGGAGACCCGGAAGTTCGTCCCCGAGTTCTCGCGCTTCCTGCAGGAAGAGCAGCTGGACGGCGCCATCCAGATCGCCGAGAAGCAGAAGCGCAGCCACGTGGCGCGGGTGCTCGGCGAAGCGCTCTCCGAGATCAAGCCCCTCCTGCGCGACCGCGCGACCATCACCGCCGGCGACATCAACTCGGCCGAGCGGGCGGTGGAGCGGCAGATGCTGATCGTCACCGCGGAGCTGAAGCGGGGCCTCGGCATCCTGGCGACGGTGGGCGCCACCGCGCCGTTCGTGGGACTGCTTGGCACCACCATGGGTATCGTCACCGCGTTCCAGGGCATGGCGGCCTCGGGCGGCGGCGGTAACCTGGCCTCGATCACCGGCGGCGTGGCCGAAGCGCTGATCACCACCGCGTTCGGTCTGATGGTCGCGATCCCGGCGGTGTGGCTCTACAACTACTTCACCACCAAGATCGACTTCATCTCCGTCGAGATGACCTACACCTCGAAGGAGCTGATCGACTACCTGATCAAGAGCGTCGGCTCCGAATTCGGGCGCTCGATCTTCACCAAGGAATTCCAGACCCAGAAGGCGTCGCAGTCTTCGGGCCCGATCAGCCGGTAACGGGGGGCGAGCCCATGGCGATGGGTGCGGCGAGTACCAAGGCCGCGGTTCGAGCGGACATCAACGTCACGCCGATGATCGACGTGATGCTGGTGCTGCTCATCATTTTCATGATCGTGACCCCCGCGATCACCGCCGGCTTCCAGGCCACGGTGCCGCGCGCGGCCAACGCGGAGAAGCGTCCCGAAGAGCCGGACGAGATCCGGCTCGGCATCGACCGCGACGGCAAGTACTACCTGGACGTCGGCCAGGGCCCGCGCCAGGTCCCCGACGCGGATCTGGCCGGACGGCTGGTGGGACTCTACGCCGGCCGCACCAAGGACAAGGTCCTCTTCCTCAAGGCTGACGAGGGGATCGACTACGGCCGGGTGGAGCAGGCGATCGAGCTGGCCCGCAAGGCCGGCGTCCGCGTGATCGGCGCCATCGCCGACCAGAAACCGGTTCTCAATCCGGAGAAGAACTAGCCATGGCGATGGGTGGCGGCGGGTCCGCCGGCGGCCTCAATTCCGACATCAACGTCACGCCGATGATCGACGTGCTGCTGGTGCTGCTGATCATCTTCATGATCACCCTGCCCCTGGGCCGCCGCACCATGGACGTGCAGGTGCCGCCGGAGCAGCAGCAGAACCAGAAGAAGCAGGCGGCGTCGGACCAGATCGTGCTGGAGCTGACGGCGGACGGCGGGTACCTGATCAACAAGCAGCCCTACTCCTTCGCCCAGCTGGACCAGGCGCTGCACCAGATTTACGACCCCCGTCCCGCCAAGCTCCTGTTCATCAAGACCGCGCCCAACCGCAAGTACGGTGAGGTGATCGCGGCGATGGACATCGCGCACGGCGCGGGCGTACAGGTGATCGGCTTCACGCCGCCGGCGCAGGCCCAGAACTGAGCCGGACGGGCGCCGGAGGACGTGCTCCTACGGCGCCCGTGGTGTATCTATAACCGTGCCCGCGGAGCGTGAGTCCCCGTCCATCATCACCCCGCGCGCGGCCCCGCCGCCCCTGCCGGGACTCCGTCTCCCCGTCGGGCGACGCCGGTGGGAACCGGGCGCGGTGCTGGCGTTTCTCGCGCACTTGGCGATCATCATCGCCGTGGTCTGGCGCGGTGAGGAGCTTCTCCGGTCCGCGGGACGATGGAAGGGACCGGCGGGCGGCGGGGGCGGCGGCGGACGCCCGGCGGTGACCTTCTTCACCATCCCCGCGGGAAGCGCGCCGCTCGCCGTGGACATCCCGGCCGCGCCGCGGGTCCTGCCCACCGCCATTCCGCTGCCCGATCCCATCAAGCTCGACTTGCCGCAGTTCCGGTTGAAGCCCGACGTGCAGGCGGCCGTGCCCGCGGGGACGACGCCGGGCACGAGCGGCGGGCCGGGCTCGGGGCCGGGGAGCGGGGGCGGGCAGGGCTCGGGAACGGGACCGGGGGTCGGGGCGGCGACGGGGCCGGGGACGGGCGGCGAAGGCGGCTACACCCTGCTATGCTCGCCCCGCTGGACCATTCTCCCGCCCAACAACGTGCCGGCGTCGTCCAAGGGAAAGGTCGAGCACCTCAAGTTCTGGGTCTCGGTGGACGGCACCGTGAGCAAGGTCGAGGTGGATCCGCCGATCGCCGATGACGCGTTCCGGCGCGACTTCCTGGATCGCCTCCGGCAGTACAAGTTCAATCCCGCCACCACGCGCGAAGGCGAGCCGGTCGCCTGCGTCACGGTCGTCACGCTGAAATTCTGATTTTCCACCGAGCATTCTTCCATCGCGGGAGTCGCTAGCGTGGGACAGCTTCTTGCCCGGAAGTCCGTGGACCAGTGCATCGCCGACGGGGAAGCGGGGGGCGGCCTCAAGCGCTCGCTCGGTCCCGTTCAACTCACCGCTCTGGGCGTGGGCGCGATCGTCGGTGCCGGGATTTTCGTCGCCATCGGGTCCGCCATAACCGGCGATGCCGGCCATCCGGGTGCCGGTGCGGCGATCGTGATTTCAATCCTGGTCGCCGGAGTCACCAGCGCGCTCGCCGCGATTACCTATTCGGAATTCGCCGCGATGATCCCGATTGCCGGGAGCGCGTACACCTACGCCTATGCCACGCTCGGTGAGCTGGCGGCGTGGATCATCGGCTGGGACCTGATTCTGGAATATGCCGTCGGCAATATCGCCGTTGCCATCGGATGGGCCGGTTACTTCGACTCGTTCCTGCGGGGCCTCGGGATCACGCTGCCGCGTTGGCTCGTCACCGATACCCTGAGCGGTCTCCACGATGCGGCGGTGGTCGCCGCCGCTCCGCACCTGGGGTCCATCCCGCTGGTGTTCAATCTCCCGGCCTTCGCCATTGTCGCCGTGATCACCTGGCTCCTGGTAATCGGCACCACCGAGTCCGCCTGGGTGAACGCCACCATGGTGGCGCTGAAGGTCGGGATCATCGTCTTGTTCCTGGCGGTCGGGTTGGCCTTCGTCCACACCGCCCAGTGGACATCACCGAGCTTTGCGCCGAACGGGGTGAGAGGAATTGGCGCGGGGGCGGCAATCATCTTCTTCGCGTACATCGGATTCGACGCGGTGAGTACGGCCTCCGAGGAGGCGAGAAACCCCAAGCGGGACATTCCCATCGGTATTATTGCGTCCCTCATCATCTGCACCCTGCTCTTCACCGCCATTGCCCTGGTGTTGACCGGACTCATCCCGTGGGACCAGCTCAACGTTCCGGACCCGCTTGCCGTCGCGCTGCGCTACGTGCACGCCGACTGGGCCACCGGGATCCTCTCCCTTGGCGCGGTCGCGGCGATGACCTCCGTCCTGCTGGTCTTCCAGCTCGGCCAGGCCAGGATCTTCATGTCCATGGCGCGAGATGGCCTGCTCCCGCCGTGGGCGGCTCGCATTCACCCGAAGTACCGCACCCCCCACATCACCACCATCGTCACCGGGGTGTTCGTCGGGGTCTTTGCCGCGTTCGCACCCATCGGCATCGTCCTCGAGCTCACCAACATCGGCACCCTGTTTGCCTTCATCCTGGTGGCGCTGGGGATCATCATCCTGCGGCGCGTTGATCCCGACCGGCCGCGTCCCTTCCGCACCCCGTGGGTGCCCGTCCTTCCCATCATCTCCATCGCGTTCTGTCTGTATCTGATCGTCAACCTTCCCCTCGTGACGCAGCTCCGTTTCGTGGCGTGGCTCGCGGTGGGAGCGCTGATCTACTTCTTCTATAGCGTGCGCCACAGCAAGGTCCGCCAGCGGGCAGCCGCCCGGTGAAGCTCCACAACAAGATCTTCGTCGGGCTCGGCGCCGGGGCCCTCGCCGGCCTCGCGGCCAACTTCTGGGCCGGCAGCTCGGCCTGGGTGCACTGGGTCGCCACCAACGTCGCCGGGCCGGTGGGGCAGATCTTCCTGCGCCTCCTCCTCATGACCGTGGTGCCCCTGGTCTTCACCTCCATCGCCCTGGGCGTGGCGCAGATCGGCGACATCCGGAAGCTGGGCCGGGTGGGGGGACGCTCCCTCGGGTACTTCCTGGTGTCGACCATCATCTCGGCGGTCATCGGGATCGCGCTGGTCAACCTGGTGAAGCCGGGCGCCGGCGTGCCGGTGGCGGTGCGCCAGCAGCTGATCGACGCCTACCACGGCCAGGTGGCGGGCCTCCAGGCGGGCGGCACCGCGAAGTTCGGCGCCGATTTCTTCGTGAACATCGTGCCCCGGAACCCGTTCCAGGCCGCGGCCAGCCTCGACATGCTGGGGCTGCTCTTCTTCGCGCTGATCTTCGGCGCCGCGCTCACGCTCCTGCCCGAGGACAAGTCGCGCCCCGTGGTCCGGCTCCTCGACGCGGTGTGCGAGGCGATCATCCGCATCATCGACATGGCGATGCACCTCGCCCCCTACGGCGTGTTCGGGCTGATCTTCGTGGTGACCTCGCTCCTGGGCTGGGACATCCTGCGCAAGCTCCTGATCTACGTGCTGGTGGTGCTCGCCGGGCTCACCATTCACGGGACGGTGAGTCTCTCGCTCCTGGTGCGGTTCTTCGGGGGGCTCAATCCGGTCACGTTCTGGCGGAAAATCCCCGCCAGCATCGTCACCGCGTTTTCTACCAGCTCCAGCAACGCCACCCTCCCCACCAACATCCAGGTGGCGGAGCGGGAGCTCAAGATTCCGCCCCGGATCGCGGGCTTCGTCCTCCCGCTGGGCTCGACCATGTGCCACAACGGGACCGCGCTCTACGAGGGCGTGACGGTGCTCTTCCTGGCCCAGCTCTTCGGTGTGAACCTGACGCTCTCCCAGCAGATCATCGCGGTGGTGCTCTCGGTGCTGACGGCGGTGGGGACGGCGGGGGTGCCGGGCGGCTCGCTGCCGCTGGTGATGGTGGTCTGCCAGGCGGTCGGGGTGCCGCCCGAAGCGGTGGGCGTGGTCTACGGGCTCGACCGGGTGCTCGACATGACGCGCACCACCCTGAACGTCTGCGGCGATCTCACCGCCGCGGTCTACGTGGCGCGCACCGAAAGCGATTGGGACCCGAAGTCGGTCGAGGACGAGGGGAGAATGGCGGCCGCGGCGTAACCGCGTGGAACGCCGTTCGACGGCGGGATGCGTGGGCCGCGCACCACGCCTCTTGTCACGCTGTTTTTTTTCTTTACCGCACCAGCTCCGCCGCCATCTTCGCCGCGCCCAGCGCGCCGTCCACCGGGCCGGGCCTGAGATTGGCCCGCGGAACCTCGCGGCGCAGAATCTCGGTGAGCGCCCTGGCCAGGAGCGAGTCCGGAAGCAACAGCCCTCCCGTGAGCGCGACCGGAATCGCGCCGCTCCCCGGGAAGTGCGCGAGCAGGGGACGGGCCAGCTCCACCAGCGCCCGCGCGGCCTCCGCCACCATTTCCTTCGCCACCGTTTCGCCTTCGCGCGCGGCGTTCAGCACGTGGGGCGCGAGCGCCGCCACCTGAGCCGGCGTCGACGTCGCCGCCCAGCGGACCAGATCGTCAAACGATTGCAGCGCCAGCGCGGTGAGGAGCCGGGTCTCGAGCGTCGAGCCCTGCGCGCGCCCGTCGGCCGCGCGCCCCGCCTCCACCAGGGCCCGGCGGCCCATCCAGTAGCCGGCGCCTTCGTCGCCCATCTGCCAGCCCCAGCCGCCGCTGCGCAGCAGCTGGCCCGCCGGCGACCGCGCGAACGCGATCGAGCCGGTGCCCGCGTTGATCAGGACGCCGGGAGTCGCCTCGAACGCGGCGTAGAGCGCGATCTCCCCGTCGGGGCGTACGTCCGCGACCGCGGCGATGCCGGCCTGCTCCAGCGCGCGCGCCAGCTCGCTCTGCTCGAGCTCCCGGCCGGCGCCCGCCGCGCCCACCACCGCGAGTTTCGCGGGGAGCGCCACGCCGGCCTGGCGCGCGGCGCGGCGCGCGGTGTCCCCGATGATCGCGGCCGAGTGAGCGGCCCCGCCGGGCCGCATCGCGGCGCCCGGTCCCTCGGCGCGCGCCAGGACCCGCACCCCCGGGTCCGCCACGAGGGCCGTGGTGTGAGATCCCCCGGCGTCGATGCCGAGCAGCAGGACGGAAGGACGGGAGGACGGAAGCGGGTTGGGGGACTCAGTGGACATCGGCTGTCCGTCCTTCCGTCTTTCCGTCACGATCCCCCGCGAGCGACGAGAGCACGCCGACCGCCACCGTCACGCCCGTGCCCAGCGGCACATACCAGGGCCAGGCGAGGCCGGGGAGCCAGCGGAAGCCGGGCGGGATCTGCGGGATCACCGCGCCGAGGACGATGGGCGACATCAGCACCACGCTCGCCACGATGGCGATGATGACGTCGCGCTGGCGGGCGCGGGGCCACAGTCCCCCGAGGATGTAGGTGCCGAGGAGGCCGCCGTAGGTGACCGAGGCGACGGAGAGGGCGAGCTGTACCACCGGGGTGTTCTGGTTCGAGAACGCCATCGCGCCGGTGACCAGCACGGCGGTCCAGAAAAGCGTGAGCCAGCGGCCTACCCGGAGCAAGTGCACCGGCTCGCGGCGGCCGGTGAGCGGCGCGTAAAAGTCGTGGGTGGCGGCGGAGGCGAGCGAATTCACCGCGGAGGCGTGACTGCTCATCGCGGCGGCGAGAATTCCCGCCACCACGAGGCCGGCGAGCCCGGCGGGGAGGTCGTGCACGATGAACGTGGGATAAATCGCGTCGCTCCGCATCCCCGCGTGGTCCGCGCCCGCGAGCCAGAGCGCGGTGCCGACGAGGAGAAAGAGCGCGAACTGAAAGATGATGAACACCCCCGAGCCGACGAGCGCCACCCGCGCGTCGCGCAGGCTCCTGGCCGCAAGGAGCCGCTGGACGATCAGATGATCGGTGCCGTGCGACGCCGCGGACAGGAGGGCGCCTCCCACCAGGCCGCCCCAGAACGTGTACAGGGTCCGGAACGAGAGCGAGAAGTCGAGGGTGGCGAGCTTGCCGTGGCGCCAGGCCACGCCGATCGCGTCACCGCCCAGGCCCCCCGCCACGTGGATGGCGACGATCAGGGTCGCCACGCCGCCCAGGATGTAGACGCCGAGCTGGATCACGTCCACCCAGACCACGGCGCGGAGGCCGCCGATCCAGGTGTAGATCACGGTCACGATGCCGACCGCGAGGATCCCCGCCGGGAGACTCCAGCGGGTGATGATGGCGAGCGGAATGGCGGTCGCGAAGACCCGGACGCAGTCGGCGAGGGCGCGGGTCACGAGAAACACCCCGGACGCGACGCGCCGGGCGTGGGGGCCGAAGCGGCGCTCGAGCCGGGTGTAGGCCGTATCCTGCGTGCCCTGGAAGTAGCCGGGGAGCAGGTACGCCGCCACGCCGATCCGGCCCACCAGGTACCCGAACGCGATCTGCAGGAAGGTGAGATCGCCCCGGGCCGCGAGCCCGGGCACCGAAATGACGGTGAGCGCCGAGGTCTCGGTGGCCACGATCGAGAGCATGATCGCCCACCAGGGGAGGCCGCGGTGGCCCAGGAAATAATCGGTGGCGTCCCGCTGGCGGCCGGCGAGGAGGAGGCCGGCGGCGATGACGGCGATGAAATAGACAACGATGACGACGACGTCGACGGTGGAGAGCGAGGTCACGCGGGGGTCCCGAACGCGACGAGGCCCGCGAAATCCGCGGGCCTCGAAATGTGGGACGGCGGGGTCAAGCCGGGGTCAGACCGTGAAGGAGGACCCGCAGCCGCAGCCGCCGGTCGCGTTCGGATTGTCGAACGCGAACCCGGACTCCTGGAAGTTGCTCTTGTAGTCCAGCGTGACGCCGTTCAGGTACTGGGCGCTGAACCCGTCCACGAAGACCTTCACGCCCGCGCTGTGAAGCACGATGTCGTCGTCGGCCGGCTTGTCCTCGATGTTCAGGCTGTACTTGAACCCCGAGCAGCCGCCCGGGAGCACGCCGATGCGGAGCCCCGCGGTTTCCGCCGGGACCTTCTCCTCCGCCATGAACTTCCGCACTTCAGCCGCCGCCTGCTCGGTGAGCGTCAACGTGATGGGCGCGGCATTCTGAGTCGTGGCCATTGCTACCTCCGTATGGCGGCAAGTTAGGAACGAACCCCGCCGCTGTCAACGCGTTAACGCCTGATGCCCCGTGCCCGGTTCCCGCGAGCCGCTAGAACTCGGGGTGGGTCAGCGCGTCCGCCACCAGATCCGCCACCCGCGGCCGGACGTGCAGGATCGCCGTATTGGTGCGGGTGGGGTTCACTCGATTGGTCAAAAGAATGATGAAAAGATCTTTGTCCGGGTCCATCCACATCGAGGTGCCGGTATATCCGGTGTGCCCGAACGACCGGGGCGAGAACTTGGTGCCCGCCGACGACGGCTGCGAGGGCGTGTCCCATCCCAGCGCGCGCGAGGACCCGGGCGGCAGATCCTGGCGCTGGATGAACTCCGCCGCCGTCTCCGAGTGAATGAGCGTGGCGCCGTTCCAGCTCCCCCCGGCGAGGAGCATCGCGGCGAGGCGGGAGAGATCGGGCGCGTTGGAGAAAAGGCCGGCGTTTCCGGATACGCCCCCCAGACGCCACGCGCTCTCGTCGTGCACCTCGCCCACGAGGAGCCGGTGCCGGAAAAACGTGTCCACCTCGGTGGGCGCGATCCGGCTCCGCCAGCTCCGGGGCGGCCGGAACCGCGTGTCCGTCATTCCCAGCGGGCCGAAGACCCGCTCCTGGAGCAGGCGATCGAAGGGCTCGCCGGTGATGCTCTCCACCGCCTGCATCAGCACGATGGCCGAGAGGTCCGAGTAGATGAAATGCGTTCCCGGGGGCCAGAGCAGGGTGGTCGAGTCCACCATCGCGAGCGCCGCCGCCCGGCTCCGCGTGGAATCGAAGAGCGGCAGGTCCGCCACCAGTCCCGCCGAGTGGGTGAGGAGGTGGCGGATCTTCACCTGGTCCTTGCCGGGGCCCCGGAAGGCGGGCACGTAGCGCTGGACCGGCGCGTCGAGATCGAGCTTCCCCTCATCCACCAGCATCATGCAGATGGTGGTGAGGCCCACCACCTTGGTGAGCGACGCCAGATCGTAGATCGTGGTCGGGTCCACCGGGCGCGGATCATTGGCGGCGTAGTGTCCCACGGCCGCGAGCAGGGCGAGGCGCCCGTGCCGTCCCACCGCCACCACGGCGCCGGGAAACGCGCTGTCCACCTGGGTCCGCAGGTAGCGGGTGACCGAGTCCAGCCGCACGCTGTCGAACCCCAGCGCTGCCGGGGACACGAGGGGGAGCCCCTCGGAAACGGGGACCGGCGCCGCCGCGTGGCACCCGGCGAGCGCCGCGCCGAGGCCCGCGGCGAGGAGGGCGCGCCGGATCACGGCGCGTTCACCGTGGGGGCGACGGCGGCGGGGAGCGCGAGCCCCCACCCGACCGCGTAGCGCGGCGGCAGGCCGATGGGGAGATGGCCGCCGATGGGCACCTGTCCCGTGAGCGCGAGCCCCACCGCGCGCTCGCAGGCGCGGGCTCCGCTCCAGGCCAGGAGATAGGACTTCATCGTCGGCGCCTGGTTGAGCAGATAGGGACTGCCGAGCGAGACCAGCACGGTGGGTTTCGTGGAATCGGTCTTCATCATCAGGGCGGCGAGGGAATCGGGGAGCGCGATGGTCCCGCGCCCCGACAGCGGCCGCACGTTGGCCACGAAGAGCGCCCGGGGCGCGCGGGCGAGCGCGGTGCGCGCCGAGTCGTAGGAGAGCGGGCCCGACATCGGCCAGAGCCGGAAGTATTCGACGGTGTCGCCCCCCGAGCGCAGGAGATTGGCGATCACCTGGCCCACGCCGCCGTTGAATTCGTCGGCGTAGGCGACCAGCGCGAGCCGGCCGCGGGTCTGGCGCAGGCTGGCGAGAATGCCGGTGGAGTCCCGCACCAGGGTGAGCGCGCGGACCGCGAGATCGTTGGCCTGATCTTCGAAGCGTTTCGAGCCCACCACGCCCATGATCGAATCGAGCGGGACCGTGCGCCGCTGGTAGAGGCCGAGCCGGGCCTTGATGGCGAGGATCCGCCGCACCGACTCGTCGAGCCGGGCCGGCGTGATCCGGCCGTTCGCGAGCGCGGCGGTCATGGCGCCGATCGCCGAGTCCGGGTCCACGGGCATCAGCAGGAGATCGGAGCCCGCGAGGAAGGCGCGCACCGCCGCTTCGCCCGCGCCGTACTTGGTCACGATGGCGCCCATCTGCAGGGCGTCGGTGACGATCAAGCCGCCGAACTTGAGCGAGTCCCGCAGCACGCCGGTGAGCAGGGCCGGGGAAAGCGTGGCCGGGTCGTCGGAACCGGTGAGGGTGGGCAGCGCGATGTGCGCGCTCATCACCACGTCCGCGCCCGCCGCGATGCCGGCGCGGAACGGGATCAGCTCCAGGGTGTCGAGCCGCCGCCAGTCGGCCGAGATCACCGGCAGCCCGATGTGGGAATCGATCTGCGTGTCCCCGTGGCCCGGGAAGTGCTTCAGGGTGGCGAGCATTCCGTGGTCGTGCAGGCCGTGCACGTAGGCCCGCACCAGCGCCGACACCCGCGCCGGATCTTCGCCGAAGGAGCGGGTGTTGATGATGGGGTTGATCGGGTTGTTGTTGACGTCGGCGTCGGGGGCGAAATTCACCTGAATGCCCACCGCGCGGCCCTCGAGCGCCGCCGCGGCCCCGATGTCGTAGGCGTCGGTGGTGTCGCCGGTGGCGCCGGCCGCCATGATCTGCGGAAACACCGTCGCGCCGGAGACGCGCATCCCCGCGCCCCACTCGAGGTCCGCGGCGACGAGCAGCGGCTGCCGGGAACGGAGCTGCAGCGCATTCAGCTTCGCCGCGATGTCGAAGGGCGACCCGTTGGAGATGATGATGCCGCCCAGCTCGAGGGAGTCCACCCACCGCGCCGCGACCTGGAAGGCGGAGTCGTCGGTGGCGGTGTAGCTTCCGCTGAGCCACGGCATCACGAGCTGGGCCACCTTTTCGCGGGGCGAGAGGGTGGCGAGCAGGGAATCGACCGAAGGCGGCGATGCGGGATGGGGGATGGGAGACGAACGGGTCACCGGCGCGGTGGTCGCGCAGGCGGCGGTCAACGTGAGGATCAACAGGCGATGCGGCTTCATCAGCTCTCGGTGTTGGGGTTCCTGCTCGTCGCCACCACGGCGCGGGCCCAGGTCATTCCCGGGGTGGAGGTGCTCCTCGCCGACTCCGGCGGCCTGGTGCACAACCGGCGGGTGGCGCTCCTCACCAATCATACCGGACTGGACCGCGCGGGGCACCGCGACGTGGACCTGCTGCGCTCGGCCGGCGTGCGCCTGGTCGCGCTCTTCAGTCCGGAACACGGGTTCCAGGGCCGCGAAGATCGCCCCGGCCTCTCCGACGCCACCGACTCGGCCACCGGTCTCCCAATCTACAGTTTGTTCGGCCGATCGCCCACGCGCGCGCGGGCCGCGCTCGACTCCGTGGACGTCGTGCTCGTCGACCTCCAGGACATCGGCGCGCGATACTACACCTACGCCGCGACGGCGATCACGCTCCTGCGCTGGACCGCCGAGCGCGGCATTCCCTTCGTGGTGCTCGACCGCCCCGATCCCGAAGGCGGGATCCTGGTGCAGGGCAACGTGCGTGCGGTGCCCGGTCCCGATTCGCTGGTCGTGGGTTTCCTTCCGGTGCCGATGCGGCACGGCATGACCCTCGGGGAGCTGCTCCGCTTCGCCAACGACACCCTCGGCATCCACGGCGCCGTCACTGTGGTGCCGGCCCGCGGCTGGAAACGCGGGATGGTCTACGACCAGACCGGTCTGCCGTGGATCAAGCCATCGCCCAACATGCCGAGCGTGGAGAGCGCGCTGCATTATCCCGGCACCTGCCTGTTCGAGGGCACCAATCTCTCGGTGGGGCGGGGCACGCCTTACGCCTTCCAGGTGGTGGGCGCGCCCTGGCTCGATCCGCGGGCGGTGCTGGCCAAGGCGCGGGAAATGGGCGGCGGGACCGGACTGCGCGGCGTGGAACTCCGCCCCTTCACCTTCACGCCGCATCATCCGACCGACGGGAAGTACGCCGGCGTGGCCCTCAAGGGCATCCGGCTCCGCGTCACCGACCGCGCCCAATACGATCCCACCAAGACGGCGGTCCTGCTCCTCGCCGCGCTGCGCGCGGCCCAGCCGGATTCCTTTCAGATCCGGCCCGAGTGGTTCGACCTGCTCGCGGCCGGACCCGAGCTGCGCGAGGCGCTCGGCGCGGGCCGGGCCCCCGCCGAGATCTGGGCCGGATGGGACGAGGCCCTGGCCCGGTTCCGGGCGGTGCGCGCCAAGTACTTGCTCTACTGACGGTTTGCCCTTTCCCCGCGTGAGGGGCGCTGTTACTTTCCCGCGGCTATGAATGTGATCCCGCAGCCGGTGCGCGACGGCTTCTTACGACTCGTCGCCCCGATCTCCCAGGGACTCATCCGCGCTCAGATCAGTCCCAACGTCGTCTCCACGCTCGGGGCGTTCATCGTGCTCGGCGCGGCCGCGGCCTTCGCGCTGGGCTCGGCGCACTGGGGCGGGGCGCTGGTGCTCGTCAACGGGATCTTCGACCTGCTCGACGGGCAGGTGGCGCGCGGCGGGGGACGGACCACCGCCTTCGGCGCCTTCTACGATTCCACGCTGGACCGCCTGGGCGAGATGGCCCTCTTCGGGGGCATCGCCTGGTGGTTCGTGACCGGCGGCGTGCCGGCGGCCCGGGCCCCGGTCGCGATGGTGATGGCGATCGTGGCGATGGGCACGTCGGTGCTGGTCTCCTACACCCGCGCCCGCGCCGAAGGCCTGGGCTACGAGTGCAAGGTGGGGATCGCGCAGCGGGCGGAGCGGGTGCTGCTCCTCGGCGCGCCCACGCTGTTTTTCGGAGCGGGCCAGGACGGGTCGCTTCTCTTCTGGATCATCGTGGTGCTCGCCGCGGCGACATCGGTGACCGTGGTGCAGCGGGTGGCGCACGTCGCGCGCCTGGCCACGGGACGCAACAACACCATG
>Ga0079221_10000012_pt1 | contig 52332 bp, 48 predicted proteins | sample GAAS200_FD_75069 | JGI IMG/M metagenome (GOLD analysis project Ga0079221, IMG submission 75069) | Agricultural soil microbial communities from Georgia to study Nitrogen management - GA AS200 | ecosystem: Environmental > Terrestrial > Soil > Agricultural land | place: USA: Georgia | collected... | reverse complement strand
TTCGATCACCATCAACGCCGGCGTCGAGTTCCCGCTCGTACTCGTGAGCATCGCGACCGAGATCATCGGATTGGGCAGTATCGACTAGCATCGGTCGCCACACCGCAAACCCCCACCGGGCTCCGGCCCGGCGGGGGTTTTCGCTTCCGGGGCGCCGGGCTTGACAGGGTTACGGCACGGGGCACGTTTCATTCCGACGCACGACCCTGTCGCGGGTGCGCCACGTCACAGCTTGAAGCGTTCGCTGGGCCTAAGCTTCGCGTCTCGCACCAACCCCTGGACCCGAGCCGGCCCGGCGCGTCACCTCGTATCTCCAACCCCGAAGGCGGAGGCGGTATGGCACTCAGGTACGCACGTTGGACACTGGCGGCCGCGGTCCTGGCATGGGCGGGTGTCGCCTGTTCGAACAGCGAAGGGCCCTCGGGGCCGGCTACGCCGCCCGACAGCACCGCGACTCTGGCGGCGCTCGCAGCCTCGGACTCCGCGTTCACGAGCCCGGTGTACTCGAGCTTCAGCGCCGCCCTCGGGGGCATCTCGTTCGCCGCCGTGAGCCCCATCAGCCGGGCGGCGCCGTACCTCGAGCGCTGGCGGCTCATTGCCGCCGCGCCCCGGCTCTTGTCCCTGAGCGGGGCGCGGGGTCGGGGCGTGGCGCAGGTGATCCGACCGGCGGGCTCCACTACCGCCGCCGACGCGGTCCTTCCCGACAGCGTGCTGGGCAAGACCTTCGAGTGGGACACGGCGACCAACACCTACGTCAAGACCACGCGCGCCGGAGCCCCGGCCAACGGGGTGCGCTTCCTGTTGTACGCGCTGGACAACGACACAGTCGCGGAGCCGGTGACGCAGGTCGGGCAGTTCGACGTGATCGACCTCTCCACGTCGTCCGTCCCGTCGGTGCGCCTCGTGGTCGGCGGCCCGGGCGGCACGCCGACCTATTACGACGCCACCTTCCGGGATCAGCACTCGGGGGGCACCGATTCCTCGTTCACCTTCTCGGGCTCGGGCTTCGCCTCGAACGGCGGCGCGGGTGATGCGCTGCGGCGGCTCGCCTTCAACGCCTCGCTGGGACAGGACCTGTTTGCGGATACGGCGGCGGTCCTGACCATCAAGGTCAGCTTCACGCTGAGCCAGCCGTCCGTGAGTTTCACGTCCTCGCTCACCGAGGGCGAGAACCCGACCGACTCCACCACCGCGTACGACCTCGAGCTGACCTCGGCCGCAGGGTCGATCCGGGTCAAGGTCTCGCAGGTCGACAACGCCAACGGCCGTCTGATCTCCGGCACGTTCTATTCCAACGGCGCCGTGTTCACCCGAGTGGTGCAAGGCAGGACCGGCAACCCGATCTGGACCGACGCCGACGGCAATCTCCTCTCGGCGGACAACACCGCGGTCGCGCAATCCGTCGTCACCCTGCTGATCGAAGGGATCGGTCTGTACTCCATCTTCCTCGAACCCGGAGCGGCGTTCATCGGAGCCTGACCGCCGTCCCGGCGATGCGCGTGGCCCCCCGTCGGGTCGGAGCGGCCCGGCGGGGCGACCCGTTTCCATTCTTCACCCACCGAAGGAGGCAGTATGCGTTTCAAGTCCGGAGTCTTGACGCTGGCGGTCGGGGCATTGGCCTGGGTGGGCGCGGCCTGCTCGAGCAGTGAGGCCCCCGCGGGTACCACCACCCCGCCCGATACCCTGGGATCGCTCTCCACCCTGGTCGGTGCCGAGTCATCCTTCGTCAGCCCCGTCTATACGAGCTTCCTGGCGTCGATCGGCGGCGTCGCGTTCGCCGCGGCACCTCCGATCGTGCATGCCGCGCCCTTCCTCAAGCCCTGGCAGGCGATCGTGACCGCGCCCGGTCTGCTCGCGGGGCGCTCCCCCGTCTCCCACGGCGCGATCAGCGCGGTCCTCCCGCCGCGGCCGTCGATGACCGCCGCCTCCGTGGTGCCGGATTCGGTCCTCGGCAAGACCTTCGAGTGGGACACCGCGACCAACACCTACGTCAAGACCACGCGCGCCGGAGCCCCGGCCAACGGCGTGCGCTTCATTCTGTACGCCCTGGTGAACGATACCGTGGCGGAGCCCGTCTCCGAGATCGGGCGGCTTGACGTCTTCGATCAGAGCACGTCGGCCGCGGCCAAGGTGCGATTCCTCGTCGCCGGTCCGGGTGGTGCGCCGGTGTATTACGATGCCACCACCAGTTACGCGCATAGCGGGGGCACAGACTCTACGGTCGCGGTCAGCGGCTCGGGGTTCGTGTCCAACGGCTTGACGGCGAGCGAGCTGCGCAAGGTCACCTTCAGCGCGCTGCTCGACGAGGGACTCTTCTCGGACACTGCGGTCAGCGTGAAAATCGGGGTGAACTTCTCACTGAACCAGCCCGCCTCAAACTATACGAGTCTTGTGACTGAGGCGGTGAATCCGCGGGACACCACCGTGTCCTATGACCTCAGGCTCACGGACCCCGCCGGATCGGTCCGGCTGGCCCTCCTCGAGGTCGAGAATGCCGACGGGCGCCTGACCACCGTCAAGCTGTACACCAACGGCGCCCTCTTCGCCACGCTGCTCGAGTCCGGCTCGACCTCGATCTGGACCGACGCCGACGGGAACCTGCTCTCGGCCGATGACATCGCGATCGTCACCACGGCCTTCGACCACCTTCTCACCGGGGTCAACTTGATCAATGCGTTCCTGCAACCGGCGCTCGGAGTCCTAGGCTTCTGACCCGGGCGTAACACCGCAGACCCCCGTCGGGCTCCGGCCCGGCGGGGGTTTCTGGCAGCAGGCAGACGTCTCACGAAGGAGGTGACCCGTGCCGACCCGCCGCTCGCTCGCTCCCCTGGTCGCCGCCGCAGTCGCGTTCGCCGCGGCGTGCGACAACACCGGAGGCACGGCCCCGGGCGTGCTCCCCGACACGGTCGCCGCCCAGGCCGCGTTCAAGTCGGCGGACAGCGCCTTCCGCAGCCCGGGGTACGTCGCCTTCTCCCTGGGACCCTACGGACCCTTCCCGAGCTCCGGAGACGCTCCATTCGTCCCCGTCCCCGACTCCATGCTCGGCAAGACCATGGAATGGGACACGGTGGGGCTCCATTACTATGCGGGCTCCCGCGGCGGCGCCCCCGCGACCGGGGTACGCGTGGTGGGCTACGCGCGGGACGCCCTGCTCGATATCACGTCCCCGCTGACCGAGGTGGCGCGGGGGGACTACAGCGTCCTCGTGGCGGTGGACACGCCCACGATCCGCATCGTCGCATCGGGCGCCGCGGGCACGCCCGTCTACGTCGACCTCACCCGTACCCAGAAGACCCTGGGATCCACCATGGTGCTCTCCGGCACCGGCGTGCTGTCCAATCAGCTGGCGGGCGCGTTGCGGACGCTGCACTTCACGACGTCGGTGACCTATGGGGACAGCGTCTTCGGCTACAGCATCGACGCCCGCCTGGAGCAGCCCGCGGTGCGCTTCGGCGGGGTCCTCGCCGACTCGACCGGCCCGGGCGTGACGGTGGACGACCGCGATTTCTTCGTGACCTTCGGCGGCCGGACGCTGCGGGCGGTGTTCCGCGAGCGGCTGGACAGCACCGGCGACCTGCGCACCACCGACGTCTACGTCGACGGGCGCCTCTTCGCGCGCACTGCGTTCCTGGGAGGCGAGGCGCCGGTGTGGTACGACGCGCTGGGCCAACCGCTCGCCGCGAGCGACGCGCAGTACGCGGAGGCGGTGGTCAGCGTCGTCTTTACGGTCGGACACTATCCGCTGGCGATGGTCGCGCCCGACTGAGCCGGACCGGTCCTGAAGCGACCCCGACTCCCGCCGGGCTCTGGCCCGGCGGGAGTTTTCGCTGTATTTCCTAGGCTTCCCGACTCCGAGGCTCCCGTGCCGACCCGCCGTCACTTCCTCAACTCCCTGCTCGCGACCGGCGCCACCGTCACCCTTCCCGCGTGGCGCACCGACGCTCTCCCCCGCCTCACCAGCGTGCTCCGCGCCGCCGAGGGCCGCGGTCCCGGCGACGTGGCCCAGGACGAAGTGTTCTGGGGCGAAATCCAGCAGGCGTTCATCATCGACCGCGGTCTCATCAACCTGAACAACGGCGGCGTGGCCCCGTCCCCCGGGTGGTGATGGACGCGATGAAGCGCTACCTCGACACCTCGAACCAGGCGCCCGCGATGACCATGTGGGCCTGGCTCGAGCCCGAGATCGAGGCGGTGCGGCGGCGGCTCGCCGCGAGCTTCGGGTGCGATCCGGAAGAGATGGCGATCACCCGGAACGCGAGCGAGGCGCTGGAGATCGTCCAGCTGGGGATGAACCTCCAGCGCGGAGACGAAGTCCTGACCACCACCCAGGACTATCCCCGGATGATCACCACCTGGAAGCAGCGGGAACGGCGCGACGGCATCGTGCTGAAGCAGATCCAGTTTCCGGTGCCCCCGCCGTCCGAGGACGACCTCGCCAACCGCCTGGAGCAGGCGATCACGCCCAAGACCAAGGTCATCCACATCTGCCACATCACCAACCTCACCGGCCAGATCTTCCCGGTGAAGAAGATCTGTCAGATGGCGCGGGCCCGGGGCATCGAAGTGGTGGTGGACGGCGCGCACGCCTACGCGCACTTCCCCTTCACGCGGGACGAGCTGGACTGCGACTATTACGGCACCAGCCTCCACAAGTGGCTGACCGCGCCGATCGGCACCGGCTTCCTTTACGTGCGCCGCTCCAAGATCGAGAGCATCTGGCCGATGATGGCGGCCGGTCCCACCCAGAACGCCGACATCCGGAAATTCGAGGAGATCGGCACCCATCCGGCGGCGAACCACAACGCCATCGCCGAGGCGCTCACCTTTTACGAGATGATCGGCGCGGAGCGGAAAGCGGCGCGGCTGCGGTTCCTGCGGGACCGCTGGGCCCGGCGCCTGGAGAAGCTCCCCGGCGTGAAGATCCTCACCAGCTACGATCCGGCGCAGTCCTGCGGGCTCGCGTCGTTCACGCCCGCCGCGCTCGACGTGGGCAAGGTGGTGGGATATCTCTGGGACAAGCACCGCATCATCGTGACGCCCATCGTGCATCCGGAGTTCAACTGCATCCGGGTCACGCCCAACGTGTACACCACCCTGGGCGAGGTGGACACCTTCGCGGACGTGATGGAGAACGTACTGCAGAAAGGACTTCCGGCATGAGACGGTACGGAGCGTGGGGTGCGGGTCTCGTGGCGCTGGCGCTCGCCGCCGGGTGCGGGGGGAGCGACGCCCCGAAGAAACCGCTCGTCAACCGCGACACCCTCACCGAGCGGCAGAAGGACTCGATGCTCGCGGGGTCCACCATTCCCGGTCACGGCGCGGTGGCCAAGGCGATGAAGACCGCGGACACGATGAGCGCCCGGATCGAGACGTCGGACACCATTCACTGACAAAAAAACCGGTGGCCGGGACGAACCCGGCCACCGGCCCATCTCCAGAGCGCCGCCCGCTAGTTGGCGACCGCCCGTCCTGCGTTGATGCGGCCGTGGCTGTAGATCGGGTCCACCCCCGGCTTCCCCAGATCGTCCGCGGACTGCTCGAGGCGGGTACGGAGCGCACCCGGGCTCATCGGGCCGAATTCACTGAGGATCAGCGCCGCCACGCCGGCCGCGTGCGGGGACGCCATGCTGGTACCCGCCGCGAAGACGTAGAACTGCGACGACGAACTGCGGCACACCGCCAGGCCGGGGTTCACCGTCTGATGGCTGCACGCCGCGATCACCAGGTCCGCGAGCACGTTGCCCGGACGGCCCACGCCGCCGCCCGGCGCGACCACCGCCGGACCGGAGACGCCGAAGTTGCTGTAGATCGCCAGGTCGTCGAAGTTGGTCTGGCCCGTGGGTCCGGTGGCGCCCACCGCGAACGCGGTGCCGCTCTGCGCCGGGACGAACACCAGGTCGGCGTTGTGATCGAGATCGGCGCCGTTGTTGCCGGCGGCGCAGACCACGAGCACGCCCTTACTGGTCGCGTAGTTCACGGCCTTGGCCAGCGCGCCGTTGAGCCGCCCGCCGCCCGGAGAGCTCTTCGGAAAGTAGGCGCCGAGGCTCATGTTGATGACGTTGGCGCCGTGATCCGCGGCGAAGAGGATGCCCGCGATCACGTTGGCGAACGACCCGCTGCCGTTCGAGTTCAGCACCTTGATCGCCATCAGGGTGGCCTGCGGGGCCACGCTCGCCATCGCGAAGAGGTTCCCCGCCACCGTGCTCGCCACGTGGGTGCCGTGGAAGTTGTCGTCACCCCAGGTGGGGAACGGGGCCGGGTTCACGTTGTTCACGAACGCGACGCTGTTCGCGACGTCCACCTTGCCCGTGAGCTCGGCGTGGGTGTCGTCGATCCCGGTGTCGATGATCGCGACCTTCACGCCCTGGCCCTGGAAGCCGGTCGGCCACGCGTCCTGCGCGTGAATGGCGCGCATGTCCCACTGGAAGGCCGCGTAGAAGAAGGTGCTGGTCGGATCGGGCACCGTCGCGGGCGCGGCGTCGGCCGGCGCGATGGCGGGCGCCTGCGCCGCCTCGATGCTCGGGATCCACTGCACGATCACGTCACGGGTGGCGCTCCTGACGCCGGGCGACACCGCGAGAAGCGCGGCCTGCGCGTCGGTGATCCCGGAGACGATGGCGATGCCGATGGCGGGGTGAAGCCGCACCACCGTCCCGCCCACCGCCGCCACGTCCGCCTCGAGCGTGGCATCTTTCCCGGTGTACTCCACCACGAACTGGTCGGAGGGTGTCACCCCCTGTACGACCCCCGATTGGGTCGCGTATTGTGCGGGGCCGATGACGGGGGTCTGGCGGGGGGCGAGGGGTGTCGGTGAATCGGTGGTGCACGCGGTGGCGAGACCGAGTGCCAGAGCACTCAGAGCGCCAACGGTAAACCGGAGTCCGCGCATGGGAGGTCCTCCCGTAGGGTGAGGGGGTGCTGGTGGACCTAGCGAATCTGAACCACGTTCCAGAATGCGGCAACCAGCCCATCACCTGATCGCCCTGGCGTCGGTCGCGCTCGCGGGCTGCTCGTCGAGCCCCTGCCGGACCGCCGAATGGCACCGCATCCGCATCTATTCGCGGCCGTTCGTCGGGCGCTGGACGGTGGCGCACGGGGACACGCTCACCCTGCCCCAGCTCGGCGATCGCTTCCGGCTCACCCGGCTGGTCCTCGATTCGGACACGCTGGTGTCGGGACCGGCCTGCTTCTACCGGGGCGCTCTGGTGTTCTCGGTCCCCAAGGCGGAAACCCTAGCGATATCGTGGTTTGGACAGGCGGATCGCGCGCTGGTCTACGGCTGGCCGGCGGAGCTCGGTCCCTTCGGCGGCCTCGCGCTTTCGCGGTCGGGGGACTCGCTGCGGGGCGCCCTGCTCTTCGATTCCCGGATGGGGATCCGGGTGCGGCCGGGCGTAACGGCGCAGTTCGTCGCGGGGCCTGAACGCGGGCCGGCGCCCCGGGGTCGGGCCCGCTAGGCCGCCCCATTCCCGCGACTACCTTACAAGAACCGAACATTCGAGGAGACGGAAAACGCATGGCCCTTACGCCCGCGGAGCGCGCCGCGATGATCGAGCGATACGCCGGGGGACCCGCGCTGCTGCGCGCCGCACTCGCCAAGGTCCCCGCCCCGGCGCGGCAGTGGCGCCCCGGACCCGGCAAGTGGAGTGTGCACGAAGTGATCGTGCATTGCGCCGACTCGGAGACCAACTCCCACGCCCGGATCCGGTTTCTCCTTACCAGCGACTCGCCGGCGATCCAGGCCTACGATCAGGACCAGTGGGCGCGGCGCCTCGACTACCACGCGCTGCCCCTCGAGCCGGCGCTCGCCACGGTCGAGGCGGTTCGCGCCAACACCGTGCCGGTCCTCCGCCGCATGAGCGAGCAGGACTGGCGGCGCGTCGGGACCCATCCCGAGAGCGGCGCCTACTCGGCGGAGGACTGGCTCAAGGTCTACGCCGCGCACCTCGAAGGCCACTCCCGGCAGATCGAGCGCAACCTGGCGGAGTGGAAGGCGAGAGGCGAGTGAGAGGATTCATCATCCGCATTCTCATCACCACCCTCGGCCTCTGGGTGGCGCGGGAGATCGTGCCCGGGATCGCGATCGCGGGCTGGCACACGTTCCTTTTCGCCGCCGTCCTCCTGGGCGTGGTCAACGCCATCGTCCGGCCGGTGCTGGTCCTGCTCACCCTGCCCCTGACCCTGCTCACCCTCGGGCTCTTCCTGCTGGTGGTGAACGGGATCTCGTTCGGGCTCGTGGCCTGGCTGCTGCCGCACTTCTCGGTGTCCGGCATCGGCGCGGCGACCCTGGGCGCCCTGGTGGTGGCGCTGACGGGATGGGTGGCGCAGGGGTTCGTCGGGGATTCGGGGAAGCTCGAGCGGCGCCGCAACCTCGAGGTGCGGGGGCGCCGGGTGGACGATGCATAAGACCTTCGGCGTGCTGGCGGCGCTGCTGGGCCTCCTGGCGGTGGCGTTCGGCGCTTTCGGCGCCCACGAGCTGGCCGATCGCCTCGCCCCCCAGCTGCTGGTCGCGTTCCAGTCGGCGGCGCGGATGCAGATGTATCACGCGCTCGCCCTGCTGGCGGTGGCGGCCGCCCTGGCCCGCGCGCCGTCACCGCCGCTCCGCGCCGCGGGTTGGCTCTTCTTCTCGGGCACCGTGATCTTTTCGGGAAGTCTCTACGTGTACGCGCTCAGCGGCCGCGCCTGGACCGCCACGGTGACTCCCGTCGGCGGCGTCCTGCTGCTCCTGGGTTGGGCGACGCTCGCCTTCGCGTGGTGGCGGAGCTGAGCGCCCCGGCGCCGTACCGGCGCGGGTGGTTGATCGGCCTCACGGTCTTCTACGCCATCGTGGTCACCTTCATCGGCGTCCATTCGGGCGGCGATCTGGTGGACAAGCTCCGCGAGACCGAGCGGCTCTTCCACGGCGAGCGGATCTACGCGGGCGTGGACGCGTCCCGCGGCCTGCCCTGGATGCCCTTCGCGAACTTCGCGCTGATCCCGTTCGCGCTGCTGGCGCGCTTCTCGCTGCCGCTCACCAAGGCGATCTGGGCGGTGGGCAACGCCGCGCTCTTCGGGTGGTGCGTGGACCGGGGGCGGCAGTGGGGCGGCCGCTGGCTGCCCGCCGTGCTCGCGGTGGCCGCGGTGGCGCAACCGCTCCAGAGCAACTTTCAATACCTGAACATCAACGTGGTGCTGCTCGGGCTCCTGGTCGTCGCCATCGGCGAAGCCCGGCGCGGACGGGACGCCCGCGCCGCGGTGGCGATCGCCGTGGCGGCGGCGCTGAAGGGCTATCCGGCCGGGGTCTTCCTGTACTTCGCCTGTCGCCGCCGGTGGGGCGCGCTGGCGCTGGGGATCGCGGTCGCGGCCCTGCTCACCGTCGGCGGGATGCTGCCCTTCGGGCGCGCGGGGCTCGCCAACCTCGGCGACTACGCGGCACTGGCCTGGCACGGCCAGAGCACGAGCGGCCTCACCGGGCAGCCCATCGGCGGCCTCGTGGCCCGCCTCGGCGGATCGCCGGCGCTCGCGCTCCTGTTCGACGGGCTCGCCACGCTGATGGTGGCGGTCACGCTGATCACCCGCCCCAGCGCCGACCCGCTCTACGACCTGGGCTTCGTCGCGGTGCTCGCGGTGTTGCTGGCGCCGCTCGACCGGCTGCACTTCTACGTGGTGCTCTTCCCCGCGTGGGTCGCGGTGCTGCGCGAGCGCGGGCCCGAACCGGCCGCCGCGAGCTACGGCCGCGCCGCGGCGTTGCTGGCGGCGGGACTCCTCACGTCCGGGATGCTCACCTTCCCGGGCATCATGCCCCCCGCGCTCTTCGTGATCTGGCGAAACAACTACATCTGGGGCGCGCTGCTCCTGCTCGTGCTCGCGACCCTGCAGCGCACGCCGCTCCTGCGACCGGCGGAGGCGCCCGCGTGATCGACGCCGAAACGCCGGCCCTGCTCCTCCACCTGGACGCGGTGGAACGGAACCTCGGACGCATGGCGCAGCGGGCGCGGGACCTGGGGGTCCGGCTCCGCCCGCACATCAAGACCCACAAGTGCCTCGAGCTGGGGCGCCATCAGCTGGCCCTCGGCGCCACCGGACTCACCGTGTCCACGCTCGCCGAGGCCGATGCCTTCGTGCGCGGCGGGTTCAGCGATCTCACCTGGGCGTTCCCGCTCGACCCCGGCCACCTGCCGCACGTGCGGCGGCTCAACGAGCGCGCCACGGTCCGGGTGGTGGTGGACGATCTCGCCACCGCGAAGGCGCTCGCGGGGACGGGACTCCACGTGTTCCTCAAGGTGGACTGCGGCCTGCACCGCGCCGGGGTCGATCCGGCTTCGGCCTACGCGCTGGACATGGCCCGGGAGCTGGGCGCCGAGCGCGGGCTCACCTTCGACGGGATCCTCACCCATTCGGCGCACGCCTACCGGACGAAATCGAAGGCCGAGGCCGCCGTCGTGGCGGAATCGGAGCGGAAGGTGATGGTGGAGTTCGCCGCCCGGCTCCGGGCCGCGGACGTGCCGGTGCGGGAGATCAGCGTCGGCTCGACGCCCGCGATGGCCGCGGCGCGGGACCTGACCGGCGTGACCGAGGCCCGGCCGGGGAATTACGTCTTTTACGACCGGACCATGGTCCTGATCGGGTGCTGCGCCCCGGAGGACGTCGGCGTGACCGTCCTCGCGACCGTGGTGTCCCACCAGCCCGGCGCGTCGCACTTCGTGGTCGACGCCGGCGCGCTCGCCCTCTCCAAGGACCTCGGGCCCTCGCATCTGGGCCTGCCGGCGGCCCTGGGCGACGTGCGCGGGGAGCCGGAGTTCGTGGTCGCGTCGGTATCGCAGGAGCACGGGCTCATCCGGGCGGCGTCCCCGGCGGCGATCGAAGGCCGCTTCGCGGTGGGAGAACGCATCGAGATCGTGCCCAATCATTCGTGTCTCACGATGGCGCATTTCGACGAGTACCACGTGCTTCGGGGTGAAGAAGTGACCGACCGCTGGCGCATCGAGCGGGCGCGGTAGCGGCGGCGTAGATTGAGTAGCGCGGATAGCGTCACCAGGGCCGGGATACGGGATTCGGGAGACGATCATGGATCTGTTGCAGCAGGTTGCGACGACACTGAAGATCGAAGAAGGCAAAGCGGAGAAAGGGATCGGCGCGATTCTCACCGCGCTCCGGATGACCTCCGACAAGACGACCTTCGAGGCGGTGAAGGCGGCGGCGCCGAACAGCGAGCGCTGGATGGGCCGGGCGCTGATGAGCGGCGGGCGGACCGCGGAGATGACCGCGCCCACGAACCCGACCACCCTGGGCGCCGCGCTGGCATCGGCGGGGTTCAAAAAGGACGAGATCGGAACCCTGGCCGGCCTGGTGACGGCGTTCCTGAAGCCGGTGATCGGGGACGCGGCGCTGGAGAAGTTCGTGGCGCAGACGCCCGCGCTCCGGGGATGAGCGGCGTGATGGTGCTGCCGCTCGCCTAGTACTTCATCCCCGCCTTCTCCGCGAAGGCCTTGGCCGCCTCTTCCTGCTCCGGCGTGAGCTTGCCGGGCAGCTCGATCCGCACCTCGACGTACTGATCGCCCCGCCGCCCATTCTTCTCGATGCCCTGCCCCGGAATGCGGAACTTCTGCCCGTGCTGGGTGCCGGGCGGCACCTTCAGGACCACCCGGGTCCCGGAGAGGGTGCGCACCTTGATCTTCGACCCCAGCATCGCCTGGGCGAGGTTGATCGGCACCACGCAGAGGAGGTCCAGCCCTTCGCGCCGGAAGAAATGATCGGGCTCGACGTGGAGCACCACCACCACGTCGCCCTTGCCCTTCGTTCCCTGTCCCCGCAGCCGGAGGTGGGTTCCCTCGTCGGTTCCCGCGGGCACGGTGATGGTGAGCTTCTTCTCGACCTTCAGCTCGCCGGTGCCGAGGCAGGTGTGGCAGCGCTGGGAGGGCACCCGCCCCTTCCCCCGGCAGACCGGACAGGGCCGGTTCACCGCGAAGCTCCCCTGCCCGAACGACACCGTCCCCCGGCCCTTGCACTCGGGGCAGGTGACGATGTTGGCGCCCGGCGCGGCGCCGTTGCCGCCGCAGGTGGGACAGACCTCCGCCACCGGCAGGGTGATCGGCACCTTGCCGCCCAGCGCCGCCACGCGGAACGGAATGGTGACGGCGACCTCGATCTCCTCGTCGCCCTCCTCCGGCCGGCCCGCGCCGCGTCGTCCGAAGATGGACGAGAAGAGATCGCCCAATCCGCCGAAGGAGCCGAGGTCCGAGATGTCGAAGTCGGCGGAGGAGGGGCCGCCGGCCTGGCCGCCGCGCGCGGTGCGCCCGTCGAAGGCGCCGTAACGCCGCAGCTGGTCGTACTTGCGGCGCTTGTCGGCGTCGGAGAGCACGTCGTGCGCCTCGCTCACTTCCTTGAAGCGCTCGCCCGCCTGCGGGTTGTTGGGGTTCCGGTCGGGATGGTACTGCTTGGCGAGCTTGCGGAACGCCTTCTTGATCTCGTCGGTCGAGGCGGTCTCGGAGACGCCGAGGATCTGGTAGTAGTCTTTCTGCGCCGCCACGCTAGGCGTCCTCCGTCCCGCGTCCCTCGTCCTTCCAGGTGAAGACCGCGACCCGCGCCGGGCGGATCAGCGCGTCGCCGAGCTTGTAGCCCGCCTGCAGGATGGCCGCGACGGTGTGGTCACGCTCGGCCGAAGGGGCGGGCTGAGTGGTCACCGCTTCGTGCAGGTGGGGATCGAAGGGCACGCCGGTCTGATCCACCCGGGTCACTCCGGACGCCTCGAGCTGCTTCCACACCTTCCGCTCCACCATGTCCACGCCGTCGTGGATGGTCTTGGCGTCGGTGGACGCGGGGTCCACGTGCGCGAAGCGCGCCAGGTCGTCCAGCGCGTCCACCAGCCGCGCCACCAGGTCGGCCTGGGCCCGCGCCCACGCGTCGGCCCGCTCGCGGGCGGTCCGCTTTCTGAAGTTGTCGAACTCCGCGGCGAGCCGGAGGTGCTTGTCCTTCGCGGCCGCGAGCTCGGTCTCAAGGCGGGCGACGGCTTCGTCGGGCAGCTCCAGCACCGCGCCGCCGGGCGCGTCCGGGCTGACCTCGGGCGCGAGTCCGGGGTCCCGGGCTTCGCCGGGCTGAGGCCCGGGGGTGGCCGGATCCGGCTTGGGGGACGGGTGCTTCTTCATGCGATCGGCATCACCTCTCTCGCGAAATCTAGCGCGTGACCGGACTACGTGCGGGAGCCCGGTTCGGTTCCCGAGCGGTCGAGAAACGCCAGCAGGTCCGTGAACGCCGCCTCCCGCCCGGGGTCGTGCAGGACTTCGTGATACATCTCGGGATACCAGCGCACTTCGGTCGGGACCTTGAGCCCCCCGGCGAAGGCGCGCGCCAGGTGCGCGTCCACGATCCGGTCCTCGCCCGCGAGCAGAAACTGGAGCGGGCACTCGACGCGCCCGCCATCGGCCACCACGGCGCGCTGGGCCCAGTGAATCTCGTGCCAGGCGCCGATGGTCATCCGGTCGTGCACCAGGGGGTCGGCGGCGTAGGCGTCGTTCAGGACGTGGTCCCTCGAAACGTGCTGCGGGTCGATGCGCGCGCGGACCGAGAGGGTGGGCCAGAGGTCGCCCAGCATCCGGGCGCCGAGCCGCCGCCAGAGCGGAGGATCCTGGGCCAGGCCCAGGAAGGGGCTCGACACCGCGGCGGCGAGAATGGGGTCCGAGGGCTGGCTCTCGAGATACCGCAGCACCACGAGCCCGCCGAAGGAGTGCCCCACGAGAACGTGCGGCGCGGGGGCGCGGGCGCGCACGGCGCGCCGGAAGGCCTGCAGGTCGCCCAGCAGCTGGCTGAAGCGGGAGAGATGCCCGCGGGCGCCGTGGGAGCGTCCGTGGCCCCGCTGATCGAGGACGTGCACCCGATACCCGCGTTCGGAGAGGCGCGTCCCCGCCTCCTGCCACCGGCCCGCGTGATCGGACCAGCCGGTGATGAACAACACCGCGGGGCGGCCGGGCACGGCCACCCGCGGCTCGTAGCTCTCGTAGTAGAGCGACACGCCGTCGGGCGCGAGGAGCGTCGGCATCAGCGCTGGACCAGGAGCCGGCGCAGGAGATCGAGCCCGGCCTGGGCCGAGCGCTTCCGGATCTCGTCCCGTTCCCCGGGGAAGACGCGGGAAACGGTGCGCATCGCGTCCCCGGCGCGGGCCGCGAGCCAGACGGTGCCGACCGGCTTCTCCGGCGTTCCGCCCGCGGGGCCCGCGATGCCCGTCACCGCGATGGCGCAGGCCGCGCCGAACCGCTTCGCCGCGCCCTCGGCCATCGCGCGGACCGTGGGCTCGGAGACCGCGCCGTGGGTCTCGAGAATCTCGGCGGGCACGTCGAGGAGGTCGCGCTTCACCTCATCCGCGTAGGCCACGGCGCCCCCGACGAAGACCTCCGAGGCGCCCGGGACCGCGGTGAGCCGCGCGCCCACCAGTCCCCCGGTGCACGACTCGGCGACCGCCAGGCGCCGTCCGCTCCGCCGCAGAAGATCGAGCACCACCGCCGCGAGGTCGGTCTCGTCTTCCCCGTAGCAGTGTTCGCCGGCCGTCTTCCGCAGTTCGTCGCCCGCGCGGGAGAGCTTGGCCTCGGCATCCGCGCGGGTGAGTCCCCACGCCGTCAGGCGCAGATCCACGCCCTCCGTGGTCGGGATGTAGGCGAGCGTGAGCGGGGCGATCGCCTCCTCGACGGGCCCCACCCGCTCCGCCAGCGCCGACTCCGGAACCCCGGTGGTGCGGATGGTCCGGGAGAGCACCACCCGCGGCTCGCCCCCGTCGCGGGCCCGCGCCGCCAGCCGGGGCAGGACCTCCTCGAAGAGGAGGCCTCGCATTTCCGACGGCACGCCCGGCAGCATCACCACCACCCGCCCGCGATCGTCCTCCACCCAGAGGCCGGGCGCGGTGCCGCGCGGATTGGGGAGCACGGTGGCGCCCTCCGGCACGTCGGCCTGGGAGCGGTTGCTCGCCGGCATGGGGCGGCCGAAGCGGCGAAAGCGGGCTTCGAGCGCGGCGAGGATCCCCCGGTCCTGCACCAGTTTCTTGCCGAGGAGTCCCGCCACGACGGTCTTGGTCATGTCGTCCGCGGTGGGGCCCAGGCCCCCCGTGGTGATCACGAAGCCGGTGCGGTCGAGGGCTTCGCGGATGGCGGCCGCGATGGCGTCAGGGCGGTCGGCGACGGTGGCGCGGCGGGTGATCTCGGCGCCGGCGGCGGCGAGCGCGCGCCCCAGCTCGGCGGCGTTCGTGTCCACGGTGTAGCCCAGCAACAGCTCGCTGCCGATGGTCAGGACTTCGAGCTTCACCGAAAGAGGGCGCGGTACCGGTAGAGGTAGACGATGAGCGAGTAGATCGTGAGGACGACGGCGGCGGCGAGGGTGACCGAGACGAAGGCGCCGTGGAACTGGTTCCAGGCGTCCCGGTACCAGCCGGTGAACACGTGGGCGGCCAGCGCGTCCTTCCACGCGAACCAGGCGATGGTGGCGCCGATGAAGACGTTCTGCACCACGGCCTTGAGTTTCCCCGCGCCCGCGGCGGGAATGATCACGCCGCGCCGCTTCGCGAACCACCGGAACAGGGTCATCAGGACTTCCCGGCCGACGAGCAGGAGCGCGACCCACATGGGGAGGCTTCCCCACCAGGGGATCCGGTAATCCACCAGAATGGTGGGGTGGCCGGTGATCCAGTAGATCGGGATCAGGGTGGCGAAGAGGAGCAGCTTGTCGGCGATGGGATCGAGGAGCTGGCCCAGCTCGCTCACCTGGTTGGTGCGGCGCGCGATGTAGCCGTCCACCACGTCCGACACCGCGGCCGCGAGGAAGATCAGGAAGGCGATGACCTTGGGCCAGTACCCCTCGATGAACGGCAGGAGCGCGATTACCGGCGTGAGGCAAATCCGCGCCAGCGTCAGGATGTTGGGAAGGGTCCAGCGCACGGAACGCTCCGCTAGGAGAGCGTCTTCAGTACGAGCTTGGAGACGGCCTTGAGCGTGTCGAACACCCCGTCGCCGCGCATCGCGACGGCCTCGTAGTAGGGCGCCCGGCCCACCCACTCCGCGCCCACCTTCTCCACCAGGTTCTCGCCGGGATGCGTCGCGTCGGGCTGGACCTTCTGCTGGGCGGCGTCCTCGATGGGCCAGCCGGGGTTGAGGGCCGCCTGGAGATCCTTGATCGGCGCGGCGTTGGGCAGGTCGCGCTTGTTGTACTCGATCACGAACGGAATCTTGGTCAAATCGTACCCGTACTCCGCCATGTTGTCGTACAGGTTCTGCATGGACTCGACGTTCGCTTCCATGCGCTCGATCTGGCTGTCGGCCACGAAGACGATCCCGTCCACGCCCTTCAGGATCAGCTTGCGGCTGGCGTTGTAGTAGACCTGGCCCGGCACGGTGTAGAGGTGGAACCGGGTCTTGAAGCCGCGGATGGTGCCCAGGTCCACCGGCAGGAAATCGAAGAAGAGGGTGCGTTCGGTTTCGGTGGCGAGCGAGATCATCTTGCCGCGCACGTTGGGCGCGACCTTCCCGTAGATGTGCTCCAGGTTGGTCGTCTTCCCGCCCAGACCGGGGCCGTAGTAGACGAGTTTGCAGTTGATCTCGCGGGACGCGTAGTTGATCATCGACATGGGCGCGTCCCCTTAACCGAAGAGCTTGTCAATTTCGTCTTCCGCCCCTTCCAGCAGGCCCTTCTTCTGGGCCGGGCCGGCGCCGACTCGATTGAACATCGCCTCGAACACCTTGTTGAGATTCTCGACCACGGACTTGGCCTTGATCTTCACCAGGCCGAGGGTGGCGCGCTGATCGAAGAGCACCACCAGGATCACGCGCTTGGCCACGTCCGCGAGATACATCGACTCCTTTTCGCCCTGGTGCACCAGGGAGGCGAACTCCGGCTCGCCGATCATCTTGGCGAGCTGGTCGTTGGCGCTGAAGTCGGCGGCGGTGAGCGAGGCGAAGGCGGTGGGATCGAAGGTCGGGGTCTCGCCGACGGTGGCGACCAGCTGGCCGGTGCGGTCGACCAGCAGCGCGCAGCGGGCGTTCGAGTCGCGCAGGAACGCCTGCAGGTGCTGCTGAATCTGCTTGAAGTCGTCTTCCGAGAACGACCAGCTCGCCGCACCCGCCATCCCGAGCCCTCGCTAGAGTCCTGCGTCGGTCATGTCGCGCCGCGCCAGGAGCGCCTGCGCGATGGTCACTCCGTCGGCGTACTCGAGGTCGCCGCCCACCGGGAGCCCCCGCGCGATCCGCGTCACCCGCACCCCGGTCGGCTTGAGCAGCTGCTGCAGGAAGGTCGCCGTGACCTCGCCCTCCATCGAGGGGTTGGTCGCCACGATCACCTCCCGCACCCCGCTCCCGTTGGACACCCGCTCGAGGAGCCGGTCCACGTGCAGCGCCTCCGGCCCGATCCCTTCGAGCAGCGAGAGCCGGCCGCCCAGGACGTGATAGCGGCCGCGGAAGCGCCCGGCCCGCTCGATGGCGCCGACGTCGGCCGCTTCCTCCACCACGCACAACAGCGCGGCGTCGCGGCGCGGATCGCGGCAGATCTCGCAGGGGTCTTCGTCCGTCAGATTGCCGCAAGTCCCGCAGGCGCGCACCCGCTCCCGCACGGCGCGGATCGCCTGCGCCAGCCGTTCGGCGGTGTCCGCCGGTTGCTTCAACAGATGAAACGTGAGCCGCTGCGCCGTCTTCCGACCGATCCCGGGGAGCTTCGCCAGCTCCGTCACGAGATCATCAATGACCGACACGGACGCCTAGAGCGGCAGCTGAAACGGAAACGGCAATCCCGATCCGAGCTTCTTCACCTCGGCCTGCAACAGCTCCACCGCGCGCTTCTGCGCCTCGGTCACGGCGGCGAGCACCAGGTCCTCGAGCAACTCCACGTCCCCCTGCCGCACCGCCTCGGGATCGATCTTGATCCGGCGAATCTGGCCGCGGCCGTCCACCGTGGCTTCGACCATCCCGCCGCCCGCCGCGACCGTGACCGTCTGTTGGGCCAACTTGGTTTGAATCTCCGACAGCCGGCCCATCTGCTGGCCGAGCTGGAGGAGGTTGGATAAATCCGCCATACGCCGAAAGTTACCCCGCGCCGAAAGGCCGTGCAAGCTACTCCAACAACTCCAGATCCAGCGCGTCGGCCGCCGCGTTCAAGGTGGGGTCCTTGGCGCGCAGCGTCTTCAGGCGCTCTTCCGCCGCGCTGGCCTCCGTCAGCCGCGCCGGCCGGGGGTTCGCGGCGTCGTTCCCCGCTCCGCGCTCCCGGTCCTGCGCTCCCGCGAGCCGCACCTTTACCGGCTCCGTCAGGTAGCGGCCGATGATCTCCGCCAGGAGATCGCGCTGGCGCTCGATGCCGTCGGCGTGAGCCGCGCTCCGGAGGGTGACCACGCCGCCCTCCACCGTCACCACGTCGACGTCCGCCAGCACCGCGGCGAGCATCGGGCTCCGGGCCCGGGCATCGGATACGACCCGGGGCCAGAGCGCGCGGATCCCCTCCAGCGAGGCCGGCTCCCTGACGCTGGCGCCGTCCGGCGGGGCGAGGGCGGAGGAGTCACGAAACACCGGAGGCGACGGTGGTGCACCGGGAGACGAGGAACGGGAGACGGGAGGAGACGCCGGCCCGCGTCCCGGACCCCGGCTCACGTCTCCCGTCTCCCGTTTCGCGGGCCGTTCGCTCCCCAGCGCTTTCAGCACTTCCCCGATCTCCACCGTCCGCCCCATCATCGCCCAGCGCAGGAGCAGCAGCTCGACCGCGAGCCGGGTGTTCCCGCCGTGCCGGAGCTGTTCTTCCGCGTCCGCGAGCACGCCGAGGAGCCACACCACGTCCGCGGGCGGAAGCGCGCCGCTGGCGCGCCGCACCAGGTCCGCCAACCCCTCGGTGAGGCCCTCGGGCTCGCCGCCCAGGCCCACCACGAGCAGGGCGCGAAGGGTTTCTCCCGCCCCGGCCACGAACTCGGAGAGATCGGCCCCGGCCTCCATCAGGCGGTCCACCAGCGGGAAGACGGCTTTCTCGTCGCGCTCCACCACGATGCGCAGCAGCTCGCCGTAGGCGTCGTCGGAGATCAGCCCCAGCACGTCGCGGACCCGCTGGGCGGTAACGGGACCGTCGCCGAAGGAGAGCACCTGGTCGAGAATCGAGAGCCCGTCCCGCATTCCGCCGTCGGCGCTCCTGGCGATCAGGTGGAGCGCGTCGTCGTCGGCCTTCAGGCCTTCGGCCCCGGCCACGTCCTTCAGCCGGGAGGCGATGGCGTGGGGACCGATGCGCCGGAAATCGAAGCGCTGGAGGCGCGACAGAATCGGCGCCGCGGCCTGCGCGATCTTCTGCGGCTCGGTGGTGGCGAACACGAAGACCACGCGCGGGGGCGGCTCCTCGAGAATCTTGAGCAGCGCGTTCCACGCCTCGCGGGTCAGCATGTGCGCTTCGTCCACGATGTAGACCTTGTACCGCCCTTCGCCGCTCGCCGCGTACATGGCCCGCTCCCGCAGGTCCCGCGCGTCGTCCACGCCGCGGTTCGACGCGGCGTCGAGCTCCACCACGTCGAGATTCGCCGCGCCGTTCCAGATCCGGAGGCAGGAGTCGCATTCGCCGCAGGGCTCGCCGCCCTTGCGGTTGGGACAGTTCAGCGCCATCGCGAGGACCCGCGCGGCGGTGGTCTTCCCCACGCCCCGCGGGCCCGCGAAGAGATAGCCGTGCGCGGCGCGGCCCTGGAGCACCGCCCCGGAGAGCGCGGCGGCCACGTGGTCCTGCACGATCAAGTCGGCGAAGTGCTTGGGACGGTACTTCCGGGCGAGCGCGATCATGGGGTGAATCTAACGCGGAAGGCGGAGCCCGGAACGCGGAAGCGGATCGCTCCCTGGTTCCACACTCTCACGCCCACGTTCCAAGTCAGATGTGGAATGCCCCAGGCACCCCGCAACGGATCCCGGCATCGCTTAGCGCTGCTCCCTGCGGGGGCCTGACGCGATTCACGAGCGGAAAACTTGCGGACCTGGGGCGACGGAAAGGTAGCGCCGCGGGACGCGGCGCGGAACCGATCAGGAGCAGGGGGTGACGCCGGGCACTGAATCGGTGAGCACCGACGCCGTGACCGTCGCCGAGAGCCCTCCCACGGTCACCGTCAGCAGGGTGGTCCCGCCGTCCCGCGGGTCCAGGGGCACCAGCGCGCCGCCGGCGTCGGTCGTCACGGCGCCGACCTTGAGCACCCGTTCGTCGGCCGAGGAGACCTGCACCGCTTCCACGGCGACGGCCTTCTCGAAGGGATCGAGCGCCCGGACCCCGAGGGCCGCGGGCTTGCCCGCCGAGAGAATCAGGAGTCCCGCGATGGTCTGCCCGCCGCAGGTGAGCGCGAGGTGGGTCGGGGCCGCGGCCGCGGGAAAGATCGTGTCGGGGAGCGTCACCGATCCCACCGACGCGGTGATCACCGCCGGCACCGGCTGGGCGCCGAAGGTGACGCCGATCGCCGCTCGGCCCCCGGTGTCCGTGATCACGGTCGCCGTGTCCACCCGCGCGTTGGTCGCGGTGAAGGTGACCGGGACGAGGCCGAGCGCCGCGCCGCCGGAATCCCGCACCGTGAAAAGGAGCGGCGCGGCGAGGCGCTCTCCCACCGCCGCCCGCTGGCCGCTCGCGGACCACGCCGAATGGGCCGCGTCCGCCGGAATGGCGAGCACGACGGGCAGGGTGCCGACCGCCCGGCCGCCGGCCACGATCTCGAGCACCGCGTTGGCGCGGAACGGCGCGCTGGAGAGCGAGAATCGGGCCATGCCCCGCGGGTCGGTGGGCGCCGACGTGGGCCGCCACCCCGCCACGGGGCTCTGGGGCACGAGGGCGATGGTCTCACCCCCGATGGGGTTGCCCAGCGAGTCGCGCAGCGCCACGGTCACCTGGCGCACCTCCTCTCGCCCCGGGTGGACGTCGATCCGCGAGGGCTGGACCGAGGCCCCCGCGGCGCCGCCCGGAGATACGACGAGGTCCACGCCGGTGGCGCCGCTGATCGGTTCCCCGCTGTCGGTGCCGAGCTGGAGGTGATAGAGACTGGCGAGGCGGCCCGCCGGCAGGGTGAAGGTCGCGTTGCCCGCGCGATCGGTCACCGCAGTGAGATCGAATCCGGGGCCGCCCTGAATCTGGGCGCTCCCCTTCAACACCACCCGCGCTCCCGAATCCGGGGCCGCGTCTCGCCGGAGCTGGACCGTCAGGGTGGCGTTACCGCCGGCGTGCGCGAGGAGGCGCGAGGCGGAGAGGGTCGCGACCAGGCCCCGCGTGGGCGCGGGTGCCGGCGCGGGCGCGGCGGCCGGCACCGACCCCCGGCCCCGGCGCCCCAGACACCCGTCGATCGCGCGAAAGAAGGCGGCGTCGGCGCCCATCGCGGCGAGGTCGCTCCGGTCGCGGGCGGTGGGACGAAAGGAGAGGCAATTCCTCCGCACCACGCCCGCCATTTCGTCCTTGGAGAGAGCGTTGGAGGTGAGCAGACGGATGAGGTCGGTCTTCTTGAGCGGCGACCCGCTCTGCGCGCGGGCGGCAAATCCGACCAGCATCAGCACCGCCACGGCGCGCCCCGCGCGACTCACGGCCGCGGGCACTTGGAGCGATCGAAGTGGCTCTCCGCGGAGTCCACCCCGGAGCTGATGGTGAGGTCGCGCGTCATCCGCGGAGGATCGAGCGGCTGGGTGAGCGAATTCTTGAGCGTCAGGTACGGCTGCCAGAGATTCTCGATCTGCACCACGCCGCGCTCGAGACCGGTGCAATCGATCTGCTGCTTGTCGAACAGCACGGCCCGTTCGCTGTAATGCTGCACCGCGAGCGCGAGCGTGTCCGCGATCCGATCGAAGCGCACCAGCGGGGGCTCGACCGGGGCCGCCGCGGGCGCCGGTTTCGTCGCGCGCGGAGGCGCCTGCCGCACCGGGGGCTTCGTCGCCGGCGCCGGCGCCGCCGCCTTGGCGGAGTCCGCGGGGGACTTCGTGGTGTCGGCGGTCACGAGCTTGGCGTTCGACACCGACGGCCGCCGCAGCCGTTCGCGCAGCAGCCGGATCTTCCGCATCACCAGCGCCGGCTCAGGCACGCCGGGGATCTCGAGTATACCCTTGTACCAGGTGGCCACGCCCCCCGCGAGCAGCAGCACCAGCACCAGCGCGCCGATCCAGGTGCGGCGGCTGCCCGGCTCCTGGATCGTCTCCATCTGGAAGCTGGGCGCGCGGGGCCGCGACGGGCGGCGCGAGGGACGAGGCGCGTCCGCCGCGGGCTGGTCCGGCACCGGCGTCGACCGCGGCGGGGCGGGCGGCTCGACCGGCGTGAACCGCGGCGCCGCGCTCCCCGCTGACGGCGCGCGCGGGGGCGCGGCCGGGGGCGCTTCGTGCGGATCCATGAATTGGAGATCCGCGGTCGACACCCGCGCGCTCGCCGCCGGGACCGGCGCGGGCTGCGCTCTCGGGGGTGGCGGGGGCGGAGGAGGTGGCGGCGGGGGCGGCGGGGGCGGCGGGGGCGGCGGCGCCGGCCGCTGCACCGCCGGCCGGGGCTGGGTCACCGCGGCGGCCGCGGGCGCCGCCGGCGGCCCCGAGGGCCGGCGCGCCGCCTGCACCGTCTGCGTCTTCCCCGCCGACGGATTGAACGCCTTGTAGTTCTTCCACGGAATGAAGGAGCGCTTCTTTCCGTCGGGTTTGATAGAGTCTTCCTTCAACAGCTCGTGGAACGGCGCCAGCGGCCAGGCGTCGCCCGGCACGGCGCGGAAGAACCCCCCTGCCGGCTCACCCGCCTCCGTCCCCGCGACGACCGCCACCTGCCAGGGCTGGGTGAAGAATTTCCGGTGGGTTTCGATGTCGAGCGTCGAGAGCGCCACCTCGAGCGGCGGATGGGTGTGGTACCAGCCGAGGAGGCTGGTGCGATTCTTGAGAATCTGATCCTGCACCCGGTTCCACAACCGCTCCACGACGATCGTGGTCTTGTCGCCGTACACCGGCTGATTGAGCCGGAGCGTGGAGTCGATGATGATGAACGGCTGGTGGGTGGCGGGATCCTCGCAGGTCTTGCCGGTGAGGAACCCGAGGAGGGCGGCGTCGGGCTGGGAGCGGACGTGATCCAGCAGGGCCTGGATCGCTTCCTGGGCGAAGAAGATGGGAAACCCGCCGCTCTCGGCGCGGCGGTTGCCCGCGCTGACAGGGTTCCAGAACAGCGCGCGGGCCAGCGGCAGCGGCCGAGGCTCGTGCGGCACGGCGGGCCCGGTCGTCATCCTACAACACTAATAACGATCTCGGCGGCCCGCTCGATTTCCCGCCGCCCCACGTCGAGATGGGCCACGGCGCGCAGTCGTTTTTGCCCAAACGGCACCACCAGAAGGCCTTCCGCGGCGAGCCGGTTCGCGACCGCGTCGGCGCTGTCGGCGTCGCGGGCGAGGTCCAGCATCACGATGTTGGAATCGGGAAGGAGCGGCCGCAGCGCGCGCGAGGCCCCGAGCCGCTCCGCGAAGAGCCGGGCGTGCGCGTGGTCTTCGGCGAGCCGGGGCAGATTGTGCTCGAGGGCGTACAGGCCGGCCGCCGCCAGGATCCCCGATTGCCGCATCCCGCCCCCCAGCCGCTTCCGGATCTCCCACGCCTCCGCCCGCCGGTTTTTCCGGAAGGCGAGACAGCTCCCGACCGGACACCCCAGGCCCTTGGAGAGACTCACCATCACCGTGTCGGCGCCGGCGGTGAGCCGCGGCAGCGGCTCGGAGAGCGCGGCGCTCGCGTTCCAGAGCCGGGCGCCGTCCAGGTGCACCGCCAGGCCCGCCTCCTTCGCGACCGCGACCACGCCGGCCATCACGGAAACGGGAAGCACCTTGCCTCCCGCCCCGTTGTGCGTGTTCTCGAGCGCGAGCGCGGTCACGCGCGGCAGATGGGGAGAGGGGGGCCGCAGCGCCGCGCGCGCCAGCTCCGCCGTGAGCAGGCCGTCGGGGGTCGCCACCGGCCGCACCTGCACGCCCCACAGCCCGGCGATCCCCGCGAGCTCGTAGTTCAGCAGGTGGGCGTTCGCCTCCAGAATGATTTCGGTGCCGCGCTCGGCCCCGAGCGCCACACCGGTCTGATTCGCCTGGGTGCCGGAGGGAAAGAAGAGCGCGTCGTCCATGCCGAGCAGCGACGCCACCCGCTCCTCGAGCCGCCGCGTCGTGGGATCGCCGTCGAGGACGTCGTCGCCTACTTCGGCCTCGGCCATGGCGCGCCGCATCCCGGCGGAGGGCCGGGTGACGGTGTCGCTGCGGAGATCGATCGCGGTCATCCCAGGGCCACCCGCTGGGCGCGCCGCAGGCGCACCAGATCGTAGGTCTCGGCGATCTCCCCGCCGAGGAGGAACACCAGGGCCATGTAGTACGTCCACAGGAAGAAGAGGAAGAACGCGATCAGGTTCGCGTCGGACGCCAGGCGGTCGAGCGTGACGAAGCGCGCCAGGTAGAGCCCGTAGAGCCGCTTCGCGATCTCGAACGCCACGGCGCAGAACGTCGCCGCGACCAGCGCCGTGCGCCAGGCGATCCGGCGCGACGGAAGCATCTTGAAGATCAGGAAGAAGAGCACGGTGCTGAACCCGAAGGCGACGAGCTGGAGACTGAGGCGGTAGGCCCAGTCCAGGAGGAACGAATCCGCGACCACCGCGGCGCCGCGGGAGCTGAAGGCGGGCAACAGCGCGTTCACCACCAGCAGGCTCATCGTGGCGAGCATCACCGCGAGGTCGTTCGCCTTGGCCACCGGCCAGGGACGGATCTCGTCGGTGTCGAAGACGTCGTTCAGCGCGATGCGGAGGCCGCTGAAGAGGCGGGTCGAGAAATAAAGAAAGAGCGGGAGCCCGATGAGGGTGAGGCGCCCGCGCTGGGACACGATGTTGCCGATCCCCTGCTCCAGCCAGGCGAAGGCGTCACCCCGCGCCCCGCGCGCGAGCGGGAGAAAGCGCCCCAGGAGCTCGTGGACGTTGGCCTGATGGACGGCGATCTGGTGCTCCACCAGATACCCTACCACCGCGAGCAGCAGCGCCACGAAGGGAATGGCGGTGAGCAGCAAGTCGAACGAGAGCGCGCTGGCGAGAAATGGCACGTTGTCTTCGAAGGCCGCTTCCAGGGTGCGGCGCACCACGCCCCCCGCCGACTCGTGCCACCCGCCGCCGGCGCTCACTCGAGGGGATCGCCCTCCCCGGCCGGCCCGCCGCGAAGCCGCGCCGCCTCCCGCCGCCGGCTCCGCGCGGCCGCGAGCCGGGCCCGCAGCTCGTCCCGCGCGCTCGCCGGCTCCGGGCGCGGGTCAGCGTCCCGCTTGCCCGAGAAGAACATCCCCACCACGGCGCCGACGCCGAGCCCCAGGAGAAAGGCGCCCACCCCGGCCCGGCGCTCGCTCACTCGCCCGCCTCGGCGTCGTCGGCCGCGACGGTGGCGGGCGCGCGGTGCGATTGCTTCGGGGCCTTCACGAAGCGGGTGACCGCGTCCCGCGTGTTCTTCACCGCCAGCTGCTCGAAGAGGAAGGCAAAGGTGCGCTCGAGATCGGCGCCGATCGCGGCCCGAACCGGCTCCGGCAGATCCCACAGCCGCCGCTTGAAGGGACCGATCGCCTTCTTGCGGCTCTTGTAGATGAACTGCTCTTCGGTGTCCCCCTTCTTCCACTCGTCCTTGCACTCCGCTTTCACCCAGGCGTTGATCTCCTGCTTCAGATCGGCCGGGAGCCTGGGATGGTCGAAGACGATGGTCTGGAAGTTGGTGGCGAGGTGAATCTCCACCGCCTCGCACTTCGGGAAATGGCCGAAAGCGTCGGGGGGGAGGGTGGAGGCGCCGTGCTGCACCGCCCCGCCCAGGCCGTACTTTTCGCGCGCGTCCCGCGAAAGCGCCTTCAGCGCCTCCAGGTCGAGCTGGACCTTGGCGATGCTGCCGTCGGGGAGCACCACGCCTCCGTGGCTGGTGCCGGTCTGCACCGAGATCTTGCTGATCCCCTCGGCGACGCCCAGCCGCCGGATGGTCGCCAGGTAGCCGTCCATGAAGGCGCGCAGCTCGTGCACGTCGCTGTTCTTTCCGCCCACTTCGCCGATTTCGGCGCCCACCGAGACCGTGATCCCGGGCGGCTGATGGTCGCGGATGAACTTGGTGAACTCCGCGGCGCGCTCGTAGTTGGTGCGCTGCTGCAGATCCAGGGTGGGCTGGGAGAGATCCACCAGGGTGGAGGTGTCCACGTCGATGTTGTAGAACCCCGCCGCCAGCTCTTCCTGGATCAGGGTGCGCAGGGCCGACAGCTCGCCCTCGGCGCCGGTGGCGTACTTCTTCGCGTTGACCTGGACGTGATCGCCCTGGATGAACACCGGACCCGGGAAGCCTTCCCGCATCGCCGCCGCCAGGATCACCGCGACGTACTCGGCGGGCCGCTGGTCGGTGTACGCGATTTCACTGCGCGCGATCTCGCAGATGACGGCGCCGACGTTCAGCCGCCGGGCCGCGCGGAACACGGCGCGCCCCGAATCGTAGGCCAGCACCCGGATGTTGATCGCCGGCGTGGTGAAGGCCGGGACGTCGCCGCGGCCCCGGGCCTGGTAGAGATCGTGAATCGAGGCCGCGCGCACCCCCGCCGCCTGGCCGATCTCCCAGATCAGCCAGCGCGCCTCCTCTTTTTCGGGGGCGGAGCCGAAGACGGCGCGGCGGACCAGCTCGTCCATGGCGGCGCTCTGCCGCGCGGCGGGATCGCGGAACTGCTCGAGTGTGGCTTGCGGGGATGTCGTCATCAACGCTCCTGGTGACGAATTTAGGCCCCGCCCACTTCGATGACCAGCCCGTCGTAGGCGGGCGCGATGCCGGCGGGGAGCTCCGCCGCGAGCGCCGCGTGGGTGCGCGCGTGGGTGAGATGGGTGAAGAAGGTGCGCCGCGCCCCGATCGCCTGCGCCGTCGCCACCGCCTCGGGAATCGAAAGATGAAGGGGGTGCGGCCGGGGGAGCAGCGCGTTCAGAACCAGCACGTCGAGGCCCCGCAGCCGCGCCCGGACCTCCTCCGGCACCGCGCTCACGTCGGTGACGTAGGCGAGCGCGCCGATCCGGTAGCCCAGGACCGTGCGATCGCCGTGCGGGAGCGCGAGCGGCAGCACCTCGAGCCCGGCGACGGAGGTGAAGCGGCCCGGGGTGACGGCGCGGGCCGCGAGCTCCGGCTTGTCGGTGCCCGGCCGGGCGCGGGCAGTCGCGTCGAAGATGTAGGCGAACCGCGCCGCGAGCTCCGCCATGGTCTCGGCCGAGCCGTAACAGGGCACCGGCGCCCGCTGGCGCACCGAGAGCGCGCGCAGGTCGTCGATGCCGTGCACGTGATCGGCGTGGGCGTGCGTGAAGAGCACGCCGTCCAGGCGGTCCACCCGGGCGGCGATCAGCTGGAGCCGGATTTCGGGCGGGGTGTCGATGAGGAGACGGCGGCCGCCCTCTTCGACCAGGACCGCCGTGCGGGAGCGCCGGTCTCGCGGATCGGGCGAGGTGCAGGCGTCGCAGGAGCAGCCGATTTGCGGAACGCCGTAGGACGTTCCGGTGCCCAGGAAAGTGAGCCGCACCGGGTCAGACCTCTTCGACCTTGATCAGATTGGTGCTGCCCGACACTTCCCAGGGGACGCCGGCCGTCATCACAATGCGGTCGCCGGGGCGGGCGTAGCCCCGTTTCAGGATCAGGTCCCGCACCACTTCCAGCATGGCGTCGTAGCCCGGCACGTGATCCACGCGCACCGGCACCACGCCCCACACCAGCGCCAGCTGGCGGAACGTGGACTCCTCGGTGGTCACGGCGAGGATCGGGATGGGCGGACGGAGCGCCGCCACCTTGCGGGACGTGAAGCCGCCCTTGGTGAGGGTCACGATCATCGGGGTCTTGAGCATCCGCGCCACCGCGTGGGTCCCGATGGCGATCGCGTCCTCCACCGAGACCGCGCCCTTGGGGTCCAGGCGGCGCTCGTCGCGGCCCTGCGCCTGGCGCTCCATGGCGCGGATGATGCGATCCATCGCGCTGACCGCGTCCAGCGGATACTCGCCGGTGGCGGTCTCGGCCGAGAGCATCACGGCGTCGGTGCCGTCGAGGATTGCGTTGGCCACGTCCGACGCTTCGGCGCGGGTGGGGCGCGGATTGTGGATCATGGACTCGAGCATCTGGGTCGCCGTGATCACCGGCTTGCCGTGCCGGTTGGCCTCGCGAATCAGGCGCTTCTGCACCAGCGGCACGTCCTCGAACGGGAGCTCCACCCCCAGGTCGCCCCGGGCCACCATCACCGCGTCGCAGGCGGCGAGAATGCGGTCCAGGTCGTCGAGCGCCGTCGCCTTCTCGATCTTGGCCACCAGCTTCACCGACTTGGGGACCAGCGCCCGCAGGTCCGCCAGGTCCTCGGCCCGCCGGACGAAGGAGAGCGCCAGGTAGTCGGCGCCGCGCTTCGCGGCGTCCGCCGCGTCCTCGCGATCCTTCTCGGTGAGCGCGGGGGCGCTCACCTGCAGCCCGGGGAGGTTCATCCCCTTGTGCGACGTCAGCGTGCCGCCGTCCACCACGCGCCCGAACACCCGCGGAGGCACGATGCGCGTCACCTCGACCGAGAGCAGACCGTCGTTCAGGAGAATGCGCGCGCCCACCCGGGCGTCGCTCGCCAGCGCGGCGTAGGTCGTGGGGATCTCGCCGCCCGCCGCCTGATCCTCCGGCGCGAAGACCACCTCGGCCCCCGGCACCAGCTCCCGCGGGTCCGCGAGCTCGCCGACGCGGATGCGCGGACCCTGCAGGTCCACCAGCACCGCGACCGGGATGTCGCGCGCCGCCGCCGCCCGCCGGACCGCCGCGATCCACTCGCCGCGCACTTCCGTCGTTCCGTGCGACGCGTTCACGCGCACCACGTTCGCCCCGGCGTCGAGCAACGCGCCGATCTGTGCTTCGGTCCCGGTCGCGGGACCGAGCGTGGCGACGATTTTGGTGCGACGGATCACACAGGCCTCCCGGGAGCGCGGATTGAAAGGAAGCAGGACGCCGCCCTCCGCGCTACGTCTCGCGCCACATCACCTCTCCCCCCGCGACCGTCAGCACCGCCCGGCCCTCCTTGAACGCCGTCCCCGAGTCTTTCAGCACCGCGTCGGCGTCGCACGCCCAGGCGACGAGGTCGGCGGCACCCCCGGCGACGACGACCCCGCCTTTCCCGCGCCGCCCCGCCGCCGCCCACCCGGACTCGCTGTAGGCGGCGAGGGTCTCGGCGAAGGTCAGCTTTTCTCCCGCCCGCCACCCTCCCGCCGGCGTTCCATCGCGTCCCACCCGCTCCAGCGCCGCGTAGACCCCATCGCGCGGATCGATCGTCTCCACCGGCACGTCGCTGCCGAAAACGAGTCGCGTCCCCAGGTCGAGCAGGGTGCGGAACGCGTACGCCCCCGCTCCCCGAGCGCCCCAGTGCCGCTCCACCAGGGGAATGTCGGTCAGAAGATGCGCGGGCTGCATCGACGCGACGATCCCGGCCCGCGCCGCGCGGCCGAGGTCGTCCGGATGAACCAGCTGGAGGTGCTCGATCCGGTGCGCAATCCCCACCCGCGGCAGGGGCTCGAGCAGATCCAGCGCCCTCCGCACCGCCGCGTCGCCGATGGCGTGCACCACCGCCGCGATCCCGCCGGCGGCCCCGCGCGTCACCGCATCCCGCGCGGCGTCGAGCCCGAGCACTTCGATGCCCCGGCCGTCGCTGCCCCGGTAGGGCTCGAGCATCCAGGCGGTCTGACTGCCGAGGGCGCCGTCCAGAAAGAGCTTCACGCCACCCGCTTCGAGCCAGTGGGATCCGGTCCCGCTCCGGACTCCCGCCGCCAGCGCGTCGTCGAGACCCTCCAGCGCGTGATGCGCCAGCACCCGGAGCCGCAACCGGTCCTCCCGTTCCAGGCGACGCAAGGCCGCCAGGACGTCGGGCCCTTCCACGTTCTGAATCCCGGTGACGCCCAGCCGATGGGCGGCGGTCTGCGCGCCGGCCACCGCGCTCAGCAGCCGATCGGGACCTACCGCCGGCAGCCGCCGCGTCACCAGACTCACCGCGCGCTCGAGGAGGACGCCCGTCGGCTCGCCGTTCGCGTCCCGGACGATCCGGCCTCCGTCCGGGTCCGGGGTCGCACGGGTGATGCCGCACGCGGCGAGCGCCGGGGAGTTGACCCACAGCGCGTGGACGTCGTGCGAGTCGAGGGCGACGGGGACCGCGGGTACCGCGGCGTCGAGCGCCTCCCGGGTCGGCGGGTCGCGCCAGAGGTTCGGATCGTAGCCCTGGCCGAGAATCCACCCGTCCGCCGGCGTGGCGGCGGCCACTCTGCCCACGGCCTCGGCCCTGGTGGCGGACCCCGCGAGCTGGACCCGGCTGCGGCCCAGGGCCCACTCGCCGAAGTGAGTGTGCGCATCCACGATCCCGGGAGTGAGAAGGGCGTGGGGAAGCTCGAATACGGGCCGGGCGGGGCCGCCCGCCCGCGCGGCCTCTTCGCAGACGAGATCGAAGGACCCCACCACCCGAATCATCCCCGACTCCCACCACACCGCGTCGACGCCGGGAAGAGCCCCGGGCGACGCAACGCGCCGGACGCGGACGATCCCGGAATTCGAGCTCACCGGAGGCTGCTGGCGGGCTTATCCACAAATCCGCGGAGGTTGAGTTGTGTGGAAAACCTGGGTAACGGCCCGACCCAGAGGCTCGTGGAGCCGGGCCCTAGGTTCAGCAGCTTGGTTCCTACGTAACTGGAAGGAATCAAACCACCTGCGGAGATGATCTCACGTACTGTCTCAAGATCTCGACAGCGTCGCCGCGACGAAGTTGGCCCTGCATAAAGATACGCACATCTGAATGGCCGGATCAGCGCACCACCTCGAGCCGGTGCTCGGTGAGGCGCTGGCGGACGTCCTGCAGGAGAGAGACCGTGCGGGAGATGCTGGAGGCGGGGATGCCCTCGAGCGCGCGGGTGACCAGGCGCCGCTCCAGCTGTCCCACGCGCAGCAGAAGCTCCACGCCCCGGCGGGTGAGCGTCACCCGCACCCCCCGATCGTCCTCGGCGTCGGGGGTCGTTTCGACCAGCCCCTTCGCCTCGAGCCGCTGGATGAAGGTGGTGGCGGCGGCGCGGGAGACGCCCAGGATCTCCGCCACTTCGCTCGGCCGCGCGCCGTCGGGGCCACCCTGGTCCACGGCGGCGAGGGCCACGTGCGCGCGGTGGGAGAGGCCCTGCGCCCGAAAGGCACGGTCCCCGGCCCTCTCGACCGCACGATAGGCGGCAGCCAGGGCGTCGGCGAACTGGAGGGCGAATTCGGAGCGGTCGGACACAGGAAGTGGTCAGGTCTCAGTCAGCGTTATCAGTTAACATATTGACTGTTAATATAGTAATCTTTTCTGCGCCCGCAAGGCCTGCTTTTCCGGGGGGGTGGGGGTGAGACCTGACACCTGCGGAGTGACGACTGACGACCGCCGTTCAGCAGCGCGCGGACCAGTCGACGGGAGACTCCCGGCCGCAGCGGGTGCAGGTGAGACGCGCCGGCTCGCCCACGAACTCCTGGCGCTCCTGGCAGTGGGGGCAGACGGCGTAGGTGGTGGTCACCTCGGTCTTCCCTCCCCCGAGGGTGGGGCGGAGGAGCCCGGTCCGGGTGACCACACTCCAGCTGTCGGGGGGATCGGTGCGGACCGTGACGTCGACTCGCGACACCCGGACCGGCTTGGCCCGGACCTCGAGGACGACGTGGCCGTCACCGGTCTCCTCCAGAATGCGGTACCACGCGCCGCGACGGAGCACGTCCGCCACGTTGTCGGTGCACCGCGCCCATCCACGCTGGGTCATGGCTCCCCTCCCCCGCTCCGTCCGGACCGCTTCCAAGATACGGTCCCCGCTTAGATTTGGTTATGCGTGAGATCGGCCCGGTAATACGCCTGCAGGTCCAGCGAACCACCCTCAAGACCGGCGAGAAACCGAATCGTCGTTACGACCCCGCCCCCCTTCAGGCGGTGGACCGGATGGCGGTCTCCCCGGACGGCGTGATGGGCTTCCAGAACGGGGGGTGGCTGGTGGACGTGCACCATCGGGCGCACCCCGCCACCAAGAACGAGGACGGCCTGCACGGGGTCTCCTTCGGCTTCACCCATCATTACGCCAGGATGCGGGAGCGTTTCGGCCCGAGGATGGTGGTGGGGTGCGCCGGCGAGAACATCATCGTGGAGACCGACCGGACCCTCGCCTGGGAGGACGTGCGGCGCGGGACGGCGGTCCTCGACCGCTCGGGAAGGGAGCTGGTGCGGCTCGAGGTCCTGCAGCCCGCTCACCCCTGCCGCCCCTTCACCGGGTGGGCGCTGGGCGGCCGGGTCGAGGCCGAGGTCCTGAAGGAGCACCTGCAGTTCCTGGATGACGGCACCCGCGGCTTCTACGCCCGCGGAATGGGCGCCGGGGAGATCTCCGTGGGCGACCTGCTGGTGGCCCTCTAACGGGAAGCGGGCAAGAAAAAAGGCGCGGGATTCGTTCCCCGCGCCCCCCTGCCCCCATCCTTCCGCGTTCCCCGGTTCTAGGAGAGCTCGTCCCAGGCGAGCTTGGCCACCGCGTGACAGCGGTCGCAGCTCAACTCCTCCACCCGCGCTTCGAAACCCTGCCGATGCCGGCAAGTGGGGCAGACGCCGTAGGTGAGCGGGAAGATCCGCCCCACGCGCTGCAGCTCGCGCGGTTCACAGCGGACGATGGTCCAGCGTTCGGGCGGATGGTAGCGGATCTGGAGGAGGCGGCGGTCCACCGGGACGTTGTGCCGGTTCACGTCGAGCACCACGATGTTGCTCGAGGAGACGCGGACCACGGGATACCAGGCGCCGCGGCGGAGGGTGTGGGCCCCGGAGGGCCCGACCCGCGCCCAGCCCTTGGGCTGGAGCCGCGTCGGCGTAATGGGTCGCGATTCAATCATGCTCTATTCCTAACCATTCCAGCGCGCGAAGGTGAGTGATTCCGGTCACGCGCTCCGGGGTCACGTCGGACCGGCCGCTCACCCGCACTCGCTGTAGCCGCACACGTGGCACTTGGCGCAGCCTTCGATGAACGCGAGCTGGGAGCCGCAATCGGGACAGGCGCCGATGAAGTCCTGCGCGCCGCCCCCGGCCGCGTCGGCGGCGGAGCCATCGGGCTGCGCCTGAGGCTGGCGGGCGATCGCCGCCGGAGCGGTGGCGTCGCCGCCCAGGAGGTCCTGCTGCACGCCCTGCTTCTCCTGCATCCACTTTTCGATCGCGATGCCGATGGCGTCGGGGACCGAGAGCACCTTGGAGGGTCCGAGACCCACCACCCGATCCGAGGAGATGCCGCGCAGCTGGCGGTGGATTTCCTTCATGGGAATGCCGGAGCGGAGCGCGAGGGAGATCATCCGCCCCATCGCCTCCACGTCCGCCATGAGCGCGCCCCCCGCCTTGCCGAGCGAAATGAAGACCTCGAAGGGCTGGCCTTTTTCGTCTTCCGTGATGTTCACGTACATGGTGCCGAGCGGGGTTTCCACCCGGCGGGTGGCGCCGCGGAGGAGATCGGGCCGCGAGCGCTTGGCGCGGCGTTGGAGGTTCTCGGCCTCCACGTCGTGCAGCTGCGCCCTGGTGCGCGCGAGCTCGGTCTCGAGCTCGGCGATGCGGCCCCGCGCTTCGGCGAGCTCCCGGCCGTCGGCCGCGGCGGGAGCCGGCGCCGCCTGGTCCTGCACCTTCTTCGCGGTCGAGCCGGTGGAGAGCACCTGGCCCTCCCGCGCGCCGTCGCGGTAGACGGTCACGCCCTTGCACCGGAGCTTGAACGCCAGCCGGTAGATCTGCTCCACGTCCGACTCGGTCGCTTCGTTCGGGAAGTTGCAGGTTTTGGAGATCGCGGAGTCGGTGTGCTCCTGGAACGCGGCCTGCATCCGGATGTGCCACTCCGGAGTGACGTCGTGCGCGGTGACGAAGACCCGCTGCCACTTCTGCGGCACTTCGTCGAAGTGGATGTGCCCCGCCTCGGCGATGCGCTTCACCAGGTCGTCGGAGTACCAGCCCTCGCGCCTGGCGATGGCGACGAAGTCCTCGTTCACGTCCGGCATCAGGACGCCGGCCTGGTTCCGCATGAACGCCACGGCGAAGAGCGGCTCGATTCCCGAGGAGCAGCCGGAAATGATGGAGATGGTCCCGGTCGGCGCCACCGTGGTGAGGTTGCAGTTCCGGAGCTTGCGCAGGGGGCGGACCCGGTTGCCCCGGTCGTCACGCGCGCAGGTGGCGTCGGGACCCCAGATGGAGCGCTCCCACTCGGGGAACGCGCCGCGCTGCTGGGCGAGCTTCTCGGAGGCGACCTTGGACTCCTCGTCCACGAAGGCCATCATCCTGGCGCCGAGCTCCACCGCGGCATCGGAGTTGTAGGGCACGCCCAGGCGCACCAGCAGGTCCGCCCACCCCATGACGCCGAGACCGATGCGGCGGATCCGCTTGGCGAGGGAGTCGATTTCGTCGAGCGGGTACTTGTTGGCGTCGATGACGTTGTCCAGGAAGTGGGTGCAGAGGTGGATCACCGTCCGCAGGCGGTCCCAGTCCACTTCCCCGTTCTTCTCGAAGAGGCCGAGGTTGATCGAGCCCAGGTTGCAGACGTCGTAGGGGAGCAGGGGCTGCTCGCCGCAGGGGTTGGTGGCCTCGTAGCTCCCGAGAGCGGGGACGGGATTGTACTGATTGGCGCGGTCGATGAAGTACACGCCGGGCTCGCCGGTCTTCCAGGCGCCGTGGACGATCTTCCGGAACACCTCCCGCGCGTCGAGCCGGCCCACCACCGCCTGGGTGCGGGGGTGGATCAGGTCGTAGCTCGTGCCCGCCTCCACCGCGGCCATGAACTGGTCGGTGACGGCGACGGAGATGTTGAAGTTCGTCACCTGGGTGAGGTCATCCTTGCAGGAGATGAACTCCAGGATGTCCGGGTGGTCCACCCGCAGGATGCCCATGTTGGCGCCGCGGCGGGTGCCGCCCTGCTTCACCACGTCGGTCGAGGCGTCGTAGAGCTTCATGAACGACACCGGACCCGACGCCACGCCCATGGTGGAGCGGACCACGTCGTTCTGGGGGCGGAGCCGGGAGAACGAGAAGCCGGTGCCGCCGCCCGACTGGTGGACCAGGGCCATGGCGCGCAGGGTGTCGTAGATGCCGCTCGAGCCGTTGGAGAGCGCGTCGTCCACCGGGAGCACGAAGCAGGCGGAGAGCTGGCCCAGGGGGCGGCCGGCGTTCATCAGCGTGGGGGAGTTCGGCATCCAGGCCCGGGTGGCCATGAGCTCGAAGAAGGTTTCCGCGAGACCCTCGACCGCCTTGGCGGAGGCGCCGTAAGTCCGGTCCGGGGCGGCGATGGTGCGCGCCACGCGCCAGAACAGGTCTTCGGGCTTCTCCACCGGCTGGCCCTGATCGTCCTTGACGAGATAGCGGCGCTTCAGGACGGTGATGGCGTTGGCGGAGAGGTCCAGGGTGCCTTTAGCGGAAGCAGTCATGCGGGCTCGTCCCTCACGGTAAGAGCTTCTGGGTGATGCGTTCGATGTCGTGTTTGAAGTGACCAGCGTACGGCCGAGCGACTTCAAAGCGCGGAGGGGCAAGGTAGGCAGATCGAATGATCCAAGCAAGGCGCGCGATGCGTGGCGCAACGTGGCGCGTCTCCGCAATTCACATCACAAACCTGCTCTCGTGATCGGGAACGCTCCCGCGCGGTGCCGCTCCGCTTCCCTCACGTAATGCTCCCAGGTCCCCCGGATCCGCTCCGCGAGCGCGGCGTCCACCCGCCGTACGACGCGCGCCGGCACGCCCAGCGCCAGCGAGCCCGGCGGGATGATGAGTCCTTCCGGCGCCACCGCGCCGGCGCCCACCACGCTGCCCCGCCCCACCACCACGCCGTTCAGCAGCACGCTCCCCATTCCGATCAGGCACTCGTCCTCGATGGTGCAGCCGTGGATCACCGCGCGGTGCCCGATGCCCACCCGGGCCCCGATCCGGGCCGGCTTCCCCTCATCCACGTGAACGATGGTGCCGTCCTGAATGTTCGACGACTCGCCCACGACGATCGGCGCCATGTCGCCGCGCAGGACCGCCGTGTACCAGACGCTGGCGTGGGGTCCCAGGGTGACGTCCCCGAGGACCACTGCGGTGGGCGCGATGAAGGCGGTGGGATGAAGAGTGGCTATTGGTTCTTGGGGGGGAACTGGGCCTGGGTCCACGCGTCCACCGGCTGGCCGTTCTTCTGGGCGGGATTCCAGTGGAGCTGGAGGGCGAGCTGCTTCGCCGCCTCGGTGAAGGTTTCCACGTTGGACGGGACCACGGTCCGGGTCTCGAGGGTGCGGCCGTCGCTCGAGACGTGGATCCAGAGGATGGCGAGACGGGGCACGATGGTGTCGTTCGCGGCCCAGGGGACGTGGGTGTCGGCGAGGGGCGCGGGGCGGGAGTCGAAACAGAAATTGTCCTGGTTGTACGCCGGCCCGGGCTCGGCGCAGACGTTGACCATGTGCACCGGCACCTGCACCGTGGCGCCGGGGGCGACGTCGACGGTCTGGTAGAAGCTGGAGTAGCCGGTGGCGCGCGCCTCGATCCGGTGGCTGCCGGGCTGGACGGCGGCGGGACTCACCGCCACCTGCCCGTCGATAGTCACCGTGGTGCGGTCGGGAAACCCGGAGAGCACGATCTTGCCCGGCGTGCTGGGCGCGCTGGCGCTGTCGGCGGTCGAGTCCGCGGCGCGGGTCGAGTCCGCGGCGGAATCACGGGCCGCGGTGGAATCCGGCTTGGCCGAGAGCCCCCACGCCTTGGGGAGCCACCCTTCCTTGTAGGCGAGGAATCCGCCGCCACCCAGCACCCCGCCCACCACCACGAACAGAATCAACAGCGCCGCGCCCACGGAGCGGTGGGGCGGCGCGGGCGCGGTGGCGCCCGGCCACGCCCCGGGGCGGGTGCCGGTGGCGCGCGGGAGCGGAGTGGTGGGTGCGCTGGCGAGCCGCGCGCCGGACATCCCCGGGATGGCCCGGGTGGCGGCGGTCGAGATGCCGGTGGCGACGAAGGGCGCGCCCGCCTCGAGGACCTGGACCAGATCGTCGGCGTTCTGGAAGCGCTCGTCGGGGAGCTTGGCCATCATTTTCTTCACGATCTCGAAGAGATCGCGCTTCTCGACGCTCTCGAGCGGCGGAGTGGGGAGCTCCTCCATGATGTGCTTGTAGCCGATCGAGAACGAATCCTCGCCGTCGAAGGGCACGCTCCCCACCAGGCACTGATACGCGACCACGCCCAGCGAGTAAATGTCGCTCCGGCCGTCCAGGGCCTGGGCCCGCGCCTGCTCCGGACTCATGTAGTGCGGGGTCCCGATCGCCATCCCGGTGCCGGTGAGCTTGCCGCCGGTGGCGGCCTTGGCGATTCCGAAATCGGTGACCACCGCCTGCCCGTGCTCGTCGAACATGATGTTGTCGGGCTTGATGTCGCGGTGGACGATGCCGGAGCGGTGGGCGTAGGCGAGGGCGCGTCCCACTTCGATGAGCACCCGGCGGATCTCGACCGGCGGGAGGGGTCCCCGCGCGGCGAGCACCGCGGAGAGCGGCTTGCCGCGCAGGAACTTCATCACGAAGTAGATCACCCGGCCGTGCTTGCCGACGCGATAGATCGGGATGATGCCGGGGTGCTCGAGCTTGGCCGAGGTGCGGGCTTCGCGCTGGAAGCGCTCGACGAATTCCTTGTCGAAGGCGAGGGAGAACGGGAGGACCTTGATCGCGACGTCGCGCTCGAGCTGCTTCTCGCGCGCCTTGAAGACGATCGCCATCCCGCCGCGGCCCAGCTCGTCGAGGATCTCGTACTCCTCCTTGAGCTGCTCCCGCACCATGTCAATTTCGGTCAGCTCCTGCTGTCCGGTCTTGACGGCGCCGATGGGCGTGGTCGCCGTCAGATCGAGGCCGCAGGAGCGGCAGAACTTGCTGGAGTCTTCGTTCTGGGTGCCGCAGCGGGAGCAGTACAAGCCGTTCTCCGACGAAACCGCGGAAACTTACGGGCCGCGAAGCGGCAGTGTCAACCGACTAGCGCGAAACGATGCGGAAGGTGGCGGTGCGGGTACGATGCGCGCCGCTCGCGGGGTCGGTGACGGTGACGCTCACCGCGTACTCGCCCCGCGGCGAATCGGCGAGATCGATGCCCCGATGCACGCCGGTCGAGGGTCCGAGCGACGCGGCGTCGAACTCCAGGCGGGTCGCGGCGTGGCCGCCGCCGAAGAGCCGGCCGATCGCCGAGAAGAGGGAATGCCCGCCCAGGCGCTCGACCGTGAGCACCGTGTGATAGGGCGCGCCGCGGGGGAGACCGTACACCTCGTAGTACAGCTCCGCCGAGCCCCCGACGGGAAATTCGTCGAGGGGATTGAGCGCCACGGTGTCCCGGCCGGTCGCCCAGGCGAGTCCCGACTGGTCGCGGCCCAGCACCAGGTCGCTCACCGCGAAATGCCGGCCGTCCAGCGAGTCCACGTCCACCGAATCGCGCTCCACCACGTCGCCCGCGGAACGATCCGGCGTGTCCACCAGCAGGCGGTAGCGGTAGCGGCCGGCCGGGACCGGCAGCTCCAGGCGCCCGGTGAGGTAGGTCCCGTCGGCGAGCGCCTGGCGGGCGAGGAAGACCCGCGTGGTATCGAGCGCCTCGACCAGCGCGTCCGCGGAGTCGGAGAGCACCACGCGGAAATGAAGCGGGTAGCGCACGCCCGGGCCCGTGGCGACCGGCGTCAGGTCCGCCGCGGGAATGGCGAAGACCAGCTCCAGCGCCTCCCCGTCGGTATCGCGCGCCGCGCCGCCCACCACGAAGTCGCTCGCCACCAGGCGCAGCGACTGCGGGAACGACTGGTGATAGCGGTCGGTGCTGGTGCCGATGCGAATGCTCTCCCGTCCCCGCCGCCGCTCTTCGGCCAGCGCCGACCCCGAGTTGGCGGTGCCCGCCGCCACCCGGGCGAAAAGGGGATCGAGGCGGTCGCGGGAGGCGTACAGATCGGCGATCTGCGGCGTCACCCGCGCCTGGGCCTGCACCGCCGCCGCGAAGCCGAGCACGTCGGCGAGACTCTCCACCAGCTTGTAGTCCTGATCGTCGTGGCGCGCGACGAAGTGGAACAGGAGGTCGCCGCCGGGCCGCCGGTAGAGCCAGGTCTCGTTCGGCTCGACCGTGTCGGCGCCGGCACCGGCCACCAGCAGAGTGGAGTGGTAGGTCGCGCGATCGTCGGGCTCGCCCTGGCGGAGGTAGACGATCCCCCGGTCGTCGAATTCCTTCTGCGCCGGCCGGAAGACCTCGGTGATGTCGTAGTGCCGGTGCCGGCTGACCAGCCGGAAATTGTGCTCGGCGTAGAACCACCGGCGGTAATGCTCGGCCAGCCGCTCGCCCGGCTCCCGGACGTCCTCGACGTCACGCCTGGACCAGAACCGTTCCAGCCACGCGGCGCGCGCCGGTCCGGAGGCGACCTGATCGTACGCCGCGAGCTCCGCGGGGGTCGCGATCCAGGAGCAGTCCTCGCGGTAGGCGGCGATCGCGACGCCCGAGCTGGCGGCCGCGGCGCCCTCGAAATACCGCGCCCGCCCGGCGTCCGGCCGTTTCGCGAAGTAGAGGGTGCGCGCGAGCTCCAGGTCCCCGAGTCCGGTGTCGCCGCCGGCGCGGAGGTACGCCTCAAACCCCACCAGCGCCGAGTCCGCCTCCCCGACCGCGCGCTCCACCCGGCCCCGCGCCAGGTCCAGCTCCGGATGGACGTCGCCGCCCGACGCCGCGGCGAGCCGGACCGCCTGCAGGGCCACGTCGAGCCGCGCCTGGATCCGCTGGTCCAGCGCGGTGGTCGCGAGATCGATGACCGCCGACGCGAACGTGGGGTCGGCCTGCGCGGCGCGGGCGAAGGCGCGCGCCGCCTTGGAGAGATAATCCTTGCCGAGGATCTGGCGCAGATTCTCGATGGCGACGATCGGGTGCTCGCCGATGGCGAGCTCGGAGAGCCCGTCCCCGTACCAGGGGTACGGCCAGCCCGGCTGGAGGTCCCCGGCCCACTCGAACTCGCTCGCGGCGTCGTCGTAATGCGGTTTGCCCGCCAGCTCGCCGAGCCGGTAGTCGATGAACCCGAGGCGGAGGTGGAGGAGGGCGTCGTCCCGGTTCACCTTGGCGACCTCGATGGTCGCGGCCTCGAGGCGTTTGAGGGGCACCGAGTCGGTCACGCCGGAGAGGGAGTCCCGGAGCCGCTCCAGCGCGGCGCGATCGGCGGGCGCCTGCGCGGCGCCCCCGGAGGCGGCCAGGGTCAGGCCGCCGAGGCTCCATATAAGGAAAGCGGCGCGGGGGATCATCTCATTCATTATACGCCGCGCGGGAGCGGCGGTTCGACGCCTAGAAATCCGACGAGAAGGCGACATACGCCGACGGCCGCGTGGTGGTCACGCCCGGCGCCGGCGCGAGGGGCCAGCCCAGCCCGCCGCGCAGGCGCAGCGCGAGCTGGTAGCCGAGGTTGAGATCCCCCACCAGCTCGGCCCCGGCCGACCGAAGGCGCGCGGGCTCGAACGGCGCGCCCGGATTCCAGGCGTCGCCCGCGTCTCCGAAGAAGGCGAGCGAGAGCTTGTCCAGTCCGAGCGGGAGGTGTCCCAGCGAGCGTCCGACCAGCGCGAGCGGTAGCCGGTACTCGACCGCGGCCGAGACCGCACGGCGGGCGGACAGGATCCCCGGGGGGTAACCGCGCACCGGGAAGTCGCGGGTCGAGCCCAGGGCCTGGCCGAACCCGAGATCGAAGGAGCCCGAGGAGACGCCCCCCACGTCGAAGAAATCCGCCACCGGTCCCTGGGTCGCGCCGGCGGCGAACCGCAGCGCGAGCACGCTGTGCGCGAACGCCGAGGGGCCCGGCGCGCCGAGGTACAGGTTGAGGCGGGAAATCTCCTCGTCCGACCACGCCGCACTTCCCTGCTGCTCCCGCCGGCGGAGGGTGAGACTCCAGGCGTAGCCGCGCTCCGAGGAAATCGCGAGCGGCGCGAAAATCGAGTGCGCCAGAGCGAAGGTCACCGATCCACCGACGAGATCGCGCCTGCTGCATCCGTTGCACACCGAATCCAGCGGCACCGACGGCAGGGCCGTGAAGCGGCGTCCTTCGTACTCGGCGGCCACGCGGACGCTCGCGACGCGGTGCCAGCGGACGCGCACCCACGACGCGCCCAAAGCCGCGTCGAGCTTGGATTCCGACACCACGATGCCGGTCGAGGTGGTCCCGAGATACGACCAGTCCGCGGAGCCGGACAGGTCGAAGGTCGGGTTGCGAAAGCGCTGGACGATCAGCGCGCCGTCCGCGACGAGGCGGCGGGGGTCGAGCGAAGCCAGAAGATCCATCGCGTAGGTGTAGCGGCCGAGCGCGTCGGTCCCCGCGGTCGCGAGGCCGCCGAAGCGGCCGGCGCGCCCGTGGTCCACGAAGAGCGGAATCCAGAACCGCGGCGCCAGCGAGGGCCCCGCGTCGTACCCGGTTTCTCGGACCGGCGCCGCGGACGCCGGGGCGACGGTGGCGGGGAGCGTATCCGCGAACGCCGGGCCGTCGTCCATCGGCGCCACGCGCGCGAGCTCCCACCCGCCGGCGCCGAGGGTGGCGACGACGAGCGAGCCGTCGGCGAGCAGGGCCGGAGCGCGCGCGCCGCCGGGGGCTCGCGTCAGGGCGCGGGCCGGCCCGGCGCCACTCGAGCGGTAGACTTGCGTCGAGCCATCGGCGTCGGCCGCGAAGAGCAGAGCCCCGCCGGGCGCCCACACCGGATCGCTCAAGACCCCGCGCGCGGTGACGAGGACGGCCACCGATTCGGGGTGAGCGACGGGCCAGGAGACGAGGGTCCAGTGACCCGCCGCGTGCCGGGTGGCGGCGAAGACGCGTCCGTCGGGCGAGGGGACCACTTCCCCCCATTCTTCAGCGCCCGAATCGGGCGCGGCGCCGGCGCTCACCCGGGGCCGGGTGCCTGAGGGAGTGAACGCGACGTCGGCCACCACGCCGCCGCCCGCGCGCGGGGCGACGAGCCGCGCGCCGCGAGTCTCGCGGCGCCACGGCTGACCCGGCACCCAGCGGTAGCGGTCGCTCCGGATCTGGAACCGGTTGACGAAGTCGAGCTGGTCCACGAGGAGCGTATCGCCGTCCCAGTCGTAGCGCGCCGCGCCGTGAACGCGATGCTCGGCGATCGGCGCCAGGCTCGTCGCGTCGACGACGCGGAGCTGGTGCGGCCCCCTGCCGTCGTCCCACAGATACGCGAGACGCTTGCCGTCGGGAGAGACCCGCGGCACCGGCTCCGAGTACAGCCCGCCTGCGAGCACCCGCGCGGAGTCGTCCGGCGCCGGAGGCGGTATGGTGGCGCGGAGCCAGGTCCCGCTCAGGTCCACGCCCACCCGGAAGAGCGGGTGTCCGACCCGGTACGGAATCCACTGGCCCGCCGCCGTCTCGACGAAGCGCGGGACGACGGAGTCACCCAGCGAATCGGACAGAAACGAAAAGAACCGCCCTCCGTACGCGTAGGGTCCGAGCCCGCCCGGCCAGCGCGAGAAGTACTGCACGTCCCACGGCGCCCGCGCGGCGCCGCCGGCCCCGATCGCTCGCAGCAGGTCGGGCTGGAATCCGCCGCGCACCCTCCCGCCGCTCGAGAGCCGCGACTCGTAGTACTCGGCGAGCCCCTCGGTGACCCACGGCGGCTGATACCCGTTGGGGAAGAGCCCCGGCGCGCGACCGAACACGTCCTGCAGGATCGACCACACGCCCCGCACCCGGTCCAGGTGGAAGATGTGGGTGAGCTCGTGCGTGGTGACGAGGCGGAGCCAGAGATCGAAGTCCGACAGAGCCGGGTCGAGGGTGGGCGCGGGGAGGAAAATGGTGATCCGGTCCGACGGGAACGGCGTGGTGAACCCGTTCGACTCGTCCACGTCGTCGGTGAGGGTCAGGTCCACCGTCTCCCGGGGCGGATGCAGCTCGGCCCCGAGGAGCGCGTACGCCCGCTCCGCCTCATTGGCCTCGAGGAGCGCCGCGGAGCGGTAGGCGGGGCGGAAGTGAATTCGGAAGTGCGGGGTGTGAAGGGTTCTCCACTCGCCCGAGGGGTCGGCCTGGCCGTGAAGGGCGGAGACCGTGACCAGCATCACGGCCGTGACCCAGAGCCCCCGTGGGGTTCGCATAGGCGCGCAACGTACCACGCACCCTTTCGACCCGTCAATTTGCCGCGTAGATTCGCTGACCCTAGCTTCTTACGCCATTTCCTGGAGACGCGCACCCGGTGACTACCTGCGCCTACTGCGGCCGAGCCAACGACGCGGGCGCGCAGTTCTGCAAGGATTGCGGCAAGCCGCTGACCAAGGCGGCCGCGTTTCAGAATAGCGCGGCCTCCCTCGCGGCTCCCGTGGCGCCTCCCGCTTCGCCTCCGCCGGCGCCGGCGGCGCCCCCCGTGGCGGCGCCGCTGCCCGGAAGCGCGACCGGCCCCCGGCCGATCTCCGGCGCCGTGGTGGCGCCGCTCGCGCCCCCCACTCCCGCGCCCGCACCCGCGCCGGCGGCACCGGCGCGCCCCGAGGAGAGCGCGGCCTGTCCCTTCTGCCGTCAGCCGGTCCGCACGAACCAGCCCTTCTGCCCGCACTGCGGGCGGCGGCTCTCGGCGCCGGGCTCGGGAGCGGCCTGCGCGCGCTGCGGCTCGCCCTCGGAGCCGGGCACCAGGTTCTGCGGGACCTGCGGCGCCCAGCTCACCACCGGTGACGAGCTCCCCAGCCGGTTCGAGAAGCGCGTGGACTACTCACTCACCCTCGTCCTGCTGGACGAGAGCGGCAACGAGGTGCAGCGCTTCGCGCGCAAGACGCTGGAGACGGCGATCGGGCGCAGCGACGGCGAGATCCGGTTCCCCGACGATCCCTTCCTCTCGCCGCTCCACGCCCGCCTCACCTGGGAGGAGGACGGACTCGTGATCCGCGACCTCGGGAGCCGCAACGGCACCTGGGTCTTCCTCACCGAGCCGCACCGGCTGATCGACGGCGAGCAGATGCTCATCGGGTCCCAGATCTTCCGCTTCCGCCGCCTGGGCTACCCGGGGCCGCATTCCCCGGAGCACGACGCGACCAAGCGGATGGGGAGTCTGATTCCTTCGGCGGACATCGCGAGCCTCACCCAGCTCCGCTCCGACGGCAGCGCGCGGGACGTCGCGCATCTCTCGCCGGGCCGGGACATCACCATCGGCCGGGAGCGGGGCGACTGGCTCTTCCCCTACGATCCGTCGATGAGCGGCGAGCACGCGATCATCCGCTCCGAAGACGCGGACTTCGTGGTGATCGACGCCAACAGCCGGAACGGGGTGGCGATCGCCGCGCGCGGACCCCTGCCGATCGCGAACGGCGGCCGGGTGCTGATCGGCGACAAACTCCTCCGCGTCGACCTGTCGTGAAGACCTGCCCCGTCTGCTCCACCGAGTATCCGGATGACGTGAAGTTCTGTCCCAACGACGGGCAGACCCTCCGCGCCGCGTCTCCCGCGTCGGATCTCGTGGGCCAGGTGATCGCCGACCGGTACCACGTGGTGAAGAAGCTGGGCGAGGGCGGGATGGGCCAGGTGTATCTGGCCGAGCACGTGAAGATGGGACGGCGCAGCGCCATCAAGGTGATGAATCCGTCGATGGTGCACGACCCCGATGCCGTCGCGCGGTTCAACCGCGAGGCGTCGAACGCCAGCCGCATCACTCACCCCAACGTCTGTGCGATTTACGACTTCGGTGAAACCCCCGAGGGGCTGATCTACCTCGCGATGGAGTTCATCGAGGGCGAGCCGCTCACCGATCTGCTGGCCCGCGAGGGCGCGCTCAAGGTGGGCCGCGCGGTCGCGATCTTCATGCAGGTGGCGCACGCGCTGCAGGCCGCGCACGACCTGGGGATCGTGCACCGCGACTTGAAGCCCGACAACATCATGCTGACCAAGGGCCGCGGCGGCGCGGACGTGGTCAAGGTGGTGGACTTCGGGATCGCCAAGGCGGTGGGCGGCGACGAAGCGGGCCAGAAGGTCACCAAGACCGGACTGGTGGTCGGGACGCCGGAGTTCATGAGCCCGGAGCAGCTCTCCGGCGACAAGCTCGACGGGCGGAGCGACCTCTATTCGCTGGCGCTGGTCTTCTTCAAGATGCTCACCGGCAAGCTGCCCTTCCACGCGGACACGGTGCAGGAGACGATGATCAAACGGCTCACCGACGAGCCGGCGAAACTCAAGGCGGTCCGCCCCGATCTGAATTTCCCGGCCGGCCTGCAGGAGGCGCTGGACTCGGCGCTTACCCGCACGCCGGTGGACCGCTACCAGTCGGTGGCGAAGTTCGCGGAGGCGGTGGGTTCGGTGGTGGGCATGGGCGGCGAGCCCGGCGCCGGCGGCGGCACCGAGGGCAAGACCCAGCTGCTCGACGCCGGGGCCACGCGCGCGGTCGCGGGCCAGGGCGGCAAGGGCCTCCCCGCGACCGCGGTGTCCCAGACCAAGAAGCGGGCGCTGGTGCCGATCGTGGTGGGCGCCATAGTGGTGCTGGGGGGCGGAGGCGCCGCAGTGGCGCTGCTCGCGCGCAGCCCCAAGCCCGCTCCCCACGATTCGCTGGCGACGCCCAAGGACACGACCAAGACGGTGGCCGACCGCAGTCTCCCGGACACGACGAAGACGGTGGCGCCACCCAACCGCCCCGACACCGCGAAACTCTCGAAGCGTCCCGATGGGACCGCGTCGCGGCCGGCCGGGCTCACCGTGGCGCAGGTCACCGGGCTGCTGAATATGCTCCCCGACAGTATGGATACCTGGGGCCCGCGGCGGTCGGCGGATACCGCGCTCGCGGCCTACCGGGTCCCGGGGCTCAGCGCGAAGGACCGGGCGGACGCGGCCTGCGAAGCCGCCAACGCCTATCTCCAGATGAACGACAACACCAAGGCGCTGCAATGGGCGCGCACGGCGCTGGGCATTGGTCCGTCGGCGTCCTGCCAGAACATCGTACAGAACCTGGGGCACTGAGACCGCATGTTCGGACGCTCGTCCAAACCGATCCGCCTCCAGGTCGCCGCGAAGACCGACCTCGGCAAGACGCGGGACCACAACGAGGATTGCTTCCTCGTCGCGGACCTGACCAGGGCCGAAAAGCTGGACGGGGCCCAGCGCGAGCAGGAGATCGGGGAGCGGGGCGCGCTCTTCATGGTCGCCGACGGGATGGGCGGTGCCGCGGCCGGCGAAGTCGCGAGCGAGATGGCGACCAAGACCGTCTACGACAGCCTGGAGCGGGCCCTCCCGGCGGAGAAGGACCTCACCGCGCAGAAGTTCGCGCTGCGGTTGAAGGAAGCGGTGGAGGCGGCGAACGGCGAGATTCACGCGTACGCCAAGGCCCACCCCGAAGTGCGCGGGATGGGCACCACCACGACCGCGGCGGGGGTCCTGGGCGACCGGCTGTACCTCACCCAGGTCGGCGACAGCCGCGCCTACCTGGTGCGCGACGGCCAGGCGGTGCAGCTCACCAAGGATCAGTCGCTGATGCAGCGTCTGGTGGAAGCGGGCGAGCTGACCGAAGAGGAAGCGGCGCAGAGCGAGCGCCGCAACATCATCCTGCAGGCGCTCGGTCCCGACGCCAAAGTCAAAGTGGATCTGACCCACCAGGAGCTGCGCCGCGGCGACGTGCTGGTGATCTGCTCCGACGGGCTCTCGGGACAGGTGAAGAAGGAAGAAATCGCGGAGATCGCGGCGAAGGACCAGGCTCCCGCCCAGGCCTGCGAGCGGCTCATTGCGCTCGCCAACCAGCGCGGCGGCCCCGACAACATCACCGTCATCGTGGCGCGGTTCGAGGGCGACGGGCTCCGCATCTCGGGCCCGCACGAAGAGGTGGGCCACCAGGTCTACCCGCTGATCGACACCGAGACCTCGACCGAGCCGGTCCCGGTCTACAAGGGGAGCCGCGCGCCGGTGCCGGCCAAGCGGGCCCGCTGGCGGCTCCTCACCGGTCTGATCGTCGCCGCGGGCGCCGCCGCCGCCGCGTACATCCTCTTCGCCCGGTGAAGGCCCACTTCAAGTTTCTCTCCGGCGCCCGCGCCGGACAGGCCGAGACCATCGCCAAGGCCTACATCGGCCTGGGCCGGCATCCGCTCTCGGACGTGCGCTTCGACACCGAGCGCGATCTCGACGTCTCGACCCGCCACGCCGCGATCGTGCAGAAGGGCGATCACTTCGTGCTCTCCGATCAGGGCAGCACCAACGGCACCCTGGTCAACGGCAAGAAGATCACCGGCGACGTCGCGCTGGCGGACGGGGACGTGATCGGGTTCGGCCCCAACGGCCCGAGCGTCGAGTTCCACGTCCTGGACCCGGGGGCGGGCGCGGTCTCGACTTCCGGCGCCGAGGCCGCCGCCCGGCGCGCCTCCCAGCCCCGCAGCGCCCTGCCGGCGGCGGTCGCCGGCGGGTCCCGCTCCTCCACGGCCGTGCGCATCGCCATGGAGGTCGCCAAGCAGACCAAGCAGCTCCGCCACACCACCAAGGTGCTCTTCGCCGCGCTGCTGGTGATCGCGGGCGGGTTCGGCGCGATGCAATGGAAGGCCGGGCGCGACCGCGCCGGCCTCCTCGCCGACATGCAGGCCAAGCTCGACAGCATGCAGGAGAGCAACCGCCAGGCGCTCGCCGAGTCCCGCGGCCAGATCAAGCAGCTGCAGGACGCGCTGGCCGCGTCCATCGCGGAGGTGTCACAGCTCCAGGGAGAGCTGGCGCGCGCCGGCACCTCGGGCGACGCCAGCGAAATGGACCGCCTGCGCCAGCAGCTCGACGCCGCGGAGGCGCGGCAGCGCGGCCTCGCCGGCGCCACCGCCGTGGATTACCGCGATCTCTCCAAGAAGAACCAGGACGCGGTGGCTCTGGTCTACGTCGAGTACGGACCCAACGACGTGGTCTCCGGCACCGCGTGGGCGATCGACTCCCAGGGCACCCTGATCACCAACAAGCACGTCCTGACCGGCGACGACGGCGACCGCCAGCCCCAGCGGATTGCCGTCAAGTTCTCGGGATCCAAGCAGTGGTTCCCCGGCCGCTACGTCGGCGTCGCCGATTCGGCCGATCTGGGCATCCTGAAGGTGGACATCGTGCGCGGCACGCCGCGGGTGCAGGGCGTCTCCCGCGATCCGCAGAGCCTCCAGCGCGGCGATCCCATCGCGATCATCGGCTACCCCCTCGGCACCGACCTGCCGATGATGGGCGAGGGGCTGAACGTCGTGGCCGACCCCACGCTCACCGTGGGCACAGTGAGCAAAGTCCTGCCCAACCTGGTGCAGGTGGACGGGTACGGCGCGCCGGGGTCGTCGGGGAGCCCCATCTTCGACCGCGAGGGGAAGGTCGTCGCAGTGCTCTACGGCGGGCAGCGGGAGTCGAACGGCAAGATCATCTTCGCCGTCCCCGCGAGCTACGTGCTCGACCTGGCCCGGAAGCTCGGCGTCGGGAAGTAGCGCCGCCTTCAGGGCGGCGTGATGCGCCCCAGCACCCGGGGCCCGCGCGCGCCGGTCGCCCGCGGCAGGTTTCCGGGACGTCCCGCCAGCGTCAGCCCTCCGAGAAACGCGAACACCGCCGCTTCCTTCGCCTCACCATCGAAAAACAGCTCGTCGAACCGCACGATGGGGCGAGGGAGCACCTGCGCCGCCAGCGCCTCGAGGAGCGCGGGGTTCCGCGCCCCGCCCCCCGAAACCACGAGGTCGGCGTCGGCGCCCGCCGGAGTCCACTTCGCGATCGCGCCGCCGACCGCCGCGGCCGTGAGATGGGTGGCGGTGGCCACACAATCGTTGTCGCTCCCGCCCGCCTCGCGCACCTGGGTGATCAGCCGCTCCGCGAAGCCGAGCCCGAAACGCTCCCGGCCGGTGCTCTTGGGCGGCGCCTGCGCGAAGTAGGGGTCGGCGAGAAGAGACTCCACGACTTTCGCGACGGCCCGTCCCCGGCGGGCGCGCTCTCCGCCTTCGTCGAAGACCGCGTCGGGATCGAGCCGGCGCACCACCGCGTCCATCACCGCCACGCCGGGGCCGGTGTCGAAGGCGAGCGCGCCTTCGATCACTCCGCGCCGCGGCACCCAGGTGACGTTGGCCATGCCGCCGAGGTTGAGCAGCAGGCGGCCGCGATCGGCGTGACCGAAGAGCAGCACGTCCGCGAGCGGCACCAGCGGCGCCCCCTGCCCTCCGGCGGCCACGTCCCGCCCCCGGAAGTCGCTCACCACCCGCACCCCCAGCCGCTCGGCGAGGATCGCGGGCTCCCCGATCTGCAGGGTGGCGCGCCCGGGTTCGTGCCAGACGGTTTGCCCGTGGGACGCCACGAACGCGAGATCGCGCGGCGCGACCCGGGCCTGGGCGAGGAGCTGCAGCACCGCGCCGGCGAACCGCTCTCCCAGCGCCACGTTCAGGAGCGCCAGGTCCTTGGCGGTGCCGCGCGCGATGGCGTCGATGATGGCGCCCCGCTCCGCCGCCTGATAGGGCTCCTGGCGGAAGGCGACGAGGCGGAGCGCGGCGGGATCGGGGGTGAGCGAAACCAGAGCGCTGGAGACGCCGTCGAGCGACGTCCCCGACATCACGCCGACGGCGAGGACCTCGCTCACGTCGAGCGCACGGGGGGCGGATCGCCGACGGCGCGCCGGACGAATCCGCCCGCCGCCTCGAGCCGGCGGCGCGCTTCGTCCCGGGGGAGCCCGCCCCGCACCATCACGACCGCGAGCTTGACGCTCCCGCCGGCGTCCTCGATCGCCCGGCGGGCGCGCTCGCGGTCCACCCCGCAGCATTCCATCACGATCCGCTGGCCGCGGTCCTTCAGCTTCTCGCTCGCCGCCATCAGGTCCACCATGAGATTCCCGTAGACCTTGCCGAGCCGGATCATGGCGCCGGTGGTGATGGTGTTGAGGACCAGCTTGGTCGCGGTGCCGGCCTTGAGCCGCGTGGATCCGGTGAGCGCTTCCGGCCCGGTGAGCGGCACGATCACCACGTCGCAGGTGTCGGCGAGGAGCTTCGGCGGCGGCGAGCAGGCCACGAGGCCGGTCACGGCGCCGATGGTCTGCGCCCGGGAGAGCGCGGCGCGCACGAACGGCGTGGTGCCCGAAGCCGCGATCCCGATCACCACGTCCTTCCCGGTCACCCCGGCCGCGTCGATCGCGGCCGCGCCGGCGTTGACGTCGTCTTCCGATCCCTCCACGCTCTTCACCAGCGCGGGATAGCCGCCCGCGATGATTCCCACCACCATCTCCGGCGCGGTGCCGAAGGTGGGAGGGCACTCGGTCGCGTCCAGCACGCCCAGCCGCCCCGAGGTCCCGGCGCCGACGTAGAAGAGCCGGCCGCCGTGGGTGAACGCATCCACCACCCGATCCACCGCCTTCGCGATCGCCTCCCGCTCGCGGTGGACCACCGCCGCCACCGTGCGGTCTTCGGCGTTCAGCAGGTCCACGATCTCGAGCGACGACGCGAGGTCGATCCCCTCGGTGCGCGGATTGCGCTGTTCGGTGAGGCGCGGGTCGTGATGGGCGGGGGTGGTCATGTGAGGCCCAAAGGTAGGCGTTGACCGCGCGCGGGGTCAACGTACGTTTGAAGAATGACCAAGCGCCCTCTCCTCTTCTCGCTCGCGTTCCTCGCGGCTGCGTGCAGCCACGCCCCCGCCACCCGGACCCCGGCCGCGGCACCGGCCACCCGGCCGGCGCCCGTCGCCGGCGCGCACGACGCCGTGGTGCTCGCCCGGCCCGCGATTCCCGACGATTGGGGAATGCAGGGACGCGCCGTCCCGGTGCGCGGGCGGCACGGCATGGTGGTCTCCGGGCATCCGCTGGCGTCGGAGGTGGGACGGGACATCCTGGCGCAGGGTGGGAACGCGATCGACGCGGCGGTGGCGGTCGGCTTCGCGCTCGAGGTGGTGCTCCCCGAGGCCGGCAACATCGGCGGCGGCGGCTTCATCGTCTATCGCGACACCGCGGGGGCGGTCCGGGCCCTCGATTACCGCGAGACCGCCCCCGCCGCCGCGACCCGCGACATGTTCCTCGATTCCACCGGCAACCCCACCGACAAGAGTCTCACCGGCCATCTCGTGGCCGGCGTGCCGGGGAGCGTGGCCGGATTGTACGAAGCCTGGAAGGCCGCCGGGAAGCTCCCCTGGGCCACTCTCCTCGCGCCCGCGATCAAGCTGGCGCAGGGCCACGTGCTCGACGCTCATCGCAGCCGGTCCATCGAGGCCGAGGCGGACCGGCTCGCGCTTTTCCCCGCCTCCCGCGCCCAGTTCCTGGTGGACGGCAAGGCGCCCGCCGCCGGGACGACGTTCCGCCAGCCCGACCTGGCGCGCACCCTGCAGCTCATCAGCGACTCCGGTCCCGACGTGTTCTACAAGGGACAGATCGCGGATCTGATCGTGGCCGAGATGCAGCGCGGACACGGGCTGATCACCAAGGCCGATCTCGCGGCTTACCGCGCCAGGTGGCGGACGCCGGTCGAGATCAGCTACCGCGGGTACACGGTGTACTCGATGCCCCCGTCGTCGTCGGGCGGCGTCACCATGGGCGAGATCCTGAACATCATGGAGGGCTACGACACCCTCCCCGCCTTCGGCTCTCCCGGGTACGTGCACCTCGAAGCGGAAGCGATGCGGCACGCGTTCATGGACCGCAACCTCTGGCTGGGCGATCCCGACTACGTCGCGATGCCGCTGGAGCGGCTTCTCTCCAAGTCCTACGCCGCGTCGCTGCGGGGAGAGATCGAGCCCGACCGCGCGACCCCCACGCCGCCCTTCGTGCCCAGGAGCAGCGAGCCCCAGCACACCACGCACTACTCGATCGTGGACGGCGCGGGGAACGCGGTCTCGGTGACCACGACCTTGAACGGGGGATTCGGGAGCGCGGTGACGGTCACCGGCGCCGGGTTCCTGTTGAACAACGAGATGGACGACTTCACCGCCGCGCCCGGCAAGCCGAACCAATACGGCCTGGTGCAGGGCGAAGTCAACGCGGTCGCGCCGGGGCACCGGATGCTTTCGGCGATGACGCCGTCCATCGTGCTCGACCGGAACGGCAAGCTGATGATGGTGGTGGGCACGCCCGGAGGTCCGACCATCATCACCAGCGTCTTTCAGGTGATCGCGAACGTGCTGGACTTCCACATGCCGCTGGCGGAGGCGGTGGACGCGCCGCGGGTCCACCAGCAGGCGCTCCCGGACGTCGTGTTCTACGAGCGGAACGGACTCTCCCCCGCCACGGTGGACGCACTCACGGCGATGGGCTACACGATGCGGGCCCGCGGCTATTCCGGGGACATCGCGGCCATCGAGCGCACCCCGAACGGCTGGGTTGGAGTGGCCGATCCCCGCCGCGGCGGGGGCGCGGCGGGGTACTGAGCGAGGCCGGCCGCTACTTCGAGGCGGTCACTTCCAGCGGCGTCCGGAGCGTGGCGCGGATGCGCGCGCCGGCCGGAAGCACGATGTCGCCCTTTTTCGTCGCCGCCGCGTAGCCGGCGCCGGCCGCGGCGCCCACCACGCCGCCGA
>Ga0079221_10000010_pt1 | contig 54696 bp, 51 predicted proteins | sample GAAS200_FD_75069 | JGI IMG/M metagenome (GOLD analysis project Ga0079221, IMG submission 75069) | Agricultural soil microbial communities from Georgia to study Nitrogen management - GA AS200 | ecosystem: Environmental > Terrestrial > Soil > Agricultural land | place: USA: Georgia | collected... | reverse complement strand
GAGGAGCGGGACTCCTGGTGGGCGTGTCAGATCAGTGCGACTGGCCCCCGGCCGTTCGCGCGCTGCCGCGGGTCACCCGCTCCAGCCTCGATCCCGCGCTCACCGCGGCCGGGGTCGACCGCGCCATGGCGCGGGCGCAGGCGGGCGGGTCGCCGTCCGGCTCGATCGACGAGGAGCTGCTGCGGCGGCTCCAGCCCGACCTGGTCATCGGCCAGTCACTCTGCGAAGTGTGCGCGATCGGCGGGGACGCCGCCGCGACCGCGATGGCGCGCCTCGATTCCAGACCCGCCTCGCTCACCCTGCACGCGCACACCCTGGAGGAGGTGCTGCGGGACATCCAGCGGGTGGCGGACGCGCTGGACCTCTCGAGCGAGGGCGACGAACTGGTCCGCGGAATGCGCTACCGCCTTCGGGTCGTCCGGAACCGCACGCCGATTCCCCCTCCCCGGGTTCTCGTCCTCGAGTGGCTCGACCCGCCGTACGTGGCGGGCCACTGGGTGCCGGAGCTGGTGCGGATCGCGGGCGGGGAGGACGTGGGCAACCCGCCCGGCGCCCGCTCGGTGGCGCGGCCGTGGGAAGCGCTCGCGGCCCTCTCGCCCGACCTGGTGGTGATCGCGCTGTGCGGCTTCGACCTGCCGCGCGCCCACCGGGAGTTCGCCGGGCTGCGCGCGCCGGAGGCGGCGCCGCTCTTCGTCCGCCCGCCCAAGTTCTTGGACGGCAACGCTTACACTTCGCGCCCGGGTCCCCGGCTCGCGGAGGCCGCGGAACTCCTCGCGCTGTTGATGCGCGGTTGACGGTATTCGGTTACCCTGGCGAACTTGAACGCCCGCATGCATGCCGTCGCGCTCTCCCTCGCCGTCTGGGCCCTGGTCCAGGTCCCGGTCCCGCCCCCCAGGGACACGCTCCGGGTCTACGCGGTGGGCGACCTCAACCTGGGACGGTGGATCACCCATCAGCGTCTCTTGAAGGGCGACACCCTGTACCCGTTCCGCGTGGTGCGGGACACCCTGAAACGGGCGGACCTGCTCTTCGGCAACCTGGAGAGCGCCATCGCGCCGGCGGGGCACCGGTACGAGGACACGGGCAGCGTGGTCTTCACCGCGCCGCCCATCGCGGCCGACGCGATCGCCAAGGCCGGGTTCACGGTGGTGAGCGACGCCAACAATCACGCCTGGGACGCCGGCCGCGCTGGCGTGTTCGCAACCCTGAGGGAGCTCGACCGGGTGGGAGTGGCTCACGTCGGCACCGGCCGCACCCTGGAAGAAGCGCACCGCCCGGCGTGGATCGAGCGCAGGGGCTGGCGGATCGCGGTCTTCGCGATGACCCGCGCCTTCAATCCCGCGCCCTATGACTTCTACTCCCACGAGGGCTCGAAGTACGTCGCCTGGGCCGACAGCACCTGGCTCTATCCGGCCATCCGGGAGGTGAAAGCCTCGGGGCGGGCGGACCTGGTGATCGTGAGCGTCCACGGCGGCACCGAGCTCTCCGACGGACCCGACGCGTATCTCAAGAAGTTCTGGCGCGGCGCGGTGGATGCGGGCGCCGACATCGTGCTGGGGCACCACCCCCACGTGCTGCAGCGGGTGGAGTGGTACCGCGGCAAGCCGATCGTCTATTCGCTGGGGAACTTCGTGTTCGAGCAGACCTCGCCCTGGACGCGACTCTCCGCCATTTTCCGCTTCGTGGTCACACCGGACGGCACCATCACCGCGGATCTGATCCCGACCCGCGCGAACTTTCAGGTCACCTTCGCGGCGGGCGCCGCGGCGGACTCGATCCGCCGCCGGGTGGGCCCGCTCGCCGCTCCCACTCCAGCCTCGGACGCGCCATGACGGCTTCTTCCGTCGGATTCTTGAAGCGCCTTCTCGACACTCCCGGACCCTCCGGCTTCGAAGCCGCCCCCGCGCGGGTGTGGCGCGACGAAGTGCAGGGTTTCGCCGACGCGGTCCGCGCCGACGTGCGCGGCAACTCGGTCGGCGTCGTGAACCCCAAGGGCACGCCCCGGCTGATGCTCGCCGGGCACATCGACGAAATCGGACTCCAGGTCACCCACATCGACGACGACGGGTTCCTCTACTTCGGCGGGATCGGCGGATGGGACTCCCAGGTGCTGGTGGGCCAGCGGGTGGTCCTCCTCGGAAAGAAGGGCCCGGTCCGGGGCGTGATCGGCAAGAAGGCGATCCACCTGATGAAGGCGGACGAGCGCGACAAGGTCTCCAAGATCACCGATCTCTGGATCGACGTCGGCGCGGCGAACAAGGCCGACGCGGCGGAGCTGGTGCGGGTGGGCGACGCGGGCGTGCTCGATTCCGACGTGCTCGATTTCCCGAACGGGCGCGTGGTCTCCCGCTCCATCGACAACCGCATCGGCGCCTACGTGGTGGCGGAGGCGCTCCGCCTCCTCGCCAAGGACAAGCCCAAGCACGCCTCGGTGCACGCCGTGGCCACCACCCAGGAAGAGATCGCCTGGACCGGCGGGGGCGCGCGCACCGGCGCGGTGGCGATCGATCCCCAGGTGGCGGTGGTGGTGGACGTCACCCACGCCACCGATTACCCCGGCGCGGAGAAGAAGCAGGCGGGCGATCACAAGCTCGGCGGCGGCGTGGTGCTGTCCCGCGGATCGGCGGCGAGTCCGGTGGTCTTCGAGCTCTTGGCGCAGTGCGCGGACGCGGAGAAGATCCCCTACACGGTGCAGGCGGCGCCGCACGACACCGGCACCGACGCGGACGCGATTTACAACGCGCTGCAGGGGGTGCCGACGGGCCTGGTGAGCGTGCCCAACCGCTACATGCACAGCCCCAACGAAATGGTGGCGATCGAGGACCTGACCCGCGCGGCGCGGCTGCTCGCGGCCTTCGCGCGGAAGCTCACGCCGGACACCGACTTCGTGCCGCGCTAGGCGGGGTCGCCCTTCTTCCGCAGCTCCGCCACGGCCGCCTGGGCGGCTGACTTGACCTGCCGGTCCGAATCCCCGGCGAGCCCCTGCAGCGTGCCCACCGCCGCCGGCGTTCCCGCGATGCGCAGCGCCTCCACCGCGGCCACCCGGAGCGGGGTGGGTTTCCGGCCGAAGAGGCGTCCCGAGGGCTGAGCGAACTTGATCAGCGCCTGCACCGCGTCCGGACTCGCGATGCGGCCCAGCGCCAGAATCAGCTCCCGCTCCACCGCTTCGTCCTTCTCCTCTTCCATCGCGACCACCAGCGGCATCGCGAGCGCCGACGACTTCCGGCCGCCGATGCCGAGCGCCACCTGGATCCGCACCTCCTGCGACTTGTCGCGCAGCGCGCGGCGCAGCGGCTCGGCCGTCGCCGCCGTGCCCATCTTGGCGAGCGAGAGCGCGGCCGCCTTCCGCACCCGCTCGTCCTGATGGTCGATCTGCTTGGCCAGGGCCGGCACCGCTTCTTCCATGCCGATCTCGCCGATCAGCTCCGCCACGTTCCGCACCACGAACCACTGGGGATGGTCCAGCATGTGAATCAGCTGGTCGGTCCCCTCCTTCATCTGGCTCAAGGCGGTGAAGACGTGCCGCCGCTCGCCCACCGTGGACGCCGCCACCAGCAGCTCGAGCAGCACCTCCATCCCGTCGGGGCCGGCGCGCTGCAGCACCGTCACCGCGTCGGCCTGATGCATCGGCGAGCTCAGGAGCTGGGCGACCGCGTTGAGCAGGGGCTTCGACACCATTCGCTTCAACGCGATGCCGTACTGCCGGCGCTCGTTGGGCCCGCCGGCCTTCTGCTCGATCCGCGCCACCGCCGCGGCCAGACTCAGCGCCTGCTCGATCCGACCCGCCTTGGTCGCCGCTTCCACCTGGCGCCCGATTTCCGCGAGAATGTCCCCCGCGTTGGCGGCCCTGGGATTCCGGTCGAGCTCGGCGAGCGCCCCGGTGAGCGGCACCGGCGCCGCGGCGGGCGCCGGCGCCCGGACGGCGCCCGGTTCCGGCGACACCCCGGCGCGCGGTGGAGACGGCGGGGGCGGAGACTGAGGCGGCGGTGGAGGGGGCGGCGGCACGGGAGGGGGTGGCGGGGGCACGTCGTGCGTGATCGGACCCACGCCCTCGAGCGGCTTCGCGGGCGACTTGGTGTCCAGCATCGAGTCCCCGCGGAGGAGTCCCTCGGTGCCATACGGCGACGCGCCGTGGGTGACGAACCCCTCCTCTTCGGGCTCCCGCGGCGAGGGGGCGACCGGCTCCTCCTGTTTCACGATTTCCAGCGCGGGAGCGGGCGTGGACGGCGGCGGCGCGGGCGGCGCGGCGGGCTCCGCGGGCTCGTCCGGGAAGAGGCGCGCCATCGCGACCGTCACCCGCTCAGCGCCGGTGGCGCGGAGCCGCGTCGGAATGTCCTGGCCGCCCGGCTCCCCGGCCAGCGCTTTCAGCAGCTCGAAGAGATGCGCGGGGGGCGGATCGTTGGGGAGCGTGACTTCCGTGACCTGGTGGCGCACCATCCGCTGCACCAGCGGCGGCACCGTGGGACCGTCCGCCGGCACGTCGTTCACGAGGAGGCGGTCGCCGGCGACTTTGAGGACCGCCCCGTCCGCCTTCAGGAGCGCGAGCACGGTGCGGAACGCCGCCTTCTGCTCGTCCTTCGCCTCCGGATCGCGGAAAAGATCGACCGCGCGCGCGAAATGGGTGACGAAAGCCTGGGCGACGAGCATGGGCCGCGAAATTTAGACGGCGGGGTGACCCCCGGCAACGCGCGCGAGCGCGCGGGCCGCGTCGGCCTCACGAATCGGGGTGCCGGGCAAGCGCAGCGCCGCCGACAACGCCGCCACGGGGGGCGGCGCGAGCCCGAGCGCTCCCAACCGCTCGGCGGACGTGAGCAGCCGCGCGAGCGGCTGGTCCTCCGCAAGCCGGCCACGCTCCAGCACCAGCCCTCGATCCAGGGTCTCCGCCGCGAAGGCGAGGTCGTGGGTCACCACCAGGACCGCCACGCCGGCCTCCGCGCGCGCCGCGATCGCGCGGGCGACGCGCGCCTTCAGCGCGCGATCGAGACCGGCGGTCGGCTCGTCCAGCACCAGGAGCATCGGCTCGAGCGCGAGCGCGCCCGCCAGCGCGGCGAGCTTGCGATAGGGCGCGGGCAGATCGTAGGGATGCTGGTCCGCCACGTCGCCGAGCTCGAGGGCGGCGAGCGCCGCCTCGACGCGCCGCGCCGACTCGGACGCGCTCTGACCGAGCGCCCGCGGCCCGAACCCCACGTCCTCCCGCACCGTGCGCGCGAAGAGCTGCTGATCGGCGTGCTGAAAGACGGACCCGACGCGGCGGGCGAGCTGCTCCGGCCGGCGGCCCGCCGTCTCCCAGTCGCCGACCAGCACCACGCCGGAACGCGGATGCAGGAGGCCGGTCACGAGACGGGTCAGCGTGGTTTTCCCCGCTCCGTTCCGGCCCAGCAGCGCGACCCGCTCGCCCGCCGCGAGCGAGAATGAGACCTCGGCCAGGGCCGGGTGTCGGCCGTAGGCGAAGGAGACCTTTTCGAAACGGAGCACGGTCACGGGAGGCGCGCCACCGCCTCCGAGACCGTCAGTGGAAACGGCGTCGCCATCGCCGCCCGGCGAAAGACCCCGGCGACGGCGCTCGATCCCGGTCCAGCCCAGATCTCTTCGCCGGCGAGCACGTCTCGCGGGGTCCCCACCCGGCGCAACGCGCCGCGCTCGAGCCAGGCCACGCGGGTCGCCGCCGCGGCGGCCGCATCGAGGTCGCTGGACGCGACCATCACGCTCGTCCCTTCCCGCGCCAGCTCCGCGAAGATCCGCCACGCGAGCGCCGCGCCCGCGGGGTCGAGCTCGGCGGTCGGCTCGTCCAGGAGCAGGAGCGCGGGCTCCATCGCCAGTACGCCCGCGAGAATGACGCGCTGCAGCTCCCCGCCGGAGAGCGTCGCGGGGTCGCGGCCGGCGAGGTCGGTGATTTCGAAGCGCGCGAGCGCTCGGTCCACCGCCTCGCGGATCGCCGGGAGCGGGCGGCCGAGGTTGGCCGGGCCGAAGGCGACTTCGTCCCGGACGGTGAACGCCATCCCCGACACCTGGGTCCACGGCGTGGCGAGGACGATCCCCGCGGCGCCGTTCCGGGTGACGGTTCCGGTGACGGCGCCGCCGGTCACGCGGGGCGCGAGCCCCGCGGCGACGAGCAGCAGGGTGGACGCGCCGGCGCCCACCTCGCCCACCAGCGCGAGCAGGTCCCCGCCCCGAACCTCGAGACTCACTTCGCGGAGCGCGGGCGCGGCGGTCGCGGGATACCGGAAGGTGACGCGGTCGAGCGCGAGGGTCGTCATCGGAGCCTCGCCGCCGCCGACAGCACCACCAGCGCGACCAGCACCCAGCGCAGCGCGTGGCCGGCCGGGGGATCGGCCGGCGGCGAGAGTGGCGTGCGCCTGGCGCCGGCCACGAGGCCGCGGGTCTCGAGCGCGAGCGCGCGCTCGTCCACCTCGTGGAGGGCCGAGAGAATGAGCGGGAGCGCGAGGGCGCGGAGCGCGAAGGCGCGGGCGGCGATCCCGCCCCGGGTGGCGAGCCCGCGGCAGCGCTGGGCCTCGACCAGGCGCGCGGCGCGCGCCTTGAGCACGGGCACGGCGGAAAGCGTGCCCGTGAAGAGATAGGCGATGTGAACCGGCCACCCGGCCGCCACCATCGCTTCCACGAGGCGCGCGGGCGGCAGGATCGCGACCAGCCACACGAAGCTCGCGATCATGGTGGTGAGCCGGAGCCCGATGGCGAGCGCGGTCCGGCGATCGTGCAGCACCAGGAGGAAGAACCAGAACGGCAGCGCGGTCAGCGCCGCGGTGCGCACCGTCGCCCGCGGGGCCATCCCCGGGGCGGCGCAGAGCCCCAGCGCCACCGCGACCGTCGCCAGCGGGCCCCAGGGCGCGGGAAGAATCCACGCCATCGCGGGCAGGGCCGCCGCGATGGCGGCCTGGGTGAAGGGGTGGAGCGTCCTCACTCCGCGCCGATCGCGCGGAGCGCCGAAGGAAAGCGCGCGGCGGTGCGGCGCGGCAGGGCGTGCAGCACCGTCGCCACCAGCGCGAAGCTCACCGCCTTGTCGCCGAAATCAGAGACGAAGCTCCCGAAGGCGCAGGCCAGGATGTCCGACATGCCGAGGCGCCGGCCCACGAGGGTCATCAGGGTCACGCCGCCCGAGGTCGAACAGCCGAAGATCTTGTAGGAAATCGGGGTCGACGCGGCCGCCGCCACCACGCCCAGCAGGAGCCCCGCCGGGATCGCGGTCTTGAAGTTGCGGAAGAGGCCGAGCCGCGCCGCGCCCCACGCGTAGAGCGCGACGATGACCTGCACCACCACGAACGGCAGGAAGGTGGGATTGCGGAGCGAGTTGGTGACCGAAGTGAGCACCCCCACCGCGATTCCCACCCCGGGCCCGCCCAGGGCGGTGGCGAGGATCGTCCCCGTGGTGTCGAGAAAGAGGGGAATCCCCGCCGCGTCCACCACCGCCGACAGCGCGAGGTTCACGGCGACGGCGACCGGAATCAGGGCGAGGAGCCGGACGGACAAGGGGAGTGCGCTTCCGTGGAGGTCGCGCCAAAGATAGATATAGCGTCATGCTCCTCACCAGCCTGCTGCTGCTCGCCTGCGCGGTTCCCCAACAGGACACTTTGACGCCCGCGGCGCGCCGCGTGCTCGCCGACGTGCGCTGGCTCGCCGACGACGCCCGCGAAGGCCGCGGGGTCGGCACCGCCGGCCTCGCGGCCGCGGGGCAGTACGTGGCCGACGGCCTCCGCGCCGCCGGCGCGCGCCCCGGCGGAGCCGCGGGTTCCTACTTCCAGAACTTCGTCATCGATCCCTCGGCCCCGGGCGCGATGCACAGCAACACCGGAGGCGACACCACCCGCAACGTCGTCGCCGTGCTTCGGGGCACCTCGCTTCCGGGCGAAGTGGTGGTGGTGGGCGCCCACTACGATCATCTGGGGCGCGGGGGCTTCGGCGCGCTCGACGATCCGGATTCGACCGGCAAGATCCACAACGGCGCCGACGACAACGCGTCCGGAACCGCGGCGGTGATGGAAATCGCGCGCCGCCTCGCCGGGAGCCGGCACGCGCGCACCATCGTCCTCCTCGCGTTCTCCGGCGAGGAGCTGGGGGACCTGGGCTCCGAGTACTTCGTGAAGCATCCGCTGGTCGAGCCGGTGGACTCGATCTACGCCATGGTCAACCTGGACATGGTGGGGCGGCTGCGGAACGAGAAGCTGCTGGCGAGCGGCGCCGCGACCGCGAAGGAGTTCCCCGCCCTCCTCGATTCGCTGAACCGGACGGCGGACGGCCACTTCGACCTGCGCGCGTCGGGCGACGGGTGGGGTCCCTCGGATCACGCGTCGTTCTACGCGGCGAAGCGCCCGGTGCTCTTTTTCTTCACCGACCTGCACGAGGACTACCACAAGTCCACGGACGACTGGCAGAAGATCAACGCCGCGGGCCTGGCGCGGGTGGCCGCGTTCGCGGGGGACGCGGTGCTCGCGCTCGCCAACCGGCCCGCCCCGCTCACCTTCGTGGACGCGCCGCAGCCCCAGACCAGCATGGGCGGCGCGGGCTACGGCGCGTACCTCGGCACCATTCCGGACATGAGCGAGTCGCCGGGCGGCGTGCGCATCAGCGGGGTGCGCGCGGCGAGTCCGGCGGAGAAAGCGGGGTTGCAGAGCGGCGACGTGATCACCGCCATCGGCGCCAAGACGGTCGCGAATCTCTACGACATGACCGACGCCCTGCGCGCGCACCAGCCCGGCGATACCGTCACCATCGTGGTCCAGCGGGCCGGGGCGCGGCTCACGCTGACGGCGGTCTTGGGAAAGCGCGGCGGATGAGCGCGCGCCTCGACACCAAGGGCATCATCCGCGCCCTGCGCGCGGCCCATCTCCACGACGCGCCGCGCCAGGAGCTGCTGGCCCGCGCCTGCGCGAGAATCCGCATCTCCGGCCCGCCCTACACGTCGGTCTACGCCTACATGCTGCACGGGGACGAGCTGGTGCTCGAGGCCTACGCGGGCCGGGACACCGAGCACGTCCGGATCCCCGTGGGCGCGGGCGTCTGCGGCACCGCGGTGGCGACGCGCAGCGACCAGAACGTGCCCGACGTGAGCGCGGTCGGGAATTACCTGGCGTGCAACCTCGACACCCGCTCCGAGCTGGTGGTGCTGATCCGGCGGGGCGACGTGATTCTGGGGCAGATCGACGTGGATTCCGATGTGCCGGCGGGATTCGGCCCCGATCAGCACGCCGACGTGAAGGAAATCGCGGACGCGCTCGCGGTGTTGCTCTAGGCCTCAGGCCTCGAGCACCGGCTCGATCAGTGAAATGCGCGCCGCCGCGGGGTCGTGGTCCAGCACCTCCGCGTAACGGCCCCACTCCACCAGGGTCCCGAAGAGCTGGTCCGCCGGCACGAACGGGAAGTGGATGGTGAGGTCCGCCAGCAGCTCTTCGTCCTCCAGCACCCCTTCGGATTCCCGCAGCATCGCGAGCACCCGCCCGAAGAGCGGCTGCTGGGCCAGCCGCTCGCGGGTGGCGGCCTGGCGCGCGGCGGCGTCACCGGTGAGCGCGTCCCGCGCCGTCGGGGTGAGGCGCACCGTCTCGCCCGGCGTGGTCACCCAGCCCAGCTGCTCCGCGCCTTTCACCACGGCGGACATCCGGTCGTAGTCCACGCCCAGCTCTTCCGCGATCTCGAAGACCTGTCCCTCGCCGCCGGCGCGGACCAGGAGGTGGTCCAAGAGTCCCATGACTTCGACCACGTGCACCCGCGGGAACGGCACCAGGCGGGACGGCGTCGCGGCCGCGCGCGGCTCGGGCTCGGGGAGGAGGGTCGCGGTGAGAATCGCGTGCAGGCGATCCACCATCGCCTCGAACTCCGGGCTCCGCTCGATCCGCGGATAGGGGAGCGAGTTCACCAGCTCCTCGCGCACGTGGCCGGGGTTCGATCCGAACACCACGATTCGGGACGCGAGGAACACCGCTTCCTCCACGCTGTGGGTCACGATCACCAGGGTGTTCACCCCGGTCGCGGGATCGCGCCACAGGTCCACCACCTGACTGCGCAGGGTCTCGGCGGTGAGGGGATCGAGCGCGCCGAAGGGCTCGTCCATCAGCAGGATCTCCGGCGCCACCGCGAGCGCGCGCGCGAACCCGACCCGCTGTTTCATTCCGCCCGACAGCTCCTTGGGATAGGCCTGCTCGAATCCGCCCAGGCCCACCATCCGGATCGCGCGCTCCACCGCGTCGTGCGCCGCGGCCGCGGGGACGCCGTGCCCCTCGAGCCCCATCGCCACGTTGTCGGAGACCGTGAACCACGGCAGCAGCGCGAAGGACTGGAACACCATCGCGGCCGACGGGAGGACGCCCTCGATCGGCTTGCCCCGATAAGTCACCGTGCCGGCGGCGGGCCGGGCCAGGCCGGCGAAGAGCCGCAGCAGGGTGCTCTTCCCGCATCCCGACGGACCCACCAGCGCCACCACCTCGTGCTCCCGCACCGCGAGCGACACGTCGCGGAGGGCCTCGAGGATCTGCCCGTTGGGGAGCCGGAAGCGCTGGCACACGCCGCGCGCTTCGAGCAGTGCGGGAACGTCGCTCACTGGGTCATCCCGTAGCGGTGCTGGGCCACGCCGGCGAGCCGGCGCCACACGGTGCGGTTCCATCCCACGACGATCATGCTCATCAGCGTAATCCCTCCCGCGAGGAGGGGAAAGTCCGCGTGGGCGGTGGCGTCGCTGATGAGACTGCCGAGCCCGGTGGTGGAGCGCAGGGTCCCCCCCGCCACCAGGTACTCGGCGACGATCGAGCCGTTCCAGGCCCCGCCCGCCGCGGTCACCCAGCCGGTGACCAGCGCGGGAAACGCCGCGGGGATCCAGAGTCCCCGCCACGTCGCCCACGACGACAGCCGGAAGACCGAGGTCGCCTCCTTCAACTGCTCCGGCACCGCCGCCACGGCCGGGATCACGTTGAAGAGGATGTACCACTGGCCGGAGAGGACGAGCGGCGCCACCGAGCCCAGACCCAGCCCCACGCCCGCGCGGGCCAGGGTCACGATCACGAGGGGGAAGAGCATCGGCGCGGGGAAGGAGGCGACGATCTGGATCACGGGCTGCAGCGCCTGCGACACCCGCGGGGAGCGGCCGATGATGATCCCCGCCGGCAGGGCCCAGGCGGTGGAGATCAGGACCGCGCCCATCACCCGCAGAAAGGTCAATCCCGACGCCTCGGCGAGGGATCCCCAGTCGCCCGGCTTGAGCTGCAGGAGGAGGAGCGCGAAGCGCCACACGCCGATGCCCGCGGCCGCGCCGAGCGCCAGCAGGCCGAGCACCACCGCGCCCCGCCGCAGCGTCGCGCCGATTCGCGGAACCCGCGGCGCCACCTGCAGCGCGGGGCGCACGAACTCGAACCCGCGCGCCAGGGGCCGGGCCATCCGGGCGGCGCGCCGGGCGGTCCGGGTGGCGCGCAGGCGCAGGTACTCCGCGCGGCGGGGGAGCCGGGACTGGCGCAGCAGGTCGAGCACCCAGGACCGCGTGCCCGAGGCGCCGGTGGTTTCGTCGAGCCGGTACTGCTCGACCCAGACCACGAGGGGCCGCCACAGGAGCTGGTCCACCGCGACGATCATCACCACCATCGCGAGGATGGCGAGTCCCATGGCGCGGAAGTCGCCCTGGTCCTGCGCCACGCTCATGTAGCTCCCGATGCCGGGGAGCCGGTAATCCTTGTCGCCGAGCCGGAAGGCCTCGTTCACCATCAGGAAAAACCAGCCGCCCGCCATCGAGAGCATCCCGTTCCACACCAAACCCTGCGCCGCGGCGGGGAGCTCGAGCTGGCGGAAGGTGCGGCCCGCTCCCCATCCCGCGACGCCGCAGGCGTCCCGCAGCGCGTCGGGAACGCTCTTCAGCGAGTTATAAAAGGAAAGCGCGAGGTTCCACGCCTGGGCGGTGAAGATCATCAGGATCGCGGCCAGCTCCAGCCCCACGTTGCGCGCCGGAAAGAGCGCCATCAGGCCGAGCACCAGGCCGGGAAGGAAGCCCAGTACCGGAATGCTCTGCAGGATGTCGAGGACCGGCAGGAGCAGCTGCTCCGCGAGCCGCGACTTCGCGGCCGCGAGGCCGAAGCCCAGGGCGAAGAGAAACGAAAAGATGAGCGCCGCCACGCCGCGCGACAGCGAGAAGAGCGTGTAGCGGATGAGCGCGGTCGGCCGAAGATCGATCTGTACCGCCTGGCGCAGCGGGGCCTCGAATTCCCGCGCGAAGCTCACCACCGCCGCGATGGTGCCGCCCACCAGGCATAGCACCACCAGGTCCGCGAGGCCGAAGCCCCGGCGAACCGGGCGAAAAGTCACCAGGGAGAGAAAGCGGCTCGGCCTCACGGCAAAAATGTATAGCTTTCGTGCCGAAATATGACGCTCGACGTGAACGGTGTCCGGCTTTTCACCCGCGAGGTCGGCGCGGGTCCGCGGGGGGTGGTGCTCCACGGCGGACCCGGGGCGCATCACGACTACCTCCTCCCCCAATACGACCTCCTCGCCGGCCGGCGCCGCCTGTTCTACTACGACCAGCGGGGCGGCGGGCGGTCGCCGGTGCCGCGCGACGTCCCGGTGGGGTGGCGGGAGCAGGTGGCCGACCTCGAAGCCCTGCGCGCCGCGCTCGAGCTTCCGCGGCTCACGCTCCTCGGCTACTCCTGGGGCGGGCTCCTCGCTCTCCTTTATTACCTCGAGCACCCCGACCGGGTGGAGCGCCTCGCGCTGGTCGCGCCGGCGTCCGCGAGCGCGGCCTATCGCGACCAGTTCGAGCGGGAGTTCGCGAAACGGATGCAGGCGCCCGCCGTGCTCGCCGCGCGCGACGCCCTGCGGGCGAGCGGGCTGCAGCACAAGGACCACGCGGCCTACCAGCGGCGCGCCTTCGAGCTGTCGGTCGCCGGATACTTCAAGCACCCGGAGGACGCGACCCGTCTCACCCCCTTCCGGGTGACCGCCCGGACCCAGCAGGCGGTCTGGCAGTCCCTCGGCGAATACGATCTGCGCCCCCGCCTGCGCGAGACCGCGTCCCGTTTCCCGCCTCCTGCCGCCCTCGTGCTTCACGGCACCGCCGACCCGATCCCCATCGAGGGATCGCGCGAGGTCGCGGCGATCCTCGGCGCGCGTCTGGTGGAGCTCGACTGCGGGCACTGCCCCCACGTCGAGGCCACCGACCGGTTCGTCGGCGCGCTCGACCCCTTCCTGCCGGCGGCCTGAATGGACCGGCGCGCGGTGACCGACGTGCTGGAGCAGATCGCCTCCTGCCTCGAGCTCGAAGGGGAAAATCCGTTCCGGGTGCGCGCCTACCGCACCGCGGCGGAAGCGATCGGCGGGTTCTCCGGTGACATCGCCCAGGGCCTCGAGTCGGGCGCGCTGGCCGAGCTGCGGGGCGTCGGGAAGGGAACCCTCGAAGTGGTCCGCGACCTCGTGACCACCGGGCGCTCGCGCCAGCTGGACGAGCTGCGCCAGAAGGTGCCCGCCGGTCTGGTCGAGATGCTCGAGATCCCGGGGCTCGGCGTCACCAAGGTGCGCCTGATCCGGGAACGCCTGAACATCACGACCGTCGCCGATCTCGAGGCCGCCGCGACGGACGGCCGGCTCGCGGCCCTGCCCCGCTTCGGCCAAAAGACCGCGGAGAACGTCCTGAAAGGCATCGCGCGGCTCCGCCGCTCGAGCGGCGCCCTGCTGCTCCACGACGCCGTGGCCGCGGCCGAGCTGCTGGCCCAGCGGGTCGCGGCCCTGCCGGGCGTGACGCGAGTCGAGATCGCGGGCAGCGTCCGGCGCCGGCTCGAGACCGCGCGCAGCGTGGACCTCGTGGCCACGGGCGACGTGATCACCGCCAAGGCCCTGGTGCCCCACGTCGCGGCCCTCGAGGGCGCGTCCGACGCGCGCGCCGAGGGAGACCGCGTCGCGTTCGCGCTCCCCGACGGCGCCGCGGGGAGCGTCACCGTCGCGGCGCCCGGCGCGTTCGGGGTGGCGTGGGTCGAGGCGACCGGCGCGCCGGAGCACTGGGCCGATCTGGTCGCGCGCGCGGCGGGACTGGGCAACGCGCTCGACCTCCGGGGGCGCTTTCCCGACGAAGAGAGCGTGTATCGCGCCGCCGGCCTGCCGTGGATCCCGCCGGAGCTCAGGGAAGACCGCGGCGAATGCGAGGCGGCGGCGCGGGGCGCGCTCCCCGCGCTCGTCACCGCGCGGGACTTGAAGGGCCTGCTGCACTGCCACAGCACCTGGTCGGACGGCAACGTCTCGGTCGCCGACTGGGCGGCGGCCGCGCGGGCGGCGGGTTATCAGTGGATCGGCCTCACCGACCACAGCGCCGCGGCGGCGTACGCGGGCGGGATGGGCGCGGACGACGTCCCCCGCCAGCACGCCGAGATCGACGCCGTGAACGCGGGCGGCGGCGGCGCCCGGATCCTGAAGGGCATCGAAGCGGACATTCTGGGCGACGGGCGGCTCGATTACGGACCCCAAGTCCTCGACCGCTTCGACTTCGTGATCGGCTCGATTCACTCCCGGTTCACGATGACGAAGGAGGAGATGACCGCGCGGGTGGTCGCGGCCCTCGACGACCCGCACCTCACCATCCTCGGCCATCCCACCGGCCGGATTCTGCTGGGGCGGGAACCGTACGCCCTGGACGTGGACACGGTCCTCGCGCGCGCGGCCCTGCGCGGCGTGGCGATCGAGATCAACGGCGACCCCCACCGCCTCGACCTCGACTGGCGGAAGGTGATGGAAGCGCGGGCCGCCGGGATCCTGGTGGCGATCGGATCCGACACCCATTCGCTCGCCGGAATCCAAAACGTGGACTTCGGCCTCGCGCAGGCGAGAAAGGCGTGGCTCGAGGCCCGGCACGTGCTGAACGCGCTCAGCGCCGACGCCTTCCTCGCGTTCGCGCGCCGCCGGCGGGGCTAGGCGCGGAGCCGGGCGGCGGCTATTGTCGTGGGATGGACGCCCCGAAGCGCCGGTTCTCACTGGGATGGAGCCTGCCCGCGCGGATTCTGCGCTGGGTGCTCGGCTGCGCGGTCAACATCGTTCTGTTCCGGGTGATCGCCGGCCGCTGGGACCTGCCCTGGGTGTGGATCTCGATCGCCGCCGGGTCCATCCCCACCCTCGCCCTGGTCCTCACCATCGACCCGAACCTGATGCGGGAGCGGATGCGGCCCGGTCCCGGCGCGCGGGACCGCTCGACCAACTGGATGCTGATGGTGCTGATCGTGCTCGAGCTGGTCCTGTCCACCCTCGACGTGGGGCGCCTCCACTGGTCGGACCGGGTGCCCACCGCCGTGCACGTCGCCGCGCTGCTCTTGAACCTCGCCGGCCTCAGCATCGTCGTCTGGTCGGTGGCGGTGAATCGGTACTTCTCCTCGGTGGTGCGGATCCAGTCCGATCGCGGCCACACCCTGATCACCAGCGGTCCCTACGCCTGGGTGCGCCACCCCGGATACCTGGGCATGCTGCTCGCGTACCCGACCTTCGGGCTGGTGGTGGGATCCTGGTGGTCGGCGGTGCCGGGGTTCCTGTGCGGCCTGCTGGTTCTTCGCCGGGCGATCATCGAGGATCCCTACCTCACCCAGAATCTCCCGGGCTACGTCGAGTACCGCGCCCGGGTCCGCTTCCGGCTCGTGCCCGGCGTGTGGTGATGGCCGCCACCCGGAAGCGCCGCGCCGAGACGGCGGTGGAGCGCAAGGCCCGGGCGAGGAAAATCGTGGCGCGGCTCCACCAGGAGTACCCCGACGCGAAGTGCGCGCTCGACCACTCCAATCCCCTCGAGCTCCTCGTCGCCACCATTCTGTCGGCCCAGTGCACCGACGTGCGCGTGAACCTGGTGACGCCGGCGCTGTTCGCGAAGTACCGCCGCGCAGGCGACTACGCCGCGGCGAATCCCGCGGTCTTCGAGCGCGAGATCAAGAGCACCGGATTCTTCCGCAACAAGACCTGGTCCATCATCGGAATGGCGCAGGGTCTGGTGGAGCGGCACGACGGCCGGGTGCCCGACACCATGGAGCAGTTGACGCGACTCCCGGGCGTCGGCCGGAAGACCGCGAACGTGGTCCTGGGCAACGCGTTCGGAAAGAACGACGGCGTGGTGGTGGATACGCACGTCCAGCGGCTCAGCGGCCTGCTCCGGCTGTCGCGCGAGAAGACACCGGAGAAGATCGAACGGGACCTGATGGCCCTCATCCCCCGCGGCCAGTGGACGGTCTTCTCCCATCTCCTCATTCTGCACGGCCGCCGGATCTGCATCGCCCGGCGGCCGAAGTGCGAAGAGTGCGCGATCAGCCGCTGGTGTCCGAGCTCGCGGGTATGACGACCACCGTCCCCCCCGTCGATCGCGACTCCCTCGTCGCCACCCGGCGCGACCTCCACCAGCACCCCGAGCTCGGCTTCCAGGAGACCCGGACCAGCACCCTCGTGGCCGAACGGCTGGCGAGCCTGGGATACGGCGTGAAGAGCGGCGTGGGGCGGACCGGCGTGGTGGGCGTGAAGGGGAAAGGCCGCTGCGTCCTGGTCCGCGCCGACATGGACGCGCTCCCCATCGAAGAGGCGAACGAGGTCCCCTACCGCTCGCGGCACGCGGGCCGGATGCACGCCTGCGGCCACGACGGACACGTGGCGATCGGACTCGAAGTGGCGCGGCGGCTCGCGGGCGTGGCCCTGCCCGGCGCGGTGAAGCTCGCCTTCCAGCCGGCCGAGGAGATTTCGAACGGCGCGCAGGCGATGATCGCCGACGGCGCGCTCGAAGCCCCCGCGGTGACGGCGGCGTTCGGCCTGCACCTCTGGAACGATCTGCCGGCGGGCACCATCGGCATCACGCCGGGTCCGATGATGGCCTCGGTGGACGAGTTCGAGATCGCGATCCTGGGCCGCGGGGGACACGCGGCCGCGCCGCACCAGACCCGCGATCCGGTGCTCGTCGCCGCGCACCTCGTGACCGCCCTCCAGAGTCTCGTGTCCCGGCGGCGGGACCCGCTGGAGGCGGGCGTGGTCTCGGTGACGCAGCTGAACGCGGGACACGCGTTCAACGTGATTCCGGGGCGGGCCGACCTTCGCGGCACGGTGCGGACCTTCGGCGGCCGCTTCTTCGAGGACGCGCCCGCGCTGGTGGAGGAGACGGCGCTTGGTATCGCGCGCTCCTTCGGCGCGGAGGCCGAGGTGCGCTACCGCAGGCTCACCGGGCCGCTCGTGAACGACGAGAAGATGAGCGCGCTGATGCGCGAGGCCGCGGTGGCGCTGGTCGGGGAGTCGAACGTGCGGGCGGGGGTCCGTACCATGGGCGGCGAGGACATGTCGTACTTCCTGCAGAAGGTCCCCGGCTGCTTCGCGTTCGTCGGCTCGGCGCCGAAGTCCGGCGCCGCCTCGCCGCACCACAGCCCCACCTTCGACATCGACGAGGAAGCCCTGGTGATCGGGGCGGAGCTGCTCACCCGGACGGTGCTGGCGTTCGCGCGCGCGGACGGGTGAACGCGCCGCCTTCGCTCCGTGGTACATTCCGACCCAGATGCCGAACGCTCTCGCCGCCGCGCCATCCGCCTATCTCCAGTCCGCCGCGCACCAGCCGGTGCAGTGGCTCCCCTGGGGCGACGCGCCCTTCGCCCGCGCCCGCGCCGAGCGGAAGCCGGTGCTCCTCGACATCGGCGCGGTGTGGTGCCACTGGTGCCACGTGATGGACCGGGAGAGTTACGAAGATCCCCGCGTCGCCGAGATCCTGAACCGGGACTTCGTGTGCATCAAGGTGGATCGCGACGAACGCCCGGACGTGGACGTCCGCTACCAGCGCGCGGTGCAGGCGCTCACCGGCCAGGGCGGCTGGCCCCTCACCGCGTTTCTCACCCCCGAAGGCGAGGTCTTCTTCGGGGGCACCTACTTCCCGCCCGAGGAGAATCCGTACGGCCGGCCCGGCTTCCGGTCGGTGCTCGCCGAAATCGCGCGGCTCTACCGCGAGGACCCGTCCAAGGTCCGCGGCAACGCGTCGGCGATCCGCAAGCACGTGGTCGAGGCGCTCGATGAGGCGAAGCCCGGCGCCGTGGACGGCGCGGTCCTCGCCGCCGCCGCGGATCAGATGGCGCGTCTCTTCGACGTCCGCTACGGCGGCTTCGGCGGCGCGCCCAAGTTCCCCCACCCCGCCGCCTGCCGCTTCCTGATCGCGCGCTGGCGCGACGGCGGACCGGACTGGCAGCGCGAAATCGCGGAGAAGACGCTCCTCGGCATGGCGAACGGCGGCGTGCGCGACCACCTGGGCGGCGGGTTCCACCGTTACTCGGTGGACGAGCGCTGGGTGGTCCCCCACTTCGAAAAAATGGCCTACGACAACGCCGAGCTGCTGCACGCGTACCTCGACGGCTACGCGGCGTTCGGCACGCCGGTCCTTCGCGACGTGGCGAACGGCGTCGTGGACTGGGTGCTGGAGATTCTCTCCGACCGCGAGGCCGGCCTCTTCTTCGCGTCGCAGGACGCCGACGCCGGACCGGACGACGACGGGGACTACTGGACCTGGACCGTGGACGAGGCGAAGGCGGCGCTCGCGCCCCGCGAATTCGAGATCGCGGCGCGGGTGTTCGACATCGACGCGGTCGGCGAAATGCACCACAACCCCGCGAAGAACGTCCTCTGGCGCCGCCGCGATCCGGCGGGCGACGACGAGTGGCCGATCCTGCAGGACGCGATGCGGAAGCTCAAGGCCGCGCGGGACCGCCGCCCGCCGCCCTTCGTGGACCGCACCGCCTACACCGGCTGGAGCGCGATGCTGGCGTCGGCCTTCCTCGACGCCGGCGCGGTGCTCGACCGCCCCGAGTGCAACACCCTCGCCCTGAAAGCGCTGGAACGGATCGCCACCGAAGCCTGGGACGAGCGCGCCGGCTTCCGCCACGTCGTGGATCGCGATTCGCCGCGGGGCTTTCTGGAAGACCACGTCCACGCCGCGAGCGCGTTTCTCGACGCCTACGAAGCGACGGGAGTCGCCGCCTGGCTCGAGCGCGCCATCGGCGTGATGCGCTACGGCGACCGCGCGTTCGCCGACGCGAAGCTGGGCGGCTACTTCGACCTCGCGGCGGACGCCACCGGCCCCGCCTACCTCGCCGATCGCGCCAAACCGGTGCAGGACGCGCCGACACCGTCGGGGAACGGCGTCGCGGGTCTCGTCCTGGCGCGGCTCGCCGCGCTCACCGGTGACCCGTCCTGGCGCGAGCGCCTGGACCGCGCGCTCCGCGCCACCGGCGGCGGCGCGGCGGACCTCGGCCTCCACGGCGCCACCCTGCTCCGCGCCGCGGACTGGGCCCGGGGGGACGGCACCCGCATTGAAGTCGCGGGGCCAAGGGGGGACGGGCCCGCGTGCGCGATGCACCTCCTCGCCCTCCAGACCTACCGTCCGAGGAAAGTGGTGATCCGCAAGGAAGCCGGGCGCGCCGCCGCCACGGTCTGCGTGGGGACGACCTGCTCGCTCCCGGTGGCGACGCCGGACGCCCTGCGGGACCTCCTCGCGTGAACACCCGGGTGCTGGGCCGCACCGGGATCGCCGTGAGCGAAATCGGCTTCGGCGCCTGGGCCATCGGCGGGAATCAGTTCGGCAACTCCTACGGCTCGACCGACGACGCGGAGTCCAGGCGCGCGGTGCGCCGCGCCTTCGATCTGGGGTGCACCTTCTTCGACACCGCCGACGTCTACGGGCACGGGCATTCGGAGGAGATTCTGGGAGAAGCCCTCGCGGACGTGCGGCCTCGGGTGATTCTCGCGACCAAGGTCGGGGGGAACTTCTACAACCGCGACGTCCACCCGCTGCTCAAGGAGCGGCTGGCGCAGGCGGTGGGCGGACCGCTCGACCAGGTTCCCGAGAACGCGCCCCTTCCCGTCACCCACGACGCCAACTTCACCCGCCCCTACCTGCGCTTCGCGGTGGAACAATCGCTGCGGCGTCTCCGCACCGACTACATCGATCTCCTGCAGCTGCACAACCCGCCCGAGAACCTGATCGGGGACATGGGTACTTATGAGGAGCTGGAGCAGCTGAAGCGGGAAGGCTTGATCCGCGCCTACGGCGTGTCGGTCCATCCGCCGGAGGAGGGGCTCGCGGCGATCACCGCGACCATGCCGGACACGGTGCAGATCGGTTACAGCATCGCGCGCCGCGAGGCCGAGGACGCGTTCTTTCCGGCCGCGCGCTCGGCCGGCGTGGGCGTGATCGCACGGGAGCCGCTGGCCAACGGGTTCCTGGCCGGACGCCGCGCGCCGGACGCGGTGTTCGAGAGGGGCGACATCCGGGCCCGCATGCCGCGGCCCTACGTGGCGCAGCTCGCCGCCCTGGGCCAGCGGGTGAAGGAGCTGGCCGCGAAATCGGGCATGACACCCGCCCAGCTCGCCCTCAAGTTCGTGCTGGACAACCCGGCCGTGTCCGTGGTGATTGTAGGAATGAAGACGGTGCAGCAGGTCGACGACAACCTCGCGTAAAGGAATCCGATGCCGAACAAGAAAGCCGTGATCGAAACGGCGAAGGGGACCATCGAAGCCGACCTTTTCGCCGACGAGGTGCCGAACACCGTGGCCAACTTCGAGAAGCTCGCCAAGTCCGGGTTCTACGACGGCACCCGGTTCCACCGGGTGATTCCCAATTTCATGATCCAGGGCGGCGACCCCTACTCCAAGACCGGCAAGGGCCGGGTCGGCACCGGCGGCCCCGGCTACACCATCAAGTGCGAGACCGAGAAGAACACCCACCGGCACGTGGCGGGCACGCTCTCGATGGCCCACGCGGGGAAGGACACGGGGGGGAGCCAGTTTTTCATTTGTCACAGTCCCCAGCGCCACCTGGACGGCGTGCACACCGTATTCGGACAGGTCACGAAAGGACAGGACGTGGTGAACGCCATCGCGCAGAACGACGAAGTCAAATCCATCCGGATCTCCTGATGCGGACCTCCCTGCACGCGCTCCTGCTCCTGGCGCTCGCCGCGCCCCTCGCCGCGCAAACCGGGGAGCGGACCTTCGTGATCCGGCTGGGCCGGGACACCTTCGGCATCGAGCGCTTCACCCGCGGCGCCACCACCCTCGAGGGCGACCTGCTCTTCCGCACCCCGGGGAGCGTGCCGCGCCACTACGTGGTCACTTTCGACTCCTCCGGACGGATGACGGGTTATCAGTTCGGCGTCCGCGACAGCCTGCGCACGGTGAACGTCTCCGATCCGCGGGCTTTGCCCTACCTCTTTCTCTCGGCGGGCGTCACCGAGGAGCTGACTCGTCACGCGCGCGCGACGCCGCAACCCGTGGACACCATGACCGTGGTCGCGCCCAGCGGCGCCGTGCAACAGCTCATCGCCACCGACGCCGGTGACTCGATGGCCGTCGTGCTGGAAGGGGACACCGCGCCGTTCATGCTCGCGGTGGCGCGCGACGGCACGGTGCTCGGGATCTCCGGTCTCCGCACCACCGACAAGGAAGTCTCGGAGCCGGCGCCGCTCGACTTCCCGGCGCTCGCGCAGGCGTTCGCCACGCGTCCGCTGGGCGCCGCTTCGCCCGCGGATTCCGTGCTCGCGGCGGTGGGCGGCGTCGCGGTGCGGGTCGATTACAGCCGGCCCTCGCTCCGCGGCCGCACCGCGGTCGGCGGGCTGCTGGTGCCGTGGAATCAGGTGTGGCGCACCGGTGCCAACGCCGCGACCCGCTTCACGACGTCCGGCGATCTCGTGGTCGGCGGTCACCAGCTGCCGGCCGGGACCTACACCCTGTTCACGCTCCCGTCGCCCGCGGGCTGGACGCTCATCATCTCGAAGGAGACGCGCGCGCCCGGCAATCCGCGGCGGCCGCTGTGGGGCACCGACTACAATCCCGACTCCGACCTGGTGCGCCTCCCCATGCGGGTGGAGACGCTACCGGACCCGGTGGAGCGGTTCACCATCGGCGTGACGCCGAAAGCATCGGGCGGGACCCTCTGGCTCTCCTGGGAGAAGACCCGCGTCTCGGTCTTGCTCGCGAAGCGGTGACGCCGCTCCGCGATTGAGATGCGTCTCGACTTCGCCGTCGTCGCGGACTACGCGCTGGTGGATCAGGCGGGGAAGGTCTCGGTGATGGGGATCTTCCAGCACATCTGGGTGCAGCAGTTTCCGGCGATGCACCCCCGGCTCCACCTGGTCCTGCGGCTCAAGGGCAAGCGGACCGAGGTCGGCGAGCACGGGGTGCGGATCCGGCTGGTGGACGAGCAGCGCACCGAAATCCTGGGTGGAAACGGGAACGTGGTGTTCGCCGAGCCGCCGGCCGGCGTGACCGACATCGAAGCCGCGGCGATCCTGGTGTTCGACGTTCCCTTTCCGCATCCCGGGTTGTACCGCTTCGAGGTGGAGATCGACGGACAGGAAGAGGCCGCCGTGCCCATCACCGTATCTCAGGTGCCGCCGCAAACCGCGCCGCCCGATGCGCCGAACCTGCATTGAGGCGCCTCGCGCGCTGATCCCTTCGGCGCCGCAGTAGCCGCCCGCTGGCACGCGCGTCAGCGCCCGAATAGCTTGCGTCGTGCCGCGACGCCCGTTCACGCGCCTGCCGATCCTCCTCGTCGCCTCCGGCCTCGCGCTGGGCTGGGGGATCGGCGGCTACCGGCTCCTCGACCCCGACGAAGGCCGCAACGCGGAAGTGGCGCGGGAGATGCTCGCCTCCCGCGACTTCGTGGTCCCCCGGCTCGACGGCCTCCCCTACCTCGACAAACCGGTCCTCTATTTCGCGGCCGAAGCCGTGTCCATGGCCGCCCTCGGCGCGACCGAGCTCGCGGCGCGGCTCCCCGCCTATCTCTTCACCCTCGGGTCGCTCGTTCTCGTGGTCTGGTTCGCCCGCAAGCGCTGGGGACCCGAAGCGGGGTGGATCGCCGGAATCGCCCTCGCCACCATGCCGCTCACCCTGGCCTACGCGCGAACCGCGATCTTCGACAGCACCCTTTCCTTCTTTATCACCGCCGCGATCGTCGCCATCGTCGAAGACCACCCGGTCACGGGGTGGGTGGCCCTCGCGCTCGGGACCATCACCAAGGGTCCGGTCGCTCTCGCCGTGGCGCTCGCCACACTCCTGCCCTGGGCGCTCCTCACCGGCCGCCCGCTGAAGCGCGTCCTCCCCCTCCGCGGCATCGCCGCGTTCCTGGTGGCGGGGCTCCCCTGGTTCGTCGCGGTGACCCTGCGGCATCCCGAGTTTCCGCACTACGCCTTCGTGCGGGAGACCTTCCAGCGCGTCACCACCCGCAGTTTTCACCGGACGGCGCCCTTCTGGTACTATCTGCCGATCCTTCCGGTCGCCGCGTTTCCCTGGATCGTGCCCGCGCTCTCGCGCCTTTCCCGCTGGCGCGAGGCCTGGCGCGCCCGGCGGGTTGACCCCGCGGCGGGCGAAGCGGTGCTGCTCGCCTGCTGGGTGCTCGGTCCGCTCGCCTTCTTCACGCTCAATCAGTCGAAGCTGCCGCAGTACGTGCTGCCGCTGATGCCGGCCTTCGCCCTCGCCGCGGCCCGGGTGCTCGCGCGGGACGGGATCACGGCCGGGTGGCGCGCGCACGCGATCGCCGCGGCCGTCGCCGGCGCCCTCCTGGTGTCGCTCACCCGCTGGCTGCCCGCGCCGCTCTCGCTCACCGGCGCCGAGCGCGCGGCGATTCCGCCGGCGGCGCTCGCGCTCGGACTGACGGCGCTCGCCTCGGCGGCCGTGGTCGCCTACGCCGCCTGGCGGGACCGCCCCAGCCTCGGCATCCTCGGGTACGCGGCGATCGTGATCGCTATTCCGCTCGCGGGGGGCCGGCTCCTGCAGGCGGTGGGAGAGGACCGCTCCTCCGCCTCGATCACCGAGACCACCGCCGCCCTGCTCGCCGAGACCCGGGGCCAGGTGCTCGGCGTCGCCGCGTATCCCACGTCGCTTCCTTTTTATCTGCGGCACCCCATCGACGTGGCGAGCGAGACCGGGAACGAGCTGACCAGCAATTACGTCGCCGATTACCAGGACACCTTCCGCGCGCAACCGGGATCGCCGCTCAAACCGGCCGACTACTGGCGCGGCGTCTTCGCCGGCTGCCCGGTCCCCACCGTCTTCATCACCCGGGCCAACGACCACCCGGCGCGGACCACCCTCGGCGCCTCTCTGCCGCTCCTCGCCGAAGACACGCATTACGCCGCGTACGGCCCCTGCCGGCCGGCGGCGGTGGACCGCTGATGTGCGGAATCTTCGGCGCCGTGTCGTTCACCGGCGCGCCGCTCCTCCACCCCGAGGTCATTCCGGCGATGGGGGCCGCCCTCGCGCATCGCGGGCCCGACGGGGAGCGGATCGTGGGGCACGACCGGGCCCGGATCGGCGCCCGCCGGCTCGCCATCATGGATCTCACCACCGGGGACCAGCCCTTCCAGAGCCCCGACGGCGCGGTCTGGATGGTCTGCAACGGGGAGATCTACAACGCGCCGGCGCTCCGCGCGGAAGCGACGGCCTGGGGCTATCCGTTCCGCTCCAGGGGCGACATCGAAACCATCGTCCCGTTCTACGAACGGCTCGGTCCCGACGCGGTGGCGCGGCTGGAAGGGATGTTCGGGCTCGCGATCTGGGACGACCGCCGCCGGCGCCTCATCCTGGCGCGCGACCGCGCGGGGGAGAAGCCGCTCTTCTGGACCCGGGTGCGGGGCGAGCTGCGCTTCGCCTCCGAGCTGCAGGCGCTGCTCGAGTTCCCCGACCAGCCGCGCCGCGTGGACCGCAAGGCCGCCGCGCTCTACGCCGCGCTGGGCTACGTCCCCGCGCCATACACGATGATCGAGGGGATCGCGAAGCTCGACCCCGCGCACCTGCTCGTCGCGGACGCGGGCGGCGTCAGCATCCGCGCCTACTGGGACGCCGCCGCGGCGGCCGCCGCCCCGTCCCGGCTCGATTCTCCCGCCACCCTCCGCGACGCGCTGCTCCGGGCGGTCGAGCGCGAGCTGCAGTCCGACGTGCCGGTGGGCGTCTTCACGAGCGGCGGCCTCGATTCGTCCTTCCTCGCGGGCGCCGCCGCGCGGGTGCTCTCCGGGGAGCGGATCCACACCTACGCGGTGCGCTTCCTCGAACCCGGCTACGACGAGAGCGCCTTCGCCGAAGCGGTGACCCACTCCATCCGCACCGTGCATCACGTGGTCACCGCCGACGACCGCGCGCTCGACCGCGCGTTCCATCTCGTCGCCGAGCGGCTGGGCGAGCCGGTCGGCGATCCGGCGATTCTGCCCACCTACCTGCTCGCCGAGGCGGCGCGCGAGGACGTGAAGGTGGTCCTCTCCGGCGAGGGCGCGGACGAGCTCTTCGGCGGATATCCGACCTATCCGGGCCACCGGATCGCGCTCGCCTACGGACGCGTGCCCGGTCCCCTGCGGGCCGCGTTCTCCTGGGCGGTGAACGCGCTGCCCGCCTCGACCGGCAAGGTCACCGTGGAATTCCTGCTGAAGCAGTTCGTGGCGGCGGCGGAGCTGCCGGCCCTGGAGCGCCACCTCACCTGGTTCGGCGCGCTGGGGCCAGGCCCGGGCACCGTGCCCGAGCTGGCCTGCAAGATCACGGCGTTCCCCAGGACCGACCCGCTGAACCGCATTCTGTGGCTCGACACCCTCACCTATCTTCCGGACAACCTCCTGGTGAAGGTGGACCGTGGCACCATGCTCGCGTCCATCGAAGCGCGGGCGCCGTTCCTGGACCGGGAGGTGCTGGAGCTGGTGCTCCCCGCGCCGTCGGCGATCAAGGTGCGGGGGCTTTCGACCAAGGTGATATTGAAGCGCGCGGCCCAGGGCCTGGTGCCGCCCGCCGTGATCCGCCGGCGCAAGCGGGGCCTCTCGGTGCCGGTGGCGCGGTGGCTCAACACCGGGCTCGCGCCGGCCGCCGATCGCCTGCTCGCGCGTCCGCGGCTCGCGGACGGCGCGCCGGTGGCGTGGCTGCTGGCCGAGCATCGCGCGGGGGCGAGAAACCACGCGCGCAAACTCTGGCCCCTGCTGATGCTCGAGCTCTGGGCCGAACGCTGGAACGTGGAGCCATGAACCGATCCGAAGCGCTGGCGCTCGTGGAAGAGCACACCCAGTCCCCCTCGCTGCGCCAGCACATGCTCGCGGTGGAAGCGGCGATGCGCGCCTACGCCGCGAAGTCCGGCGCCGATCCGGAGCTGTGGGGCCTCGCCGGCCTGCTCCACGATTTCGACTACGAGCGCTACCCCAACGCGGCCCACGCGCCGACCGAGGAGCACCCCTCCTGGGGAGTGCGGCTCCTGCGGGAGCGCGGCGTGTCCGGTGAAGTCTGCGACGCGATCCTCGGCCACGCGGCCTACACCGGCGTGCCGCGCGCCACCCCGCTCGCCAAGACGCTCTTCGCGGTGGACGAGCTCTGCGGCTTCCTCGTCGCCTGCGCGCTGGTGCGGCCCTCGAAATCGCTCTCCGATCTCGAGGTCTCCTCGGTCAAGAAGAAGCTCAAGGACAAGGCGTTCGCCCGCGGCGTGAACCGCGACGAGGTGCGGCAGGGCGCGGAGGAGCTGGGAGTGCCGCTGGACGATCACATCGCGTTCGTGATCGGCGCGCTGCGGCCGGTGGAGCGCACGCTGGGGCTCGGGGCCCCGCCCGGGTGAGCGTCCCCGCCGCCCGCGCCGCCGTGACGCCCGCGGCGGAAGACATCTCGCGCGCGCTCGACCGGGCGGCCGGCGCCCGTCTCATCGCCGGGAACGAGCTGACCCACCACCCCGACAGCGCCGTGGCGCTGGGCGCGATGCTCGACGCCATCGCCCAGGCGCGGCGCTGGGTCCATTTCGAGAACTACATCATCCGCGACGACCACACCGGCCGCCGCTTCGCCGACGCGCTCGCCTCCCGCGCGCGGGCCGGCGTCCGGGTGCGGGTGCTCTACGACGCGCTGGGTTCGCTCGGCACCAGCGGCGGCTACTGGCGGCGCCTGCGCGCCGCCGGCGCCGACGTGCGCGCCTTCAATCCCCTCCTCCCCACCCGGCCCTTCCGCGTGCTCCGCCGCGACCACCGCAAGGTGCTGGTGACCGACGGCGCGCTGGCGATGACGGGTGGGGTCTGCATCGGCGACGAATGGGCGGGCGACCCGCGCCGCGGCCGCATGCCCTGGCGGGACACGGTGGTCACGGTGCGCGGACCCGGCGCGGCGGCGCTGGACCAGACCTTCGCGCGGATCTGGCGCCGCACGGGCGAGCCTCTGCCGGCCGACGAGCTGGACGCGAGTCCCGCCGAGTGCGGCACCTCGCGGGTGCGGGTGGTGGAGGGCGTGCCGGGCGAGTCGCGGATGTACCGCGCGGTCCAGCTCTTCGAGGCCGCGGTGGCGGAGCGGCTCTGGATCACCGACGCCTACCTGATCGCGCCGCCTCCGCTCTTCGCGGGACTCCTGGACGCGGCGCGCGGCGGCGTGGACGTGCGCCTCCTCCTGCCCGGCACCAGCGACCTCCCGGTGGTGCGCACCTTCACCCGCATCGGGTACCGCGACCTGCTGGCCGCGGGGGTCCGCATCTTCGAGTGGAAGGGACCGATGCTCCACGCCAAGACCATGCTCGCCGACCACGAGTGGGCGCGGGTGGGCTCGAGCAACCTGAACCTCTCCAGCCTGGTGGCGAACTACGAGCTCGATCTCCTGATCGAGTGCGACCGGATGACCGCGCTGCTGGCGGAGCAGTTCCGCCGCGACCTCGCGGCGGCACGCGAGATCATCGCGCTGCCCCGGCGCCGCTTTCTGCCGGGCCGTCTGGTGGGCGCGCCTGCGGAGGCGGTGGTCGAAGCTCAGGCGCACAAGCGATCGGGCCGGGAGATCCGGGTGGCGGCCACCGTCGCCCTGGGCCAGGTGGCGGGAGGCGCGCGGCGAGCGGTGGCGTGGATCGCGGCGCTGGTCCTCGCGCTGATCGGCGCCCTGCTGCTCGTCTTCCCGAGAGTGATGAGCATCACGCTGGCCGTCCTCACCTTCTGGCTCGCCTTCACGCTGATCCTCTACGGTTTCATGCGCCGACGCCGCCGCTCCGACGATGGCCCCTGACGTCCAACCTCCGGCCGGGGCCGCGCGTATAGCTGGCGAGGACGAAAGCGCCCTGATCGGACGCGCGCTGGGGGAGACCGCGGCGCGTTCGGCGTGCTGGTGGAACGGTACGCGCCGCAGGCCCGTCGCGTCGCCCGCGCGGTGCTCGCCGATCCGGACGACGCGGACGACGCCGCGCAGGACGCGTTCCTGTCGGCGCTCACCAAGCTGCACCAGTACGACCGGCGGCGTCCGTTCGGCCCCTGGCTGCTCCGGATCGTCGCCAACGCGGCGACCGACCGGCGGCGCCGGCGGCAGGTGCGGCGGGTGGAGCCGCTCGATCCGGAGCTCGCCGGGGGCGGCGCGCGGCCCGACGTGGACGCGGAACGGAGCGCGCTGTCGCAGCGGCTGCGCGAAGCGCTGGCCCAGCTGCCGGAGCGCCGGCGCGTCGCGGTGGTGCTGTTCGACGTGGAGGGGTACTCGCACCGCGAGATCGCGGAGATCCTCGGCATTCCCGAGGGCACGGTGCGGTCCGAGGTGTTTCACGCGCGGCGGCGCCTGCGGACGCTGCTCGACGACTGGAAGGAGGGCTGATGACGCACGACCCGACGCCTTTCGATTCCCGGCGCGATCCCGAACTGGGCGCGGCGCTCTCGGCCGCCCTCGAGCCCCGGGATCACGCCGCGTTCGTGCAGCGGGTGGTCGCGAGCCTGGACCGCGCGCGGCCCGAGTCCTGGACCGTGCTCGCGGGCTGGGCCCGGCGCGGCGTCATCGCGGCGGCGATCGCGGCGCTGGTGCTGGGGCTGATCGACAATCGCGGAACGGCGCCGGCCACCGTCGCCGAGGAATCGTTCGCGTCGGGCACGGGGGACACGCTGCCGCCCTCCGCGCTCCTCGCGTCGCAGGACGCGCCGGACGCGAGCGTGGTGTTCGCGTCGCTGGTACGGCGGTGAGCCCGTGCCACGGGTTTCTCTCTTTCAAGGTGGGCCGTCACGATGTTCGATAAATCCAAGGTGTGGGCGGTGGCGCTCCTCGCGGCGGTCTTCGTCGCGGGTGGAGCGGCGGGATACGCGTTGTCGCTGCATCGCCACGACGACCGCCGGGGCGGTCCCGATCAGATGGTGCGGTACCTGACCAAGGAGCTGGGGCTCACCCCGCCGCAGCAGGACTCGGTGCGCGCCATCTTCGTCCGGCACCGCAACGAGATGGAGCAGATCTGGAAGGAGGTGCGTCCCAAGTACGACTCGGTGCGCGCCGAGGTCCATCGCGAGATCGACGCGCTCCTGACGCCCGAGCAGCGCCAGAAGAACGCGCGACTGATCGAGCAGATGGAGCATCGTCACAGGGGGGACAGCGCCTCGACCCGGACCCAGGGAGGAAAACCGCAGTGAAGGCAGTGATGACCTTGCTCCTCGCGTCGGTGTTCGCCGGCCCGGCCGCCGCCCAGGCGCCGGCCACCTCGTCACCCGCGCCCGTCACCCTGCAGGACGCGGTGCGGCGCTCGCTCGCCGTCCAGCCCGCCATGGTGCAGGCCGTCGGCGACCGCCGCAACGCGGGCGCCGCGAACCTCTCGTCCTGGGGCGCGTTCCTCCCCTCCTTCACCACCGGGGTCTCCGCCAACCGGAGCAACGTCGGCACCATCGACCGCACCACCGGGCTCCCGGTGCCGCCGCAGTACTCCTATACCCTGAGTTTGAACGCGTCGCTCGACCTCTTCACCGGCTTCCGGCGGCTGGCCAATAAGAGCGCGGCCTCCGCGCAGGTGGACGCGGCCGACGCCGAGGTCACCAACCAGCAGTTCCAGACCACGCTCGCCACCAAGCAGGTCTTCTTCAACGCGCTCGCGACGGCGCAGCTGGTGGACGTCGCCGCCGCGCAGGTGAAGCGCACCCGGCAGGAGCTCGACATCGCCGCGGCCAAGATGCGCGCCGGCTCGGGGACCCGCTCCGATTCCCTGCGCGCGGCGGTGGACTACGGCAACGCCGAGCTCGCGCTGCTGCAGGCCCAGGCCAACCAGGCGACGGCCAACGCCAACCTGGCGCGGCAAATCGGCGCCGACGGCCCGGTGGCGCCGGTCGCGGACACCACCGTGCCCCCGCCCCCGGACACCACCGGACTTCGCGCCGCGGTGCTGACCTCGTCCCCGCAGGTCGAGCAGGCGGACCAGCAGGCGCGCGCCGCGCGCGCCGCCATCTGGACCGCGCGGGCCCAGTACTTCCCCACCATCAACGTGGCGTACGGGGACAACCGCCAGGGCATCGGGTCGGTGTTCACCAACCCGGAGTCCTTCTCCTGGCGCTTCGGGCTCCAGTGGACGGTGTTCAACGGGTTCAGCCGCGAGCAGTCCCAGACCTCCGCGGCGGTCTCGGCCGACGTCGCCGACGCCCGCGCGGTGGACGCGCGCCGCGGCGCCGACGCCCAGCTCACTCAGCAGATGGCGGCGCTCTTCACCGCCTACGCCCAGGTGGGGATCTCCCAGGCCAACGCCGACGCCGCCGCCGAGGACCTGCGGGTGCAGTCGGAGCGCTACCGGGTCGGCTCCTCCACCAGTCTCGACCTCCTCACTTCGGAAGCGGCCCTGGTGCAGGCCCAGGTCAACCTGGTGCAGTCGCAGTTCAACTACCGCATCGCCCGCGCCCAGCTCGAGGCGCTGATCGGACACGACCTGTGACGGCCACCCAGGCGGTTTCCTTCCGCACCGGCGACACGCCGCTCCCGGACATCGTCATTCTCGCCCACCACCTGGCGCGGGAATACGTGATGGGGGCCGAGGTGGTGCACGCCCTGCGGGGCGTGGATTTCCAGATCCGCCGCAACGAATTCGTGGCGATCATGGGGCCGTCCGGCTCCGGGAAGTCGACCCTGATGAACCTGATCGGCTGTCTCGATACGCCGAGCGGGGGCGAGTACTGGCTCAACGGCCAGAAGGTGAGCGATCTCTCGGACGACGAGCTGGCCCGCATCCGGAACAAGGAGATCGGGTTCGTCTTCCAGACCTTCAACCTGCTGCCCCGGGCCGACTCGCTCCACAACGTGGAGCTGCCGCTCATTTACGCTGGCGAAGGGGCGAAGTCCCGGCGCGCCAAGGCCAGCCGCGCCCTGGAGCGCGTGGGGCTGGCGGAGCGGATGACCCACAAGCCCAACGAGCTGTCGGGCGGCCAGCGCCAGCGGGTGGCGATCGCCCGCGCGCTGGTGAACGAACCCAGCATCCTCCTCGCCGACGAGCCCACCGGCAACCTGGATTCGGCGACGGGCAACGAGATCATGAAGCTCTTCGAAGAGCTGCACGCCGCGGGCCAGACCATCGTGCTGGTCACCCACGAATCGGACATCGCGGCGCACGCGCACCGGCAAATCCACCTGCTCGACGGCAAGATCGAGCGTGACGAGAGGACGACGAAGTGAAACCGATCCTGTTGACGGCGATGGGGCTGGCGGTGGCGGCCGCGGCCTGCAAGAAGCCCGAGGCCGCTCCGGTCTACATCAAGGTGCCGGTCGAGCGCCGCGACATCGTGGTCACCGCCTCGGCGGCGGGCGCGGTGCAGCCGATTCTCTCGGTCAGCGTCAAGTCTCAGGCCTCCGGCGCCGTCACCGAGATGCACGTGCAGACCGGCGACGACGTCCAGCCCGGCGCCCTGCTGGCCCGCATCGACCCGCGGCTCCCCAAGAGCGCGCTCGACCAGGCCCAGGCCAACGTGGATCAGGCGCAGGCGCAGTTCGACTACCAGGCCGCCCAATGGGCGCGCGAGGACACGCTGTTCAAGTCCCGCGCGGTGTCGGAGCAGGAGTACCAGAGCACCAAGGTGAGCTACGAGCAGGCCAAGGCCCAGCTGGTCAACGCCAAGGCCAACCTCTCCGACGCGCAGATCGCCTACGACCAGACCCGCGTGACCGCGCCCCTGGCCGGCACCATCATCTCCAAGAGCGTGGACGTCGGCACCGTCATCGCCTCGACCACGCACGACGTGAGCGGCGGCACCACCCTCTTCGTGATGGCCAACCTCGACACGGTGCAGGTGCAGGGCATGGTGGACGAGACCGACATCGGCAAGATCCAGCCCGGCCTGCCGGTCACCATCACCGTGGACGCCTACCCCAACCGGCCCTTCGAGGGCTCGGTGCTGAAGATCGAGCCCCAGGCCACGGTCAACCAGAACGTCACCATGTTCCCGGTGGACGTGAACATCCTCAACCCGGGACACCTGCTCAAGCCGGGGATGAACACCGAGCTCGAGATTCACGTGGGCGACCGGCCCGGCGTGCTCGCGGTACCGACCTCGGCGCTGCGCACCCAGCAGGACGTGGCGTCGGCCGCGAGCGTGCTGGGCCTCGATCCCCAGCAGGTGATGGAGCAGCTCGCCTCGGCGCCGCAGCCCCCGCACGATTCGGGCGGGGCGACCCTGGGCGGCGGCGCGACCACCGCCGCGAAACCCACGCCGGGCGGGAAGAGCCAGGACACCCTCACCACTCCCGACGGCCGGAAAATTCCCCTGCCCCCGGGCATCACCTCGGCGCAGGTGCAGGCCGCGTTCCGCAAGCGCTTCAGCGGCCAGGAACTCACCCCGGCCGAGCAGGCGATGATGGCCCAGCTCCGCTCGTCGTTCGGACGCGGCGGGCAGGGTGGCGGGGGCGGGCGCGGGGGATTCCGCGCCGGCGGCCCCGGCGCCATGCAGCGTTCCAGTTACATCGTCTTCGTGCTGCGCGGCGGCAAGCCCGCGCCGGTCCAGATCCAGACCGGGCTCTCCGATCTCGACTACATCGAGGTCACCCAGGGTCTGACCCAGAAGGACACGGTCCTGGTGCTGCCGTCGGCGTCGCTGGTGCAGGCCCAGCAGGACTTCAAGAACCGGTTCCAGAACTTCACCGGCGGCGGGCTCCCCGGTCTGCGCCAGCAAACCCCGAGCGGCGGGGCCGCCAAGGCGCCGGGACGCTGAGTCATGCTGCTAGGCGAGATTTTCCAGGTGGCGCTGCAGGCGATCCGCGCCAACAAGCTGCGGTCGCTGCTCACCATGCTGGGCATCATCATCGGCGTGGGCGCGGTCATCACCATGATCGCGCTCGGCTCCGGGGCGCAGAAGTCGGTGCAGGACCGCATTCAGGCCCTGGGCCCGACCCTGCTCACGCTCTTCCCCGGCCAGAGCTTCCGCGGGGGCATCGCGTTCAATCAGCGGATCAGTCTCACCATGGACGACGACACCGCGCTCCTCAACAACCGCCACTATATCTCGGAGGTGGTGCCCGAGCTCTCGACCAACCTCCAGGTGCAGTACGGAGACCAGAACATCAACACCAGCATCCTGGGCAGCACCGCGAACTACGTTCCGGTCCACAACTACCAGGTGATCGCGGGGCGGATGTTCACCAACGGCGAGGACGAAGCGCGCCGGCGCTACGCGGTGCTCGGCGGCTCGGTGCCGGACATGCTGAACGCCAATCCCCAGGCGATGATCGGCCAGACCATCCTCATCCGGGGGATTCCCTTCGAGATTCTCGGCGTGCTGAACCAGAAGGGCTCCCAGGGCTTCAACAATCCCGACGAGCAGATTCTGGTCCCGCTGCAGACCGCGCGCTACCGGATCCTCGGCACCAACCGCCTCCGGACCATCACCATCGAGGCCCGGGACCTGAACAGCATGACTCTCGCGATGATCGAGGCGGAGAGCATTCTGCGCCGCCAGCACAAGATCCGGCCCGGCGCCGACAACGACTTCCAGATCCGGAACCAGTCGGACATTCTCTCCACTTTCCAGCAGACCACGCAGACCTTCGGCTTCCTGCTGGCGGGGATCGCGGCGGTGAGTCTCCTGGTGGGCGGGATCGGAATCATGAACATCATGCTGGTCTCGGTCACCGAGCGCACCCGGGAGATCGGGGTGCGCAAGGCGCTGGGCGCCACCCGGTTCAACGTGCTGTTTCAGTTCCTGGTCGAGGCGCTGGTGCTCTGCCTCGCCGGCGGCGGCATCGGCGTGCTGCTCGGGTCCCTGGGCGCCATCATTCTCTCGCATTTCGCCCACTGGAACACGTCCATCTCGATCTTCGCGGTGCTGCTCGCCTTCCTCTTCAGCGCCGTGGTGGGGCTCTTCTTCGGGATCTGGCCCGCGCGGCGGGCGGCGATGATGGACCCCATCGTGGCCCTGAGATACGAATAGACGGCGCCGGGGGGTCCGGCGCCGCGAGGCACGACTTTTCGTAAGGCGCGGCGCCGCGCCGGCTACCGACGGCCCGCCTGTCCCTTTTTTCGTCCCTCTCGTCCCCGGCCGCTCCCCTGAAAAGGAGCGGCCGGTTTATCTTTTCCCCCTATGATCGCACCGGTCCTTCTCGCGCTGCTGCAGGCGCCGGCCGCCGACCCCGGGCCGGTGTACGTCGGCCTCGCGCGCCAGCTCGCGGTCCATCCGCCGCGCATCGAAGCGAGCATCACCGTGGACGGCGACCTGTCGGAGCCGGTGTGGGCCCAGGCCGCCCGGCTCACGGGGTTCTCCGAGTACCGGCCGGCGGACGGCCGCGCCGCCGACGATTCCACCGAGGTGCTGGTGTGGTACGCGCCGGACGCGATGTATTTCGGCATCCGGGCCTACGAGATTCACGGCTCGGTGGTCCGCGCCACCCTCGCCGATCGCGACAACATCGACGCCGACGACAACGTCCAGATTCTTCTCGACACCTACGACGATCATCGCCGCGCCCTGCTCTTCGCGGTGAACCCGCTGGGCGTGCAGGAGGACGGGGTCCGCAGCGAGGGCCAGGACGCGGGCGCGGCCGGCGGCTCCGCCTTCACCGGACGTTTCGACGGCGTGGTGGATCTCAATCCCGATTTCGTCTATCAGTCGAAGGGACACGTCACGCCCTGGGGCTACCAGATCGAGGTCCGGATTCCCTTCAAGAGCCTGCACTACCAGAGCACCGATCCCCAGACCTGGGGCGTGCAGGTGGTGCGCGAAGTGCAGCACTCGGGCTACGAGGACACCTGGACGCCCGTCCTCCGCGCCAACGCGAGCTTCCTCATTCAGTCCGGCAGCCTGGAAGGCCTCACCCAGCTCCACCGCGGCCTGGTGATGGATCTCTCCCCCGAGTACACCACCAAGGTGGACGGCGCGCCCGGCGCGGGCCGCTACGTCTACAAGGCGACGCCCGAGATCGGCGGCAACGTGCGCTGGGGCGTGACCCAGAACCTCGCGCTCTCCGGCACCGCGCATCCCGACTTCTCGCAGATCGAAGCCGACGTGGGGCAGGTCACGCTGAACCAGCGCTTCGCGCTCTTCTTCCCGGAAAAGCGGCCCTTCTTCCTCGAGGGGCTGGAGCAGTTCGACACCCCGAACACGCTCATCTACACCCGGCAGATCGGCCTCCCGGTGGCGGGCGCGAAGCTCACCGGCAAGGTCGGCGCCACCAACGTCGGGTACCTCCTGGCCGTGGACGACAAGCAGAACTCGTCCACCGGATCGAACCCGGTGTTCAACATTCTGCGGGTGCGGCACGATCTCGGCGCCAGCTCCACCCTGGGGCTCGCCTACACCGACCGTATCGACGGCGATCAGTACAATCGCGTCCTGGGCGCCGACGGCCGCGTGATCTGGCGGAAGATCTGGTTCACCCAGGCCCAGTTCGTGGGCTCCTGGACCGACGACGCCGCGGGCGCGCGCGCCGGGAAGCTCTGGGATCTCACCCTCTTCGACCGGACCGGCCGCGCCTACGGCAACCACGCGGAGTTCCTCGGCGTGTCCCCCGAGTTCGAGGCGCGCAGCGGCTTCGTGAACCGGGTGAACTTCGTGAACCTGCGTTTCTTCAACCGCTTCAGCTGGTACGGAAAGCCCGGCGGACTGGTCGAGCAGCTCTCCACCTTCCTGGGCGTGGAGCCGCTCTGGCGCTACGACGACTTCTTCCACGCGCGGAGTCCGATCGAGGGCGGCTACGAGGACGACTGGTTCGCGAATCTCCGCGGCGGCTGGGGGCTCTCGGCGCAGTTCACGGACTTCGAGGAGGTCTTCGACGCCGCGCCCTACGCGGGCTACCAGGTGATCAACCCGACGGACACCACCGCGCTGGGCACCCCGCGCAGTCTCTACAACCTCCCCGCGGGCAACCTGGGCGTCACTTCGCCCAACCGCGCGCTCACGGTGAGCGCCAACGCCGCGTACGGCGCGACGCCGATCTTCGCCGAGGGCTCGCGCGGTCACGCCACCTCCCTCTCGGGGACGGTCGCCTGGCGCCCCACCGCGTCGCTCCGGATCGAGGCCCGGTTCGTGAACCAGCGCATCTCCAGAGCCCGGGACGGAAGCCATTTTTCGACCGAGAACATCCCGCGGCTGAAGATCGAGTATCAGCTGACGCGCGACATCTTCTTCCGGTACGTGGGGCAGTACACCGCGGCCCAGCAGGATTCGCTCAAGGATCCTTCGACCGGCCGGCCGATCCTGCTCGACTCCGCGACCACCGCGCGGGTGGGACCCGCGTCCGGGTTCACCTCCAACGCGTTCCGCAACGACGTGCTGTTCTCCTACCGGCCGGTCCCGGGCACCGTGATCTTCCTCGGCTACGGCGCGTCCCTCACCGAGCCCCGGGACTTCCGGTTCGAGTCGCTCACCCGCTCCTCGGACGGCTTCTTCCTCAAGGCGAGCTACCTGTTCCGGATGTAGCGCGGCGCTTCCGCCTCGCGGCCTCAGGGGCCATCTTCCCCGAGACATGAGCCCCAATTCCTTCCGAGCCCCCGGCCCGGGCGAGTTCGCCGTCGACACCGTCGAAGTGCAGCTCGCGGCCGAGCTCGAGTCCAAGCGCCGGCAGTACGTGCTCTCCAATACCCGGGCGCGCTGGGGCTTCGTGAGCTTCGCCATCGTGCTCCTCGCGGTGGTGCGGCTGGTGCACCTCGTTCCCGTCAGCTGGCTGTTCATTCTCGGGTTCAGCGTCGCCTTCGCGATCGTCAACTATCTGATGGCGGTCCTGGCACGGGACACCAGCTTCCAGGGCTGGTACGCGCATCTGAACGTGGCGATCGGCGCCGCGATGATCTCCGCCATTCTCTACGCGCTAGGCCCCACCGGTCACGTGCTCTACGCGGCGTACCTGATCGCGCCCCTCCAGGCCGCGCTCTACCTCGGCCGCCGCGAGGCCTGGGGCGCCACCGCCATCAATCTCGCGGGCTTCGGAATCGTCACCGCCCTCGAGGGCGGGGCCTGGGGACTCTTCGTCCAGGAAGCGCTGGTCCTGATCTTCGCCTGCGTGGCGCTGATCCCCATGCTCACCCGGATCACCGAGCGCCTCCGTGCCACCCGCGCCGTGCTGGCGCGCCTCGAGACCGGAGACCTGACGGTCCGCGTGACCGATCCCGAGCAGGACGAGCTGGGATATCTGGGCGTCTCCCTGAACCGCACCACCGAGGGGATCGCTCTGATCGTCGGGCAGATCCACGCCCAGGGACAGGACCTCGCCGCGATGGCGCAGCAGCTCGCCGCCTCCGCCGAGGAGCTGCAGGCGGCGGCCCAGGAGATCTCGGCCACGGCCCAGCATCTCGCGGAGGGCACCGAGCGCCAGCGGCGGCTGATTTTCAGCGGGCAGGAGGACAGCGAGGCCGCGGCGGCGGTGGCCGGCACCATGCACGACCGCGCGCGCGCGGCGGAGACCCGGATCGGAGAGATCGCGCAGAAGGCGCGGAGCCACGGCGACGACATCGCCCGGTCGGGAGAACTGCTCACTACGCTGGTGGCGCACATGGACCACGCGGCGGACGCCACCGCGGCCCTCGAGGACACCTCGCGGGAGATCGGGAAGCTGGTGGACTCGATCACCCGCATCGCGAGCCAGACCGACCTCCTCGCGCTCAACGCGGCGATCGAGGCGGCGCGCGCCGGCCAGCACGGGCTCGGCTTCCGGGTAGTGGCCGAGGAGGTGCGGAAGCTGGCGGAGCAGACCAGCCACGCGGCCGAAGAGGTCCGCGGCCGGGTGCGGCGCACCCAGGACGAGATCACGCGGGTGTTACAGGCGATGCACGAGGGGCGGGAGACGGCGCAGGGCGTGGGGACCGCCTCCGCGGGGATCCGTCGGGCGCTGGACGCGATTTTCACGGACCTGAACACCACGGTCCAGTTCGCCACCAGCTTCGCGGGTGAGACCGAAGGGCAGACCCGGCGGATGACCGAGGTGGTGCGGCGGATGAAGGAAGTTTCGGCGATCGCGGATCAGGCGGCGGAGGGAGCGCAGCAGACTTCCGCCGCGACCGAGGAGCAGATTTCGTCGCTGGGGGAGCTTACGACGACGTCGCAGCACCTTTCGACCGCCGCCGCGAAGCTGGCCGAGACGATTCAGCGGTTCAGCGTGGACGGGAATCACTCTCCCTAGGCGCCCACCACCCGCCGCAGCTGCCGCGCCTGTTTGTTCGCCTCCCTTGTGATCTCCTCCACCTTCGCCGTCCGGAGTCTCCCGTCCTTCACTACGATCTTCCCGTCCACCACGACGTGCCGTGCGTCCGAGGCCCGCGCGCTGTAGACGATCCGCGAGACCAGGTCCGCCTCATCCGGTAACGCGTGCGGTGCCGAGAGATCGAGCGCCACCAGGTCGGCCTTCTTCCCCACTTCGATGGAGCCGATCTCCGATTCGAGGCCGAGCGCGCGGGCGCCGCCCAGGGTCGCGAGCTCGAGCGCCTGCGCGGCGGGCAAGGCGTCGGGGCCGAGCCGCGGCTTCTGAATCAGCGCGGCGAGCCGCATCTCCTCGAAGCCGTCGAGCCGGTTGTTGCACGGCGCGCCGTCGGCCCCTATCGCGACGCGACATCCGGCGGCCAGCATCTCGGGGATCGGCGCGATCCCGCTGCCGAGCTTCAGGTTGGAGCTGGGGCAGTGCACCACGTTGGTGCGCTGGCGCGCGAGCCGCTTGATCCCTTCGCCGTCCACCCACACGCAGTGCGCCAGCGCCGCGCGCGGGCCCGAAATCCCGACCGAATCGAGATACGCCAGCTCATCGTCTCCCGTCTCTCGTTTCACGATCTGCAATTCGAGCGGCGTCTCCGCCGCGTGGGTGTGCACCACCGCGCCGGCCCGCGCGGCGAGGTCGCTCACGGCCCGCAGCAACGGCCCGGTACAGGAGGGGACGAATCGCGGCGCGAAGCCGTAGCGCAGGCGGCCCCCGGCCGCGCCGTGCCACCTGGCGCAGAGGTCCGCCGATTCCTGAAGCGCGCGATCGGTGGACTCTCGAAGCGACTCCGGGGCTGCGGGAGCGTCCATCAGACACTTCCCCGCCGTCGCGCGGATCCCGATGGACTCGAGCGCTTCGAACGCGGCGCCGGTGTGCCGCACCGTCTCCATATCGAGAATCGCCGTGGTGCCGCCCAGGAGCAGCTCCGCCGCGCCGAGCTTCGCGGACCAGTAGACCGAGTCTTCGGTGTGGGCGGCCTCGAGGGGCCAGATGCGGCGGGAGAGCCACGCTTCGAGCGGGAGGTCGTCGGCGAGGCCGCGGAAGAGGGTCTGACAAAGATGAATGTGGGCCTGAACCAGCCCCGGTATGAGGACGAGACCGCCGCAGTCGAGTCTCGTCCCCCCGGCCGCGCGAGGCTGCTTGCCGATCGCGGCGATGCGTCCATCCCGAACCACGACGTCGGCGTCGAGGATGCGACGGGTCGCGTCCAGGGTGAGAACTCGCGCGCCCGAGAGAATGAGCGCTTTGCCGCTCAAGTCGTGATCTTCGGCCGGGTGGCCTCGGTCGAGTCCGGAAGGTCGAAGAACGCCTGCAGCTCGTCCCGCAGGTCGTCCTCCTCGTAAATCCCGGTGAGAATGCGCTCCGGCGTGCCGGGATCGATCAGCACGTAGCCGTACGGGAAATCGAGTCCCGACAGCAGAATCGCCCGCCGGTCCTTGTTGGGGAGGGTCACGAAGATCGTGTCGGCGCGGGTGGGAACCAGCGCGATGGCGTTGGCCTTGAGGGTCGGTGCCACGAGCGAGGCGTAATAGGTCAGGTCGTCGTACGCCGAGGCCGCGTCGCTCGAATCCATCGTGTCCGCCGCTTCCAGCCAGAACACCACCACCGTGGGCTCGGTCACCACCCGCGGCACCCGGAGCGCGCTGTCTCCCTTGCCCCGCGGGGCGGCGGTCACCTGCTCCCGATCGCGTCCCTCCTTCGGAGCGCGGCGATTGCACGCGGCCGCGATCGTCGCGGCGAGCAGTACGATGCAGGTGAGAGCGGAGCGCATGGGAGGAATATACAGGGGCCAAGGGGCGAGGAGGCTGAGAGGCGAAGTCACTTCGCCGCTTCGCGCCCTTCGCCCCTTAGCCGATGGCGGCCAGCGCGTCGTGCATCTGCGCCGCCGACAGGTAGCGCTCCCCCGCGTTCTTCGCCATGGCCTTGAGAATCACCGCCGCCAGCGGGCCCGGCACCTCGGCGTTGATGGCGCGGGGATCGGGAGGACTCTCCTCCAGGTGCTTCGCGATCAGCGTCCACGGGGTGTCCGCCTCGAAGGGCACCTTCCCGGTGACGCACTCGAAGAGCACCACCCCCGCCGAGTAGAGATCGCTCCGGGCGTCGAGCTCGCCGCCCGACAGCTGCTCGGGCGACATGTAGTCCGGGGTGCCGATGGACATCCCGGCCTCGGTGAGGCCCTTGCCCTTCGGCGGATTGGCGAGCCGCGCGATGCCGAAGTCCATCACCTTCAGGAATCCCGACGGCTCCACCACCATGTTCTGCGGCTTGATGTCGCGGTGAATCACGCCCTGCTCGTGCGCCACCTCGAGGGCGCGGCAGAGCTGCTTGCCAATGGTGAGGGTCACCGGGACCGGAAGTCTCCCCCGGGTCTCGATCAGCTGCTTGAGGGACGTCCCCTCCACGAACTCCATGGTGAGGTAGTACATCCCGCCGACTTCACCGAGATCGTAGGTGCGGACCACGTTGCGGTGCGCGATCTTCCGGGCCAGCCGGATCTCCTGCTTGAAGCGCTCCAGCGCCACCGGGTCCCCCGACATCGCTTCCGGCCGCAGGGTCTTGATGGCCACCGGCTCCTGGAGCTCGCGGTCGAGCCCGCGGTAGACCACGCCCATCCCGCCCATGCCCAGGATTTCCTTGATCTCGTAGCGGTTGGCGAAGACCGATCCCGGCTTCAGCAGATCGCCGACCCGTCCCGCGGCGGTGCGCATCCCGGTGGGGAGCGCGGCGATGGGCTGCGTCGCCGCGGCGCCGGTGGCGGTCATCATGTACTCCACCAGGTCGGCCTTTTCCTTCAGGTCCTCGATCAGACTCTTGAAGGCGGCCGAGAGCGCGCCGATCTCGTCGTTCGAGGAGACGTCGATCGCCACGGTGTAGTCTCCGCCCTGGACCCGGCGGGTCGCTTCCGCGAGGCGCTGGACCGGCCCCGCGATCTGGCGCGCCAGGAGGAATGCCGAGACCAGCGCCAGCACGATCCCCAGCCCCACCGCCCCGAGCATCGTCCGCTGCAGCGCCTTGAACCCGGCGAGCTCGGCGTCGCGCGAGCGGAAGGCGACGAATCCGCCGAAGACGTCGCCACCCGCGGAACGCACCGCGCCCGCGAGTCCGATCAGGTGCTCGCCCGCCATCACCGCCGACATCCGCATCCCCGCCGTGTCCTGGGCCAGCGAATCCACCCGCGCGTAGGCGGCGAGCGCCGGCGCGACCGAATCCCGCGGCAGGGTGCTGCCCACCACGTAGGGATGGTTCAGGGTGTCGAACGCGAAGAAGACCACGTCCGAGTTGGTCCCCTGCTTGATCGCGGCGGCGAGGGAGTCGTTCAGCTCGTAGGCGGCGACCAGCGCCCCCTGCGGCGCCGACGTGGTGTCGGCGCGGAGCGGGAGCGAGACCGCCATGTAGAGCCGGTGATTCACGTCGTCGGCGAAGGCGCCGGTGGCCGGCTCGCCGGACAGCGCGTCCGCGATCAGCGCCCCGTGAGAAACGTCCACGTCCGCCTGCTGGGGAAGATCGGTGCGCGCGATCAGGATCCCGTCCGCGTTGGTGACGAGCACCCACGCGGCTCCCGCCAGGTCCTTCACCTCGTTGGCCTGGTCGAGCGCGGGGTCGTGCTTGCCGAGGAGCCGCTCGCGGTACTGGGAGACGCTGGCGCTGGCGCGGGCGCCGGCGGCGAGCGCGCGGGCCCGGGCGGCGAGGGAGGTGCCGACCGCGCCGCGGGTGTTGGCGAGCGCGCGCTGGATGGACAGGTCCGCGGTGCGGTTCGCCTGGAGGCTCGTGACCCCGAAGGTCACGCCGAGCACCGCCACCACCAGCAGCGTCGAGGCGAGAAAGATCTTCCCGGCGAGACCGAACCCCCTAGTAGCGCTCGCGTCCGGCATTGGTGGGGTAGTCTTTTCCGAACTTGTTCTTGTGGGGCACCCAGTGGAAGCCGCGGGCGTCGAGCTGGATCTGAAGGTCCGCGACGCCCTGGAGCGGCACGACCAGGTCCCGGCTGACGCTGGGACTCCGTTCGTGCCAGGCGTGGAGGGTGTAGTGGCCGGGGGGGACGTGGCTGATGCTGAAGCTCCCGTCGCCGCCGGGCTGGGCGAAGAGCCGCGTCCCCATCACCTGGATGTACGCGACCATGCGCGGATGCACGTTGCAGAAGACCCGCACCAGCCCCGGCACCGAAAACACCCGGGACTTCGACTCCCCCCGGCCGTAAAGGCCGAGGTCGAACTGGTTCCGGTCGCTGACCGAGAAGGCGTTGTGGTCGAAGGGATCGTGATTCTGAAACGAGACGGTGGACCCGACGGTCACCACCGCCACCGACGGCACGAAGGTCTTGTCCGAGATCGCGACCTCGAACTTTCCGGCGGCGGGAGGGGCGGCGGGCCCGCCGTCCAGCCACACCACCGCGTCCCCCAGGTCCGAGGACGGCTTGTTGTTCTTTTCGAGGATCGTCACCCGCCCGGAGACGGTCCCGGTGGGGGCGCGCGCCACGATGGCCTGGGCGGCGCCATCGGTCCGGAGGAGGCCGCCCGCGGCGGCCAGCAAGCACACCCAACGCCTCATGCTTCGGAATCCCTGTCGCGAGAAGGCCGGTCAGCTTACTGTAAACATCGGAAAACCGCCAGGAGTCCGCCGTGACGCGAGCCCTTCTCGCCGCCGTTCTCGTCGTCGCCGGTCCGCTCGCCGCGCAGGATTCGACGGCCAAGCGGACGGTGCAACTCACGGGCGTGGTGCTGATCAACGCGTTCTACAACAGCGCCGCCGTGAACAACAGCGACGTCCCGCAGATCGCCGCCGCCGACACCATCGGCGTCCGCGGCGCCGGCGGCTCGATCCGCCAGACCCGCCTGGGCGTCCTGGTCGACGACCCCAACGTCCTGGGCGGGACCTTCAGCGGGGAAGTCGACGCCGACTTCTTCGGCGGCCAGCTTGCCGAAGGACGCACCTTTCCCCTGCTGCATCTGCGGCGCGCCACCGCCACCCTGAGCTGGACCCACGCCTCGCTGATGATCGGGCAGGAAACGCCCCTCATCTCCGACCGCAATCCGCGCTCCCTGGCGCAGGTGGGCATCCCCGGATTCTCGGGCTCGGGCAACCTCTGGCTCTGGATCCCCCAGATTCGCGCGACCGCGGAGTGGGGGTACACGCTCCGGCTCGCGATTCAGGGTGCGGTGCTCGCGCCCACCGGCGGCACGCCCCAGTCCACGTTCTCCACTCAGCCCGATTCCGCGGAACGCACCTCGCGTCCCTACCTCGAGGGACGGGTGCGCCTCGCCTGGGGTCCCACCGACGACCCGAGCGAGATCGCGATCGGCGGCCACCAGGGGTGGCTGCGCGGCCTCGACTCCACCAGCGGCGACACCATCCTCAACTCCCAGGCGCTCACCGCAGACACCCGGCTCAAGTTCGGTCCGGTCGAGATCCTCGGTGAAGGGTTCGTCGGCAAGGCGCTCGCCGGATTGGGCGGCGGCGGCGTGGGCCAGAACTTCGGCGCCCAGGGGGCTCCGGTGCGCACCAAAGGGGGCTGGGGCCAGCTGAATTTCCGCGCCACGCGCGCCTGGCTCCTGGGCGGCGGCTGCGGCCTGGACAATCCCACCGACGCCGACGTGCCCGCCGGGGGAAAGCTCGAAAACTTCGTCTGCGAAGGTCACCTGCGGTGGGACGGGGAGGGAGGCCTGGTGGCGGGGTTCGAGTTCTGGCATTTCCGCACCACCTACTCGACCGGCGATTTCACCGCGAACCATCTCAACTTCGCGGCGGGGTACCGCTTCTAACCCGCGCTCGCGCTCTTCACTCCGCCTCCGGCGGCCGGGGATGCTTCTCGCGCCGCCGGTATGCTTTGGGGGATCGAATCACCTTGTGCGAAGGTGTCTTGAGCCGCTCCCGCACCGGGGCGCGCGGGTTGGGCACCCGCACCGTGACCTTTTCCTTCTTCCTCTTCCTGCTCATCGGGCGAGGCGGGCCCGGATCTGCTTCGCGTGATGCCGGGCGTGGAGCACGTGGAACGCCTCCCACTCCTCGAGGGTGAGGTCGCCCAGCCGGGGATGTTTGACGTAGAGGTCGTGGGCCCGCGCCGGCAGCAGCAGGCCCTCGAGCGACCGGAAGCGTGCCACCCCTTCGCGGAATCGCGCTTCGGCCGCGGCGCGGTCGACGTGATCCGCCGGGACCGAAGCGGACGGCGCCTTGCGGCCCGGCGGGAAGAACCCGAGCCCCATCAGCACCAGCTTGGAGACCCGCTCCCGGAGTGACCGGGGACGGCGGGTCATCGGGTCGCGGGCGCGGCGATCTTCGAACCCCTTCCCGCTCCACTCGATCCCCAGGGCCAGATGCTCCACGATCTGCGCCGGGTTCCACTTGCCGGGTGGCGCCTGGTACCAGTCCCGGTCGGGGCGGCCCGCGAGGGGGCCCAGCACCAGCGCCGGAAGATCGGCGAACCGTGTCATGCCTCGCTCCGAGTGGTCAGGGACCCCGCCTGCGGATAGCTTCCACACACCTCACCATGCCGGATACTAAGTGCTGACGCTGGTGCGCCGCCACCCGATCGCCGTGGCCCTCGCGATTCTGGTGCTGGTCACGGCCATCGGCCCCCTCCCGCCGCTGGTGGACGCCGCGACCGGCTCACCCGCGGGAGACGGCGCGCTGGTCCGCCCCCTGCTCTACGTCTTCCTGGCGCCGCTCTCGGACGTGCTGGACGCGCTCACCTTCCTTTCCGTGGAGCGCGCCGAGGCCCTGCTCCTCACCTGGTCGGTGGTCCTCGCGCTGTGGTGGGGCCTCCGCTCCCGCGGCTGGCGGCGGATCGCGGGCGCGGTGGCGGGACCGGTGGTGGTCGTCGCGTTCGCGGCGGCGACGGTGGCGCTGCCCCGCCCGGTGCCGCGGCTCACGGTGTCGGACTCGTCGCTCGCGGTGGTGGACTACCACGCGCACACCCAGGCCTCGCACGACGGGCGCAAGGGCTGGACCGCGTCGGACCTCGCGCAGTGGCACGCGCGGCAGGGGTTCACCGGGTCCTACGTCACCGATCACAACAGCATCTTCATGGGCGGAGTGCCGGGGACGTTCAATCTCCTGCAGGGCGTCGAGTGGAGCGTGTTCGACCAGCACGTCATCGCCCTCGGCCCGGTCCAGCCGATCGACCGCTCGGAGTTCGATCACTCCACGGCCGCGATGCTCCGGATCTTCGCCGAGCTGCACCGGCAGGGCGCGGTGGGCATCGCGTCGCTCCCCGAGTACTGGCGCAATCACTTCGACGAGCTGGATCAGTTCATCGGCGCGGGCGTGGACGGGTTCGAGATCGTCACCTGCGCGCCCAAGGCCCTCGGCTTTCCGGCGGGCGCCCGCCACGACGTGCTGGAGCTGGCCCAGCGCCACGACCTGCTGGTGATCGGCGCCAGCGACAATCACGGCTGGGGCGCCGTCACCTGCGTGTGGAACGTGACCAGTCCCGGGCCCAAGGGGTTCCGGACCAATCACGTCCTGGCGCGCCCCCTCGCCCTCCTGCAGGACGGACCAGCGGCGTCGGCGGGCGTCACCCAGTTCTGGTTCATGCTGCGCGGGCTCTCCTGGGCCGAACGGGCGAGCTGGCTCACGTGGATTCTCGTGATCGCGATCTATCTCGGCCTGCCGCGGCGGCGCGGCCAGCGCGCGGGCGTGGGAATTCTCGCGCGCTCGCTCTCGCTCAAGACCGAGCCTCCTCCGGTGCAACCCGGCGGTGGCGTGGTGGAGCGGCGCCGCTCCTCGGCGGGTCACACCCCGCCCGCCGAGTAACCCGTGCCCGCCGGTTACTCCAAGCAGTCGCTGGTGCAGAAGCTCGGCATCAAGGAGGGCACGCGAATCGCGCTGGTCTCCGCGCCGCGGGGCTACCGCAAGACCCTGGGCCCGCTCCCCGCGGGGGTGCGGGTGACCACCTCGGCCCGCGGAGCCCTGCCCTTCATCCAGTTCTTCGCCGTGGCGCGGCGCGACCTGGCCAAACGGTTCCCCGCGCTGGTGCGCTCGCTCGCGCCGCACGGCGGGCTCTGGATCTCCTGGCCCAAACAGACGTCCGGCAAAGCGACCGACCTGAAGGAAGACCTGATTCGAGAACTCGGCCTCGCCTGCGGCGTGGTGGACGTGAAGGTGTGCGCGGTGGACGAGATCTGGTCGGGGCTCAAGTTCATGCGGCGGGTGACACCATCGGACAAGGAGCGATGAGGTGCGGTTCTTCCTCGGAGCAGTGCTGGTGAGCGCGGCGACCCTCGCGGCCACGTGGCAGGCGCCGGCGGACCGGTTCCGGATCGCGGTCGGCAACGGCATCATCACCGGAAACGAGACCTACCGCATCGAGCGGAGCGCGGACGGCGTGCGCATTACCGGGACCACGACGCTGGTGCGCGCCGGGGCCCCCATCACGATGACGCAGGCCGAGACCCTCGCCGCCGATCTGTCGCTCCGGCACTACCGGCTCGAGGTCACGGCCCCATCGGGGCCGCAGACCATCGACGCGACCCGCGCCGGGGATTCGGTGGCGCTCCACGCCGTCGCGAACGGCCAGACGCCGAGCAAGACCCTCCCGGCCGGCGCGCTCGCGCTGGTCCTCGACAACCTGGTCGTCTCTCATTTTCAGGTGCTGCTCGATCTCGCGGCGCTGCACCCGGCCGACACCGCGTGGCAGATCGTCGTTCCCCAGGCCTTCGCGGTTCTTCCCGGAGCGCTGAAGCGCGAGGGATCGGCGGCCGGCACCCTGGACGGGAAGCCGGTCCAGCTCGAGAAGCTTTCGCTGGTCGTGGGGGGGAACCTGGTGGAGGTCTACGCGGAAGCCGGCACCCACCGGCTGATGCGCGCGGCGGTCCCGATCCAGCATCTCGAGATGACCCGCGAGGGCTTCACGTCCGGCGCCGGGGCGGACGCGGCGGGCGCACCGGCCCCGTCCGCCGGACCGGCCGCGTACCTGGAACGCCCGGTGACGTTCCCCAGCGCGGGGCTCGAGTTCCCCGGCACGCTGACGCTGCCCGCGAAACGCGCCGGCCGGGTGCCGCTGCTGGTGCTGGTGCACGGCTCCGGTCCCAACGATCGCGACGAGACCATCGGACCCAACAAGCCGTTCCGCGATCTGGCGTGGGGACTCGCGGCGCACGGGATCGCGACGCTGCGCTACGACAAACGCACCTTCGTCCCCGGATTCCGGGCCTCGCTCGACGTGCGGACCATGACGGTGGACCAGGAGACCATCGACGACGCGGTGGCGGCGGCGGCGTACGCGCGGACCGTTCCCGAGGTGGATCCCGCGAGAGTCTACGTCCTCGGGCACTCCCTGGGCGCGATGCTGGCGCCGATCATCGCGGATCGGGTGAAGCCGGCGCCCGCGGGCGTGATTCTCCTCGCCGCCGCGGCGATCGCCCTCGATACCACGGTGGAGCGGCAGATCGCGGCGCGGATGCGGACCGCGGGGCAGTCCGAGGCGGAGATCGCGGAGCAGGTGGACAGCCTGAAGCGCGCCTTCGCGCGGGTCCGCTCCGGGGAAGCGCCGGACACCGAGATCGTGTTCTTCGCGCCCACCCACTACTGGCGGGACCTTTTCGCCCGGCGGCCCCTCGACACCCTGGTGCGGCTGGGCATTCCGGCCCTGGTGCTCCAGGGCGGCAGCGACTTTCAGGTGACCAAGGACGACTACGACGTGATCGTGGCGGCGCTCAAGCCCGTGCCCCGCTCTCGCTGGGACGCGCATCTGTTCCCGGGACTGAACCACCTGTTCATGGCGGTGGACGGGACCTCGACCGGCGCCGAGTACGGCCGCGAGGGTCACGTGGACCCGGCGGTGATCGACACCATCGCGGCGTGGGTGGCCCGGAATCCCCGATGAACTCTGCAATATAAAGTACTTGACAGATTCCAAGTGACCCGCTAACCTGTCTCCCATGACCGGCCCCCAGCCGCTCCGCCCCGATCCCCGGGATCCCGCCGCGCTCCACGATCGCGCGATGGACAACCTGCGCTTCATCCGCCAGACCATGGAGCGCGCGGCCGCGTTCACCGCCGTGCCGGGCTGGGGCTCGGTGGCGGTGGGGCTCACCGCCTTCGCCGCGGCCTTCCTCGCCGCCCGGCAGCGTTCGCCCCTCGAGTGGATGGCGGTCTGGCTGGCCGAGGCGGTGCTGGCGCTCGCCCTCTCCGGCTTCGCGATGGCGCAGAAGGCGCACCGCTCCGACAGTCCCCTGCTCTCCGCGTCGGGGCGGCGTTTCGCGCTCGCGTTCGCGCCCCCGCTCCTGGCGGGCGCGGTGCTCACGCTCATTCTCTATCGCGCCGGCCTCACCGCCGATCTCGCCGGCGTCTGGCTCCTGCTCTACGGCACCGGCGTGGCCACCGGCGGCGCGTTCTCGGTGCGGGTGGTGCCGGTGATGGGCCTCTCGTTCATGCTGCTCGGCGCGGCGGCGCTGTTCCTGCCCGCCTGGGGCGACTGGGCGATGGCCGCGGGATTCGGCGGCCTGCACGTGCTGTTCGGACTGGTCATCGCCTGGCGGTACGGTGGCTAAGCCCGGCGCCGTTCGGAAAGCGGAGACGCCGCGCGCGCCCCGGGTCGCGCCGGTGGCCGGCGCGGCTCCGGCGGGCGCGGCCCAGCTGGACCGCGTCATTCACGAGCGGATGCGGCTCGCCATCGTGAGCGCCCTGGCAGTGAACGAGGCGCTCTCGTTCAACGACCTCAAGGCGCTGGTGAAAGCGAGTGACGGGAATCTCTCGGTGCACGCGCGCCGGCTGGAGGAAGCGCACTACATCACCTGCACCAAGTCGTTCGCGGGACGGATCCCCCGCACCGAGTACCGCCTCACCGCCGCCGGGCGGCGGGCCCTGGAGAAGTACCTGGAGCACATGGAAGCCCTGATCCGCGCCACCCGCGGCACACCCTGACCCTCAATTTTTTTTGCACCTTAACTTTATGAAACAAAGTCAAAACCGCGCGCTTCCCGAACACGTCGCCATCGTGATGGACGGCAACGGCCGCTGGGCCACCCGGCGCGGCCTCCCGCGCTCCGCCGGGCACCGGGCCGGCGCCGAAGCCGTGCGGCGGGTGGTGCGCGCAGGCGCCGACGCGGGAGTGGGGGCCCTCACCCTCTTCGCGTTCTCGTCCGACAACTGGAAGCGTCCCCCGCTCGAAGTCGCGGCGCTGCTCCGGCTCTTCGCCCGTTATCTCCGGGACGAGACCCCCCGCCTCGCCGCCGAGGGCGTGCGGCTCGAAATCGTGGGCCGGCGCGACCGCCTCCCCGCGCCCCTCCTCTCGGCGATCGACGCGGCCCAGGCGGCGACGGGCGGCGGCGCCCGGCTCCATCTTCGGATCGCGATCGATTACTCCTCGCGCGCCGCCATTTCCCGCGGGGAGCTTCTCCCCGACGTGGATCTCCTCATCCGCACCGGCGGCGAGTACCGGCTCTCGGACTTCCTGCTCTGGGAGTCGGCGTACGCCGAGCTCTGGTTTTCGGACGTGCTCTGGCCCGACTTCACCGCGAGCCATTTCGCCCTCGCGCTCGCCGACTTCGCGCGCCGGGAGCGGCGGTTCGGCGCCCTGCCGCGACGGGCCGCCGGATGACCGCGCTCCCGGCGCCCGCCGTCCGGCCGGTGGCGCCGCTCCGCGTCCTCCTCGTCGCGTCAGCGATCGGAATCGCCGCGGACGCGCTCCTCCGGGCCGGACCCTGGGGGGTGAACGTCGCCATCGGCGCCGTGCTGCTGGTGACCGCCACCGGCTTCCTCGTGGCGCGGCATCGCGCACCCCTTCCCCGGGACGCCGCCTGGCTCGGCCTCACCATCGTCCTGCTCGCCGCCGCCTTCGTCCGTCGCGATTCCGCGACGCTCTCGGCGCTCGACCTCCTCGCCTTGATCGCCGCTTTCGGCGCGGCGCCGCTGGCGCTGGACGGCGCGCTGCGCCGCCGCGGAGTGACGGACTACGCGGCGACGATCGCCGGCACCGCCCTCGCGGCCTGGATCGGGATCTTCGGGTTCGCGAAGTGGGCGCGCCAGTCCGGTGCCACCATCCAGGCGCCGCGGCTGCGCGGCCTCCGGGGCGCGACCCTCGGCGTGGCGCTGGCGGCGCCGCTCCTCGTGATCTTCGCCGCGCTCTTCGCGTCCGCGGACCCCATCTTCGCGTCGGTCGTGAGCGGCGTGACCGCGATCGACCTGACCACCGTGGTCTCCCACGTCGCGGTGGCCGGCCTGTGCTCGGCGTTCGCCGCGGGGTACCTGCGCCGCTGCCTCGAGCACCGCGGAGCCCCGCCCCGGCCCGACGACAGCCCGTCGCTCGGCATCGTTCCGGTGGGGACCGCGCTCGCGCTGGTGAACTTCGTCTTCCTGGTCTTCGTGGTGGTGCAGGCCCGCTATTTCTTCGGCGGCGCCGCGCTGGTCGGGCGCGAGACCGGCCTGACCTACGCCGCGTACGCGCGCAGCGGGTTTTTCCAGCTGATGTGGGCGGCCGCGCTGGTCCTCCCGGTCCTGCTGGGCGGGGATTGGCTGGTGCGGCACGAGCCGGCCGCGGCAGTCACCACCTTTCGGCGCCTCGCGGTCCTGTTACTGGTCCAGCTCGCGGTGGTCGTGGCGTCCGCGTTCCAGCGGATGCGACTCTACGTCGGGGCGTACGGGCTCTCCGAGACCCGCTTCTTCGCCACCGCGGGGATGACGTTCGTCGCGGCCCTGCTCCTCTGGTTCGCGGCATCGGTCCTCGCCGGAAAGCGCGCGCGCTTCGCCTTCGGCGCGGTGGTGGCGGGACTCGGACTGTTGACCGCCCTCAACGTGGCCGACCCCGACGCGCTGATCGTTCGCTACAACCTGGACCAGACCGCCGAGCGCCCCTTCGACGCCGACTACGCGGTCTCGCTCGGCGGTGACGCGGTCCCCGCCCTGCTCCCCGCCCTGCCGCGACTGGACCCGCCCGCGCGCTGCCGCGCGGCGCGGCGTCTCGTCGCCCGCTGGGGATCGGCGCTCCGGCCCGACTGGCGAACCTGGACCCGCTCCCGCGGCGTCGCCCGGAGCCTGGTGCGGACCCGCGCGTCCGAACTCCTGGCGTCCTGCGCGAGCGAACCCACACCAGCTCGAAAGGATTCCCGATGATCACCGACGGCTTGACCCCGCTCGCGTTCCTCGCCTTCGCAGGCGCCGTGCTGCTCACCGGCGCGGGGATCGTGGCCGTCCTGGTGGCGTTCTACCTCGGCCGCCGCGATTTCGCGCGCCGGGTGACGATCGCCGCCGCTCTGTGCTGGGCCTCGTACGGGGTCGTCCTCGTCGCCACGTCGCTCGTCACCCGGGAACGGGTGCTGACGGTCGGCCAGGAGAAACACATCTGCGAGCTCGACTGCCACCTGGCGTACGCGGTGCAGGACCTGCGCACGGCTCAGGTGCTCGGCGCGGGCGCGCTCGCGGCGCGCGGCGCGTTCTACGTCGTCCGGGTCCGCGCGCGCTTCGACTCCGGAACCATCGCGACGTGGCGTCCGCGCGACGTCCCGGTCCGCCCCGGGCCCCGCGAGATCGCGCTGGTGGACGACGCGGGACACCGTTACCCGGCGGACGCCGCCGCGGGGCGTGGCCTCGCGGCCGGGTCCGGAGAAGCCGAGCCGCTTTCCCGATCGCTTCTTCCCGGGGAGTCGTACGTGACCACCCTGGTCTTCGACATCCCGAAGGACGCCAGGGGTCTGCGCCTCGACCTCGGCGCCCGAGCCGGGCCTCCGGACCTGTTCATCATCGGCTACGAGCACAGTCTCTGGCACAAGAAAACCCTCTTCGCTCTTCCCGCGCCGGAGGGCTGATCCGGCGGGCCACGGGGTGCCGGAGCACGGGCCGGCGCGTTTAGTTTTGGCTCATGGGCCGCCGCATGGTGCAGGTCGACGCCTTCACCCGTACGCCGTTCGCCGGAAATCCCGCGGCGGTGTGTCTGCTCGAACACGCCGCGGAAGACCGCTGGATGCAGAGCGTCGCCGCCGAGATGAATCTCTCCGAGACCGCGTTCCTCCACCCCGCGGAGGGCGGCTACCGTTTGCGCTGGTTTACGCCCACGGTTGAAGTGGACCTTTGCGGACACGCCACCCTCGCCTCGGCGCACGTGCTCTGGGAGGAGGGTCATCTGCCGCCGGAACGGGAGGCGCACTTCCACACCCGGAGCGGCCTGCTCACCGCCGCGCGGGAGGGTGACTGGATCGCGCTCGACTTCCCGGCGACGCCGGCCCGTCCGGAAGCGCCCCCGGCGGGACTGATCGACGCCCTGCACCTGACGCCGCCCCGGTTCGTGGGACGGTCGAAGTTCGACTACCTGATCGAGGTGGACACCGAAACCGAGGTGCGCTCGCTGGCGCCGGACTTCGGCGCGCTGGCCCGGGTCGAAGCCCGGGGGGTGATCGTCACCGCGCGCGCCAGCACGCCGGGGTACGATTTCATTTCCCGCTTCTTCGGTCCCCGCGCCGGCGTGAACGAGGATCCCGTGACCGGCTCAGCGCACTGCGCGCTCGCGCCGTACTGGAGCGAGCGCCTGGGCAAGGACCGGATGATGGCGTACCAGGCCTCACGCCGCGGCGGCGAGGTTTGCGTCGCGGCGCGCGGGGAGCGGGTGGGGCTCTCGGGTCAGGCGGTCACGGTCCTCTCGGGCGAGCTGGCGTGATCGAGACGCGGGGGGTGACCGGCGAGCGGATCGAGCGTGCCTGGCGGCGCGCGTCGCCGGGCGGGAGCGCGCGTTGAGCGCCGGGACCCCTCCCGCCGCGCCCCGGAGCGGGCGACTCGCCGGCTACGCGTTCGCGCTCACCGCGGGGGCGATCTGGGGCACCACCGGCCCGCTCTCGACCGCGCTCTACGCCGCCGGCGAGGCGCTGACCGGGGTCGGATTCTGGCGCATCCTGCTCGGCACCGGCGGGCTCGTGGTGTACGGCATCGCGCACCCCGAGATTTTCCGCGTGGATCGCCGCGGCCTGCTGGTGGTGGGTCTGGGCGGCGGCGCGCTGGTGGCCCTCTTCGAAGTCGCGTATCAGTTCGGGATCGCCGGCGCGGGCGTCGCCGGGGCCGCCGCATTGCTCTATACCGCGCCGGTTCTGGTCGCGGTCCTGGCGAAGCCCCTCCTCGGCGAAGCGCTGACGGCGGCGCGTCTCGTCCTCGCGGCCCTGGTCATGGTCGGCGCCTTCCTCACCGTGCAGGGTGGCTCGCACGGCGCCGGTCTCTCGGGCGTCGCCCTGCCCAGTCTCGCCCTGGGCGTCACCGGCGGCCTCCTCGCGGCGATCTCCTACGCGGGGAGCACGCTGCTCGCGCGCTGGTCGGTGCCACGTTACGGCGCGGTGCGGGTCCTCCTGCTCGAGATCGCGGGGGGCACGGTGCTTCTCGGCATCATTCTCCCGCTCGCCGGTCACCCGCCGCTCCCGCCGCCGACCGCGGGCGGATGGATCTATCTCGTCGCGCTGGCGATCGGGCCCGTGGTGCTCGCCAACTTCGCGTTCTTCGGCGGGGTCCGGCGCATCGACGCGGCGCCCACCGCGGTGGCGGCGACCATCGAGCCGGTGGTGGGCACGCTCCTCGCTCTGGCGCTGTTCGGCCAGCGCCTCACGGCGACGGGGTGGGTGGGACTGCTCCTGGTGGTGGGGGGCGTGGCGGCCGGCTACTTGAAGGAGGCGGACCCCGAGGCGCGGGGCTGACGCGTTCAGGGGAGCGTTATTCGCCAGAGATCGGGCCGCGAGCCGGGTGAGATCCCGTCCACCACCACGACGCGACCGCCCCCGGAAAGCGCCGGATGCGAAAAGCTCACCCCGGGCGCGCTGAACGGCGCGTCCCCGCCGCTCCCCAGGTCCACCACGTGCACCACGCCGCCCGCCACCGCGACCAGGCGTCTACCGCGGACGGCCACGTCCGTCGGGGGCGCTCCCCCGAAGGTGTGCGCCACCGTCACCGCCCCCGAATCGATCTGCTGCCGGTACACGGACGGATCGCCGGACAGGGTGTAGTAGATCGCCCGGCCGCCGTCGGTCGCCACGGAGGTGGCGCCGGACGTACCCGCGACAGGAACCGCCACCGGAGCGGCGGCGGTCGGGTCGAGCCGCTCGATGTCGATCCCGGCTTCGGTCGAGTCCCAGGAGTTGGTCAGTCGATCGAAGGTGATGGTCAGCACGGCCCGAACGAAGACCAGGTCCGTCGCGTCGATCCAGCCCAGGTGCGTCGCGCCGTCCGTCACCACTCCCCCGCCGGATCCGCGCGACGACGGATAGACAGCCACCACCCGTTCGCCGCCCTGGAAGGGCCGCAAGGGGCCGACCACCAGCGACCGCCGGGTGGGGAACTGCGCGCCGACCACCGACACCGTCCACAGATACGCCACCTGCCCGTCGGCGCTCGCGGCCGGCCAGTCGAAGAAGTCCACGGAGTCATCCGCGATGGCCGCGGGGCGGCAGAGGGCGCGCTCCTCGGTCCAGTCCGCGT
>Ga0079221_10000009_pt1 | contig 61332 bp, 58 predicted proteins | sample GAAS200_FD_75069 | JGI IMG/M metagenome (GOLD analysis project Ga0079221, IMG submission 75069) | Agricultural soil microbial communities from Georgia to study Nitrogen management - GA AS200 | ecosystem: Environmental > Terrestrial > Soil > Agricultural land | place: USA: Georgia | collected... | reverse complement strand
TCGTGGTGATCGGCATCGTGGGCTGGGCCGGAATGGCGCGCCTGGTCCGCGGCCAGGTGTTGCAGGTGCGAGGACTCGAATACGTGGACGCCGCGCGGGCCCTCGGCGCCCGCGACGCCCGCATCGTGCTGAAACACGTGCTGCCGAACGTGGTGGCCCCGGTGATCGTCGCGGCGACTCTCGGCATCGGCGCCGCGATCATGGCGGAAGCCGCGCTTTCGTTCGTGGGACTGGGCGCCCAGCCGCCCACCCCGTCCTGGGGCGCCATGGTGGCCGAGGGCCGGGACCTGCTCCGCGTCGCGCCCTGGGTGTCGCTCGCACCGGGCGTCGCCATCGGCGTGGCGGTGCTCGGGGTGAATCTCCTGGGCGACGGGCTGCGCGACGCCTGCGCGGTGCGCGGCGGCGTGAGAGCGGTATGACCGACATCGCCTACCACCCCACCCGGATCCGCGCCCTGCGCGAGAAGTTCCGGTCGCTCCGCACCACCGAGTTCCCCTGGACCGCGGACACCATCTACCTGAACAACGCGTCCATCGGACCGATTCCGGAGCGCACCCGCCGCGCGATCGACGAGTTCACGGCCAAGCGCACCGCTCCCCATCTCCTGCCCGACCGGGATTTGCAGGCGGTGTTGCAGGCGGCCCGCGAAGCGTGCGCCAGGCTGCTGAACGCCGAGTCCGGTGAAATCGCGCTCGCCACCAACACCAGCTACGGCCTGAACCTCGCGGCCACCGCCCTGCCGCTGAAAAAGGGCGACGTGGTCCTCGTCTCCGATCGCGAATTCCCCGCCAACGTCTATCCCTGGCTGCTGCTGCGGGAGCGGGGGGTCGAGGTCGAGATGGCGCGGGTGACGGCCGAGGGCTGGCCGGACGAGGATCACCTGGTGGAGCGGCTGCGGGATCCGCGGGTGCGCGCGCTGGCGGTCTCCTTCGTGCAGTTCTCGAACGGATTCCGCGCCGACCTCGGCCGCCTGGGTGCCGCCGCCAGGGCCAACGGCGCGTATCTCGTGGTGGACGCGATTCAGGGACTCGGCAACTCGGTGCTCGACGTCAAGGAGACGCCGGTGGACATCCTCGCCTGCGGCGGGCAAAAATGGCTGCTCTCGCCCTGGGGCACCGGGTTCGTGTACGTGCGCAAGGACCTGGTGACGAAACTCGAGCCGGTGGTCGCGGGCTGGATGGCCTTCGAGGGGACCGACGATTTTTCCCGCCTCACCGAATACAACCCCACCTTCCGCTCCGACGCCCGCCGCTTCGAGATGGTGACCCTGCCGTTCCAGGACTTCTACGCGATGCAGGTGTCGCTGGCGATGCTGCTCGAGCTGGGCCTGCGGGACGTCGCCGAGGCCACCCACTCGATGCACGAGCCGGTGATCAAGTGGGCCGAGGAGCGCGGGGTGCGGGTGGTGTCGCCCCGGGACGACGCCCACCGCTCGGCCATCATCTGCGTCTCGCCGCCGAAAGCGGTGGAGGCCTATCACGCGGTGAAGAAGGCGCACATCGTGTGCTCGCTGCGGGAGGGCGCGATCCGGCTCTCGCCCCACTGCTACAACACGATGGAAGAGATCGAGAAGGTGGTGGACGTGCTGGACGACGCGCTCTAGGCGCCGGCCCGGAGCAGCGCGAAGTCCTTCTTCCCCTTCCGCAGCAGGACGTTTCTTCCCGAGAGCCAGTCCCCCCTCGCGAGCGCGCGGTCCGCCGGCTCCCGCTTCTGGTTCACGTACACGCCGCCCTGTTCCAGCGCGCGCTTCGCCTCCCCCTTCGACTTGACGAGGCCCGACTGGGTGAGCGCGTCCACGATGGTGAGACCGTCGGCGGCGGGCGCCGCCGTGGTGGGAATCTCCGCCGCCAGCACGTCGAACACCGTGGGCTCCGCCCGGTGGGGATCGAATTCGCCGAAGAGGATCTCGGAAGCGGTGACCGCGTTCGCGGCGGCGTCGCCGCCGTGGACCAGCTCGGTGATTTCGCGGCCCAGGGCGCGCTGGGGGGCGCGCTCCGCCGGATTTTTCCGGCCCTCCGCCACCAGCGCGTCGATCTCCTGGCGCGGCTTCAGCGAGAAGAGCTTCGCGTATTTCTCCGCGTCCCGGTCATCCACGTTGACCCAGAACTGGTAGAACTTGTAGGGCGACGTCATCGCGGGATCGAGCCAGACCGTCCCCTCCTCGGTCTTGCCGAACTTGGCGCCCGAGGCGCTGGTGACGAGCGGCGCCACCAGCGCGTGCGCCTCGCCCCCTTCGATCTTTCGGATCAGGTCCGCGCCCAGCGTGATGTTGCCCCACTGATCGCTGCCGCCCACCTGCAGGGTGCAGCGCTTGGTGCGGTAGAGGTGCAGGAAATCGAATCCCTGCAGCAACATGTAGCTGAACTCGGTGTAGGAAATTCCGGCGTCGAGCCGCGCCTGCACCGATTCTTTCTGCAGCATCACGTTGACCGTGAAGTGCTTGCCGATGTCGCGCAGGAAATCCACCAGCTTGAGCTCGACCAGCCACTTCGCGTTGTCGAGCAGCAGCGCCGACGCCGGACCGGGATCGAAGTCGAGGAAGCGCGCCATCTGATCGCGCTGGTGGTGCAGGTGATCCTTGAGCTGCTGCTTGTCGAGGAGCGGGCGCTCCCCGCGCTTGCCGGACGGATCGCCGATCAGCCCGGTGCCGCCGCCCATCAGCACGATGGGCGTGTGGCCGTGTCGCTGGAAATGCCGGAGCAGGAACAGCGGCATCAGGTTGCCGAGCTGCAGCGACGGGGCCGTGGGATCGAAGCCGCAGTAGAGGGTGCGCGGCTCCGCAAGGTGCCCGTCGCACCCCGGCGTCCGCTGCTGGACGAAGCCGCGCCACTCGAGTTCGGAGAGGAGATCGGTCATGGCGCCGAATCGTACGAGCGGCCGCGGGCGCTGGCAAGCGGCGAGGCCCGTCGCTAGGTTGTGACACGATGACCGGCTTCCGGCGTTCCATGCCATCACTCGAGTCGGCGCGCTCCAGCTGGAATCACGTCGTGACGCGGGGCCGCGTCCTCGCCGCCCTGGCGCTGGGCGCGATGTTCGTGGCCGGCGTCGCGTACGGTTCCTGGACCCGCGTCTGCGCGGCCGACCGCTGCCCCTCCATCTCACGCCTGGTCGGCGGCCCCGGGCCCCAGCAGACCTCCAAGGTCTACGCCGCCGACGGCCGGCTCATCACCGAGCTCGGTACCCAGCGGCGCACCGTGCTCCGCCTCGATCAGATTCCCGTCTTCGTGCGGCAGGCCTTCATCGCCACCGAAGACAAGCGCTTCTACGAGCACCACGGGATCGACTACCTGCGGATCTTCGGCGCCATCCGCGCCGACCTGATGTCGCTCTCCTGGTCCCAGGGGTTCTCGACCATCACCATGCAGCTCGCGCGCAACGTCTTTCCGGACGAGATCAGCCGCGACAAGACCCTCACCCGCAAGCTCAAGGAGGCGCGCGTCGCCATCGAGCTCGAGCACAATTTCCCGAAGGACTCCATTCTCGAGCTCTATCTCAACCTCATCAACCTGGGCGCGGGCGCGAACGGCGTCGAAGCGGCGGCGCAGATCTATTTCGGGAAGTCCGCCCGCGATTTGAACGTGGCCGAGGCCGCGATGCTCGCGGCGCTCCCCAAGGCCCCCGGCTCCTACGACCCACGGCTCCATCCCGACCGCGCCATCCGCCGCCGCAACACCGTGCTGGCCCTGATGCGGGATCAGGGCTTCCTCACTCCGGAACAGGCCGAGCTCTGGCGCGCCTATCCGCTGGTGCTCACCTCCAACCGCACCAATTACGGGGACGTGGCGCCCTATTTCGTGGAGTGGGTGCGCCAGCAGCTCGACGCCCGCTTCGGCCGCGATCTCTACGAGGGCGGCCTGCGGGTCTACACCACCCTCGACCTCGACATGCAGGACGCCGCCGAGCAGGCGCTGCAGGCCCAGCTCGACGCGATCGAGTCCGGCGTGTACGGGAAGCCGCTGGGCCGCACCACCTACCGCGAGTACATCGAGTCCTCCCGCGCCTCGGGCGAGGACCACGGACCCTTCACGCCGTACCTGCAGGGCGCCTTCATCGCGATCGACGCGCAGACCGGCGCCATCCGCGCCATGATCGGCGGCCGCGACTTCGACGACTCCAAGTTCAACCGCGCCGTGCAGGCGGTGCGCCAGCCCGGGTCCACCTTCAAGCCCTTCGTGTACTCGGCGGCCGTCCGCGCCGGCCACCCGGTCACCGAGATTCTCGACGACTCGCCGCTGAACCCGCCGGTGCTCCAGCTCGACTCCACGCTGTGGCAGCCCAAGGACGACGACGACACCACGCTCGGCCCCATCCCCATGCGCGAGGCGCTGTACCTGTCGCGCAACCTCGCGACCATCAAGCTGGGAATGAGCCTGGGCGAGCAGACCGTCATCGGCGAAGCGCGGCGCTACGGGATCACCACGCCCATCAAGCCCTACCCGTCGCTCCACATCGGCGCCAACGGCGTGATCCCGATGGAGATCATCGACGCCTACACCGCGTTCGCCAACCTCGGCACCCGCGTCAGCCCCATCGGCATTCTCCGGGTCGAGGACCGGACCGGCAAGATTCTCTACCAGGCGACCCCGGAGCGGGACGAAGTGCTGGACCCGGCCCACGCCTGGCTGCTGGTGGATATGATGAAGGACGTGATCCGCCGCGGCACCGCGTTCACCGCGGTCTGGAAGGCCGGGTTCACCTACCCCGCGGCCGGCAAGACCGGCACTACCGACGATTACTCCGACGCCTGGTTCATCGGCTACACCTCGGAGCTGGTCGCGGGAATGTGGGTCGGGTACGACCTCTCCCAGCCGATCCTCCAGCACAACGGCGGCGGGGGCCGGATCGTGGCGCCGGCGTGGACCTCGTTCATGCGGGACGTCTACGCCCGGCGGCCGCCCCCCTCCGACTGGCCCCGGCCCGATTCGCTCGTGACCCGGGAGGTGGACGGCTCCACCGGATACCTCGCGTCACCGTTCTGCCCGCTCGACGTGCGGCGCTGGGAATGGTTCTTCCCCGGCACCGAGCCGACCCAGGTGTGCCCGGTGCACGCTCCGTTCGGCACCGGCGTCTCGCCGTAGGCGATCGTGCTGCGCCTTCGCGCGGGCACGGTCCACCCGGTCACGGCGCCGCCGATTTCGGACGGCGCCGTTCTCGTTGACGGCGGCCGGATCGTCGCCGTGGGTCCCGCATCTCGCATCCTGAGTCCCGCGGGCGCGGGGAATCTCGAGTTTCCCGAGGCCGAGCTCGTCCCCGGGCTCGTCAACTGCCACACCCATCTCGAGCTGACCCACTTGGCGGGCAGGAACGGCGAGCCGGACTTCGCGCGCTGGATCCGGCGGGTGCGGGAGCTCAAGGACGAGACCCCGGCGCCGGAGTTCCGCCGGGCCGCGGAAGCCGGAATCCGGGACGGCTGGAGCCGCGGCGTCACCACCTTCGCCGACACCGGCTCGACCGGCGCCCCCCTCGAGGCGATGGCCGCGCTCGACGCGCGCGGGATCTACTATCAGGAGGTCTTCGGTCCCGACCCCGCCCAGTGCGACGCCGGTCTCGCGGATATGGACCAGGCGCTGGCCCGCCTGCGCCCCCTCGCCTCGGCGCCCCTCCGCCGCCTGGGCGTGTCGCCCCACGCGCCCTATACCGTCAGCGCGCCGCTCTACCGCGCGGTGGCCCTCCGCGCCCGCGCCGCAGAATTGCCGATCGCCGTGCACCTGGCCGAATCGCGGGAAGAAACGGAGTTCGTGCGGGACGGCACGGGACCGTTCGCGGAGGCGTTGGCGCGGCGGGGCATCGAGGTCGCCGCCCAGCGGCGATCTCCGGTTCAGTACCTCCTGCAGCTGGGCGTCATCCGGCGCGGCACCCTCTGCATTCACTGCGTCCAGGTCGATCAGGCCGACGTCGCTTCGCTCGCGCTCGCGGGCGCCGCGGTGGCGCACTGTCCTCGCTCCAACGCCGCGCACGGGCACGGGAGCGCGCCCCTCGCGAGCCTTCGGGGCGCGGGCGTCCGGGTGGGCCTCGGCACCGACTCCGCCGCGAGCGTCGGCGACGTCGAGCTGCGGGCGGAGGCGGCCCAGGCCGGGCTCGCGGGCGCGGACGCCCTCCGGATGCTCACCCTCGAGGGCGCGCGGGCCCTCGACTGGGATGAGGAAATCGGGTCCATCGAGGCGGGGAAGGCGGCCGATCTCGCGGTGTTCCCGGCGGGCGGATGGGCCGGCGCCGCGCGGGGGCCGGCGCTGCTCACCGTGCTCGCCGGCCGGGTGGTGCATCGGGGAGAGGCCGCGGCGCCGCATAAATAGTAGATTGGATGCATGAAAACCCAGCGCCACGCGGCCATTCTCCGCGCGGTCCGCGCCGAGCGGGTGGCGAGCCAGGAGGACCTCCGGGCCCTGCTGAAGCGGGAGGGATTCGACGTCACCCAGGCGACTCTTTCCCGGGACATCCGGGAGCTGGGGCTCGCCAAGGTGGCCGACGCGGACGGCGGCTCTCACTACGCTCCGCCCGATGAGACCGGGTCCGGCGTGCGGCCCCACCTGGAGCAGCTCCTGCCCACCATGCTGGTGTCGGCCGAGGGCGTCGGCCCGCTGCTGGTCCTGAAAACCACCACCGGCGGCGCGCAGGCGCTCGCCCTGGCGGTGGACGGCGCCGGGTGGAACGACCTCCTCGGCACCATCGCCGGCGACGACGCGATTCTGGCGATCACCAAGAGCGAGCGCGCCCGCCGCGCCGTGCAGACCCGCCTCAAGGAACTCGCCGGACTCCCCCAGTGACGCCTTGACGGCGGCGCCCGCGCCCGTATGTTTATGCATCGTGATGCATAAACCTTCAACGGGGAGCGCGTGATGGGTCCGCTGGTCGTGCTGGCGTATTCGGGTGGTCTCGATACCTCCGCGATCGTCCCCTGGCTCCGCGAGCGCTACAACGCGCGCGTGCTCTGCTTCGCCGCCGACGTGGGGCAGGGCGGGGGCGAGCTCACCGGCCTCGTCGAAAAAGCCAAACGCTCCGGCGCCGTGGACTGCGTGGTGGAGGATCTCCGCGAGCAGTTCGTCACCGACTTCGTGTTCCCCACGCTCCGCGCCGGCGCCGTCTACGCCCGCACCTATCTCCTCGGCACCTCGATGGCGCGCCCCCTCACCGCCGCCCGCCAGGTCGCCGCCGCGCGGCGCGCGGGCGCGGAGGCCCTCGCCCACGGCTGCACCGGGAAGGGGAACGACCAGGTGCGCTTCGAGCTCACCTACGCCGCGCTCGCGCCTGAAATGCAGGTCATCGCGCCCTGGCGGGAGTGGGAGTTCAAGAGCCGCGAGGACCTGATCGCCTACGTGAAGGCGAAAGGGATTCCCATCCAGGCCACCGCGGAGAAACCCTACTCCCGCGACCGCAACCTCTGGCACTGCTCCCACGAAGGCGGGATCCTCGAGGATCCGTCGCAGGAGGCCCCGGCCGATCTCTTCCTCCTCACCCGCGATCCCCTCGACGCGCCGGACCAGCCCGAGGTGGTGCAGGTCGGGTTCGAGGAAGGCACCCCGGTGTCGGTGGACCACCGGCCGCTCGGTCCCGTGGCGCTGGTCGAGACCCTGAACGAAATCGCCGGCCGCCACGGCGTGGGGCGCGCCGACATCGTCGAGGATCGCCTGGTCGGCATGAAGTCGCGGGGCGTCTACGAGACGCCGGGCGGCACCCTGTTGTACGCGGCGCACCGCGAGCTGGAGCAGCTGGTGCTCGACCGCCGCGCTCTGCGCCTGAAGGACGAGATCGCGCTCCGCTACGCGGACCTGGTTTACGACGGCCGCTGGTGGACCCCGGAGCGCGAAGCGCTCGACGCGCTGGTCACGAGCACCCAGCGCCGGGTCACCGGCACCGTGCGGGTCAAGCTCTTCAAGGGCGGGGTGTCGGTGGCCGGGCGGGAGAGCCCCTTCGCGCTCTACCAGCCGTCGTACGCGACCTTCGGCAAGGACAACGTCTACAACCAGAAGGACGCCGAGGGCTTCATTCACCTGTACGGTCTCGCCACCCGGATCGGCGCCGGACTCGAAGCGGAGCGCGCGCGGCAGATCGGCGCCGCCGCCGACTGATGCCGTCCCCCAAACAGCCGGCCGACGCCGCCTCCACTCCCCATCAGATGTGGGGCGGACGTTTCGCGCTGGGGCCCTCGGAAGCGCTGGACGCGCTCAACCGCTCCCTCCCCGTCGATCACCGGCTCTGGCCGCAGGACGTCGCCGCGAGCAAGGCCTGGGTCCACGCCATCGGCCGCGCGGCGGTGCTCACCGCTGCGGAGGAGGCGGAGCTCCTGGATGGCCTCGATCGCGTGGCCGAGCGGCTCGCGGATGGGGCGGCGGTCGGCGCGCCCGACGAGGACGTGCACACCCTGGTCGAGCGTCTGCTCTACGAAGAAGTGGGCGCGGTCGCGGGGAAGCTCCACACCGGCCGCTCCCGGAACGATCAGGTCGCCACCGATCTCCGCCTCTGGACCCTGGACGCGATCGATCAGCTCGATCAAGACCTCGTGGTCCTCGGCCGCACCCTCATCGGGCGCGCGCGGGATGGCGTGGACGATCTCCTGCCCGGCTACACCCACGGCCAGCGCGCCCAGCCGGTGCGCTGGGCGTACGTGCTGCTCGCGCACGCGTGGCCCCTGGTGCGCGACCGCCAGCGCCTCGCCGACGCGAGACGCCGCACCGCCGAGCTGCCCCTGGGCTCGGGCGCCCTCGCCGGGTCCGGGTTCCCGGTGGACCGCGTGCTCCTCAAGGAAGCGCTCGGCCTCCGCGCCGTCTCCGCCAACGCGCTCGACGCCACCGGCGATCGCGACTTCGTCGCCGAAGTGCTGTTCGACCTGGCGCTCATCGGCACCCATCTCTCGCGGCTCGCGGCGGAGCTGATCCAGTACAACACGTCGGAGTACGGATTCATCCGGCTCTCGGACGCGTTCAGCACCGGGTCGAGCCTCCTGCCCCAGAAGCGGAACCCCGACGTCTTCGAGCTGACCCGCGCCAAGGCGGCGCGGCTCCTGGGCGACCTGGTGTCGCTCCTCGCGACCTTGAAGGGCGTGCCCGCGGGCTACCAGAAGGATCTGCAGGAGGACAAGTCGCTCCTCTTCGACGCGTTCGATACCCTCACCGCGGTGCTGCCCGCGGTGAGCGGCGCGATCGCGAGCCTCACCTGGGACCCGGCGCGGATGCGCGCGGCGCTCGATGCCTCGCTTCGCGCCACCGATCTCGCCGACCGCCTGGTGGAGGCGGGCGTTCCATTCCGCGAAAGCCACGCGCTGGTGGGACGCCTGGTGCGCGAAGCGGAGGAGCGCCGCCTTCCGCTGGACCGCGTGCCCGCGGAGGTCGCGCGCGCGCTCCATCCCGCGCTGGGCGACGCGGTGTCCAGGCTCGGCACCTGGGAAGACAGCGTCGAGGGACGGGGAACGCCGGGCGGCTCGTCGCGGCGCTCGGTGGAGGATCAGCTGGAAGAGCTCCGCAAAGCCTTCGGGGACAGCGTCACTTAGGGGCGCTTGCCGTGTCACGAGGCTCCCGCTAGCATACTGCAACGGGCCGCCCGTTCGTGGTGAGCGAGGCGGCCATTTCTTGGCCGGGAGAGGCCTCACGTGCGTTGTCTCGCGCTGAACGCGTCTTTTCAGCCGCTGACCATGGTGCCCGTCCGCCGGGCGCTCCGCCTGGTGATCGACGGCAAGGCCGAAATCGTCGAGTCCGAGGGCGCGATCGTCCGCTCCGAGCGGCTCGCCTTGCCGCGGCCCGCGGTGATCCGGCTGGTCAAGTTCGTCCACGTGCCGCGCCGGTTCCGCCGTCAGGTCACCAACACCTTCCTCTTCGCGCGCGACAACTACCGCTGCCAGTTCTGCGGCCGCTCGCAGTACGAGCTGAAGCACCGCGAGTGCCTGACCCGGGACCACCTGATCCCCCTCTCCCGCGGCGGCACCAACGCCTGGAACAACGTCCTCACCGCGTGCTCCACCTGCAACACGCGGAAGGGGAACATGCTGCCCGAAGAGGTGGGCATGCACCCGATGCGGCCGCCCTTCGAGCCGCACTTCGTGCACCTCTCCTGGGCCGTCCGCCGGCTCACCGACATCCAGTCCAAGTACATCCGGCTCTTCTACGGCCGGGAAGTGCTGGCCACCCTCGAGGCGCTGTGAAGCGGGGGATGCTGCCCTGGGTCATCGCCGGGGCGCTCGGCCTCGCCGCGGTGGCGGTGGTGCTCACCCCCCGCACCGGCGGCGCCACCGTGCACCCCGAGCCGCGGCCCGGCATCACGGGGGACAAGATCCTTCCCAGCTTCGCCATTCCCAATCAGCCCGGCGCCGCCGAAGCCTACGCGGCGGCGCGGACCGCCCCCGCGACCCTGGACGGCGTCTACTGTCACTGCGACTGCTCCAAGCACTTCGGCCACCGCTCCCTGCTCACCTGTTTCGAGAGCGATCACGGAGCCTTCTGCGACGTCTGCATGGGTGAGGCGACGATGGCGGCCCAGATGGCGGCGCAGGGCAACTCCCTCCAGCAGATCCGCCAGGCGATCGACGCCTCGTTCGGCGCGACGCGCTAGAGCGGGTAGGGGAAGGTCACCGAGCGCGCCTCCAGGGTGAGGCGCGGCAGGCCCGCGATCCGCACCAGCGCGCGCTGCAGTCCCCGCGCCAGCGAGCTCCCCAGACTCCCGCCGGTCTTCACCGTCGCCCCCACGTCACCCTTCAGCCAACCCTCGAGCTCCTGCAGGTCGGTGTCGTTGAGGGTGGACACGTCGAGGCGGCAGAAGTAGTAGAAGCGACCCCCGGACTTGGGCTCCAGCGTCACCCGGTAGGGAATCTCGAACGCCCGCTCCAGCTCTTCGACGGTGGCGTAGCGGGTTATCGATCCGCCGCTGCGGATCAGCACGAAGTCGTCCGCCAGCGGGTCGTAGCGCGCCACGGCGTCCCATCCCGCGTCGCTCACGAACTGGTCGAACCACGACGACCGCGAGCGCCACAGCTCCAGCCGGTAATGCAGCCGCAGCGGGAACCCGGACCGCATCAGATCCGCGAACTTCCCGTCCGCGAGCAGGGCGCTGGTCTGGATGCGCGGGATCGAGTCCTGGACCGTGACGGTCAGGACCGGATCCTGCGCTCGCGCGCGCGCGGCGAGCGCGGCCAGCGGGAGGAGAAGGGCCGCGAGGCGCCGCAACTTAGAAACGGTGATCGAGCCGGATCGAGTAGCGGAGCGGCTGGCCGGCCGTGACCGCCTTCGCCACGTAGAGGCCGAGCCCGCCCCAGTCCACGCCCAGTCCCAGGTCCGCGATCCAGCTCCCGATGGTCGGCAGCCGGTCGTGCGGGATGCGTCCCGGCCCGTTGCCGACCAGCCAGGCCTGGCCCGCGTCTCCGAACACCACCAGATCCGGCCCGCCCAGCGCGATCAGCGCCTCCGGCACCGTCCGGCGCCGGTCGCCTTCGGGATTGTAGATCCAGTGGAGCGAGAGGTGCCCGCGGTACTCGGCCTGGGTGAGGATCACGCGGTCGCAGGCCGCGGGCCCGGCGGTCACGAACGCCGAGTCCACCAGATCCCGGTTGCAGGCGCTCTCCCGGAATCCGTAGCCCGGGAGCGGATCGGCGCCGCCCAGCGACACCCGTTGCTGCAGCGGCAGGGGATCTCCGCCGAACCAGCCGCCGGCGAGGAGCCGCAGGTTCACCCGTCCCGCCGCGCTGACGCGGGTGTAGCGCCGGAGGTCGAGCCAGAGCCGCGTGAAATGGTAGGAGCCATCGGTGGGAATCGGGCGGCGGACCGACACCGGCACGTTCTGCGGGGTGACGTCCGAGCTCCAGCTGGCGTCGAGGATGGCGCGTGCATACCAGCCGCTGGTGGGATCGTAGCGGTCGTTGCGGGAGTCGTAGTCGAGCGTGGTGGCCAGCGTAGTGTAGTGCCCGTCGTCGATCGGCGGATTGGGCCGCCAGGTCTCGCTGTTGCGGAAGATGGTCCAGGGGTCGCGCGCCGCGATGGACGACTCGGCGTCGTGCGAGACGTCGAGCGACACCGTGAGCGGCCGCTCCGGCCGGACGAAGATCTGGGCGCCGATGCCCTTGCTCAGGTAGTAATCGCGGTAGTCGCGGTGCAGGAGGAAGGCGCTCCACCCCACCTCCGCCGAGTGGAGACCCCAGTCCTCCACGGGATCGACCTGGTCGAAGGCCCGCACGGCGAGTCCGGCGTGGCGGTCTTCGCCCACCGAGAGCTGGGCGCGGAGCAGGTAGCCGAGATCGCTGTTCTTCGCGCCCAGGTCCCCCGCGGTCCGGAAAATGCCGAAGGCGTCCACGCCCAGGAGCAGGTCCGGCGACAGTCCCCACTCCACCTGCGGCCCCAGGATGATGGGCAGGCCCTCGACGCGATTGAACGTCCCGCCGGTGGCGATGGAGAGCGTGGAGCGCGTCGCGCCGGCCTCCCACGTCTTCTGAGCGCCGAAGACGGGGAGGAAACGCCGGATGTTGGGCGTGTAGACGATCTGGTCCCCGAGCAGGCGGTAGCCCAAGGGGGAAGGATAGGTGCGCACCTTGCCGCCCACGGTGGCGCCGGCGCCGCCGGTCACCGTCCCGCCGACCACGAACACGTCACCGGTGACCTCGGCCGCCGAGTCGAGCACCACGTCGCCGTTGATCACGAGCAGGGAGCCCTCGATCTTGCCCCGCACCTCCACCGGTCCGTTGCGCACCGCCACGTCGCCGTGCCACAGGGCGCCGCGCGGGAGACTGGTCTGCCCCGACAGCCGCGCCGTGCCGGCCGCGTTGTAGAAGCGCACCGCCTCCTCGGCGACCGCGATGGGGAGCTCGCTCTGCTCGCCCGCGGTGGCGGTGCTCTCGGGGTGGATGACGATCGCGGTGTCCTGCGCGGCGGCGACCGCCGGCGCGGTGATCGCGACGAGCAGGAACAACGGGACTGCGCGCATACGATTCGTCCTGGTGAAGGCCTAGGTGCGCGGCGGCTCGAGCCCGAGTCGGCGCATGCGGCGGTAGAGATTGGCGCGATCGGTGGAGAGCCGGCGGGCGGCGTCGGCGACGTTGCCGCGCGCCGCCGAAAGCGCCCGCGCGATGAGCGTGCGTTCGTACTGGTCGAGGGACTCCGCGAGCGCGACGTCGGTCCACTCCCCGCCCGGCGGGAGCGGACGGGCGCCGTCGCGCGGCAGCACCCGGGCCACGTCGTCCGCGGAAACGGCCGCGCCACCCGCGAGAATCGCGAGCCGCTCCACGATGTTCGCGAGCTCCCGCACGTTGCCGGGCCAGGGGTAGGCAGAAAGGAGCTGGACGGCGCCCGCATCGAGGTCCACCTTCTGCCCCAGCCGCGCCGCCACCCGCCCCGCGAAATGGCGGACCAGCGGCGCAATGTCGTCGGGACGCTCGCGCAGCGGCGGGATGTGGATCGGAAGCACGTTGAGGCGGAACAGCAGATCCTCACGGAAGTGGCCCTGCTGGGTCGCTTTCGCGAGGTCCTTGTTGGTGGCCGCGATGACGCGGACGTCCACCTTGACCGGCCGCTCCCCGCCCAGCCGCTCGATCACGCCGGTCTCGAGCACCCGCAGCAGCTTCGCCTGCGCCTCCGGTCCCAGGTCTCCCACTTCGTCCAGCAGCAGGGTGCCGCCGTCGGCGAGCTCGAAACGGCCCAGCCGGCGCTCGGTCGCTCCGGTGAACGCGCCTTTCTCGTGTCCGAACATCTCGGACTCGACCAGGTCCTTGGGAATCGCGGCGCTGTTCACGCACACGAAGGGCCGCGCCGCCCGCCCGCTCTGCCGGTGGATCGCCGAGGCGACGAGCTCCTTGCCGGTCCCCGATTCACCGGTGATCAGCACCCGTGCTTCGGTCGGCGCGATCCTCGCGATCAGGGCCCGCAGCTCGGCCATCGCCGCGCTGTCACCCACCAGCGGATCCGCGTGCCCCAGCTGTTCGTGCAGGCGCCGGTTCTCGGCCACCGTGCGGCCCAGCTCGAGGGCGCCCTTCAGCGCCACCAGCACGCTCTCCGGCGTAAGCGGCTTCTCCAGGAACTGGAACGCCCCGAGCTTGGTGGCCCGCACCGCGTCCGCGAGACTCGCCTTGCCGCTCATCATCACCACCGGAATGTCCGGCGCCCGGCGCTTCAACTCCTGCAGCGTCGTGATCCCGTCCGGACCTCCCGGCATCATCAGGTCGAGCAGGATCGCGTCCGGCTGTACCTGGTCCAGCGTCGACAGCGCCTGGTGCCCCCCGGCCGCTTCGGCGGTCTCGAACCCCTCGGCCTGGAGCAGCGCGCCCACCATCTTCCGCAGGTTGGCTTCGTCGTCCACCAGCAGTACGCGAGGACTCATGCCGGGAACACGATGGTGAAGGTGGCGCCGCCGCCGGGCGTCTCGGACACGTCGATCGTGGCGCCGTGCGCCTCCAGCGCCTGTCGCACCAGCGCGAGGCCGAGCCCGGTGCCGTCCGACTTGGTCGTGAAGTAGGGCTCGAAGATCCGGTGCCGCACGTCGGCGGGGATGCCCGGTCCGTGATCCGCGATGCTGATGGAGAGCGCACCCGGGTCGCCGGCCAGGCGCACATCGATCGCGCCGCGCCCGCCCATCGCCTCGGCCGCGTTCCGGAGGAGATTCTGGAAGGCCCGGCGCAGCGGCTCGTAATGCCCGAGGAGGGTGGAACGATTCCCGTTCCGCGCCGCCGCGTCCACCCGCACCGTGACGCCCTCGGGAACCGCCGTCTTGCCGAGCTCGGTGAGCAGCTCCTGCAGGTCCACCTCGCTCTTCGGTCCCTCGGGCAGCCGTCCGAAGTCCGCGAACTCGCGCGCCAGCCGCTCCAGCCGGTCGGTCTCGGCGCCCAGGACTTCGACCGCCATCGCGGTGCGCGCCTGCGTGGGATCGGCCGCGCTCCCGGCGCCGGTGCCGCGCTCCAGCTGGTCCACCGCGATGCGCATCGAGGTGAGCGGATTCTTGATCTCGTGCGCCACCCGCCGCGCCACTTCGCGGAACGCCCGCAGGCGCTCCGCCTCGAGCTCCCGGTCCCGCGCCGTGTCCAGCGCCTGCGCGAGGTCGCGCAGCGACTGCCGCAGCGACTCGAACTCCGGCGCGCCGCGGGTCGGCGGCCCGCCCGGCAGAGGCTCCCGCTGGCGGATCAGCCGGGTCCATCCCACCAGCTCGTCGATGGGCCGGGAGAGCTGGCGGGAGAGGTGTCCCGCGAGCCGGACCGCGGCGAACAGCACCAGCGCGCCGAGCGCGAGGATCACGATCGCGATGCCCGCCGTGTAGTAGCGCAGGTAGACGTCCACCTGACGGGCCAGCGTGACGGAGTTCGCGACTTGCGTGAGGTGGCGACGGACCGCCGCGCGGGCCCCCGGCGCGAGCCGCGTCGTGTCCACCCGCTGCAGCATCGCCCGGGCCGACGTCGCCACCTGTTCCAGCGAGGCGCGCGCCCCCGCCGACGGGCCGATGGTCCGGACCGAGAGCGCCCACCCCACCACCGCGAGAGTGGTCGGGACGGCGGTCAAAGCCACCAGCACCACGAAGATTCGCTGGCGGAACGGGAGTGCCATATTGGTGCAGCAATCTAGGCACTTGGCCGGGGTGCGACAAACCGACACAGGGGGAGCGGATGAAGAGCCACACCCACTATCTCTGGTTCAACACGAAGCGCCGGCAGGAGATCAGCGACATCACCGACCAGGTGGCCGCTCAGGTCGAGGCGAGCGGCGTTCACGAGGGCCTGGCCCTGGTCTCGGCGATGCACATCTCGGCCTCGGTCTTCGTGAACGATCACGAGTCCGGACTCTGGGAAGACATCCTCGAGTGGCTGGAGGAGCGGATCGCGCCCTGGGACCCGTCCCGCTATCGACACAACGAGACCGGAGAAGACAACGCGGCGGCGCACCTGCGCAGTCTCACGGTCGGGCACGAGGTGATCGTGCCGATCACCAAGGGGAAGCTCGACTTCGGTCCCTGGCAGCGGATCTTCTACGGCGAGTGGGACGGTCAGCGCAAGAAGCGCGTGGTCATCAAGGTGTTGGGGGAGTAGGAGTTGCCCGGTCCGGCGCCGCCGGACGGGTAGCGCAATCGCGCAAGTTGTTTATTATCAAAGGTTCCCGCGGTTGCAGCGGAGGTAGAAGCGCGTGGTGACAGGTCATCTGGCGGCGCTTTTCGCCGACCGGGCGAGGGCGCATCCGGACCGGGAGTTCCTGGTTCACGGCAGTCGCCGGATTACCTATGGACAGGCGGAGCGCGAAGTACTGGCGCTCGCGGCCGCGCTTCGCGAGCTGGGGCTGGGGCCCGGCGATCGTCTGGCGATCGACCTGCCTAACTGGCCCGAGTGGATCATGATCCTGCTCGCGGCGGCGCGCCTCCGGGTCACCCTGGTGCCGCTGCATCCGGGACTCGCCTTTCACGAGCTCAAGTATCAGTTGCGGCACGCCGAAGTCCGGGCGGTGGTCACGCCGGACGCGCTGGCCGGCGTGGATTTCCTGGAAGTGTACGACGAGCTTTTGACCGAGCTTCCCGAGCTGCGCTGGGTCATTTGCGTGGGCCGGGAGGAGCGTTGGTTGGGCACGAGGGTGTACGCGTACTCGGACCTCGTGTCGAAGGCGGCGGGCGCCGACGTCCCGCTGGTGGACGGCGATCCGGCGACGGAGCCGCTGGCCATTTTGTACACGTCGGGAACGATGGGGAAGCCGAAGGGCGCGATGCTCTCGCATCTGAATGTCTGCGAGCCGGCGCGCCAGGTGGCGGAAGCGCTGCGACACACCGGAGACGATCGGGTGCTCGCGGCGGTTCCGTGCTTCACGATCTTCGGCCTGCACGTGGTGGCCGTCACTCTGCATGCCGGCGCGACCCTGATCCTTCAGGATCGCTTCGCGGCCGGCGCGGCGCTGGACCTGATCCGCCGCGAGCGGGTGACCGTCGTGCACGGCGTCCCCACGATGTTCGAGCTCCTCATGCGCGATCCCTCGTTTGAGGAGCAACCGCCGACCACCTGCCGCACGGGCGTGATCGCGGGGAGCCCGGTCTCTCCGCCGCTCGCCCGACGTATCCGGCGGTGGTGCGACGTCCAGATCGCCTACGGGCTCACGGAAACGGGGCCGACGGTGACGATCACCCGCTTCGAAGACGAAGCGGAACGGCGCGCGACGACGGTGGGCCGGCCCATCGCGGGGGTCGACGTGAAGGTCGTGGACGTGATGTCCGGCGCCCTGCACGACGTCGAAGCGGTGGGGGAGCTGGCGGTGCGCGGGCCGAACGTGATGCTGGGGTACCATCGGATGCCCGGCGAAACGGCCAAGTCGTTCACCGCCGAGGGATTTTTCAGGACGGGCGACCTCGCCATCGTGGACGAGGCGGGCTACGTCCGGATCGTGAGCCGCCGGAGCGAAGTGATCATCCGGGGCGGCTTCAAGGTGTATCCGCGCGAGCTGGAGGACCTCCTCCGCACGCACCCCGCCGTGGGCGACGCCTGCGTCGTGGGCATTCCCAACGAAACGCTCGGGGAATTGACCTGCGCCTGCGTCGTGCCCGTGGAGGGATCGATCATCACCGGCGACGAGCTCAAGGCCTTCTGCCGCGAAGCCGCCGCCGACTACAAAGTGCCCGATCTGGTGCGCTTCTTCGACGCCTTCCCCCTGACCGGGAGCGGGAAGGTGAAGCGGAAGGAGCTCGTGCAGATCGTTGGCCTGGAGCTGAGTGCAACCACATGAATCATCAGCCGCATCCTCATCTGGCACGGCAACCCCACAAAGAACCTCCCGCCCACGCGCCCAACGCGGCGCTGCTCATCGACTTCGACAACGTCACCATGGGGATCCGCTCGGACCTCCAGTCGGAGCTGAAGCGGCTGCTGCAGTCGGACATCATCAAGGGCAAGGTCGCCGTCCAGCGCGCCTACGCCGATTGGCGCCGCTATCCGCAGTACGTCGTGCCGCTGTCCGAGTCCTCGATCGACATGATCTGGGCGCCGGCCTACGGGTCGAACAAGAAAAACGCGACCGACATCCGGCTCGCCGTGGACGCGCTGGAGCTGGTCTTCACCCGTCCCGAGATCGGCACCTTCATTCTCCTCTCCGGCGACAGCGACTTCTCTTCCCTGGTGCTCAAGCTCAAGGAGTACGGGAAGTACGTCATCGGCGTCGGCATCCGGGAGTCGTCCAGCGATCTCCTGATCCAGAACTGTGACGAGTACTACTCGTACAACGAGCTGGCCGGCCTCACCAAGGAGTCCGACGTCACCCACGAGCGCCACGATCCGTGGGAGCTGGTGGTCGAAGCGGTGAAGCAGATGACCGCGCACAACGACGTGATGCGCTCCGACCGCCTGAAGCAGGTGATGCAGGAGATCGATCCCAGCTTCGACGAGAAAGACGTCGGGTTCTCCCGCTTCTCCAAGTTCGTCCAGGAAGCCTCGCAGAAGGGGCTCATCGCCCTCTCCAAGATGGACAACGGCCAGTTCGAGATCGCGCTCGGCCCCGACGTCGAGGGCGCCGCCGCGCGTCCCGCCGCCGGCGAAGCCAAGCCCGCGCGCCGCGAAGGCCGCCCCCGCCGCGAGCGCGAGGACGAGGGACGCCGCCCGGGGTTCTCCCTCGGCGACACCTTCGGCCTCATCAAGCACGCCCTGGGCGGGAAGTCCGACGACGACCAGCCGGCGCCCGCGGCGTCGGTCCCGGAGGAGCCGGGGGAGACCGCCGGCCGCGATGAGGACGCCGCGCCACCGGTATCGATCCGCGAGCCGGCCCCCTTGGCGTCGCCCGCCACCGTGAGCGAGCACAACGACGAGCTCGATCCGCCGATGCCGGCGAGCTCGGCGCCGCCCCCACCGTATTCGCAGGGCGGGCACGCCGCGACGCCGGCCGTGCCCTCGCGCAGCGCGCGCTTCCGCCGGGGATCGCGGGGGCCGCGTCCGGCGACGCCGGGGGTGCAGAAGATCGGCGTGGTGGAGGTGGATCCCAACTTCCGCCCCCGGCCCGAAGCGCGGCCGGCGCGGCCGGTGGTCGAGCCCATCGGCGGGGGCAACGATCGCCCGGCCGAGGGAGAGCGTCCCGAGCGGGGCGACCGTCCCCGGGGTGGTCGCGGCCGCGGCGGGCGGGGACGCGGACGTCCCGAGGGCGGCACCCAGGGTGGGCGCGGCCCGAGCGCGCATTCCGGGGAACGCGACGGCGAGCGCGGCGAGCGCGGGGAGCGCGGCGGCCGGGGCCGCCGCGGGGGACGCGGCCGGGGTGGCCGCGGCGAGCACCCGCGGGAGGATCAACCGGCGCGCGAGCATTCTATCGATCGCGAGCCTCGCGCCGCGAGTCCCGCGGCGCCGCCCCCTCCGCCGCCGAAGCCGGCGCCGGCCCCCGAGCAGGACGGCGAATCGTTCTGGTCGCGGGTGAAGCGCGGGCTCACCGGCGGGGCGTGAACCCGCTTCCCGCCCGATTCTACGCGCGACCAGCGGCTCTGGTCGCGCGTAGTCTTTTGGGGCATTACCTGCTGAGCGACGTGGGCGGGCGGCGCACCGCCGGCGTGATCGTCGAGACCGAGGCTTACGTCGGCCCCGACGACCCGGCGTGCCACGCCTGGGGCTGGCGGCGCACGCCGCGCACCGAGCCCCTCTACGGACCCCCCGGGACCGCGTACGTCTATTTCACGTACGGCATGCACTGGTGCCTGAACGCGGTCACCGACCGCCGCGGCCACCCGGCGGCGGCGCTGATCCGGGCCCTCGAGCCGGTGCAGGGGATCCCCGTAATGCGCCGCCGTCGCGGCGGCGTCCCCGACCGGGAGCTCTGCGCCGGGCCGGCCCGCCTCTGCGAGGCGCTCGGCGTGACCGGCGCGTTGAACGGCGCTTCCATGGCGCGGGGCCGCCTCCGCATCCTGCGGAATCCGCATCGCGGGCGCCCCGCGGTCGCGGTCACCCCGCGGATCGGCGTCACCCGGGCGGCCGACTGGCCCCTCCGCTTCGTCATCGCGGGATCGCCGTGGCTCTCCCGATCGTCGTAGACGGGCACCTCGACACGCCCCAGCGGATGCTGGATGAAGGCGTGGACATCGCCACGCGACTCCCCGACGGGCACGTGGATCTGCCCCGGATGCGCGAGGGCGGTCTCTCCGCCGCCTTCTTCGCGATCTGGGTGGACGCGACCTACGGTCCGGGAGCCGCCTACGCCCGCGCCACCGCGCTCATCGACGTGGTGTCAGCTTTCGCGGATGGGACTCGGGGGGCCGAGCTCGTGACCGGCGCGGCCGGCGTCCGGCGCGCCGCCGCGGCGGGACGGATCGCCGTGCTCCTCGGCGTCGAGGGCGGGCACGCCATCGAGAACTCGCTGGAGAACCTCGCGGCGCTGTACCGGCGCGGTGTGCGGTACCTCACCTTGGTCTGGAACAACGGGAACGATTGGGCGGGGGCGTCCCTGGATCCGCGCCGGCCGGGCGGGCTCACGTCCTTCGGGCGGGAAGTGGTGCGGCGGATGGGCGAGCTCGGGATGCTGGTCGATCTCTCTCACGCATCGGACGCGACGTTCCGGGACGCGCTCGACGCGGCCCGGGGGCCGGTCATCGCGTCCCATTCGGCCTGCCGGGCCCTGGCCGCGCATCCCCGCAACCTCACCGACGAGCAGCTGCGCGCGATCGCGAAGCGCGGGGGGGTGGTGGGGATCAACTTCTTCCCGGTGTTCCTGGACGACGGCTTCCGCGCCGCGTACGAGAACCTCAACCGGCGGCTCGAGCCCGGGTTCGCGTCGATTCGTGACCGCTTTCGGGGCCGCCCCGGGGCGGCCGAGTTCGAGATCGATCGCTACCGGAGCGCCCAGCTGGGCGGCATCAGGATCCCGTCCGTGGACCGTCTGGTGGATCACATCGAGCACGCGGTGCGGGTGATGGGGGTGGACCACGTGGCGCTGGGGAGCGATTTCGACGGGATCAGCGTCCTTCCTCCACCCATGAAAGACGCAACGTCGCTGCCGCTCCTGGTCCGCGCTCTAGGGGCGCGGGGGATGAGCGACAGCGACGTCGCGAAGATTCTGGGGGAGAACTTCCTCCGGCTGCTCTAGTGGTCCTCGCTGATGCCCTCTTTGGCGGTGCCGAAGGTGTACCGGATGCCGCCCTGGATCGAGTGGGTGCTGCCGTCCAGGAGGAACCCTTTGGCCGCTGACGTCCCCACGTAGTGCCCGAAGAGGGCGAGCTTGCCCATGTTGATCTGCAGGCCGGCCATGAACCAGAAGAAGGCCTTGCTCGAGGCGTCCGCCGCCGCCTGATCGGCGTTGGCGAGGTCCGCGCTGCTGCTGCAGCTGGGGCAGCTCACCGTGGGGTTCAGGACTTCCATCAGGGCGAATCCGCCGCCGAAGAACGGCTCGATGGCCTTGGGGGCGGGGAACGCCACCAGTCCGATCATCAGCCGGCGCATGTCGCTGAACGTCACCGTGTCGTCCGGATTCCCGGGGGTGACGTTCGGAATCGAGGCGCGGGCGGCGGTCAGGAAGAACGCTTGCTCATAGGAGACGTACAGCGCGGTCCGCCGGGCGGTAATGAGCCAGTGCCCGCCGAGCACCGGGTCGAAGTAGAGGCCCTGGAGGTTGGTCTTGTATCCGAAGGCTCCGCCTTCGCCACCCCAGTACCACCGGAACGCCTGATCGTTCTTCTCTTGCGCACGGGCCGGCGCGGCTGCCGCGCTGAGGACCGTGATCACGGTCAGAAGACGGGCCAGCGACTTCATGTCTCTCCCTCCCACGGCCCCGGTTGGGGACCGCCACAGGAACGGCGCATAGGACCGGAATGAGCCCCCCGAAAATAGGAACGAGGACCCAAAAACGCTAGTGCGTTGGGGGTAGGGAGTTTATACCGCGAGACCGCGAAACTACTTGAAGTGCATCTAACTGTATTTATGATGATGTGACACTGGCGTTATCGTGCGTCAGATCAGTCCCAGCTCCTTCCCGACTTTGGCGAACGCCCGCAGGGCGAAGTCCATGTCGTCGCGGGTGTGGGCCGCGGACAACTGGCAGCGCACCCGCGCGTGCCCCTGCGGGACCACCGGGTACCCGAACCCGGTGACGAACACGCCCTCTTTCAGCAAGAGATCGCTCATCCGGATCGCGAGTGCGGTCTCGCCCAGGATCACCGGAACGATCGGCGTGTCGCCGGGGAGCGGCTTGAACCCCAGATGCAGCAGCCGCTCCCGGAAATACTGCGCGTTCTCCCGCAGCCGGGTGACCAGCTCGGGATGAGCCCGGAGCCGCTCCACCGCCGCGAGCGCGCTCCCCGCGACCGTCGGCGGGAGCGCGTTGCTGAAGAGTTGGGGGCGGGAGCGCTGGGTCAGATAGTCGGTGAGCGCGGCCGAGCCGGCGGTGAACCCGCCCGCCGCGCCCCCCAACGCCTTGCCGAGCGTGGAGGTGATGATGTCCACCTGTCCCACCACGCCGTAGTGCTCGGCGGTCCCCCGGCCCGTCTGGCCGAGCACGCCGGTCGCGTGCGAGTCGTCCACCGCCACCACGGCGTCGTACTTCTTCGCGAGCGCCAGGATCTCCGGAAGCTTCGCGATGTCGCCTTCCATCGAGAACACGCCGTCGGTGAACACGAGGCGGGTCCGGGCGCTCTTCGCGGCCTGGAGTTTCTCCTCGAGGTCCGCGAGGTCGGAGTGCCGGTAGACCGCGGTCTGGCACTTGGTGATGGCCTTGGCGAGGCGGATCGCGTCGATGATCGACGCGTGGTTCAGCTGATCGGAGATGACGATGTCCTGCTCGCCGAGCAGGGTGGCGCAGAGCCCTTCGTTGGCGTTCCAGCAGCTCACGTAGGTGAGCGAGGACTCGCATCCCACCAGCGCGGCGAGGGCTTGCTCCAGCTCGCGGTGGACGGTGAAGGTGCCGCAAATGAAGCGCACCGATCCCGTCCCCGCGCCGTAGCGGTCCAGGGCGTGTTTCCCCGCGGCCACCACCTCGGGCTCGTTGGAGAGGCCGAGGTAGTTGTTGGAGGAGAGAATCACGACCTCGCCGCGGCCCTCCATCCGGACCCGCGGGCCCTGCGGCGAGGCCAGGTAGTTGAGGCGCTTGTAGACGCCGTCCTTCTTGAACTGGTCGAGCTCGGCGGCGAGCCGGGTGCTGAGACTCATGCGATCTCCAGAATGACCTTGCCCGCGTCGCCGGAACGGATGGCGGCGAGCGCGTCGTCGATCTTGGTGAGAGGGAAGCGATGGGTGATGACGGGCCGGGGGTCGAGGAGGCCGGCGGAAAGGAAGCGCCGCATGTCATGCCAGGTCTGGTACATCTTCCGGCCCACCACGCCGTACACCGTGACGCCCTTGAAGATGATCTCGGTGGCCAGGTCCACCGGTACCTCGCCCTTGGGGATGCCGAGGAGCTGGATTCTGCCGCCCAGCCGGACCGCGGCGAACGCCTGGTGCAGCGCCGAGGGGACGCCGGACATCTCGCACACCACGTCGGCGCCGTCGCCGCCGGTTTCCGCGAGCACGGTCTTGACCACGTCGTCTTTGGCGGCGTTCACCGTCAGGTGCGCGCCCATCTTGGCCGCGAGGGCCAGGCGCCGGGGGTTGACGTCGGACGCGATGACCCGCGCGGCGCCCGCCGCCCGCGCGATTCCGGCGGCGAAACACCCGATCGGCCCGCACCCGAGAATCAACACCATGCTCCCGGGAATGTCGGCGGTGAGGACGGTGTGAAAGGCGTTCCCCATCGGGTCCATGATGGCCCCGATGTCGGTGGGGATGCCGTCGAGCGTGAGGACGTTGGTCGCGGGCATCGCGATGAACTCGGCGAAGGCGCCGTCCCGGTCCACGCCGATGATCCGGGTGTTCCGGCAGATGTGCCCGTTTCCGGTGCGGCACTGGAGGCAGTGCCCGCAGACGATGTGTCCCTCGGCGGTCACCAGTTGTCCGAGCTTGATCTCGCTGACGCCGTCGCCCACCTGCACCACCTCGCCCGCGAACTCGTGCCCCACCACCAGGGGTGGCTTGAGGCGGCCCTGCGCCCACGCGTCCCAGTCCGCGATGTGGAGATCGGTGCCGCAGACCCCCGCGTGCCGGACCGCGATCAGCACCTCGCCCGGCCCGGCCGACGGCTTGGGGACGGTCGTGACCGTGAGGCCGGGGGCGCTCCTCGCTTTGACGATGGCGTGCATTGTATTCGGCAGTGGGCGTTCGGGTGGCTGGGGGAGAGGGCGGGATCAGTCGGCGGGCACGGCGGCCGGCGTCCCCGCGGGCTCGACCCGCACCGCGCAGCACTTCAGCTCGGCCATCTTGGCGTAGGGGTCGAGAACAGGATTGGTCAGGAGATTCGCCGCCGCTTCGCGGAAGTGGAAGGGCACGAATACCTGGCCGCGCGCCACCCGCTCCGACACCCGCACCCCGGTCACCATCGAATTCCGCCGCGAGGTGAGCCGCACCAGGTCTCCGTCGGTGACGCCGAGAGCCGCCGCGTCGTCGGGGTGGACCTCCACGATCGGCGTCGGCTCCCGCGCGTCCAGGCCGCTCGCCCGGCGAGTCATGGTGCCGGTGTGCCAGTGGTAGAGCTGGCGGCCGGTGTTCATGACGAACGGGAACGCGTCATCGGGGAGCTCGACCGGGGGCGCGTACTCGACCGCCACGAAGGCGGCCTTGCCGTCCGGGGTGGGGAAGCGCTCCGCGAAGAGGAAGGAGGTGCCCGGGTGATCGGCGGTGGGGACCGGATACTGGAGCCCCGGGCCCTCGAGCCGCGCGTAACTCGCGCCGGCCCAAGAGGGCGTGACCCGGGTGATCTCGCGCATCACGTCTTCCGCGCTCCGGTACGGCGTGGCCAGGCCGATCCGGTTGGAGAGCTCGACCAGAATCGCGAGGTCTCCGCGCGCGTCGCCGGGGAGCGCGAGGGCCTGATGGGAGAGCTGGATGCGGCGCTCGGTGTTGACGAAGGTGCCCGTCTTCTCGGCGAAGGAAGACCCCGGGAGCACCACGTCGGCGTAGCGCGCGGTCTCGGTGAGGAAGAGATCGTGCACCGCGAGGAACTCGAGCTCGCTGAACCAATGCTCGGCGTGCGCGATGTCGGGATCGGAGATGATGGGGTTCTCGCCCATGATGTACATCCCCCGCACGCCGCTCTCTTCCTTCACGATCTCGGTCACCATGAGCCCTTCCTTGAGCGAAAGGGACTCCTCGGGGACCTTCCAGGCCCGCGCGAATTCGGCGCGGACCTTGGGGTCCGTGACCGAGCGGTAGTCGGTGTAGACGAAGGGGATCGCGCCCATGTCGGACGCGCCCTGCACGTTGTTCTGGCCCCGGACCGGCATCATCGCGGCGCCCCAGCGGCCGATCATCCCGCAGGCCAGCATCAGGTTGAGGAGCGACGCCACGAGGTCGGTGCCGTTGGCGTGCTGGGTCAGCCCCATGGCCCAGAGCGTGCTGGTGTTCGGCCCGCGGGCGTAGAGCTCGGCGGCGCGCCGGATGAGGTCGGCCGGGACCCCGGTGATCTTGGACGCGCGCGCGGGATCGAGGGGCGCCACCGCCTTGCGCACGGCGTCGAAGTTCTTGGTGCGGGCGGCGATGAAGTCCCGGTTCTCGAGTCCCGCGGCGAGAATGTGGCTCAGCATCCCGCTGAACAGCGCGACGTCGGTGCCGGGGAGCATCTGGAGGTGGACGTCGGCGCGCGCGGCGAGCTCGGTCTTGCGCGGGTCCGCGACCACGAGCTTCGCGCCGCGCTCGCAGGCGCGCTTGAGCGCCGCGCCGAACACCGGGTGCGTCTCCGTGGTGTTGGCGCCGGCGATGAAGATCACGTCGGTCGCGGTCTCGACCTCCCGCATCGAACCCGAGGCCGCCGACGTCGAGAGCGCGCGCGCCATCGCCGCCACCGACGTCGAATGGCAGAGCCGGGTGCAGTGGTCCACGTTGTTGGTGCCGAGTCCGCCGCGGAACATCCGCATCATCACGTAGTTCTCTTCGTTGGAGCACTTGGCGGAGGAGAAGCAGGCGAGCGCGTCGGGCGAGTGTTCCCGCTTGATGCGCGTGAGTTCCTGCGCCGTCAGCTCCATCGCCTCTTCCCAGGTCGCCTCGCGGAAGGGCTGGTACCAGGACGCGGGCGTGGCGACCCGGTCCCGCACGTCCTGGTCCAGGCGCTCGAGGAGCGGGAGCTGGCGCAGCGACTTGCCCGTGGACCGGGGCGGCGTGCCGGGCTTCGAGTTCTGGCCCTCGGCCTCGATGGTCTGCCAGGGCCCGCCGCGCCGGGCCCCGCCGGACGGACCCTTCCACACCCAGCGGCGCCCTTCCTTCTCCCAGCCCTTCCGGATGAGGGGCCGGGTGAGCCGGTCCTTGTGCTGGGGGAAGTCGTAGCCGAAGCGGCCTTTGACGCAGGTGGAGCCCTGATTCGGCGTGTTGGCTTCGATGTCGGGCGAGGTGACCCGGACGATCTTCTCGCCGGCCACGTGCAGGTCCAGCTGGCATCCCACCCCGCAGTAGGGGCACACCGCGCGCACCTGGCGGTCGGGATGCCGGACCTGCTCCGGCGCGAAGCGCTCCCGCGGCATCACCTCGAAAATCGCGCCGGTGGGACAGACCCGGACGCACTCGCCGCACCAGGTGCACCCGGCCCGGTCGGGATCGCCGTCGGCGCCCACGATGATCTCGGTCCGCTCGCCGCGGCGGGCCACGTCGAGCACCCCCACCACCTGAATGTCCTCGCAGGCCCGGACGCAGCGGGTGCAGAGAATGCAGGTGGACATGTCGTGGCGGATCATCGGATCGCCGGGGCGCTCGTCGCCGGCGCGCAGCGGAAGGTCCCGGCCGGCCACCGGAGTCGGCGCCACGCCGTAGCGCACCACGTAGCGCTCGAACTCGTTTCGCGGGTCGGCCCGGCCGCCGTTGGCGAGGTGATCGCCCGGGTAGCGCTCGAGGAGGAGCCGCAGCACGCCCTTGCGATTCTCGACCGCCGCGTGCGACTCGGTGGTCACCTTCATTCCATCGGCGACCTTGGTGGCGCAGGCGGGGAGGAGCTTGGGCTGGCCTTCGACCGACACCAGGCAGATTCGGCAGTTGCCGACGATGGGGAGCTTGGGATACCAGCAGAGCGCCGGGATGTCGATCCCCGCCGCGCGCGCCGCCTCCAGGATCGTGCGGTCGGCATCCGCCGTGACCTGCCGTCCGTCGATCGAGAGAGTGGGCATAAAGGGTAGAATAGGCCCTGCCCGCCTCCCCGGCAACCGGCTTACTCCCTTGCGGCGTCTAGGCTTGGGACTCCCGCCGATCGCCTAGGAAAACGAAACGGGACCGGACACTGGGCCGGTCCCGCTCGAAAACATCAGGGCTTCGACGCGACGACTTACCGGGTGTGATCCACCGGGAGGTTGTGATGGGCCGTCTCGCCGGACTCGTCGGCGTCGGCACACCAGCAGTAGGCCCAGATCCGCGACGGGCGCGGGCCCGGTTCCCCCGCGTGGAGGATGATCCCCAGCGGTTCGTCGTCGAGTACGAGCGGCAGACTGGTCATTGCGGGTTCCGTGAGCCGGGACGCGTTCTTCCAGTGCAAGAGAACGGCCAGTTTCACCGAGAGAGGCGCCCGACTCAACCCGATGCCATCGAACGATTTAACAGACAGGGCCGACTCGCTTCGGGACCAACCGCGCTAGTCGGACACGTTCGCCGGTGTGTCCCCCTGACGCGGCGGCTTGGTGGCGACGAACCCCGCGCGGGCGCCGCGGCGGCGCCGCTCGACCTGCCACGCGCCGTACTCGGCCTGCAGGGCTTCCGGCGCGAGCGGGATCACGCCCTGCCGGCTTTCGACCGGCAGAACGACGTGGAAGCCGCCGGCGCGGGTGCGGGCCTGGAGGTCCGCGAGGAAGGCGTGACGCTCGGCCGCGCCGAGGTCGGCCATCGCCACCGGATCGAGGACGACGAGGCCGGGAAGGAGATCGGGGAACCAGCCGCCGAGCTGAATGACGAGCGCCTGGAACCGCCCGCCGAGCTGTTCCGAGACGGCGCGGCTCTCGACCCCTTCGATGGCGCCGAGATCCTGATCCACGAGGAAGACCTCGTGATCGTGCGCCGCGACGAAGAGCGCCGCCGCCAGTGCGCCGGCGCCGATGATGACCGCCAGATCGTCGGCGGCGAGCCGGGGCACGGTGCGGACCAGGATGTGCTCGGTGGAGAGCCCCCAGTGGGTCGGTTCGCGTTGCGCGAGCCGCAGGGCGCGGTGCTTCTGGGACCAGCGGCGGAAGGACGGGAGGCGCAGCCGCCGGGCGATGATGCGGTCCACGTGCTCGAGCAGGAGCACCTCGGTGAGCAGGTACTGCCCCTCGCCGCTCAACTCCAGCTCGCGCACCGCCTCGTCGCCGATCTCGAGGAGCTCCTCGCGGGCGATGGTGTTCTTGTACTCCTCGAGACGCTGGAGGATGAACTCCTGATATTCCTGCCGCAGCGACGGCGGGAGGCGGGTGATCCTGGGGGCCGCGCGCCGCGCGCGTTCGGGGTTCAGCACGGTTCCACGTGCACGACCACCTCGTGCAGGTCGAGGTCGTGCTTCAGGCGCGCTTCCACGGCGTCGGCGATCGCGTGGGCGTCGGCGACGTTGGCGGCGCCGTCCACGCCGATCGTGATCTCGGCGTAACGGGCCGTCGGGGCGCCGCCCCCGCGGGAGCGGATGCCGTACGCGCTCTTGACGCCGGCCACGCCTTCCGCGATGTCGCGGATGGCGCTGAAGGGGGCCGCGCGCTCGTCCACCAGGACGGGCACGTTGCGCGCGAAGATCTGGTAGGCCACGCGCACGATGATCAGGGCGACCGCGATGGCCACCACCGGATCCACCCACCACCAGCCGCGCCGCGCGAACACCACGCCCACGATCACGCCCACGGTGATGTACACGTCGCTCTGGGTGTGCGCCGCGTCGGCCAGCAGCAGCTCGCTCTGGAGGGCCTGGCCGCGGCGCCGCTCGTACCACGCGACCAGAATGTTCACGACCAGCGTGAGCCCGAGGATCGCGAAGCCGAGGTTGGTCACCAGCACCGGATGGCCCCCAGCGGCGAGGTGGTTCACGGCGCCGCGCATCAGCTCGAAGCAGGTGACGGAGAGAAAGACGACGATCGCGAGGGCGCCCAGGGTCTCGAACTTGCCGTGGCCGTAGGGATGGTCTTCGTCGGGGCCGCGGGCGGCGACCCTGATCACCACCAGGCCGAGGATGTTGGAGAGCACGTCCACGGTGGAGTGCAGGGCGTCGCCGACGACGGCGAGGGACCCCGCGGAAAGGCCGATGGCGAGCTTGGCCGCCACGACGGCCAGGTTGGCGGCGAGGAGGCCGACGAGCACGCGGCGCACCGCGGCGGAGCGGTCGCGCACATCGGTCTGAGACACCGGCATGGGTGCAAGCTTGTGAATGACATGAACTAAGTCAACTACGGAGGGACCCGCGGGTCCGGCAGGCGGTCAAAGGGCGGCGCGGAGCAGGGCCCCCTTCAGGTACCCGGTCTCGGGGATGTTCAGGATTTCGGGGTGGTCGCTCGCGGCGCCGGTGAGGGCGAGGAGCTCCAGGCGGCGTCCCGAGTCCCGGGCGGCGTCCGAGAGCATGGCGAGGAAGAGCTCGCGGTGCACGTGGAAGGAGCAGGAGCAGGTGAAGAGGATTCCGCCGGGCGCGAGGAGCCGCATCGCGCGGAGGTTGATCTCCTTGTATCCGGCGAGCGCCCGGGGAACGCTGGCTTTGGTCTTGGCGAACGCGGGCGGGTCGAGCACCACGGTGTCGAAGGTCTCGTCCAGGTGCTCCAGCTCGCGCAGGAGATCGAAGGCGTTGGCTTCGCGCCAGGCGATGTTCGAGAGTTCGTTCAAGGCGGCATTCTGCGCCCCGCGGGCGAGGGCGTCGGCGCTCTGATCCACGGCGGTGACGCGCGCCGCGCGCCGCGCGAGATGGAGCGCGAAGGAGCCGTGATAGGTGAACAGGTCGAGCGCGGTGCCCCCTTCCTTCATAGAGCGGGCGACCAGCGCGCGGTTGTCCCGCTGGTCCAGGAAGGCGCCGGTCTTCTGGCCGCTCCACGGCGCCGCCAGGAATTTCACGCCCTGTTCCTCGACCTCGACCATCTCCGGCACCGAGCCCGCCGCCAGGACGACCTCCGGGGGGAGGCCTTCGTGCCGGCGAATCGGCGCGTCGTTGCGGAGCAGGATCCCTGCCGGGGACAGCGCGGCGCCGAGGCCGGCGAGGAGGTCGTCGCGCGCGGCCTCGAGTCCCGCGGAGAGCAGCTGCGCCACGACGTGCGATCCGTAGCGGTCCACCACCAGCGACGGCAACCCGTCCGCTTCGGCGTGGACCACGCGGTACGCGGTGGCGGGGATGCCGGCGCGCCTGGCGAGCGCGGCGGCGATGCGGTCCCGCCACCAGTCCGGTGTGATGGCGCCCTTCTCGCGGGTGAGGAGGCGCAGGCGGATCTCGGACTTCGGCGAGTAGAGCGCCTGGCCCAGCCATTTCCCCCGGGCATCGGTGACGGGCACGATGCCGGGGCCGCTCTTCGATTCGGCGTGAACGTCGGAGCGGTAGATCCAGGGATGGCCGGCTCGCCAGCGCTCCGCGCCGCGCGCGGAGACGACGACGGTCACCGCCGGCGGTCCGGCCGCAGCTTCGCGGCGTCCCGCAGGTACGTATGTTTCAGCTGGCGCTGCGGCTTGGCGGTGTAAAAGTGGAGGAGCACGCGGATGCAGCGGGGGAGTCCGTCGGGCACCGCCACCTCGCTCGCGCCGAGGAGCGGCACCTCGGTCCAGCCCAGCAGGCGCGCCGCGCGGGCCGGGTACTCGGCGGTGAGGTCGGGGGACGAGGTGAAGATCGCGCTCTCCACGTCCTCGGGCGTGAAGCCGTTCGCCGCCTGGAGGGCCGAGAGCAGCTCCGCCGTCGCCTCGCGAATCGCCTCGCTGGTGTTCGCGGTGGCGGTGGTGGCGCCCCGGAGGCCGCGCAGGACTTTGGTCATGGATCGAGCATGAGCCTCGCCGGTCAACTGCGGTTGATGGTGCTCACGGACGCCGCGCTCCTCAAGGGTCGCGATCCGGTTCTCGTCTGCCGCCAGGCTGCGGCGGGGGGCGCCACGGCGATCCAGGTTCGCGCCAAGCACGCGCCGGCGGAAGAGGTTCTCGCGCTGGCCCGGGCCCTGGTGCGCGAGCTCGCCGTGCCGGTCTTCGTCAACGACCGGGTGGACGTCGCGCTCGCGGCGGGCGCGGCCGGCGCCCACCTCGGCCAGGACGATCTGCCCCTCGCGGCCATCCGGCCGCACCTCCCGCCCGGCTTCCTCATCGGCGTCTCCGTGGGCTCGCCCGCCGAAGCGGCGCGGGTCAAGAGCTGGCCCGCGGATTACTGGAGCGTCGGGCCCTGTTACCCCACGAAGACCAAGTCCGACGCGGGGCCCGCGCTGGGCGCCGACGGCTTCGCGGCACTCGCGCGCCTCGCCCCCGGAGGACTGCCGGTCCTCGCGATCGGGGGAATCACCCCCGGGAACGCCGGCGCTCTGGCCCGCGCCGGCGCGGCGGGCATCGCGGTGGCCGCCGCGGTCGTCGGCGCTAGTGAGCCGGAACGCGCGGCGCGGGCCCTGCGGTCCGCATTCGACGCACCCGGTTGACCGCCGCCTCGTGCTCCGCGAAGGTGGCGGAGAAGATGTGCTTCCCGTCGGGCTGGGCCACGAAGTAGATCCACGGCACCGGCGCCGGGTAGAGCGCGGCCGTGAGACTCGAATCCCCCGGCTGGCAAATGGGTCCCGGCGGCAGGCCCGCGTGCAGGTACGTGTTGTACGGCGACCGCACCAGCAGATTTCGTTCGAAGACCCGTTTCAGCCGGTGCCCGTAGGCGTAGATCACGGTCGGGTCGGCCTCGAGCTTCATCCCCCGCGCCAGACGATTGTGGTAGACGGCCGACACGAAGGGCCGGTCCGGCGGGTAGCGCACCTCGGCTTCCACGATGGACGCGAAGGTGACGAGCTGCTGCCGGGTCCAGTGCAGGGAGTCGAGCCGCGACGTCCATTCCGGCCGCCAGTGGAGGAGGAAGGTCTGGACCATGGCGCGCACCAGGGTGCGGGCGCCGGGGTGAGGATGAACGTTGTAGGTGGTGGGGAAGAGGTAGCCCTCGGCGCTGGGCGCCCGCCCGGCGAGGCCGAGTCCGGAGAGGACGCTCGAGTCGCCGGCCGCCGCGAGGAACGAGTCCCGCGGCACGCCGAGCTCCTTCTGTGCGAGATCGGCGATCTCGGTCATCCGCAAACCCTCGGGCACGGTGAACCGCACCAGGAGGCCGCGGCCGGTGGAGAGCGCGCCGTAGAGAGCGCTCCAGGACTCGGGTTGCTGGAACGCGTAGGTCCCGCTCTTCAGCGATCCGCCGAGGCCGCGCAGACGGGCGTACCAGCGGAACAGCACCGGGTGTCCGATCACCCGGTCCGCCGCGAGGGTGTCCACCGCGGCGGCGAGCGAGGCGCCCCGCGGAATGGTGACCGCGACGCACGCCGGGTGGGGGGCCGCGGTCTCGCAGGGGCTCCGTCCGGCGCCGCAGGCGGCGATGACGACGCCGAGCGCGAGCGGGATGGCGGCGCGGGGGGTCACGTCGCCCCGCCGCGGCGGGCGTCGAGGAAGTGCTGGAGGAGGACGGTCGCGGCGAGGGCGTCCACCGCTTCCTTGCGGCCGCGGGTGCCGCCGCCCATCTCGGCGACGGCGCGCTGGACCCGCGCGGTGCTGAAGCGCTCGTCCCAGAGCTCGACGGGAAGTTCGGTGCGGCGGGCGATGTCGGCGGCGAGGGCGCGGGCGGCACGGGCGGAGTCCCCCTCGTCGCCCCCCGCGTCGAGCGGGAGGCCGACCACCACGCCGGAGACGTCGCGCTGCTTCAGGTGGGCGAGAAAGGCGGGCATCGGGAACCGCTTGCCGGCGCGGCGCACCAGGGTGCCGAGGGGTTGGGCCAGGGTCTGGGTCTCGTCGGACAGGGCGAGACCGATCCGCCTCTCGCCCCAGTCCACCGCCAGCAGCCGACCTGCCGGCGGGAGCGGGGTCATCCCTGGGCCATGGTCGCGAAGAACTCGTTGTTGGTCTTGGTGCGCTTCATCCGCTCCAGCAGGAACTCGATGGCCTCGACCGGCGGCATGTCGGCGAGGAAGTTGCGGAGCAGGTAGACCTTGTTGAGCTCTTCCTTGGCGAGCAGCAGCTCTTCCTTGCGGGTGGACGTGCGCTGGACGTCGATGGCGGGATAGACCCGGCGGTCCGCGATGCGGCGGTCCAGAATCACTTCCATGTTGCCGGTGCCCTTGAACTCCTCGAAGATCACCTCGTCCATCCGGGACCCGGTGTCGATCAGGGCGGTGGCGAGAATGGTCAGCGAGCCGCCGCCTTCGATATTGCGCGCGGCCCCGAAGAAGCGCTTGGGCTTCTGCAGCGCGTTGGCGTCCACACCGCCGGAGAGAATCTTGCCGGAGTGCGGCACCACCACGTTGTGGGCGCGGCCCAGGCGGGTGATGGAGTCGAGGAGGATCACGACGTCCTTGCCGTGCTCCACCATGCGCTTGGCCTTCTCGATCACCATGTCGGAGACCTGGACGTGCCGGTCGGCCGGCTCGTCGAAGGTGGAGGAGATCACCTCCGCCCCCTTCACGTTCTCCTCCATGTCGGTCACTTCCTCGGGCCGCTCGTCGATGAGCAGGACGATGAGGTAGACCTCGGGGTGATTCTCGATGATGGAGTTGGCGAGCTTCTGCATCAGGATGGTCTTGCCGGCCTTGGGCGGCGACACGATCAGACCGCGCTGGCCCTTGCCGATGGGGCAGAGGATGTCCATCACCCGCATCGACAGGTCGCCGTCCTTGCGCTCCAGGCGGATCCGCTCCTCGGGATAGCGGGGGCGCAGGTTGTCGAAGGCGACGCGGTGCTTGGCTTTTTCCGGCTCCTCGCCGTTGACGTTCTCGACCTTGAGGAGGGCGAGGTAGCGCTCGCCTTCCTTGGGGGGCCGCACCTGCCCCAGAATGGTGTCGCCGGTGCGCAGATCGAAGCGCTTGATCTGCGAAGGGGAGACGTAGATGTCGTCGGGACCGTAGAGGTAGTTCCAGTCGGGACTGCGGAGAAAGCCGTAGCCTTCGGGGAGGATCTCGAGCACTCCCTCGCCTCGCAACACGGTGTCCGAGTCGAGGAGCGACTGCTCGATGCGGAAAATGAGATCCTGCTTGCGGAGCCCGGAGTAGTTGGTGATGTTCAGGCTCTCGGCCATCGCGTGCAGTTCCGCGACGGACTTTCTCTTCAGTTCAGCGATGTCCACGGGTGTGCGTGCTCCGTTCAAGCTACGGCAGGGGAAGCCCCGACGATGGGGACTCGAGCGTGGTGAAAAATGGAATCTTGGAAATCAGCGGGCGTGCGAGTGCGTTATTGTAGGGCGGGGGAGTTTTCCCGTCAAGGGCGCGCGTGAGCCTCACCCCCTACCTGCTGGCCTGGCGCACCACCGCTCTCCACGACCGCGAAGTCATTGATGCGCTTGTAGATCCGGCGCACGCCGCGCCCTCTCCGGAACTCGCGGGGGCGCTCGCGGAGTGGTCCGGAAACCACTACTGGTCCCAGGAATCCGACGGCCGGCACCTGGTGCTCACCCGGGCGCGGACCCGGCGGCCGGAGCGTTGGAGCCTGCACGCCGCGCTCTTCTTCGCGACGCTCGTCACCACCACGCTCGCGGGCGCGGTGATCGTGGGAACCATTCCTTACGACGGGTTGGACACCCTCAACACGGCGTGGCACACCGTCCTCGCCGGGCTGTGGCGTCCCTGGATCGCGGGGCTCGCCTTCTCGGTCCCGCTCCTCGCCATCCTGCTCGCGCACGAGCTCGGCCACTACGTCACCGCGCGCCGCTACGCGCTCGACGTGTCGCCGCCCTACTTCATTCCGGTGCCGCTCTTTCCGGTGTTCATCGGCACCATGGGCGCCTTCATCCGGCTCCGCACTCTGCTCTCCGACCGCCGGCAGCTGATCGACGTGGGCGCGGCGGGACCGATTGTGGGATTCCTGGTGGCCCTGCCGGCGCTCGTCGTGGGGCTCGTGCTCTCGCATCCGGTCGCGCCCTCCGCCGACGTGCACGGCCTGATGCTTTTCTTCGGTGGCGATCCGGCGCTCGCCCTCGGCGATTCGTCCATCACGTGGGTCTTGTGGCGCGCGGTCTTCCCCCACGCGGCGGCGGTGGCGGTGCACCCGCTCGCGGCGGCGGGGTGGTTCGGAATCTTCGTCACCATGCTGAACCTGCTCCCCATCTCCCAGCTCGACGGGGGACACATCCTCTTTGCCGCGCTCCCGGCCGCGCACCGGCGGGCGGCGCTCGCGTTCTGGCTCGCCATCGTGGTGCTGGGATTTCTCTGGGTGGGCTGGACAGTGTGGGGGGTGCTGGTGCTGGTCCTTTCCCGGGGGCGGTTCGGGCACCCGCCGGTGCTCGACGCCTACCGGCCCCTGCCGCCATCGCGGCGGCGGCTCGCCTGGGTGTCACTCGCGCTCTTCGCCCTCACCTTCATGCCGGTCCCGTTCGGGACGTAGCGGGGATAGGGGATGCGTTCGCCATCCCCCATCCCCAATCCCGGTTTTTCTATTGCGTAACCCCCGGTTTCTTATATCTTTGCGCAAACCAGCCCAGGGCTCTGGATGCCCGCACAACCGGCTCGCTATCAGGTTTCGGATCCCCACGCCGCGGTCCATCACGACCTCCCCGCGCTTCGCTTCGAAGGACAAGATGTCGCCGTTCGCCTCTCACTCCGCCGTTCCGAGGATGGAACCTGGCGGGGCAAGGTGCTGTTCGGGGCGCCCGACACCGAAGCCGAGCGCTCGACGGCCGAGATCTTCTGCGCGGCGAGCGAGCAGGATCTGTGGCAGGCGGTGCGGGATCTGCGTGACCACCACTTACGCGACTTGTACCGGTCCCTGCTTTGATGCTCGAGGGGGACGCGCTGAAGAAGCTTCGACACGACCTGTCGAATCCGCTGTCCGCGATTCTCGCGGAGACCCAGCTGTTGCTGCTGAACGCCGATCGCTACGACGCGGAGACGGTGGCCGGCCTGAAGCAAATCGAGGAGCTGGCGCGCCGGATGCGGAACATGCTGCAGCCTCCCGCCGCGTGAGCCGGCGCCACCGTCCCCGCTTCTCCCCGCCTTCCCGCTGGTGGCGCGCCGGCCGCTGGCGCTACGCCGTCAGCCGGTCCGAAGCGGGCTGGCGCTGGATCGGCGCGATGCGGCGCCCCCGGACCGCCTTCGCCCCATTCATTAAATAGAGCGTGAGCAGGAGGCCGCTCGCGGCGCTGACCCCGATCCGGTAGGGAAGGGCGGCGTCCGACGCGGAGAAGAGGCCCTCGATGGTTCCGGCGAGGGCGAGGAGGCACACCACGGCGCCGATGATCCGCGCCGCCACCATGCCTTCGACCACCAGCGCGTCCTTGCGGGTCCGGTCGCCGGGGGCGATCAGCGCGTGCGCGATCCGCAGGCCGGCGGCCCCCGAGAAAATGACGGCGGTGAGCTCCAGCACCCCGTGTCCCGCCACGAAGGCGCCGAGGTACCCCGCCGCGTGGTAGTTGGCGAAGAGCCCGAACCCGGCCCCCAGCGCGAGGCCGTTGAAGCTCAGCGACCAGACCGTGAGCAGACCGAACAGGATTCCGCCGGCGAACGCCAGAATGCACACGTTGACGTTGTTCCCGATGATCAGCGCCGCGGCCACCGGGAGGTCCGTGATTTCATCCTGGGCGTACCCGACCCCGCGCGCCGCGTGCTCGGCGGCCTGCTGGGCGCGGCTCACCATCAGCGGCGGCAGGATTTCGTCGGCGAGGGCGGGGCGGGCGCGCAGCAGCGCGTAGCCGGTGAGGGCCGGGACCCAGAACAGGAGCGCCGCCGCGAGCACGTAGCGGCGGGACTCGATCACCGCGGCGGGGAACTCCCGGAAGAGATAGCGACCCACGGGGCTCGGGGCGCGGCCGCGCGCGCGGTACAGCGCGCTGTGGCCTGCGGCCACCACCCGCTCCAGGTACTCGATCACCCGCTGGTCCACGCGGTAGGTGCGCGCGCGCGCGAGATCGGCCGCCACTTCGCGGTAGCGCGCGGCGAAGCCGGGGATCTCTCCCTCGGGGAGGGCGCCGACGCCGGCCTGCTCCACCCGGAACGCGAGTTCGCGGAAGCTCTCCCAGGCGGCGCGCTTGCGCGCCACGAAGCGCTCCGAAGTGACCGTGGTGCGCCCCGCGCTCCCCGTCTGCGCGCGGGTGGCGAACCGGCCGCGACGGCGCCGCTGTTCCTCGGCGAAGATCTGCACCAGGTACTCGTCGCGGTTGGCGGTGCGCCGCGGTATGCGCTCCTCGAAGCGGCGCGCCAGCTCCTGCGTGAGGCGGGCCTGAACCTGGGGATCGAGATCGCTCTGCCGCTGGAGAAAGCGATCCAGGAGCCGGAACTCGTCCTCGGAGAGCAGGGGCGGGCCCGCGTCCACCGGCTCCGTCTCGTCGGCGATCTCCCCGACCGCGGTGCCGAGGGTCCAGGCGGTGGGCCGGTCCCGCACCACGATGGTGCCGGCCACCATGTCCCCGAGGCGCTGGTTGCTCTTCTGCAGGAACATCAGCAGGGCCGCGGGCAGGAACGGGCAAAGCGGAAAGAAGCAATCGATCAGGCGGAGCAGGTTGCGGACCACGGCGGCGGTGGGCGTGATGGGGCGGCCGGTACTCATCACCACCCGAATTCCCATCGACGCCTTGCCCGGGGTTCGCCCGCCGTTCAGCGCCTCGAACAGCGTGAAGTAGCCGAGCACCAGGAACGCCCCCACCAGCACCAGCAGGGCGGTGATCCAGCTCGCGAGGGCGCCGGCGCCCGCGATACCGCTGACCACGATGACCAGTACCAGGCCCACCACAGTGAGCAGAAGCAGGTCCATGACCGCGGCGAACGCCCGGGAGCCCAGGCCCGCGAGGTCGAGATGAACCTGGACGTGCTCCGGGGTTTCCACGCCGTAGCGCTGGCGCAGATCGAAGGCGGGCGACGGGTCTCGCGCGGCGGGGGTCACCTCCTCATCTTATCGCGGTCCCCCCGCGGGAGCGAGTGTGTCATGGCCGACCTGAAGCCGCTGGAGCTGGGCGAGATTCTCGATGGCACGTTCACGCTCTATCGCCGGCACTTCCTGATGTTCATGAAGCTCGGCGCCGCCGCGCTGGGTCTCCCGGTGGCGATCGACGTCTATCTCGTCATCGCCAGCGGCAGCGGCGGTCTCTTCGTTCCGGGCCAGAGCGTTCCCGATCACCTCGGCCTGCGTCTCATCACGGTGGTCCTCCGCTATTTCGGGACCCTGTTCCTCACGGCGGGGACGGTGCGGGTGATCTCGGACGCCTACCTGGGACGCCAGCCGGATCTGGGAGACGCGGTGGGGCTCGGGCTCTCGAAGCTGGGTCCGCTCTTCGCGGTGGGGCTGGCGCAGGGTCTCGTGGTCATGGTGCCCCTCGGCCTCGGCGCCGGACTCATCGCCGCGGCCGTGGCGCTCAAGCTCGGGGCGATCGCGATCGTCCTCGCTTCGCTCGCGGCCGTGGTCGGCGTCTACTTCGGGGTCGCCGCCTCCATCTCCTACACCATGACCACGCCGATCGTGGTGCTGGAGGACCTTTCGTCGTCGCTCGACGCGCTGCGGCGCGCCTGGGGTCTCTCCCGCGGATATCGCGGGAAGATTTTCGGCACGCTCTTCATCGTGGGGCTGGTGGCGGCGATCCCCACCATGGTGGCGGGCGGGGTGGCGGGCGCCGCCGGCGCCAAGGATCCGGCGGTGCTGCAGTGGTCGCAGGTGGTGCTGCAGCTGATGCCGGTGCTCCTCACGCCGCTCACCACCTGTGCCATCACGCTGCTCTACTACGACCTGCGGGTGCGGCGCGAAGCCTTCGACCTGCAGATCCTCGGCCAGCAGCTGGGGATCGCCTGACGTCGTTCCCGCCCGGCACGCCGGCGGATTCGATCGCGCGCGCGGTGCGCGGCGTCTTCGCGCGCTCGGCGTATCACTGGACCGACTCGCGGCCCACCTGGCATCTGTTTCAGCGGCTGTGGAACGCGCTGGTGGACTGGGTGGACAGCTTCCACACCGCGAGCCCGGGGCTCTTCAACTGGTTCCTGGTCGCGTGCACGCTGGTGCTCCTCGGCATCCTGGGCCACCTGGGCTGGGTGATCTGGCGCGCCACCCGCCCCTCGCTCGCGACGCCGCGGCCGGCGGCCGGGCCGGCCGGTGTCACGCAGGACGCGGCGGCGTATCTGCGCCGGGCCGAGGAGCTGGCGGCGGGGGGCCGCTTCACCGACGCGCTCGCTTGTCGCTTCATCGCGGTGCTGCTGCAGCTCGAGCGGGTGCAGGCGCTGAAGTTCGATCCCTCGAAGACGCCCGCCGAGTACGTGGGCGAAGCGAAGCTGGGCGCGCAGGGCCGGGCGTCGCTCGCGGGCCTGGTGAGCGTGCTCTATCACCACGTGTTCGCGGCCGAGCCCTGCGATCAGGTGGGCTACGCCGCCTTCGGCGCGCAGGCCGATCAGGTGATCCGGTATGCCGCGGCGGGCTGAGATCGCGCTCGCCGCATTTCTGGTGCTCGCGCTCGCGATCGCGATCGGCGCGGGGCTCCGGCATCCCGCTCAGCAGAGCGTGCTGGACCAGCGTCCGTCCACCCTGCTCGCGGGGCCGACCGGAAGCCGGGGCGTGTACGAGGTGCTCGCGACGCTCCGGCGGCGGGTCTCGCGGCGGCGCACCCCCCTCTTCGACCTGATGACCGGTGACGCGCGCCGGCCCGCGATGCTGGTGGTCATCGCGCCGGAGGGGCAGCTGCAGGAAGCCGAGCTGGCCTCCGTGGTCCAGTTCCTGCGCGCCGGCGGCACCGTGGTCGCCGCGAGCAACGGCGGCGGCATCACCGGGTGCCTGGGCTGGCGCGCGGTCTCGGCGACGCGGCGCCTGAAGGCCGAGAGTCTCGCGGTCCAATCGGACCTCGGTCTCCCGGCGATGATCGAATGGCTGCGGCCGCTGAGCGATTCGGCGGAGGACGAGTCTCCGGGGCGTCTCAAGCGGATGGAGCTCTCCGGGTGCGAGGCGCTCGCGCCGTCGCGGGTGGACACCTTGCTCGCGTTGAAGAGCGGGAGGCCGGCGGCGCTGGCGCTCACGTTCCCGGGAGGCGGGGTGGCGCGCCTCGTCGCAGACCCCGGCTATCTGCGCAACCGCGCGTGGCGGGATACCCGCGTGCCCGAATTCATGGTGCCGCTCCTCACGCCGCCCGATCCCGCGGGGGAAGTCTCGTTCGACGAATACCATCAGGGCTTCGGGCACGAGGGCTCGCTCGCGTTCGAGACCATCGACTGGCTCGCGGGGACGCCGGCCGGCTGGGCGCTGGCGCAGCTGGTCCTGGTGGCCCTGGTGTGGCTGGCGGTGACGGCGGTGCGGTTCGGTCCGCCGCAGGCCGTGATCGACGTGCGCCGCCGCTCGCCGATCGAGCATCTGGAGGCGCTCGCGGCGGGCCTGGAGAGCGCGGCCGGCGTCGAGACCGCGCTCTCGCTCATCGTGTCGGGACTGCGGCGGCGGCTGGCGCGCGCCGGGGACCGGCCGCGGGGCGATCCGGGGCAGTGGCTCGCCGCGCTGGAACTGGCGCTGCCGGGCGCGCGCGGGCGGGACGCCGCGCGACGCCTGCGGCGCGTGCTCACTCAACCAGGCGGGGCCGAGCGCGTGCTCGCCGCCGCCAACGCCGTGGAGGACGTGTGGCAGGAACTACGCCCGCGAACGACGCCCGCCGCATCCTAGACGCGCTCCGCACCGTGGTGCTGGGCCAGGACGCCGCGACCCGCGAGGTGCTGGTCTGCCTCCTGGCGCGCGGCCACGTGCTCCTCGAGGGGGTGCCGGGGACCGCGAAGACGCTCCTGGTGCGCGCGCTCGCCCTGGCGCTGCAGGTCAAGTTCACCCGCATCCAGTTCACGCCCGACCTGATGCCCGCGGACATCACCGGGGTCTCGCTGCTCACCGGATCGCAGGAGTTCACCTTCCGGCCGGGCCCGATCTTCGCCGACCTGGTGCTCGCCGATGAAATCAACCGCGCGCCCGCGAAGACCCAGGCCGCGCTGCTCGAGGCGATGCAGGAGCGGACCGTCACCGCGGACGGCGCGACCCACGCGCTCTCCCAGACCTTCACCGTGTTCGCGACCCAGAATCCCGTCGAGTTCGAAGGGACCTATCCCCTTCCCGAGGCCGAGCTGGACCGCTTCATGGCCAAAGTGCTGGTGGGATATCCCGCAGCGGCGGTGGAGCAGGGGATCCTCGGCAGGGTGGTCCAGGGCTTCGAGGCCGACCGCCCCGCGACCTACGGCATCTCGGCCGTGACCGATGCGGCGGGGCTCGAGCGCCTGCGCGCCGCCACCGACCGGGTGCGGGTCGAGCCGCAGATCACCGCGTACGTCACCGCGATCGTGCGGGCCACCCGCGAGGCGGCGTCCCTGACGCTGGGGGCGAGTCCGCGCGCCGGGGTGGCCCTGCTCAAGGCGGCGCGCGCGGCGGCGCTGCTGGACGAACGGGACTACGTGATTCCGGACGACGTGAAGAATCTCGCGTCGAGCGTGCTGCGGCACCGGGTGAGCGTCGCGCCGGAGCTCGAGCTCGAAGGGGTGACCGCGGACGCCGCGCTGAAAGCGGTGCTGGACCGGATCGAGGTGCCCACCGCGTGATTCTGGCGACCCGCCGGGCGCTCCTGGCGGGCGCGGCGGTGGCCGCGCTCGCGGTCGCCGCGTTCTGGATCCCCTCGGCGGAGGATCTGATGCTGCTGGCCGACGTGGTCCTCGTGCTCGCGGTGATCGGCGACGCGCTGCTGGCGCCGGCGGCCGGCCGCCGGGACCAGCCGGAGGTGACGGTCACCCGGATCGCGCCCGCCGCGTTCAGCGTGGGGCACGCCGAGTCGGTCACCTACGAGTGGCGCAACACCGCGCGGCGCCGCGCCCGGCTCCGGCTGCGCGAGGTGCGTCCCGCGATCGTGGGCGGCGTGCAGTCGCCCCGCGCGCTGCTAGTGCCGGGGCGCGGGGTGGCGCGGGAAACGGTGCCCGTGGTCCCGGTGCGCCGCGGCAAGGAAGAGAGCGGGCTCTTCGTGGTGGACTCGGTGGGCCCGCTCGGTCTGGGCGCGGTGCGGCGGACGATTCCCGCGCCCTGGCCGGCCGCGGTGTTCCCGCCGCTCGTCACCGCCCGGCTCCGCGCGTCGGTGGCGCAGGCGGTGCGGCGCCGCGACCCCGGCGCCGCGCAGATCCGGCGGCTGGGTGAGGGCCGGCTCTTCGAATCGCTGCGCGAGTTCATTCCCGGCGACGACATCCGGCACATCGACTGGAAGGCGACGGCGCGGCGGGGCAAGGTGATCACGCGCCAGTACGAGGCCGAGCGCCGCCAGCACGTGCTGCTGGTACTGGACGCGGGCCGGCTCCTCACCGCGGACGTCGCCGGCACGCCACGGATGGACCACGTGGTGCAGGCGGCGCTGGAGCTCGCCTACGCCGCGGCCCAGCACGACGACAACGTGGGCGTGATGGTCTTCGCCGACGGCGTGCGCCACTTCGTGGCGCCCCAGCGCGGGCGCGCGGGGCTGAAGCGGGTGGTGGACGTGCTGGCGGTGGTCGAGCCGGAGCTGGTGGAGCCCGACTACCCCGGGGCGTTTCGATACCTCGCGACCCGGAACCGGAGGCGCGCGCTCACCGTGGTCTTCACCGACGTGATCGACCGCTTCGCCTCGGAGGCGCTGGTGGCGAACGTCGCCACTCTCCGCCCGCGGCACCTGCCGCTCGCCGTCACACTGCGCAATCCCGAACTGGACCGGGCGGCCGCCGCGCGCCCGGCGCGCCCCGCCGACGCCTTCCGCCGGGCCGCCGCCGAGGAGCTGCTCCACGCCCGGGAGGAAGCCCTCTCCCACATGCGGAGGGCGGGCGTGCTCGTGCTGGACGTACCGCCCGCGCAGGCCGCGCAGGCGGTGGTCGCCAAGTACCTGGACCTGAAGCGGCGCGGCCGTCTGTAACGCGCCGTCTAGCGGGCCCCCCGCTCCGGGATTTAAGTTGCACCCCGAACCCACCAAGGCGATGCCGCTGATGTCACGCTCCGCCCCCCGGGCGGCCTTCGTCGTCCTCCTGCTCGGCCTGCTCGCCGCGACGTGCTCCTTCCCCAAGGACATGAGCGACCAGCTGTTCGTCACCATCACGCCGCCGGTGCAGCTGGTGCTGCGTGGCACCCGGGACACGCTGCACGCCGTCGCCTGGCGCCGGGTGGGGGCGGACTCGGACTCGGTCACCAACGTGGACGTGGCGTTCTCCAGCCGGAACACCGCGCTCGCCACCGTGGAGAAGACCGGGTCGCGCTCGGCGCTCCTCACCGGCGTGAACTCGGGACGCGACACGGTGGTGGCGCAGGCGGTCGGGTTCGCCAACGCGGCGCCCGCGGTCCTTCCGGTGCGGATCTCGGAGCCGCTGGAAGTGGACAGCGTGCGGCCGGCGATCACCCGCTACGGGAACGTGGTGACGGTGTTCGGCGTGGGAGCGGACTCGATTCTGCTGGCGAGCCTCGGCGCGGCGGATCTGATCCCCTATCCCGGTTCCGCGAGCCGCAGCAACGGGTACGGACGGATGAGCTTCTGGGTGCCGCCCCCCGCCCACACCGCGCCCCTCTTTTTCATCGGGGCGGGGGTGTTCTCCCAGGCGCGCGACACCACGCGGGTGCTGCCCTTCGACATTTACGAGCCCAACGACACTCAGCCCACGGCGATTTCGCTCGACGCGCCGGTGCCGTTCCCCACGCTGTTTCCGTCGGTCCAGTACATCAACCCGGCGCTGGCCTTCGAGCCGGTGCTCCGCGGCACGGTGGGCGACGACTGGTACCGGTTCTCGCGCGCCACCACCGGCGATCTCTCGATCATCATCAACTCCGCCGACGCCCGCGGCGCCTTCTCGACCTTCCTGGTTGATTCCCTCTACTTCACGTCCGACACCACGAGTCCGTGCACCTTCTGCATCGGGCCGGACGCCTGGACCATCGGCCCCGGGTCGCACCTCTGTCACGGGTGGGATTTCGAGCCCGGCGAGTCGCAGCCCGACTCCACCATCGTGGCGCTCGCCGGATTCAGCGGATCCGCGCTGCACGCGCTCCTCGAGTTCAACACCCCGGCGCGCTACGGGCTGACGGTCATCAACGGGTACGTCATCTCCGACCCCCGGTTCCCGAAAGACGCCCACGAAGAGGACGATTTCTGCTCCGCCGCGGACGCCAAGGGGACCCAGATCCTTCCCTTCCGGGACACCCTGACCATCGACAATCCGCACGACGTGGACTGGATCCGGTTCCGGGTGGACTCCGGGGCGCTCACCCGGAACGTGACCATCCGGATCGCGTCCATCGCGGGCGGCAGTGACTCGAGCGACGTGGACCTCTACGTCCTCTCGGTGCCCGACGGCAGCGCCAGCTCCAGCCTGGACGAGGAAGGCGTCTCGGACAACGTGGGGTCCAACGAGAGCCTCTCCTTGAACCTGGTCCCGGGCCACTACTACGCCGTCGCGGTGGACTACGCCGGCATTCCGACCCAGTACGTGATGTGCGCGGAAACCCTGGTGCAGGGGGCCTGCGGGAGCTTCCCGGCGCCGCCGGTCTTCCCGTCCGCGAGAACGCGACGCCTGGCCGCCCGCGCGGCGTCCGGGGTCCGGATCCACCGCCTGCGGCTCCCGCGGCCACCGCGCGCCCGGGGCGGCCGCTGATGGAATGCGCCCGCTGTCACACCCCACTCCCCGACAAGAGCAAGTTCTGCTTCGCCTGCGGGATGGATCAGACCGGCGGCGCCGACGGGCTCACCAGCGGGCAGACCGAGAGCCTGCTGGCCCGGCTGCAGCGGATCGTCGAGGGCAAGTACAAGATCGAGCGGATGCTGGGGAAGGGGGGGATGGGCGCGGTCTTCCTGGCGCAGGACCTGACCCTCGAGCGCCAGGTGGCGATCAAGGTCCTCCCGCCGGACATCGCGCAGGACGACCAGGTGGTGAAGCGCTTCCAGCAGGAAGCGAAGACCGCCGCCAAGCTCGATCACACCAACATCATCCCGATCTTCCGGGTTGAGAGTGAAGGCGGTCTCAACTACTTCGTCATGAAGTACATCGCCGGCACGTCGCTCGAGGACGTGCTGGAGCACGAGAAACGGCTGCCCACCGACTACATCCAGCGGGTGCTGTGGGAGGCGGCGTGCGCCCTGGGACACGCGCACACCCGCGGCATCGTGCATCGCGACGTGAAGCCGGCGAACATCATGTTCGACCACGACGGTCGGGTGATGCTCACCGATTTCGGGATCTCGAAAGCGCTGCAGGGAGCGAGCGGCTTCACCGGCACCGGCATGATCATCGGCACCCCGCATTACATGGCGCCGGAGCAGGCCAAGGGCCAGCAGGTGGACGGGCGCGCCGATCAGTATTCCCTGGGCGTGGTGGGGTACCGGATGATCACCGGCGCGCTGCCCTTCAGCGGCGATTCGGTGCACACCATCCTCTATAAGCACATCTTCGAGGAAGCCCCGCGGATCCGCGACACCCGCAAGGATCTCCCGGAGTTTCTCTCCGCGGCGGTATCTCGCGCGCTGTCGAAGGAGCCGGAGCAGCGCTACGCCACGATGGAGGACTTCGCGACCGCGGTCTGGCCGGAGCAGCCGGTGAAGGCGCAGGGTCCGGTGACGCCGGTGCGGCCGCGCAGCGCGCCGGTCACCCCGGAGACGCCGACCGAGCACGTGGTCGCCGCGGCGACCACGCCGCTGCCTCAGGCGCAGGGGAAGCGCCGGCCCGCGCCCAAGCGCAGGGGCGCCGGCGTTTACGTGGGCGTGGGCGCGGCCGTCCTGATCCTGGGCGCCGCGGCCGCGATGATGCTGTCGAAATCCGGCGACGCCGGCGCCACGCCGCGCGACACGCTCGCCGCCCGGGGCCCGGTGACGGACACCGTGCACACCGTGGTGCAGGTGCCGGAGACGGTCCGCCAGCAGGTGGTGGCCCCGCCGACGCCGCACCGCCAGGCGCAGCGCCCGGTGGTGAACGAGCCCCCGGCCGCGGCGCAGGGCTTCATCTCCGTCAACGCCGATCCCTACGGCGAAGTGATCGTCGACGGCGTGGATCACGGCGCCACGCCGCTGATCGGTTTCGCGCTGGCGCCCGGCAAGCACACCATCAAGGTTCAGCGCGAGGGCTACAAGACGGTGACCGAGACGGTGCAGGTGGACGCCGGCAACACGGTCGCGAAGCATTACACGCTGATCGCGGAGGGGCCGTGAGCGCGAAGCGACTCCTGCGCGCCCTCCTGCCCCTGTTCCTGGCCGCGGCCGCCCACGCCCAGCAGCCCCAGAACGCCACCCTGCGGAGCGCGCTCCGGGCCTACGACAACGTGGACCTGACCCAGGCGATCACCCTCGCGCACCGGGCGCTGGCGGAGCGGATGGCGGGCCCGGACCAGGCCCGCGCCTACGAGCTCCTGGGGTACGCCTACAGCGCGCTCGATTCCGCGGACAAGGCGATCACCGCCTTCAAGCAGGTGCTTTTCATCGAGCCCGACCACGAGCTCGACTCGCTGAAGCTCAACCCCAAGGTGTCGGTCGCGTTCGAGCTCGCGCTCTCGCAGATCCTGGTGGTGCGCCAGCTCCGGGTGGATTCGTCGTCGTTCGTGGGCGGCCAGGGCGCGGTGGGAATCCGCTACCGGGTGACCGAGCCGGCGCGGGTGCGGGTCACGGCGGTCAACGGCAACACGGTGATCCCGATCGACTCGAGCGTCGGCGTGGGAACGGTCAACCTGCGCTGGCCGGTGCAGCTGCCCTCGGGAGATCCGGTGCCCGCGGGCACCTATCAGATCATCGCCGAGGCGCACGCGGGGCAGAACACCTTCTCGGCGTCGCAGACCGTGGTCATCACCCACGGCACGGTGGATACGGTGGCGCACCTCACCAGTCTCCCCGGCTACCAGCGGCTGCCGGAGCAGGAGACGCCGCCCCGCAGCTGGCGGCCGATGGGCCTCGCGTTCCTGTATACCGCGGTGGTGGGCGCGGGGACGGTGGCGCTCGAGAACTCGAATCTGGGGACCGCCTCGCGGCGCGAGCTCGCGGGAGTGAGCGCGGCGGCGCTGGTCGCGGGGTTCGTGATGACCTTGAAGAAACCGGCGCCCCAGCCGGCCCTCGGCAACATTCTCTACAACCAGCTCCTCACCGAGCAGATCGCGCGCCGCAACCAGGAGATCGCCGCCGACAACGTGCGCCGCCGCCAGCAGGTCCAGATGGTCGTCGCGCCGGCGCCCAAAGCGAGGCGGGTCCCGTGAAGCGCGCGCTCGGCGGGTTCGCGGTGCTCGCCTGCGCGCTCGCCCCGGGGGCGCGGGCGCAGAAGATCCAGGTCGGCGGCCAGGTGGTCTTCGGCGACTATCGCGAGCAGACCGCGAGCCTCCACTACACCGGCGCCGGCCCCGGCGCGTTCGTCGCGTTCTCGCGGCGCAAGCTGTCGGGCGACGTGGCGGTGGCGCGGCTCTCGTACGATCCGGCGTCGGGGAGCGGCGCGACCCAGTCGTTCCACGCGACGCAAATCGACGTGCATCTGCGGTGGTACCTCGCGAGCTCGGTGTCGGCGGAGCTCGGCTGGGTCCGGCGCACCACCAGTCCCGAGGTCGCCGCCCAGGAGATGGGCGCGGTGCGGATCGGCATGCACGCGTTTTACGGGCTCGGGCCGGGGGCGGACCTGACCCTGCGCGCCAACTACCTCGCGGGCGCCAAGTTCTCCGGAGGCGGCTCCGCGCCCTTCGGGATCGAGCTGGGTCTCGGTGTCTCCTACGGCGCCACCAACGCCCGCTGGCGGCTCACCGGCGACTACGAGTTCCAGCGCGTGGACCGCAAGACCAGCGTGCCCGTTCCGCTCCAGCAGTCGCTGGCGCGGGTCGGCGCGGCGCTCGGCTTCTAACTCCTCACTTCCCGCTCCATGACGGGCGCGCTCGCGCTCCTCTTTGATTTCGGCGGCACCCTGGACGCCGACGGCGTGTACACCGCGCCGCGCTTCCACGCGGCCTACCGGGCCTCGGGCGGCGCGCTCGACGCGGCGGCGTTCGAGCCGGTGTTCGCCGAATCGGAGCGCGCGCTCGCCGCCCTTCCCGGAATCGAGACGCTGGGGTACCGCGACGCCGTCGCCGCGCAGGCCCGTTTGATCGTCGCGTCGCTCCCCGCCGGCGATCGCGCCGACGCCGGGCGCATCGCCGAGCGGTTCGACGCGGAGGCGCGCGCCGCGGTGGCGCGCCACCGGCCGGTGCTGGAGCGACTGGCGTCGCGCTACCGGATGGCGGTGGTGTCCAACTTCACCGGCAACCTCGATCCCTGCCTCGAGGATCTCGGCCTCCGGCGATTCTTCGGCGTGCGGCTCGACTCGGCCGTGGTCGGGATCCGGAAGCCGGACCCGCGGATCTTTCGCCTCGCGCTCGAGCGCCTGGGGGTCGGCGCGGACCGGGCCTGGATGATCGGCGACAACATCGAGGCCGACGTGCGCGCCGCCGCGCGGGTGGGGATCAAGGCCTGCTGGCTCGCGCCCGCCGGGCGCGAGGTTCCGGCGGGGCCGGCGCCCCTGGCGCTGATTGCGAGGCTGGAGGAGATCGAGGGCGTGCTGGCGGCGCCGGAGCACGAGGCTCGCGTCTCCTGATGCACGGACTGGTGCTCGCCGGAGGAGAGGGCTCGCGGCTCGCGGCCGAGGGCATCGCGATGCCGAAGCCGCTGGTGCCCGTCGCCGGGCGCCCGATCATCCTGCGCCTCCTTGAAACGCTGGACGGCCTGGGGTGCGCGTCGCTCACGGCGATGGTGCGGGAGGAGTTCCGGGAAGTGCCGCGGCTGCTGGCGGGCCACGCCTTTGAACATCCCTTCACCATTCGGACCTGCCGGACCCCCACGTCCGCGCACACCCTGGTGGCGGGTCTCGACGCGGTGCCCCCGGGCCCCGTCTTTTGCAGCATGGTGGACACGATTATGCTCCCCTCGGACTGGCGGGCGGCTTTCCGCGCCACCGGAGACTGGCTTTCAGGCCAGGCGGACGCCGTACTCGTTGTGACGCCTTTCGTTCAGGACGAGTCTCCGCTCTATGTGCGATGCACTGGGGAGGGCTTCGTGCGTGAAGTGAGCGACCGTCCGGTGGCGGGGGGCCTGGTGACGGGCGGCGTCTACGGATTCGGAGAGGTGGCGCGGCGCCACGCGGCGGCGGCGGTGAGCGAAGGCGTACAGCGCATGCGCGGAGTCCTGCGGCGGCTGGTGGAGGACGGCGCGCGGGTGGGCGCCGTGGAAGTCGCCCGCATCGTGGACCTGGATCACGCCGACGATTTGCGGCTCGCCGATCAGTGGCTCGGGGGCGCGGGCGCATGAAGCGCGGCAAGCACGTCGTCGCGGTGTATCGCAATCCGGCCTACTCGCCGCTCCAGCACCTGTCCAACGACACCGCGATCATGGACGCGACGGCGGCGCGGCTTCTGGAGTGCGGGTTTCGCCTCACCAAGACCACGGAGGTGGACGTCGCGAGCGGCCGGCTCCCCGACGGCGATCTCTATCTCAACATGTGCCAGGGCTCGCTCGCGGCGGAGCAGCTGATGCCGCTCGAGGGCGACTCGGTGGTGGTGGTGAACCGCCCCTCGTCGGTGCTCAACTGCCACCGCCACCGCCTGGTGCGGCGGCTGGCCGGCACCACGCTGTCGTTTCCGCACACGGTGGTGCTCCCGTCCGGCGCGCGTCCCACGGCGGACCAGTTGCGCGAGCTCGACAATGGCGACGAGCGGATCTGGGTGAAACGCGGGGACGTGCACGCCGAGCGGCCGGAAGACGTGGTGGCGGTGGCGCGGGATCAGGTTCTGCCCACGATGCGGACCTTCGCGGAGCGGGGGATTCCCTGGGTGGCGCTGCAGCAGCACGTTTCGGGGCCCCTGGTGAAGTTCTACGCCGTGGGGGACGGGCGGTTCTTCCGCTGGTACGCCAACGGGGACGGACGGGGCGCCGAGCGCCCCGCGATCGACGAGGACCGGCTGAAGGCGCTGGCGTTCGACGCGGCGGCGCTGCTCGGTCTCGAGGTGTTCGGCGGCGACGTGGCGTTTCCGCGTCTCGACCGCCCGGTGCTGATCGACATCAACGACTGGCCGAGCTTCGCGCCGTTCCGCGCCGAGGCGGCGCAGGCGATCGCGGCATACGTAACCGAACGCATGAACGGGAGGGTGAAGTGACGGAGACCATCGCCGGCGTGCAGCTGCCGGGCCCCAAGTCCAAGGCGCTCTTCGACGCCGAAGCCAGGTACCTGGCGCCGGGGACGCAGAGCGTCGCGCTGTTCAGCCAGCTCTGCATCGACCGGGGCGAGGGGGCGGTGCTGTACGACGTGGACGGCAACGCCTACATCGACCTCCTGGCCGGCGTGGGCGTGGCGAGTCTCGGCTACGCGCACCCCAAGTACGTGGCGGCGATGCAGAAGCAGGTCGCGCGCATTCACGTGGGCAGCTTCACCACCGAAAACCGCGCGGCCCTGGTGAAGCTCCTGGCGGAGCTCACGCCCGGCGATCTGAACCGCACCCAGCTCTACTCGAGCGGCGCCGAAGCGGTCGAGGCGGCGCTCCGGCTGGCCAAGTCCCGCACCGGAAAGACCGAGGTCATCGGCTTCTGGGGCGGCTTCCACGGGAAGACCGGCGGCGTGCTGCCGCTTCTCGGCTCGTCGTTCAAGCACAAGCTCGGGCCCCTGATGCCGGGATCGTACGCGACGCCGTACGCGTCCTGCGCCCGCTGCGCCTTCGACAAGACCTTCCCGTCCTGCGAATGGCACTGCGTGGATTTCCTGCGCAAGAAGATCGAGCTCGAGACCACGAACAGCGTGGCCGCGATCATCGTGGAGCCGATCCAGGGGACGGCGGGCAACATCATCCCTCCCGCGGGCTACCTGAAAGAGCTCCGCCGGCTGGCCGACGAGCTGGGCGCGCTCCTGATCTGCGACGAGATGCTCACCGGCTTCGGCCGCACCGGAAAGATGTTCGCCATCGAGCACGAGGGCGTGGTGCCGGACGTGATGACGGTGGGGAAGGGCTTCGGCGGCGGGTTCCCGATGACCGGGATCATCGCCCGGGAGGAAGTGGCGTTCTCCAAACCGTTCGCCAATCCGTCGGGGAGCTCCTCCAGCTACGGCGGCAACCCGCTCGCCGCGGCGGCCGCGCGCATCGCGATCGAAACGATTCTCGAGGAGCACCTGGTCGAGAACTCCCGCAAGGTGGGCGCCGCCATGCTCGCCGAGATGAAGAGCTGGGAAGGCGAGATTCCCATCGTGAGCGGGGTGCGCGGGCGGGGTCTGATGATCGGCATGGACCTGGTGGTGCCCGGCACCACCAACCTGCTCGACAAGAAGCAATGCCGCTGGATCTTCGATACCCTGCTGTCCCGCGGCGTGCTGGCGATGATCTACAACCCCGAGGTGCGCATCAATCCGCCGCTCGTGATTCGCGAAGAGGAGGCGTTGCGCGCACTATCCATCATGAAGGACGTGCTCGGTGAAGCCGCAGAACGCGCTCGCGCATAAGGGGGCCGCGGTCGAGGAGTGGATCGACCTCCACTTCTTCCGGCCGGTCGGGATGCGGATCGCGCGCGCCCTCGGCCCCACCGACGTCTCCGCGGACGAGGTAACCCTCTGGTCCCTCGCCCTGGGCCTCGTGGCGGGCCACCTGTTCCTGTACCACGAGCGCTGGGTCAACGCCATCGGCGTGGGCCTGTTCATCGTGTCGGACATTCTGGACTCGGCGGACGGCCAGCTGGCGCGGCTGCGCGGCACCTCCACCCGCACCGGCCGGATCCTGGACGGCGTCAGCGACAATCTCCGCTTCGTCAATCTCTACGCGCACCTGCTGGTGCGGATCTGGCTGATGGGCTACGGCTGGCCCGGCGCGTTGCTGGTCGCCTTCGCCGGACTCTCCCATTCCTTCCAGAGCGCCGCGGCCGACTTCGTCCGCAACGCGTTCCTGTACGCCGGCACCGGCGGCGGCGAGCTCGATCTGCCGGAGGACATGGACGAGCCGGCGCGCGGATCCTGGATCGAGCGCCTCACCGCCTGGGCCTATCGCGGCTACGTGCGGCGGCAGGCGCTGCTGTTCCCGCGGACCGTCACCCTCTTCCGCCGGCTTCGCGCGGCGGGGACGCCGGAGGCGTTCCGCCTGGCGTACGCCGACCGGCAGCAGCCGCTGCTGCCGCTCTGCACCTGGCTGGGCCAGAACATCCGCTTCGCGCTCCTCGCGGTGGTCGCCTTCACCGGCCGTCCCGGCCTCCTCTTCTGGACCGAGGCCTCGGCGATGAACGTGGTGCTGGTGACCCTGCTGGTGCTGCACGAGTGGAACGCCGCCGGTCTCGCCGAGTCGCTCTCCGGCGCGGAAAAAGCCTGACCCGGTGACGCGGGTGTTCCGCGGCGTCATCGTGGGATCCGGAAACATCGGGCGTCACGCCCACCTGCCCGCCTTCCGCACCGCGCCGGTGCGCGAGCGGGTGGAGATCGCCGGATTCCTGGACGCGGCGAGCGACGGGGCGCCGGTCGAGGGGCTACCCCATCTCCGCGAGCCCGCCCAGGTCGCGACACTGGGCAAGATCGATTTTCTGGACGTCTGCACCCCCACGGCGTCGCATCGCGAGCTGATTCTCTGGGGCCTCTCCCGGGGCTGGCACGTGCTGTGCGAGAAGCCGGTGGCGCTCACCCTCGCCGAAGCGGACGAGCTGGCGCGCGCGGCGCGCGACGCCGGCCGCATTCTCGTGCCCTGTCATCAGTACCGCTTCAACCCGGCGTGGACCCGGATCGCGGAGTGGCTGCGCGCCGGGCGGATCGGCGCCTGGCACCTGGCGGAGTTTTCGGTGCACCGTTCCGCCGCCGATCCCGGCGGCCGCCCGTCGGGCACGCCCTGGCGCGGCACCCGCGCCGCGGGGAAGGGCGGCGTCCTCCTCGATCACGGCACCCACCTGATCTACCAGCTGCTGGACGTCGCGGGGATGCCGAGCGCGGTGGGCGCCTGGACGGGCCGGCTGCGTCACGACTACGACGTCGAGGACACCGCGTCCCTGGTGTTCGAGTACCCGGACCGCGTGGCCACGATGTTCCTCACCTGGGCGGGCGGGGCGCGGCGCAACGGGATCCGGTTCACCGGTGAGTGCGGCGTGATCGAGCTCGAGAACGGCGAGCTGCGCCTCGATTCGACCGGCGGCAAGGAGCGGGTGGACCTCGCCGCGGAGCTCGACAAGTCCGTTTATCACCGCTGGTTCGCGCGGCTCTTCGAGCGCTTCGCCGGTCTGCTCGCGGCGGGACGCGCGGACCAGGAGATCGAGGACATCCGCCGCGTCGCCGCGGTGCTCGAGACCGGATACGCGGCCGCCGCCTCGCGCGCCACGCTTCCCGTTCCCGCGCTCGGATGAGCCGGAAGGCACAGCTCGCGCTCTTTCTCCTGGGCGGCTCGGCGTTCGCCTACATTCTGTCCCGCATCGGATTCACCAGTCTCCTCGCGTCGGCCCGCGCCACCTGGTGGGTGCTGATCCCGCTGGTCGCCATCGGCGGCGTGGTCTACCTGTGCAACAGCGCGGCCACCTGGCTGGTGCTCGCGGACGAGCCCTCGCGCCCGCCCTTCGGACGGGTGTACGCGCTCACCGTGTCCGGCTTCTCCCTCAACTTCCTGACCCCGATGGTGAACCTGGGAGGCGAGCCCTACAAGGCCGCGGGGTTCGCGCCCTGGCTCGGCGGGCGGCGGGCGGCGGGGGTGGTGATCGTCTACCAGATGCTGCACACGCTGGGGATGATCCTCACCTTCCTCGCCGGCATCGCGCTCGCGCTCCTCCTCGTCCCCTCGGATCCGCGCCTCGCCTGGAGTCTCACCGCGCTGTTCGTGGCGCTGGTCGCGGCGTTCGCCCTGCTCCTCTGGGTGCACCGCGAGGGCGGCCTCGAGCGGCTGCTCGACTTCCTGCACCGGGTGCCCGGGCTCTCGCGGGTGGCGCGGCTGGTCGAGCCCCGGCGGGAGAGCCTGGCCCTGCTGGACGAGCAGATCCGGCGCTTCTATCGCGCGCACCGGGCGCGGTTCGCGCTCGCCGTGCTGCTCGAGTTCCTGGGCCGCGGCCTGCTGCTGCTCGAGTATTACTTTGTACTGCTGTCGCTGTCGATCGACGTCGGTCTCGCGCGGGGATTCATGATCGGCGCGCTGGCGTCGCTCGCGTCCAACGTGCTGTTCTTCCTGCCGTACGAGCTCGGCGCCAAGGAGGGATCGCTCTACGTCCTGTTCCGCATGGTGGGGCTTCGCCCGGCGCTCGGCGTGTACGCGGCCCTGATCGCCCGGCTCCGCGATCTCGCCTGGATCGGCATCGGCCTGCTCCTGATCTGGGCCGCGGGGCGGCGGGCGCCCGCACCGGCCGGCGCCGGAGAACCCTCGTGACCATCGTCACCCACGTGCTCGCCACCACCCTCGGCGTGCAGGCGATGGAGCTGCACGGCTCCGAGGTCGCTCTCGCGTACGCGTTCGGCATCGGCGTGGACGTCGACCACGCCGTCAAGGCGCCCTTCTACCTCAAGGCGATCGGCCTCAGGGACAAGCGGGGGTACTACTGGCGATCGTCCCTGCAGGAGCCGGTGGCCCTGCTCTGGATCCTGCCGCTCTGCGTCTTCCTGCACACCCTCGTGCCCCTGGTGTTCTTCGCGATCCACGTGGCGATGGATTACAGCGTCAGCTTCGAGAAGATGCCGCTGTATCCCTACTCGCCGTGGGTCACGCGCGGCTGGCTCCTCAACATCCCGGACAAGGTGAAAGAGGTGGTGCTCGCCATCGTCCTCGTCGCCTTGAACGCTCTCCTATTCTTCGCGCGACGCTAGACTGGCTGACCCAGCCGCTGATCCGCCTGCTGCACGAGGGGCTGGGGCTGTCGCCCGCCGCGGTGAGCTGGCTGTCGTTCGCGGCGAGCGCGGGCGCCGCGGTGGTGCTCGCCACCGGCCGGGTGGTCCCGGCGCTGATCGTGATGGCGGCGGGCCAGGTGCTGGACGGCCTCGATGGCGGGATCGCCCGGGTCTACGGGCTCGGCACCCCCGCGGGGGCCCGGCTGGACACCGCGCTCGATCGCGCTTCGGAGACCCTGATCTTTCTCGCGGCGGGCTGGGCGGGACTCGCGCCCTGGCGGATCATTGTCCTCGCGCTCGCCGCGATCTACCTGATGACCAGCATCGCGGAGCGCTCGGGACTCGATCCCGGCGTGAAGCGGTTCGCCCTCTACTTCGGCCTCCGGTTCCCGTATCCGCTCATTTTCACCGTGATCTTCGCCGTGAATCTCGCGGCGTACGCCATCGGACTCCTGGTGATCGACTGCAAGTTCCAGATCACGATGGACCGGCTGGGCGGGGATCTGGACACCGTCGCGTCCCGGGCGGTGGCGCTCGAGGTCCGGGAAACGCGAAAGGGGGCGAGGTGATTCCGCCCCCCGTCGTCTCCCCCCTCCCGGTGCGCTAGCGCCGCGTGGCCGCGGCGGCGGGCGCGGCCCCCCGGCCCGGGCCCGGCGCGAGCTCGTGCTGCAGCGCGAACACCCGCGCGAAGGTGCGCAGGTCGTCCCAGTCGGTGTACTCGTAGTCGCGCGAGGTGTCGGTGTCCCCGCCGACCTTGGCGGCGATCCGCCGCATCACCCACCGCTTGAACCAGCTGTACCGGGTGTAGGGCAGGGCGCCCGCGACCGTCTTGCGCGTTCCCGGCCGCCACCCGGCCTGGTCCAGGAACTCGTCCATGATGCGTCCCACTTCGCGCTGGACGGCGGGCCGGTCCTTTTGCAGCACGCCGAGGCAGACCGAGATGAAGGCGCTCGCTTTGTCGTTGAGCACGGGGGCGTGGCGCCGAACCCAGCGCCTCACCTTCCGCTGGTAGCCGCCGGCGTGAATGGACGCGGCCACGATCACCGCGTCGTAGGGATCGGGAAAGAGACCGCCGGCGTCTTTCGCGTCCACCACGGCGACCTGCCCGCATTCGTTCTTCAGGGTCCGGGCGAGCACCTCCGCGATCTTGGCGGTGTGACCGTCCGTCGTGCCGTACACAATCAGCACCCTGGCCATCGCGTCCTCCTGCTTACGCGTTCGACGCAAAGCCTAATCTCGCGCGATGAAGGGGCCGTGAACCTGGGAGGAAGAGCGGCGGAGCAGGGGCTCGAGCGCGCCGACCGCGGACTCGACGGTGCGTGCCTCGTCCGGCGCCAGGCGCTCGAGCAGGGCGGAGAGCAAAGCCAGCCGGCGGCGGCGGGCGCTCTCCAGAACCCGGCGGCCGCGCGCGGTGGCGCGCACCGGCACCACGCGGGCGTCGCCGGGATCGCGTCCCCGCTCGACCAGGCCCGCGCGGGCCAGCCCCTGCAGGAGGCGGGTCATGGTGGGCGTCGCGACGCCCTCGGCCCGGGCCAGCTCGGTGACCGTGACCGGCCCGGCGAAGACCACCACCGAGAGCGCGGAGAGCCGGGGCGCGGAGAGTCCGCTGGCCGCGTCCCCGGTCCGGATCCGGCGGAGCAGGTGAATGGCGAGGGAGTGCAGGCGGTCGGCCAGGGCCGCCGTGCCGGCGCGGGGAGGCATGATGGTCGTTAGCTCCTGCAACAAAGTGCGGCGGGCGCCGGCCCGGCGCCACCCGTCAGGGCGCGAGCCGATGCACCGCTTTCAGAATCAGGGCGCCGTTCAGCGGCCGTCCCAGCGCTCGCGCGGCCGGGAAGGGCGAAGGCGCGAGCGGGTTGGTGGTGTAGCCCGAGTTCCAGACCAGGAAGACGTCGTCGCCCACGGCCGGAATCCAGTGAAACCGGAGATTGAAGTCCACCCGCTGGTCTTCGTTGTTCAGCTGCACGAATCCCAGGAAGCTGGCGCGGGTGTTGAAGTCGTACTCGACGCGGCTCGACGTGGTGAGGGCGGTGAAGCCGCCCTGCGGAAGGCGGGCGGCGGTCCGCGCCACGCCCTGGGTGAGAATGAGGTGGCCGCCGGCCCGCCAGGTTCCCTCGAGCTCGAGGTCGGCGCTGCGGCCGCCGTAAAAGGGGCCCCAGTTCACGAACGCCCCCACGCCGAAGGGACGTCCGGGGGACATTTCGTACTGGAGCTCGTAGCGCGACCACCAGTAGCGGCCGGGCGGAATGGTCACCCCGCGGTAGATGGCGAAGGAGTCGGCCGGCGCGTCGAACTGGCGCTGGAGGTTGATCTCGAAGTGGTCGCCGTTCTGCCGGTCGCCCCCCAGCACCCGCCACTCGAAGAACGCGGTCTGCCAGTCCCGGGTGGAGAAGAGCGAGCCGCCCTGGTTCGCGATGACGTCCCAGCTGGGAATGGGCGCGGTGAAGTCGAGCTGGCGGATCCCCAGCACCCCGGGCCGGGGCGTGAAATCGATGTGACCCGTGGTCTCCCAGATTCCGGTACGCTGCACGAAGCCGAGCGGCGGGGCGAAGCCGCGCTCGATCCGGTACAGCGAGACGAAGTTGTCGAAGAGGTCGTTCGGGTTGTCGGTGGAGAGCCGCCACGCCAGCGGCGTGCCGGGGACGCCCGGCGTTTCGCTGCCCGCCACCCACACCTTGGGCTCGACGTTCACCCCGTGCACCACGAGCGGCAGGTCCAGGTCGACGCCGCCGGCCCGCTGCGCGCCGGCGCCGCCCCGCGCGTCGCGGAGCGTGCCGATGGCGCCGATGTAGGAGCGGTCGAAGAGGTCGTGCTGGACTCTCAGCACCGCGTCGTTCGCGTTCTCGCCGCCGCCGGTCTCCGCGTCCAGCAGGCCGATGCGCCAGGGGCCGAGCCGTCCGTACAGCCGGCCGCCGGCGACGATCGGCACCGGGGCGCCAGCGGTGTCGAGTCCGATGCGCCGGGAATAAAAGAGCTGGACCCGCTCCGGGGTGCCGAGATCGAGCAGCGCGTTCGATTCGAGAAAGAACTCCCGCTTCTCCGGAAAGAAGAACGGGAACCGGGTCAGGTTGATGACCTGCTGATCGGCTTCCACCTGGGCGAAATCGGTGTTGACCGTGAGGTCCGCGGTCAGGGTGGGCGCGAGCGCGAGCTTCGCGTCCAGGCCCGCCTTGGCCGCCGTGTAGCCGTGCGCCGTCTGGCCGCCCGCGCTGTCGTGCTCGGCCTCCACCGCCCGGGCCAGCGCGTAGGGGTAGAGCTCGAGCCCGCCGGGGCGCCGCAGGCCCGCGAGACCGGTGATGGCGCCTTCCTGATCGAGGTGGTAGAGCCCCTGCGCCCTTCCGTAGGAGCGCCACAGGTCCTCTTCGTTCTTGCGCCGGATGAATCGCCGCACGTTGAACCCGAACTGCGTGGCGGCGCCCGCCCGGAAGCGGAGCGCCCGGAACGGAATCCGGAACTCCGCGATCCAGGCGCCGCGGTCCCGCGACACCGCCACCTCCCACACGCCGTTCCAGTCCTCGTTCAGGTCGTCCACCCCGGAGAACTGCGCGTCCCACATGGCGCCGTTGGGGTTGGTGCCGAACACGAAGGCGTCGCGGCGGTCGTCGAAGGCGTCGATCAGGATCTCCACCTGATCGTCGCTCGAGAGGTCGGCGTCGCGCCGGAGCTGGCTCGCCCGGACCTCGCGCATGCGCGAGTCCTCGCAGCGCACCAGGACGTAGAGTGCCGCGGCGTCGTGCGCGACCTTGATCACCGTCCGCTCGGAGGCCGGCGCGCCCGCCGCGGGCTCGCGCTGGCGGAGATCGCTGATGGAGTCCACGGCGCTCCAGAAGGAGGCGCCGGGGAATCCCGAGGCACTCGCCGCCTCCGGAACCGGCGCCGCGGCGATGGTGGCGCGGACGCTGTCCTGCGCCGGCAGGGTGGCGGCGACCCACACCAGCCCCCAGGCCGGGAGCGCGGTCCGAGCGGCGAGCGTCATCTCAGGTGGTGAACGCGTACCGGGTGAGGAGTCCCACGACCCCCGCGCCCGCGATGAGGGCCGGGTCGGGGATCTTCTTCCAGCGGACAATGAGCGCGAGGGTCACGGCGCACACCAGCACCGTGGTGAGATCCACCAGCGCCCGGCGTCCCAGCACCAGCACCGCGCCCCCGATGGCGCCGGTGGCGGCGGCGGTGACGCCGTCCACGAACGCCCGCACCGACGGGCTCGCCAGGAGCCGCCGGAACCGCGGCGCCACCAGCACCGTCACCGCGTACACCGGGGCGAACACGCCCAGCGCCGCGAGCACCGCCCCGAGGAGACCGGCGACCAGAAAACCGATGAAGGCGACGGTGATCACCACCGGACCCGGCGTGATCATCGAGACCGCCACCGCGTCCAGAAACTGGCGCTCGTCGAGCCAGTGGTACTGGACCACCACCCCGCCGTGGAGGAACGGCACGATGGCGAGCCCGCTTCCGAAAACGAAGAGTCCGGCGGCGGCGAAGTACCAGAAGACCTTCCACGCGACGCCCACCGACGCCGGCCCCGCGATCGTCGCGAGGAGCCACGCCGGCCAGGGCGCCACCGCGGCCGCCGTCGCGGCCGTTCGGGCGCGGGCCCGCGCGATCACCGGCACCAGGCCCGACGCGACGAAGAGCCACACGATCTCGGAGGCGGTCCACGCCGTCACCACGAGACTCACCGCGAACAGCACCCAGAGCAGGAGATCGCGCTTCAGCGTCATGCGGGCGAGCTTCACCGCGCTGCGCGCGATGATCGCGATCACCGCCGCGCCGATGCCGTAGAAGAGCGCCTGCATCCAGGCCAGCCCGCCGAACCGGACGTAGAGCCAGGAGAGGGCGAGGACCATCAGGAAGGATGGGGCGATGAACGCGATCCCCACCAGGGTCGCCCCCAGGGCCCCGCCTTCCACCCACCCCAGGTACATCGCGAGCTGGGCCGCGAGGGGGCCCGGCGCGAGCTGGGCCAGCGCCAATCCCTGCTGGTAATCGTCCGCCGACACCCAGCCGCGCTCTTCCACCAGATCGCGCTGCATGTACCCCGCGAGGGCGATCGGTCCCCCGAACCCCACCGCGCCGAGGCGCAGGAAGTAGAGGACGAACGCTCTCCGCCGGCCCGGGTGCGCGCCTTCCGTCATTTGGCTTTCCGCGAGCGCCGCCGTCCCGCGCCGAAGGCGCGGTACAGTGCGTCGAAGACCAGGGCGCCGCGCCGGACCCGTTCCGCGTCACCCGCCGCTCCGCGGGCGATGCGGGTGAGTCGCCGCGCGACACCCGCCGTCTCCCGGCGCCCGTACTTCTCGTCCTTCAGGTCGATGTCGTGCACGATCTGGGCGATGGGCCGGAGCGCAGCGTCAGGGATCCGGAAGCGGCGGAGCAGGGTCTCGAAGGTGCAGTGGTCGCCCTGATGGGTGTACTCCGCTTCGAACATGTCGAAGCGGAGCTCGCCCCGCCGGGGCCGATACCCCTCGGGGGCGACGAACCGGAAACGGGCCCGGGGATCGATGAACCGGCGGATCAGCCACGCCGAGGCGATCCGGTCCACGAAGACCCGGCGGCGGGTGACCCAGGTGGCGCCGCGCGGCGGCGTGCGGGCGCCGGGCGCCCGGGCCCGGGGGGCGCGCGCGGCGCGGGCGCGGCGGAACCGGGCGGCGAGCTGGCGGTCGGTCCGGCGGTCCAGGAACTCGGCGCGGCACAGCGATCCGTCACCCCCGCCGGCCACGATCTCCTCCAGCAGCCAGCGGAAGTCCTCGGCGGCGTCGTCGCTCCAGGGGAGCACCCACACCGAGTTTTTGACCGCCACCGCGCCCAGCCGTTGCAGTCTGCGCCACACCTTCACCCGGAAGTAGACCGGCTGGGGCGGAATCTGGTGAAGCAGCAGCAGCCAGCGTCCAGCGGCGGTGTGGGGCACCGGGCCTCCCGTCTTGACTGTAACAGGTGTATCATCGAAGATACCGGAACCCGCCGTTCCGCGCAAACCGACTCACCGGAGGTGGCTATGACCCGCATGACCTGGCGGCCGCTGGTCGCCGGCGCGATCCTCGCGATCCTGGGAGCGCCCCTGGCGGCGCAGGGCGGCGCGCCCGCGGCGCCGGACTGGAAGGCCGTCGAGCAGGCGCTGGGGCGGCCCGGCGCGCCGCAGCCCGGAGACGTGTACAAGTTCGGCCTCCCCCGGACCGACCTCGCGGTCCGGGTCGGGGGCGTCGTGGTGAAGCCGGCGCTCGCCCTCGGCTCCTGGGTGGCCTTCAAGCCGGCGGGCTCGGGCGCCCTCGTCATGGGCGACCTGGTGCTGACCGAAAGCGAAGTCGAACCGGTGATGCAGGCGCTCGCGCAAGGCGGGGTCGACGTCACGGCGGTCCATCATCATCTCCTCCACGAGACGCCCCGCGTCTACTATATGCACATCCACGGGATGGGCGACGCCGCGGCGCTGGCGCGGACGCTGCACGCCGCGCTGGCGCTCACCCGCACTCCGGCGCCCGCCGCGGCCGCGCACGCCGGGCCTTTCGCACTCGACACCGCGCGCATCGCCCAGGCGCTCGGGCATTCGGGGAAGGTGAACGGCGGCGTGTATCAGGTCTCGGTCGCGCGGCCCGACACCATCCGCGACGA
>Ga0079221_10000008_pt1 | contig 64654 bp, 53 predicted proteins | sample GAAS200_FD_75069 | JGI IMG/M metagenome (GOLD analysis project Ga0079221, IMG submission 75069) | Agricultural soil microbial communities from Georgia to study Nitrogen management - GA AS200 | ecosystem: Environmental > Terrestrial > Soil > Agricultural land | place: USA: Georgia | collected... | reverse complement strand
GGCGCCGCGCAGGCGCTCCGGCGCGCGCTCGGGACTGGTGATGGTCTGCAGGGGATGGAGGGATCCGAGCGCGGCTCCCGTGCTCACCAGCGCGCCGAGGGCCTCCTGGCCCTGCACCCCGGAGAGATGGAGCACCACGTGCGACCGGCCCACCCCGCCGCCCTTCTTGAGTTGTTTCGCGGCGGGACCGATGGCGTCGTCCCGCACCGCCAGAACGACGACGCCCGCCTGGGCCAGCCAGGCGGGCGCTTCGTCTTCGTCCAGCACCGTGAACGCGAGCGGCGCGGGCACCGGCTTCGCCCGGCGCCCCGAAAGGTGGACCCGGTATCCCGCCTTCGCGAGCGCGAGGCCAAGCCCCACACCCGCGCGGCCGGCGCCGATGATCCCGACGACGGGACGCGGGTCCGGGCTCACCGCCGCTAGTTCCGGTTCGCCCCCGGGGCCGTGGTGGCGAGACTCAGCAGATCCTGCGGCGAGCGGGCGCGGTGGGCCAGATCGAGCGCCTTCTGCACCTGCCGGTCCTCGCCCACCCGGCGCTTCACCTCGGCCGCGCGACCGAAGGAGTAGATCTCGATGTCGTCCGCCAGGTCCTGCCCGATCAGGTTCCGCGCGCCGGCGATGAGACTGTCGGCGAGCACCACGTTCCGGCCCTTCAGCCGCCGCAGCACTTCGTCCACCATCCCCGAGGTCACCGTGAAGTTGGGGTTGGGGATCAGCTTCTGATCGCGCAGCTCGAGCGAGTAGGTCGAGAGCACGTCGCGGAACACCGGGAAGCTCGACCCCAGCGCCTTGTTGAAGTTGCGCTCCGCGGTGGTGAAGGTGTCGGGCGTGATGTAGATGTCGGGCCGGATTCCGCCGCCGCCGTACACCACCCGGCCGTGGTCGGTGTGGAAGATGAGGCTGGAGTCGAGCTTCACCGTGTCCTTGCCCAGGTCGGTCGCCATCACCTGCGCCTCGTGCTCGGCCTCGTTCTTCGCCACCCGCTGAATGGTGCGGCCCGAGGGCGTGTACCAGCGCCCGGTGGTGAGCTTCAGCGCGGTCTCCGAAGTGAGCGGCCACACCGACTGCACCAGCCCCTTCCCGAAGGTCGGGGTGCCGACGACCACCGCGCGATCGTGGTCCTGCAGGGCGCCGGTGATGATCTCCGCCGCGCTCGCCGTGCCGCCGTTGGTGAGGATGACGATCGGCAGGGACGGCCACTGCTGGGGCCGCCCGTCCTTGTAGTCGTTGGTCGAGCCCGGCATCCGGCCCCGGGTCTGCACCACTTCCTGGCCGGGATCGAGGAAGAGATCGGACGCCGCGATCCCCTCTTCGAGGCTCCCGCCGGGATTCCCGCGGAGGTCGAGGATGAGGGACTTCATTCCCTGTTTCTGGAGCTCGGCGATGGCGTTCGCGAGATCGGACGCGAGGCTCCGGCTCACCACGCTGGTCTGAACGTAGCCCACCCGGTCATCGAGCATCACCGCGGCCAGCACCGAGTTCACGTGAATGTTGGCGCGGGTGATTTTCATCGGCATCGGCCGGTCCACGCCGGTCCGCTTCACGGTGAGCGTGGCGGAGGTCCCCGCCTGCCCCCGCATGTTCTTCAGCGCCTGGTCGTTGTTCCACCCCTGCGTGGACTGCCCGTCCACCGCCGTGATCACGTCGCCGGTCTGGAGGCCGGCGCGCTCGGCCGGGGTGTCGGGAAGCGGCGCGATCACCGTCACCCAGCCGCCCACGATGTCGAACTGGAACCCGAAGCCGCCGTAGTCGCCCGAGATCTGCTCGTTCAGGGCGCGGAAATCGTCGCGCTTCAGGAACACGGAGTAGGGATCGTGCAGCTGGTCCAGCATGCCGTCGATCGCCATCTGGTAGAGCTTGCCGGTGTCGATCGAGTCCACGTAATCGTCGGCCACGTGGTCGAGCACGTCTTCGAAGAGCCGGGCCTGCTGGTACACCGAGGCTTCCGGTGCTCCCTGCCGCTGCAAGAGCCATCCGCCCGACGCCAGCGCCACCACCGCGACCGCCGTCGTCACCGCGAGCTTGCGCTTCATGACACGCCCCTGTTTGAGAGTGCGGTGACCGCGGCGACCTCGCGCCACGCGGCCTCCTGCACGGCCTTTTTCGACTGCGACCCGTCCACGTGCACCACCCCCGGACCCTCCGCTCGCCGGTAGGCGTCGGCGACGCGCTGGTGAAACGCGTCATCCTGCCGCTCGAAGCGATCCGGTTCTTTCCGCGCCTTCCGCTGCCGCTCCCGCCCCACCCCCACCGGCACGTCCAGCACCAGCGTAAGATCGGGGGCCAGCCCGCCCCGCGCGAGGAGCAGCGCCGGCAGCACCTCGTCCTTCGGCAATCCGCGCCCCGCCACCTGATAGGCGAGGGTGGACAGATCGAACCGATCCGCGAGCACCGTCTGCCCGCCCTCGAGCGCGGGGCGGATCACCCGGGCCACGAGATCCGCGCGCGCCGCGAGCATCAGGAACAGCTCGGCGGCCGGCGGCACGTCGTGCTTCGATTTCAGGGCCACCTTGCGCGCGGCTTCCGCCACCGGCGTCCCGCCCGGCTCCCGCACCATCACCACCTGATGACCGTCCGCCAGGAGCCGCGCGTGGAGCGCGCGCACCAGCGTCGACTTCCCCGCGCCTTCCGGGCCTTCCACCACGACGAAGAGCCCGGGCACGCCCTAACCCAGAGTGATGATGGGGCTCGCCGCCCCCTTTTTCATTCCCTCGAAAATGCGCTCGTTGACCTTGGTCATGAGCTTCTCGAAGTTCGCCTGGGCGGCGACCATCTGTTGATACACCGGATTTCCCTGGACGCTGCGCAGGGCGGCGTCGTACCGGGTCACCTGTTCCTCCGCCGGCTCCTGGCCGTCGCGCGCCTTGCGTTCCATCTCGCCGCCCAGCTGTTCCAGCTCGGCGAGGAGCTTCTGGCACTCGGGATCTTCGCGCAGGCGGTCCGAGGCGCGCCGCAGGGTCTTGTACTCCTCGCTCTGGCCCAGCAGGCGGCCCAGCTCCAGCGCCTTGTCGTCGATCACGCACCCTCCCGGGGGAAAGCCAGCGCGTAGCGCGCCCGGCCGAACGAATCCTGGTGAATCCCGATGCGGCGCCAGCCGTGCTGGTGGGCGAGCAGGCGAACCTCGTCCCCCCGGCGCTCGTCGATCTCGAGGCACAGCACGCCGCCCGGCTCGAGGAGCGGCGCCGCGCCCTGGAAGAGCGCCCGGGTCGCCGCCAGGCCGTCCCGCCCGCTCACCAGCGCCGCGCGCGGCTCGAACTGCTTCACCGCCGGAGCCAGCTCGTCGTACTCGGCCTCCGTGAGATACGGCGGGTTGGACACGATCACCCGGTAGCGCGCGCCCGCGAGCGGCGCGAGGAGGTCGCCCTCGCGCACCTCGACGGGAATCCGGGGCCGCACCAGCGCCACGTTTTCCCGCGCCAGGTCCGCGGCGTCCCGCGAGCGGTCCACGGCCACCACCCGGTCGAAGCGCCCTTCCACCGCCAGACTGAGGGCGATGCAGCCGCAGCCGGTCCCGACGTCGGCGACCAACCCCCCGTTGGCGCGTCCCCCGTCTCGCTTCCCCCACTCCAGAACCAATTCGACCAGTCCCTCGGTTTCCGGACGCGGGATCAGGGCCCGGCGATCGCATTTCAGCTCCAGCGTCCGGAAGCTCACCCGCCCCACGGCGTACGGGAAGGGGACCCCGAGCGCGCGCTGTTCCACCGCGTCCCAGAACCGCTGGCGGATGGGCGTGACCGACGCGCCCTCCCGTTTCAGCCACACCTCGCCCGGCGCCAGGCCCTCGAGCGCCGCCCAAAGCGCCGTGGCCTCGCGCTTCGCGTTCAGCACGCCCGCGCCGGCCAGCTGCTCCGCGCCGCGATCGAGCGTTTGCGCGATGGAGGGCCGCACCGGGTCAGGCACTGAGCCGCTCCTTCTCGCCCGCGGAGCGCAGCGCGGTGATCACGTCGTCGAGCTTGCCTTCGAGGACCTCGGAGAGGCTGTGCGTGGTGTAGTGGATGCGGTGATCGGTGAGCCGGTTCTGCGGGAAGTTGTAGGTGCGGATCTTGGCGGAGCGGTCCCCCGTCCCCACCTGCGCCCGCCGCTCCCGCGCCCGCGCCGCCTCCTGCTCCGCCACGATGTGGTCGAGGAGCCGGGAACGCAGAATCTCGATCGCCTTGATCTTGTTCTGGAGCTGGGATTTCTGATCCTGGCACTGCACCACGAGACCGGACGGGAGGTGGGTCACCCGCACCGCGCTGTCCGTGGTGTTGACGCTCTGCCCGCCGGGCCCCGAGGAGCGGAAGACGTCGATCCGCAGATCCTTCTCTTCGATCTTCACGTCCACTTCTTCGGCTTCCGGCAGGACGGCGACCGTCGCGGCGGAGGTGTGGATCCGCCCCTGCGCCTCGGTCTCGGGAACCCGCTGTACCCGGTGCACGCCCGATTCGTAGCGCAGGGTGCCGTAGGCCTTGGCGCCGCGGGCGGCGAAGATCGCCTCCTTCACCCCTCCCAGCGTGCCTTCCGAGAGGTCCATCATCTCCACTTTCCACCCCCGCCGCTCGGCGAAGCGGGTGTACATGCGGAGCAGATCGGCGGCGAAGAGCGCGGCTTCATCGCCGCCGGTGCCGGCGCGGATCTCGACGATGGCGTCGCGGTCGTCCAGCGGATCCGAGGGCGCGAGCAGCTCGGCCAGCTGGGCGTCGAGTCGCTGGATTTCCGGACGCAGGCGCTCCACGTCGGCGCGGGCCAACTCGGCCAGCTCGGGGTCACGGTCCTGGGTGACCTCGCGGGCCTGCGCCAGCTCCCGCTCCAGGCGGGAAAGCCGATCGTGGGTTTGGCGGATGGTGTCGAGCCGCGCGTGCTCGCGGCCCAGCTGCTTCAGCCTGGCCGGGTTCCGCGCGGTTTCGGGGTCGGCCAGCGCTTGGGCGACCTCCTCCGCCCGCGCGAGCGCCTGGCGGAGTAGGGCCTCCACGCTTTACCCCGCCGCCTTCTCCGTGCCGTACTTCTGGCGGAAGCGCTCGACGCGGCCGGCGGTGTCCATGAGCTTCTGCTTGCCCGTGTAGTAGGGGTGGCACTGGGCGCAGATTTCCACGTGGATCGCGGGCGTGGTGGACCGCGTCACGAAGCTGTTGCCGCAGGCGCACTGAACGGTGGCCCGCTGATAGGTCGGATGAATGCCCGGTTTCACTGCTGTCTCGTCCTTGCCAAAATGTCGTACGGCGATGAAGCGCGGAAATATAATCGGCGCCGTGAGTTGGCGGCAAGGCGCGGGCCCCGTCCCGAATTGACAGGGGCTCCCCGAGGCCGTAAGCTTGCCCCTCCAATGGGTTCCAGCGCCAAAGGCGATACCCGCTCTTCGGCCACGACGGCCATCCTGCAGCGGGTCCCTCTCTTCGACCAGCTCGCGCCCGCCGAAATCGTGCGGGTGAGCGAAGTCGCCCGGGAACGGAGTTATCCCAAGAACTCCGTGATCCTCTTCGAGGATGACCCCGGGGACGCGCTCTACGTCGTGGCTACCGGTCAGGTGAAAGTGGTGCTCATCGGCGAGGACGGGCGCGAGGTGATTCTCTCGGTCCTCGGCCCCGGCGAGTTCTTCGGCGAGATGGCGCTGATCGACGACGAGCCCCGCTCCGCGCACGTGATCGCGATGGAGGATTCGAATCTCGTGGTCCTCCGCCGCGAAGACTTCCAGCAGATCCTGGTCCAGACCCCCGCCATTTCGGTGTCGCTCCTGCGCGAGCTCTCGCGCCGGCTGCGCCGGGTGGACGAAAAGGTCGGCTCGCTCGTGCTGCTGGACGTGAACGGACGGGTGGCGCGACTGCTGCTCGAAATGGCGGACGAGACCGGCGGCGAGCGCGTCACCCGCCGGCTCACGCACCACACCATCGCGCAGATGATCGGGTCGTCCCGCGAGACGGTGAGCCGCACCATGCGGGAGCTCGTGGACAAGGGCCTGATCGAGGTGACCCGCAAGGATATCGTGATCCGCGACCGCGGCGCGCTGGAGACCGCCGCGGGGCGGGCGTGAGATGGGTCACCGCTCCCCGGTGAGGCGCCGACTTGTCGTACATGCCTGCCAATCAGTAACTTAGCCGAGGAATCGGCGTGCCTGAACGTTTGACCTACACGGTGACTTTTTGGGGGACGCGCGGGTCGATCCCCACGCCTGGCCCCCACACCGCACGTTACGGCGGCAACACACCGTGCGTGGCCGTGGAGGGAGCGGGCGGGCACCTCGTCATTCTCGACGCCGGGACCGGAATCCGGGCCCTGGGGTTGAAGCTGGTGGAGCGGCAGAACGGCGCGGTGAAAGCGGAGATTCTGCTCTCCCACGCGCACTGGGATCACATTCAGGGCCTGCCCTACTTCAAGCCCTTCTTCGCGCCGGGCAACGCGGTGCGGATTTGGGGCTCGCAGCAGGGCGGGATGGGCCTCGAGGCGATCCTCCGCCAGCAGATGCATCCGGCGGTGTTCCCGGTGCCGCTGGACGCGCTGTCGGCGCAGCTCACGGTGCGCGAAGTGGCCGAGGGCCACTTCACCCTGGGGGAGTTCACGGTGCGGGCGATGCGACTGCGCCACCCCGGCACCACCCTGGGATACCGGCTGACGCCGACCGGCGGCGGACCCAGTATGGCGTACGTGACGGACAACGAGCTGGGGCCGGGCGGGTCTTACGAGACACCGGCGGAGTGGCGGCGGAATCTGGTGAACTTTCTCGCCGGCACCGAGCTTCTGGTGCACGACGCGATGTACACCTCGGCGGAGCTCGACCAGCACCGGGGGTGGGGACATTCGAGCGTGGACGAAGCGGTGGCGCTCGCCGCCGAAGCGGGCGTAAACCGGCTGGTGCTGTTCCATCACGAGCCGGAGCACGACGACGAAACGATGGACGGGCTGTTGGCCGCGGCGCGGCGTGCCGCGCGGGAGCGCGGGAAGCCCGCAGAAGTGCTGGCGGCTCAGGAAGGCATGCACCTGACTCTCTGACCTCGTAAGGAGCCACTCTATGCGCGCGCGTTCCCTACTCGCTCTGCTGGCGTTCGCCAGCCTGCCGCTCGGCGGGCTCGCCGCGCAGGGCGCCACCGATGCCCGGCCCGGCGTCGCCGTCTTCGAATTCGAGAACGGTGGCTCCATCGGGCAGGACAGCCTCAACTTCGCCGGCCTCCAGCGCGGCATTCCGGGGATGCTCATCTCCGAGCTCTCCGCGAACACCGCCTGGCGCGTGGTCGAGCGCGAGCAGGTGCAGAAGCTGCTCGACGAGCAGAACCTGGGCTCGACCGGCCGGGTGGACGCGCAGACCGCCGCCAAGATCGGCAAGCTGGTCGGCGCCAAGTATGCCGTCCTCGGCACCTTCATCGACTTCTCCGGCGACTTCCGGGTGGACATCCGCCTGGTCAACGTCGAAACCTCGGAGATCATGAAAACCGAGCACGCCGTGATGAGCCGCGACAAGCTCTTCGGGATCATCACCGACGTCGCGACCCGTCTGATGAAGGACGTGAACCTGCCGCCGCTGCCCAAGCAGACCGCCGACGCGCGGATGAGCCGGCAAGTGCCGACCGAAGCCCTGACCTACTACTCGCGCGCCCTGCTCTACCAGGACCGCGGGCAGAAGGACAAGGCGGTCGAGATGTACAACAAGGCGCTGGCCGTCTTCCCCGAGTACACGGAGGCCCAGCAGGGGCTCGAGCGGGAGAAGAACTCCTGACCCTCCGGTGATCGTTCCGATCGCCCGGCTGGGCGGTTCCGCGGCGCGCCGGCTCTCCCGACTGGGAGCGCTGGCGCGCTTCGGCTTTGGCGCCCTCCGGGCGGGCTTCGCGCTGTCCGCCGCGGGGCGCCGGGTCGCGTTCCGCGTCACCCTCAACCAGATCCGGTTCACCGCCGTGAACGCGGTGGGACTCTTCGTCCTGCTCTCCGGCATCCTCTCCTTCCTCGTCATCTCCCAGCTGGTGCGCCAGCTGGGCACCTTCGGCGCCACCGACCTGATCGGCACCGTGATCGTGGTCGCCATCGTGCGCGAATTCGGGCCCCTGATCACGGCGCTCGCCGTCGCGGGCCGCTCCGGCACCGCGATCTCGGCCGAGCTCGCGACCAACAAGGTGCTGGGCGAAGTGCGCGCCCTGGAGGCGATGGGGATCGACTCCCGCCAGTACCTGGTGGTGCCGCGGCTCGCCGCGGCGCTGGTCTCGGTGTTCGCGCTGATCGTGGTCTTCGACGTGGGCGCGGTCGCCGCGGGATTTCTCGCGGCCTCCATCAACGGCATGACGGGCACCCGCTACGCCGAGACCGTGCTGCAATCGCTGGGCGCGGACGACATCTGGCTGACGGTCGCGAAGGCGGTGGCGTTCGGGCTGATCGTGGGCGTCGTCCCCTGCTACTTCGGGCTCGCCGCCCGGCGCTCCACCACCGAGATCCCGATCGCGGTGAGCCTCGCCACTGTGGTCGCGCTGGTCGGCATCTTCATCTGCTCGGCGCTCTTCGCCGCGATCGTGTGACCGCCCCTCCGCTCGAGTTCGCGAACGTGGCGCTCCCCGCCCGCCGCCCGCAGGCGCTCAGCCTCACGGTGCCCGCGCATCACACGGTGGCGGTCCTGGGCGACGAGGCGTCGGGCGTGGGCGCGCTGTCGGGATTCGCGCTGGGGCTGGAACGGCCCGCCGCGGGAAGTGTGAAGGTGTTCGGCACCGTCATCGCGGACCTTCCGGAGCGGGAGCGCTTGGCCTTCCGCCGCCGGGTGGGCTACCTTCCCGCGGGCGACGGCCTGCTGCAGAACCTGTCGCTGCGCGATAACGTGGCCCTGCCCCTGCGGTTCGGGAGCGCGGCGGCGCCGCCCGAGATCGAGGGCCGCGTGAACGTGATGCTGGCGCAGGTGCGGCTGGCGCCCGCGGCGGCGCGGCGGCCGGCGCAGGCCAGCGAAGAAGAACGGCGGCGCGCGGCGTTCGCGCGGGCGATGGCCTTCGATCCCGGGCTCCTGCTCCTGGACCAGCCCTTCGACGGCGTGACGGTGCGCACCGCCGCGGAACTCCTGGAGGTGGCGCGGGGCGGTGAAACCGCCGAAGGCGGCCGACGGACCATTCTCGTCACCGGCCACGAGCTGCCGGAAGCGATCCGCCGCCGGGTGGAAACCGTCTACCGGCTCTCGCGCGAAGGCGTTCTGGAACCGGAAAGGGCATAGTGCCGGCTCGTGGATACGACACGTCAGGATTTTCTGGTCGGGCTCCTGCTCATCGTGACCATCGCGATCGTGGTCGGGGCACTGATCGCGACCAGCGGGCTGGGCGAGCGCCGCTATACCCTCTACATGCGCGCGGCGAGCGCGGAGGGGATTTCGGCGGACACCCGGGTGCTGGTGCGCGGCCTCGAGCTGGGGCGGGTGAAGACCATCGTCCCCCGCGTGGATCCCGCCACCGGCGCCATCTCCTTCGTGGCGAAGCTCTCCCTGGCGGAGACTTTTCAGGGCGGCTCCCGGCTCGAGCTCCCGCTGGGCACGCGGGCGGTGATTGACCAGGTGAGCCAGATTTCCGCCGCCGCGCTGATCCGCCTCGAGCCCCCCGACTCGCTCAGGCGCGGGCGCGGGTTCCTCGTGGCGAACGACACCATCGACTCCGAGCGCCGCGCCTCGCCGCTCGACCAGCTGTCCGCGGTGGCGGGACACCTCTCCCAGGAGGTCGAAGAAGTGCTGCATCAGTCGCACCGGACCCTGGAGCGGGTGCAGGTCGCGGTCAGCCAGGCGCAGCAGACCATGCGCGACCTCGAGCCCGACGTGCAACACACCCTCGCCGGCCTCGCCGGCACGATGGGCCGCGTGGACTCGGTAATGCGCCGGGTGAACGGCGCCGGGCTCGCCGACTCGGTCGTCACCACGCTCGCCACCACCGACCGCCTGCTGGAGCGGCTCGACACCCTGGCGCGGGACACCCACGCCATGGAGGCCGAGAACCGCGAGAACCTCAAGACCTCGGTCACCAACCTCACCGAGGCGAGCCGGCAGCTGCAGCACTTCGTGGACCAGCTCTCCGCCCGTCCCTACCGCCTGCTGACGGGGGTCAAACCGCTCCCGCCCAGGGTGGACTCCACGAAAGCCGCGGCCGACCCCAAGCGGGACAGCGTCCAGTCATGAGATACGTCCTCCTCCACGCCGAGGGCTGGAGTCCGGACGCGATCACGCACGCCCTGGAGAACGGCCAGGTGAGCGTCGAAGCGGTGACGGCGAAGACCCTCACCGCGCGGGAGCAGCCGACGGTCCTGGCGCTGGACGCGGCGTCCCGGGCGGCGTTCCCGATCGAGGCGCTGCGCGCCTTCGTGGACGGCGGCGGCGCGATCGTGGCGCTGGGCGCCCCCGGTGAAGACGACCTGCCCGCCCTGCTGCCGCCCGAGCTCTTGAGCGGCTTCGTGCCGCTCCCCATTCACCCGGGCCAGCTCCTGGTCGCCGTGCGCGCCGGGCTCCGCGAGGCGGCGGCGCGGGCCGAGACCGCGCGGGCCCGAGGCGAAGCGGGCATGCGGGCGCGGGAGATCGGGGAGCTGACGCGCATCGGCGTCGCCCTCGGCACCGAGCGCGACTTGAAGACCCTGCTCGACCTGATCCTCACCCAGGCGCGCCGGATCACCCAGTCCGACGCGGGGAGCCTGTATCTGGTCGAGGCCACCGAGCAGGGCACCAAGCGGCTCCGGTTCCGCCTGGCGCAGACCTTCTCCAAGCCCGAGGCGCCGTTCGTCGAGTCCACCATGCCGATGGATCGCACCAGCCTCGCCGGCTACGCCGCCACCACCGGCGAGCCGCTGGTGATCGACGACGCGTATTACCTGCCCCCGGACGTCGAATACTCGATCAACCGCTTCTTCGACGAGCGGTACGGGTACCGCACCAAGTCCATGCTGGTGATCCCGATGACCGATCACAAGGAAAACGTCATCGGCGTCCTCCAGCTCATCAACCGGAAGCGCGAGCCGGACTTCGTGCTCGCGACGCCGGTGGAGGTGGAGCAGCAGGTCGTCCCCTACTCCCGGCGCACGGTGGAGCTGGTCACGGCCCTCGCGGGCCAGGCGGCGGTCGCGATCGAGAACTCCCGGCTCTACGAGGACATCGAGCGCCTGTTCGAGGGCTTCGTCCAGGCCGCGGTCACGGCCATCGAGCAGCGGGATCCGACCACGTTCGGCCATTCCGGACGGGTGGCGAGCTATACCGTGACCCTCGCCGAGGTGGTGGACCGCGCCCCGGACGGCCCCTACCGCCCGGTGAAGTTCACGCGGGAGCAGCTGAAGGAAATCAAGTACGCGGGGATGCTCCACGACTTCGGCAAGGTCGGCGTGCGGGAGCAGGTGCTGGTGAAGTCGAAAAAGCTCTACGGCCCGCACCTCGAGCTGCTGCGCCAACGGCACGCCTTCGTGCGCCGCACCGCGGAGCGTGACTTCTGGCGCAAGTGCGCCGAGTATCTCGAGAAGGACCGCAAGGGTTACGAGAAATTCCGCGCCGGCCTCGAGGCGGACCACAAGAAGGAGCTGGCCGAGCTGGACCGATTCATCGAGGTGGTCCTCCAGGCCAACGAGCCCTCGCTGCTCCCCGAAGGCAGCTTCGAGGAGCTCAGCGCGTTCTCCCAGCGGCGTTACGACGACCTGGACGGCCAGCCGCAGCCCCTGCTCACGGGCGAAGAGGTGCGCTACCTCACCATCCGCAAGGGCAGTCTGGACGAGGCGGAACGGCTCGAGATCGAAAGCCACGTGACGCACACCTACCGGTTCCTGCAGCAGATCCCCTGGACCAAGGAGCTGCAGCAGATCCCGCTCATCGCCTACGGGCACCACGAGAAGATGGACGGGCGGGGGTATCCACGGCACGTCACCGCGGACGCGATTCCGATTCAGACCCGGATGATGACAATCAGCGACATTTTCGACGCGCTCACCGCGTCGGACCGCCCCTACAAGCGCGCGGTGCCGGTGCAGCGGGCGCTGGACATCATGACCGAAGAAGTGAAAGGGGGACAGCTCGACACCGAGCTCTTCCGCCTCTTCGTCGAAGGCAAGGTGTTCGAGAGCGGCGCCTAGACGAGGAGCCGCACCGCCACCAGCAGCAGGAACCCTCCGAAGGCCCGCCGCAGCACGATGTCCGACACCGACCCGGCGACCCGCGCGCCCAGGTAAGCACCGACCAGCAGGCCCGCCGCGATCAGCGCCGCGTACCCCACCCGCACCTGACCCCGCCGGTAGTACTCGAGCGTGCCCAGGAGGCCCACCGGGAGCAAGAGCGAGGCCAGCGAGGTACCGTTCGCGGTGTGCTGATCGAGCTTGGCGACCAGCACCAGGCCCGGGATGATCACCACCGCGCCCCCCACGCCGAAGACGCCGGAGATCACTCCGGCCACGAGACCGACCACACCCACCAGCACCCAGCTCGTCACCGATCGCTCCTTTCGGGTTCGCCCCAGCCGCCGCCGCCCGGGGTCTCGATTCGCAGCACGTCGCCTTTGGCGAGCGACAGGGACGTTTTCGCGCCCACGGGCGCGCCGTTCACGAGGTTCTTCCCCGGCGCTCCCTCCCCGCCGCCCGCGGCACCGGCCGGGCCGCGGCGCCGGCGATCGGTGAGGAGCGTCGCCTCCATCGGCTGGAGCGCCTCGAATTCCCGCACCACGCCGGTCCCGCCCCGGTGCCGGCCCGCGCCGCCGGACCCCGCGCGCCGGGAGTAGGAGCGCACCCGGATCGGATACTCGAGCTCGAGAACTTCCACCGGCGTATTCCGGGTGTTGGACATTCCCACGTGGACGGCCGAGGGCCCCGGCCCGGCGGGCCCCGCCCCCTGCCCTCCACCCACCGTCTCGTAATAGGTCCACCCCGGACCGCCCAGGGTCACGTTGTTCATCGTCCCCTGGCCCTGCGCCGGCACCGGCACGCCGCCCAGGGCCAGGGCGCGGAAGACGGTGTCCGCGATCCGCTGCGAGGTCTCGACGTTCCCCGCGGCCACCGCGCTGGGCCGCACCGCGTTCACGAGACAGCCCTCGGGCGCGGTCACCCGAATCGCGCGCTCGAGGCCGGCGTTGACCGGAAGGTCTTCCGGCAGAAGCGTCCGCACCACGAAGAGCACCGCGGAACGCGTCACCGCCAGCGGACAGTTGACGTTCCCCGCCGCCGCCGGCGCGGTACCCGCGAAGTCCGCGTGGAAGACGCCGTCCCGCATCTCCACCCGGACCGCGATCCGGAGATCGTCGTTGACGACGCCGTCGCCCTCCAGGTCATCCGCGGCGGTGAGCCCCGAGATACCGAGGCCCGAGAGCACCGCACGGGCGCGCCGCTCGACGTAGGCCGCGAGATCGCGGGCCCCGGACTCGAGCGCCGCCCACCCGTGTCGCGACGCGAGGCCGGCGAGCGCGGCCGCGCCCCGCTCCACCGCCGCGCGCTGGGCCCGGAGATCCGCCCGGCGCTCATCCGGGGTGCGGACGTTGGCCAGGAGCAGCCGCTCCACCTCCGGCGTCAGGCGCACCGGCGGCAGGATCAGGCCCTCGGCGAAAATCTCCCGCGCGCCCGCCGGCATGCTTCCCGGCGCCACGCCGCCCACATCCGAATGGTGGGCGCGGACCACGCTGTACCCCGCCACCCGCGCCCCGTCCGCGACGGCCCCGATGAGCGTCAGGTCGGGAAGATGGGTTCCGCCGGTGTACGGATCGTTCAAGAGGAAGAGCTCGCCGGGCCGCGGGCGCTCCGCGCGCACCGCCGCCACCGCCTCCGCCATCGCGCCCAGATGGACGGGGATGTGCGCGGCCTGCGCGATCATCCCGCCCTCCGCGTCGAAGAGGGCCGCGGACGCATCGCGCCGCTCGCGGATGTTGGGGGACACGGCCGAATGAATCAGCACCAGCCCCATTTCCTCCGCGATGGACGCGAAGGCGTGCCCCATCACCTCGAGGCCGACCGCGTCGAGACTCACCGGCGCTCCAGGAGCAACGCTCCGGACTGATGCACGGTGCCGCGCCAGCCCGGCTCGACCAGCGCGGTGGCGTCGCCGCCGGGAAGGACCGCGGGGCCTTCGACCACGAAGCCCGCGGGCAAGGTGTCGAGAGGAAGCACGGTCGCCTCCGCGCGAGCGCCGCCCACCACCACCGCGCGGCTGCGCGGCGCGGCACGACCGCCGTTCCGCGCGCCCGGCCGGCCGAAGAAGTCCGGCAACGCCGGCGCGCGGGTCGCCACCACCCGCAGGTTGACGATTTCGATCGGCGTATCGGCGGTGGCGTGCCCGTACCGCGCGCGGTGCGCCGTGATGAAGACCTCGCGCAGGCTCGCGGGCTCCGCGTCCAGCACCGGGACGGGAATCTCGAAGCCCTGACCCCGGAACCTGCAGTCGGCGACCCGCTGCAGGACGCCCCCCGGCAGCTCGCGGGCGGCGTTCACGACCAGCGGTTGGAGCGCCGACGCGATATCGGCCGCCGTGACGGCCTCGAGACGCCGGTGGAACGACACCGCGAAGTCCATCCGCTCCGCCGCCGCGGCGAGGCCGAGGGCCGAGAGCACGCCGGGGTGCGGCGGGAGGACCACGCGCGACATGCCGAGGGCGTCCGCCAGCGCGCACCCGAAGAGCCCTCCCGCGCCCCCGAACGGCATCAGGGCCATCCGCCGCGGATCGACGCCGCGCGCCACGCTCACCCGCTTGAGGGCCCGCGCCATCACGGCGGTGGCGATCTCGACCATGCCGGCGGCGGTCGCCGTCACGTCCCGGCCGGTGGCGGGCGTGAGCGTGGCCACCGCGCGCTCGGCCGCGCCCGGGTCGAGCCGCACTTCGTCCGCGAGGGGTGCGGCGGGATCGAGCCACCCCAGCACCAGGCAGGCGTCGGTCACCGTGGGCTCGGTGCCGCCGCGACCGTAACAGGCGGGGCCGGGACTGGCGCCCGCGCTCCGCGGCCCCACGCGCAGCGCCCCGCCTTCGTCGGTCCAGGCGACGCTTCCGCCACCCGCGCTCACGGTCTCGATGAGCACCGCCGGGAGCCCGAGGGGAACCCCTCCCACCACCGCTGAATCGGCGATGAGCGAGGCCCCGCCGACGACGATGCTCGCGTCCGCGCTGGTGCCCCCCATGTCGAGCGTGAGCAGGTCGGTGACGCCCGCCGCTTCCCCCGCGAGCCGCGCGCCCACCACCCCGCCCGCGGGACCCGAGAGCGCGAGGCACGCCGCGCGGGAGCCGGCGGCGGGCGGCGAGAGGGTGCCGCCGGCGGAGGTGACGACGCGAACGGTGGACACGCCGCGGCGCCGGAGCCCCGCTTCCGCGCGCGCGAGGTAGGCGCCCGCCGCCGGGCGCAAATAGGCCTCGGCGGTGGTGGTGCTGGTGCGCTCGTACTCCCGGAACACGGGAAGCACTTCGTGGCTCGCGGCCACCGGGACGCCGGGAAGCGCGGCGCGAAGCCCGGCGGCGAGAAGCTGCTCGAATTGCGGATGCCTGAACGCGAAGAGACAGGAGATCGCGACCGCTTCCGGCCGGAGCCCGCGCACCTGCGCCACCACCCGCTCCACTTCGGCGGGCTTGAGCGGTTCCACCACGCCCTCGCTCCCCATCCGCTCGGCGACGCCCACCACGCAGTCGCGGGACACGAGGGGCGGCGGGTGATCCCGGGCGAGGTCGTAGAGCGCGGCGCGATCCTGGCGCCGGAGCCAGAGCAGGTCCTCGAACCCGGCCGTGGTCACGAGCACCACCCGCGCGCCGCGGCGCTCGAGCAGCGCGTTGGTGGCGACCGTGGTCCCGTGCACCACCGTCTCCACGCCGCCCCCGATCTCTTCGACCGCGCGAAAGAGCCCTTGGGCGGGGTCCGCGGGACTGCTCGCGACTTTGCGGACCCGGAGACTGCCGTCGGCCGCGATGGAGACGAGGTCGGTGAAGGTCCCCCCGACGTCCACCCCGGCCCGGGCGCTCATCGCCGCGGGACGGCGAGACCGCCGAGCATCGCGAGCGCGCCCAGCGCCGAGAGCACCCCGACCCAGTCGCCCAGGCGCACGTAGAGCGGGATGACGTCGCTGGTGACCAGGCGGCCGGCGTCCACGGCTTCGGTCATGACGCCGGTGGCGTCGTGCACCCGGCCCGTGGGGTCCACCAGCTCCGAAATGCCGGAGTTCGCGGCGCGGGCGATTCCCATCCGGGTCTCGATGGCGCGCAGCACCAGGTGGGACGCGTGCTGGTAGGGCGCGGTGGTGCGGCCGTACCAGGCGTCGTTGGTGATGTTCACGAGGAACTGCGCCCCCGCCCGACGGTAGGCGCGGGGCAAGTCTTCGAAAATGGACTCGTAGCAGATGATGACCCCGAACCGTCCGATCCCGGTGGCGTAGACCGGGAGCCCCGTGCCCCTCCCGAATCCCCCGAAGAACTCGAGCCCGGCGAACCAGCGCGGGTTGACGAAGGGCACCCGCTCGACCACCGGCACCAGGTAATGTTTTTCGTAGACCGGATGCGGCCGCCAGGCGCCGGTCGAGTCGTAGAAGAACGCCGCGTTGTAGTATTCGCGGTCCGTCCCGCTCACGGTCCGGTGCAGGGCGCCCACGAGGAGCGGCGTGTGGCTCTCCCGGCTGAATCGCGCCAGCGATGAATCCCAGGCCGGTTGCTCCGCGAGGTACCCGGGCACCGCCGCCTCGGGCCAGAGCACGAGATCGGGCCGGGAAAGCGCCCGCACCCGCCGGGACAGGGAGAGCTGCTTCGCCACTTCGCTGTCCCCCTCACCCCAGCCCCACTTTTCATCGAAGGCGATGTTGGGCTGGACCATCCCCACCACGCCCACCTCCCGCGTGGGGAGGGTCCGCATCCGCCAGATCCCGTAGCCCAGCGCGACCACAACGCTCGCCGCGACCGGAGCCGCGCGGCGGAGGCGGCGCGCCCAGGTGGCGGGATCGGCGAGCGCCGCCTCGAGGAGCGCCACGTTGCACCAGGCCACCCAGAAGGTCACCCCGCGCGCGCCGGCGATGTCGGCCCACTGGATGAGCGGCGGGGCGTCGGCGAGCGCGGTCCCGAGTCCCAGCCAGGGGAACCGGATGTCGCCCTGGTGCCCGATCACCCAGTCCATCGCGGTCCAGAGAATCGGGAAGAGCAGCGCGAGCGGGAGCCGGGGGAAGCGCAGGCGGGTCCGGACCGCGAGCCAGAAGAGCCCGCCGCTCCAGAGGCCGAAGATCGCGATGGTGGCGAGGTAGCCCAGCGCCGAGAGCCGGGTGAAGTGCCACAGCGCCACCACCAGCCAGTAGAGGGCGACGCCGTTCACCGCGAAGCCGTACCAGAAGCCCCACCGGAACGCGGCGCGAGGGTCGCCCGCGCGCTCGGCCGCCCGGATCAGGAGGACGGCGGGAATCACGGCGACGAACGGCAGGAAGGGAAAGCGGAACGGCGGGTAACTGAGGGTGAGCAGCACCGCGCCCGCGACGCAATGGAGGGCGACGCGGGCTCGGCTCACAGCTGCACGTCGCGTCCTTGGTCCGCGGAGCGGTACACCGCGTCGATCACGCGCTCGAGCGCGAGGTGATCGCGCGGGGGCGGCGCGTTCACTTCGCCGCGCACCACCGCGAGGAAGTAGGTCCACTCCGCCCGGTACGACTGCGTGAACTGGGTCTCCCGCCCCACCGCGCCGGTCGGCGTCGCGTCCACGAAGTTGCCGTGCTGCTCCTTGAAGATCCGGAGCGGCGCGATCCCGGCCGACGCCTTCTGCCCCACCAGGTCGAACCAGAAGCGCTCCCCTTCACCCATGTGGCGCCAGCTCACGTCCACCGAGATCGAGAAGCCGCCCTGGCACACGATGAGCGCGGTCCCCATGTCCTCCACGCCGCTGGTGCGCCCGGAGAGGTGCGCGGCCACCCGCGCCGGCGCCGGCCACCCGGCGAGCCAGAGGCCGAGGTCGATCAGGGGCAGGCCGAGATCGAGCATCGCCCCGCCACCCGCTTCCTGGCGGCGCAGCCGCCACCCCAGCATCTGCCGGCTGGGCTGGAAGGTGTACCACCCCGCGTGCACGGCGTCGAGCCGGCCGAAGTCGGGGCCGGAGAGAAAGGCGCGGACCGCCTGGACGTCGGAGCGGAAGCGGTGATTCATTCCCACCATCACCCGCTTCCCGCACCGCTCCGCGGTCTGGATCACGCGCTCCACGCCGTCGACCGTGAGGGCGAGGGGGCGCTCGCACAGCACGTGGAGACCGGCGGCGAGGCCCGCGGTGACGTGGATCTCGTGCAGGTGATTGGGGGTGCAGACCACCAGCACGTCGGCGCGCGCGTACTGGAGGACTTCTTCGATGTCGTCGTAGGTGTCGCTCACGTCGAAGCGGGCCGCGAGCGCCTGGGCCTTGGAGATGTCGTTGTCGCAGATCGCGGCGATTTCGACCCCCGGCAGCTTCCTGAGCACCGGCAGGTGCGCGACCTGCGCGATGCCGCCCGCCCCGACCACCGCCACCCGCACCGGCGCGCTCATCGCGCGCCGGGGAAGCGGTACATCAGGCCTCCGCGCAGGGACACTAGGGACATGTCGCTCGAAATCACGCCGCGCCCGTCCAGCGTGATCCGCCACGCCGGCGCGATGGCGAACTCCACGCCCACCGTGCCGTTCAGCGCGGCGCTCACGCCGTCCAACGCGTCCTGCACGAAGGTGCCGTTGATGGCGGGACCCGAAGCGTGGTGAAGGTGCAGCCCCGCGCCGATGCCGATGTAGGCGTGCGCGGTATGGCCCTGCGGCAGAACGTACTGGAGATCGATGTCCCCGACCAGATCCCACCATTTGATGGCGCCGACGTCGATCGTGAAGTTGGAGTCGGGATCGTTCACCACGCCCCGCAGGCGCGAGGCGAAGTCCGCGAGGGCCCGGCGGTTGAACTGCCCGCCGTAGTAGGAGAGCCCGAGGAGCACCCGCACGCCGGGCGCGATCGCGCCGTAGTCCACCCGCACCCCGCCCGCGAGGGTGCCCCGGAGCTTGTTCGAGCCCAGCGGACCGGCGTCGAGCTGAATGCCGGAGAGCCGGAGGTTGTCGTAGCTGAATTGGTCCAGCACGCCCTGCGCCGGGAGCGCGCGCGCCCCGAGCGCCAGCGCGAGGACGGCGAGGGTGCTAGTAGAGCCGCGCAAGCTTCGTCCCCGGGAAGTAGGTCGCGAGGATCCGCTGGTAATTCTGTCCGGCGCGGGCCCGGCCCACCGCGCCCCACTGGCAGAGCCCGATCCCGTGCCCGGAGCCCCGCCCTTCCGCCACCACCTTCGAGACTTCGCCGTCCTGATGGGTCACGTCCAGGTCGAAGAGCTGGCTGTTCAGCACTCGTCCCGCGTCGGGCCGCAGCACCGACCGCACGTCCGGGCCCGGCACCTTGATGTCGCCGTGCTCAAACTGGATGTCCAGCTCCCCCACCCGGCCGGAGCGGGTGCGCTGGGAGACCTCGAGGTCGGCGATGCGCTGCAGGCCGCCGCCGCCGACCTGGCTCACTTGCGGGAGCGTTCGCGACAATATAGCGCGAAGACTCGCGCCATCCCATTCCTCCCGCCACCGGAAACGCGGCGAGATGTCGCAGAAGTAATGCCCGCCCCCCGCGTCGTCCGAGACCGATTTCAGATACGGCTCGGACGCGGCGGTCTTGAACACCTCCTCCACGCCGGCGGTCCGCCCGCCGCAGGTCGACGAAAAATAGGCCTCGATCACGTTGCCGTGGTACTCCAGCACCTGGCCGGTGGACCGCTTGATCGCCGCCCAGACCTGCGGGGTCTCGGCCGCCACGCCGCCGTAGACCTGATCGCGGGTGTCGTCGTACATGTCGAAGCCCAGCGCTTCCCAGCGCCCCCGGTTCCGGATCGCGAAGGTCCGCGAAACCACCACCTGGGAGATCATCGCCTCCTCTTCGCCCGGCTTTCGCGGCCCCATCTCGAGGCCCACCACGCCGGCGAGATAGCTCTCGGCGCCGAGGCGATTCATCACCGTCAGCCCGCCCGCGTCGCGGAAGATGTTGATCCGCCCCCGATAGCGCCGGCCGTTCACCTGCGCGAAGCGCCCCTCGGTCACGCCCACCGCCGAGATGCCGTGGTGCGGCTCGGATCGCGAGCCGTCGGCGCGCTCCAGCACCAGCCCGCCGGTGTCGGTGAGCACCTTCCAGGACACGCCCGCCGGGATCGATCCCACCGGCGATCCGTTCCCGTCGTCGATGACGAACAGCTCGGCGTCGCCGCCCAGCGTGGCGCTCGGCACCCCCACCTCGAGCCCCACCCGGAACTCGGGCTCGGTGGCGGGCGTCGGCGCCCCCGGGTGCGGGCACCCGAGGAGGCCGGCGAGCGCCGCGCTAGCGAGCGCGCGCCGCGGCCAGCGCGTCATCGAGCCGTGCCAGAGTGGTCGAAATGTCTTCCTCCGTGTGCGCCGCCGATACGAACGCCGCCTCGAATGCCGACGGCGGCAGGAACACGCCGCGCTCGAGCGCCTCCTTGTGCCAGCGGCCGAAGAGCGCCGCGTCGGTGCGCCTGGCCTCCGCGTAATTGCGGACCGGCGGCGCCGCGAGATAGACGCCCCACATGGACCCCGCGTGCCGCACCGTCGCCGGAACGCCCCGCCGTTCCGCGATCTCGGCGAGACCCTTCACCAGCCGACCCGTCCGGCCGGCGAGCGTTTCGTAGAACCCCGGCGCTCCGGTTTCGGCGAGGGTGGCGAGTCCCGCCGCCATCGCCACCGGATTGCCCGAAAGCGTGCCCGCCTGATACACCGGTCCCTCCGGCGCGATCATCCGCATCAGGTCGGCCCGGCCGCCATAGGCGCCGACCGGAAACCCGCCCCCCACGATCTTGCCGAGGGTGGTGAGATCGGGACGGATGCCCAGGACCTCCTGCGCGCCCCCCGCGGCCACCCGGAAGCCCGTCATCACCTCGTCGAAGATCAGCAGGGCGCCCGCGCGATCACAGAGGGAGCGGAGCGCAGCATGAAACGCGGGCTCGGGCGGGATGAACCCCGCGTTCCCGACGAACGGCTCGACGATGACCGCGGCGATCTCCGCGCCCGCTCGCGCGAAGACCGCTTCCACCGCGGCCGCGTCGTTGAAGGGCACCGTGAGCGTGAGATCGGCGAGCGGGCCCGGAACGCCGGGACTGTCGGGCAACCCGAGGGTCGCGACTCCCGATCCCGCCTTCACCAGGAAGGAGTCGGCGTGACCGTGGTAACAACCCTCGAACTTGAGGATGCGGGTCCGCCCGGTCGCGGCGCGGGCGAGCCGCACCGCCGCCATCGTCGCCTCGGTGCCGCTGTTCACGAAACGCATCATTTCCAGCGACGGCATCCGCTTCCGCACCAGCTCCGCGAGCTCCACCTCCGCCGGGCACGGCGCGCCGTAGGTCCAGCCCGCCCGCGCCGCCGCCTCCACTGCGGCGAGCACCCTGGGATGCGCGTGGCCGAGGATCAGCGGACCCCAGGAGCACACGTAATCGAGGTACCGCTTGCCGTCGACGTCGGTCAGGCAGGCGCCGCTCGCGTGCGCCACGAAAAAGGGCGTCCCGCCAACCGCTCGAAACGCCCGCACCGGGGAGTTCACGCCGCCCGGGAGGACCCGCGTCGCCCGGTCGAACCAGTCCGCCGACCGGGTCACGCGAGGGCGACCGCCCGGAAGTCGTAGTCTTCGCTGTCGGTGAGCCGCACCGGCACGAAGGAGCCGACGTCGGCCCATCCCCCCGCCGTCACGTAGGTCACCCCGTCCACGTCGTCGGCCTGCCAGGGAACCCGGCCCACGTGAGTCGCGCCGGCCATCTCCTGGTCCAGGGGATCCGCCACCCGGTCCACCAGCACGCTCACCTCCCGGCCCACGAACCGTCCCAGCCGCTCGGCGGAGATCGCGCGCTGAACCTCGAGCAGCTCCTCCAGACGGTCCCGCTTCACCGCGTCGGGCACGTCGTCCTGGTACTCGGCGCCGCGGGTGCCTTCTTGCGGAGAGTAGGAGAAGGCGCCCAGCCGGTCGAACTGCGCCTCTTCGAGGAATGAGAGGAGCGCGCGGAAGTCCTCGTCGGTTTCGCCCGGGAATCCGACCAGACAGGTGGTGCGGAGCGCCAGGTCGGGGATCGCGCCGCGGAGCCAGGAGAGCTTCTCCCGCAGCGTGGCGATGCGCTCCGGGCGCCGCATCCGCTCCAACATCCGGTCGCTGGCGTGCTGGATCGGCATGTCGAGGTACGGCAGGACCCGCGGCTCCCGCGCGATCAGGTCCACCAGCCGGTCCGAGATGCCCGCCGAGTAGACGTACAGCAGGCGGTACCACGGCACCGAGGTCTCGGAGAGCAGGGTCTCGAGGAGGTCCGGCAGTTTGGGGCCGGCCCGGCCCAGGTCGCGGCCGTAATGCCCGAGGTCCTGAGCCACGAGGTTGATCTCCCGCGCGCCTTGAGCCTCGAGGGCCTGGGCCTCGCGCACCAGACGCTCCAGCGGCTCCGAGCGGTGCTTGCCGCGCATCAGCGGAATGGCGCAGAAGGCGCAGGTGTGATCGCACCCTTCGGAGATCTTGAGGTAGCGGACGTGGGGCGTGTCGCCGAGGAACTGCCGCACCCCGGGGTGGGCCGCCACCGGATCGGTGATGAGGCCGCGCGCGGCGAGCTCGGGCACGAGGTGATGGAGGTCGGAGAACCCGAGGAAGAGGTCCACCTCCGGCATCTCCTCCTGCAGTTCCTTCTTATAGCGCTGGACCAGGCACCCCACGGCCACCACCGCCTTCACCGCGCCGTCGGTCTTCAGCCTGGCGGCGCCGAGGATCGCGTCGATGGACTCCTGCTTCGCGGCGTCGATGAAGCCGCAGGTGTTGACGAGGATGACGTCGGAATGGGCGAGGTCGGGGGTGACCACGGCGCCGTGACCCACCAGATCGCCCACCAGGCGCTCGGAGTCCACCGTGGCCTTGTCGCAGCCGAGGCTGATGACGCCGAGCTTCATCCGCGGTAGTTGCCGAAACGGAGCTCGAGCCCGAAGTCCTGGGTCCGGAGGAAGGCCATCACCTCCTGCAGCTCGTCCTTGGAGGGCGACTGGACCCGGATCTCTTCGCCCTGGATCGAGGCCTGGGCTTTCTTGAACTTCCGGTCCTTGATCGCCTTGACGATGGCTTTCGACTTCTCCTGCGGGAACCCCTGGGTGAGCGTGATCTCGCGGCGCACGGTGTCGTTGGCCGCGGGCGTGATCTCCCCCAGCTCGAGATTCTTCACGGGAACACCGCGCTTGATGAGCTTGCCCTGCAGGACGTCGAAAAGCGCCTTCATCTTGAAGTCGTCGTCGGCGACCAAGGTGAGGGTCGCCTTGGCGCGATCGAAGGCGATGGCGGCCTTGGAGCCCTTGAAGTCGTAGCGCTGCGCCACTTCCTTCGTGGCCTGATTGACGGCGTTATCGACCTCCTGGAGGTCGGCGCCGGTCGAGATGTCGAAGGAGGCTAGAGAGGCCACCTACGAAAGATAACTCTCCAGCGCTCGCGCACGGGATACGTGCCGGAGGCGCGCCAGCGCCTTCTCCTTGATCTGCCGGACCCGTTCCCGGGTGATACCGAGCAGCGAGCCGATTTCCTCGAGCGTCATCGCTTCCTGGCCCTCGAGGCCGAAGTAGAGCTTCAGGATCTTGGCCTCCCGGTCCTTGAGCGTCCCCAGCACTTCCTCGATGGACTCGGTGAGCGCGTGCTCGAAGATCTCGTCGTCGGGACCGGGGCTCTGGGTGTCCGGCAGGTAGTCGAGCAGCTTGTTGTCTTCGCCCGGCGTGAGCGGCGCGTCGAGCGAGAGGTGCGCCTGGGAGATGGACAGGGTCTTCGCGACCTCGTCCTGGGAGATGTCCATCCCTTCCGCGATCTCCGACACCGTGGGTTCGCGGCCCAGCTCCTGGAGCAGCGCCGAGGACCGCTTGCCGATGCGATGCAGCGTGCCGGCGCGGTTCAGCGGCACCCGCACGATGCGGGACTGCTCGGCCAGCGCCTGCAGGATCGCCTGGCGGATCCACCACACCGCGTAGGAGATGAACTTGATGCCCTTGGTCTCGTCGAACTTGTGGGCCGCGCGGATCAGGCCGAGGTTGCCCTCGTTGATCAGGTCCGCGAGCGACACGCCCTGGTTCTGATACTTCTTGGCGACGGACACCACGAAGCGGAGGTTGGAGCGCACCAGCTTATCCAGCGCCTCCCCCTCCCCGCGCCGGATCCCCTGCGCCAGGGTCACTTCTTCTTCCCGGGCGATCAGCGGATACTGGCTGATCTCGCGCAGGTACTGGTCGAGCGATCCCTCGTCGAAGGACGCCCGTCTCGCCGTAGTCAGTTGCATGGCGTTGTCGATCCTCCCAGATCAGGCCCTGCGCCGTACACGTGGTCCCGGCCGCCGCGCCGACGGCGAGGCGCGGCCAGCGTCCCCCTGCCCCCAGCGCTCAGTGAATCAGCGAGCCCAGGCGGCTCCAGCGGATGTCCCGCAACCAGGGAAGCGCGTCCTGCGCCTCCCGATCGTAGCTGTAGAAGATGACCAGTGGCCGGCCGCGCACCAGCGACTCGTCCACGAACCCCCAGTACCGGGAATCGGAGGAGATGTCGCGGTTGTCGCCGAGGACGAAATACATCCCCGAGGGCACGACCAGCGGGCCCCAGTTGTCACGCGTCGGGTGATAGAGCGCCCGCTCCACCGGCGAGCGCGCGGCGAGATAGGAGCGCTGCCAGTCGAACGCCGGATCGTAGACGTCGTGATCGGGATCGGTCCGCTGCACGTACGGCTCCACCAGCGCGCGCCCGTCCACCCGCACCGCGCCCGCCGACATCTCCACCGTGTCGCCCGGCATCCCGATCACCCGCTTGACGTAGTTCAACTCGGTGTTCTTCGGGTAATCGAAGACGATCACGTCGCCGCGCTGCGGCGTGGCGAAGCCCGGCAGACGGGTCGAGGTGCCCGGAATCTGCGCGCCGTACAGAGCCTTGTTGACGAAGAGGAAGTCCCCCGCGAGCAGCGTGTGCGCCATGCTCTTGGAGGGTATCTGGAAAGCTTCGATGAGGAAGGTGTGAATGATGAGGAACAGCACCAGCGCCATGCCCAGCACCCGCATCCAACTGTCGAACCAACGCATCAGTGTGGCGCGGGGGGTTTCGGAGGGGGCGACGGCCGCAGGCGCCGGTTTCGCGCCCTGGTGACTCCGGGAGGCCCCCAACTCTTGCATGTGACGTACGTTAGCGAACGGCCGGAAAGGGCGCAACGGCCACCGTCCACCCCCGGGACGCCCCCCAGCGCCGGACCCGGTCCCGGAACTGGGCGGGGGGATCCGGGTGACGGAACCGGGCGGCGAGGCACGCCGCCTGCCGCTCCCGCTCCACCCGCACCCACAGCGCCGTGGCGTCCGGAAGCTCCCCCAGCACCGTCTCGTCCAGGGGAGAGCCCCCGGTCGAGAGAACGACCACCAGCGTTTCGTGCAGGGTGAGCGACGTCACACCGGAAAGATGACTTCGGTGACGTCCGGGGGCGGTGCCCGATTCCCGCGAACCGGGCCCTTCCGCCGCGTCAGCTCTCGGTGTCGATCTGCGCCCGCTGCAGCCGGCCCGAGTAGTCCACGTAACAGACCTTGGTCTCGGAGTAGAACTCGTAGACGGTCCACCCGCCCTCCCGGTGGCCGTTGCCCGTCGCTTTGACCCCTCCGAACGGGAGGTGCGCCTCGGCGCCGATGGTGGGGGCGTTGATGTAGGTGATCCCGTTATCCAGGGACTCCATCGCCCGGAAGGCGCCGTTCACGTCCCGGGTGTAAAGGGACGACGAGAGACCGTAGGCGACGTCGTTGTTGACGGCGATGGCTTCATCCAGCGAGCCGATCTTGAGGGTCGAGAGCACCGGGCCGAAGATCTCCTCCTGCTCGACCCGCATCCGGGGCTTCACGCCCGCCAGCACCGTGGGGCGATAGAACCACCCGCTGTCGAGGGCTCCGCCGCTCGCGGTCGACCCGCCGATCAGCACCGCGGCCCCTTCCTCTTTACCGACGCCCACGTAGTAGTCCGCCTTCTTGCGGGCTTCCTCGTGGATCAGGGGCCCCACTTCGGTCTTTTCGTCGAGTCCCGGCCCCAGCCGGAGTTTCTGGGCGCGGTCGGTCAGCATCTTCAGGAACCGTTCGTGGATCTTCTGGTGAAGAATCAGCCGGCTGGTCGCGGTGCAGCGCTGGCCCGTGGTGCCGAACGCGCCCCACAGCACACCCTCCAGGGCCAGGTCGAGGTCGGCGTCGTCCATCACGATCATCGCGTTCTTCCCGCCCATCTCGAGCGAGAGCCGCTTGTGCATCCGGCCGCAGGTGGCGCCGATGAGCGAGCCGGTGGCGGTGGACCCGGTGAACGAAATCACGGGCACGCCCGGGTGCTCCACCAGCGCCTTCCCCACTTCCTCGCCGGTCCCGTGCACCAGCTGGACCACCTCGGGAGGGAGGCCCGCTTCGAGCAGCAGCTCCACCAGCAGCGTCCCGGTGTGCGGCACGTCTTCCGCGGGCTTGAAGATCACGGCGTTTCCGCAGAGCAGGGCGGGAAACATCTTCCAGGTGGGGATGGCGAGCGGGAAGTTGAACGGCGTGATCAAGCCCGTCACGCCGATGGGCCGGCGGTAGGTCATCGCCCACTTGCTGCGCAGCTCGGAGGGCACCACTCGCCCGAAGAGCCGGCGCCCTTCGGTGGCGGCGTAGTACGCGGTGTCGATCCCCTCCTGCACGTCACCCCGGGTCTCGGTGAGCACTTTCCCCATCTCCCGGGTCATGGCGCGCGCGATCTTGTCCTTGTCGCGCACCAGGAGGTCGCCGAGGCGCTGCAGTACCTGGCCGCGAATCGGGGCCGGGGTCTTGGACCAGATGGCGAAGCCGCGCTGGGCCGACTCCACCGCGCACTGCACGTCGCGGGCGCCGGACTTGGGGAACTTGCCGATGACGTCCTTCCACTCGGCCGGGTTGCGATTCTCGAAGTAGGCGCCGGTTTCGGGCTCGACCCAGCGGCCGCCGATGTAGTTCTTGAATGCCTGAGTCATTTCCGGATGGTCAGTGAGTGTTGGGGGTCGCGGGGGCGGCCGCCGGCGCCGGCGCGGGAACGTCGGGACAGAGCCAGGTGGCGGCGGCCCTGGCGTAGCCGACGCGCGGCAGGATTTCCCGCGCGCCGAGCACCAGGCCCCAGATCACGAGCCCCTGCGACAGGATGTGGGCGACGCCGAGGCGGCGCTTCCAGGAGGAGAGACTGCTCCAGAACCCGGCGGCGAGCACCGCCGCGACGCCGATCAGATAGAAACCGAGCCGGAAGCCGCAGCCGTGGGTGTAGGGCCACTGGCTCATCCCGATCCCGATCAGCAGACCGAGCACCACCCGCGCCCAGGTGCCGAGCCATTCCTGCGCCGACGGGCGGCCCGGGCCGGGCGCCGCGCCGGCTGCCCCGCCCCCAACCGGGGCGCGGCCCGCGGCGGGCGAAGCCGGCGCGTCATTGGTGGGGAGCTTCGCGAGCAGCTTGTCGACCTCCGCCATCTCGCGGTCCCAGTCCCGGGCCTTTTCCTTCTTATCGGCCAACTATCCCTCCCTCGCCAGGCCGTAGCGCTCGATCTTCTTGTAGAGATTGCTGCGCGGCATGTCCAACGTACGCGCGGTCTCGGAGACGTTCCAGTCGTTCTCCTTGAGCTTGGCGTGGAGATAGCTCCGCTCCGCGGCCTGCTTGAACTCCTCGAAGGTCTTGGCGCCAAGCCACTCCGCGGTGCCGGCGGGCGCGCCGCCGTCGGGCGAGGGCGCCGCGAAGCGCGCCACGTCCTCGGCGGTCACGGTGGCGCCGGGCGCGAGAATGAGGAGGCGTTCGACCGCGTTCCGCAGCTCCCGGATGTTGCCCGGCCATTCGTGCGCGGTGAGCGCCTCGACGGCGCCCGGATCGAACGCCCGCGTGGGCAGACCGGCGCGGCGCCCCAGCTCCGCCGCGAAGTGGCGCACCAGGTCCGGAATGTCGCCCCGCCGGGCGCGCAGCGGCGGCACCTCGATCGGCACCACGTTCAAACGATAGAGCAGGTCGTCGCGGAACCGGCCGGCCGTGATCTCCTGCGCGAGATTCTTGTTGGTGGCGGCGACCACCCGCACGTCCACCGGGAGGGTCTTCGCCGAACCCACCCGGGTGACGATCCCCTCCTGCAGGGCGCGCAGGACCTTGGCCTGCGCCGCGAGACTCATGTCGCCGATCTCGTCCAGGAACAGCGTCCCGCCGTCGGCCAGCTCGAACTTCCCCGCGCGGTCGGCGAAGGCCCCGGTGAAACTCCCCTTCACGTGCCCGAAGAGCTCGCTCTCGATCAGCTCCGCCGGGATCGCGGCGCAGTTCACCTCCACGAAGGGCCCCTCGGCCCGGGGCGAAAGCGCGTGGATGGCCCGGGCGACCAGCTCCTTCCCGGTGCCGTTCTCCCCGGTCACGAGGATCCGCGCCTGCGTGGCCGCCACCTTCTCGATGGTCTCGATCACCTGCTTGATCGCCTTGCTCGAGCCCACGATCTCGTACCGGGCGTGGACTTCGTCCTTCAGGCGGACGTTCTCGCTCGCCAGGTTCACCACCTGCAGGGCGTTGCGCAGGGTGAGCAGGATCCGGTCGGTGTCGAGCGGCTTCTCCAGGAAATCGTAGGCGCCGAGCTGAGTGGCTTCGACCGCGGTCTGAATGGTGCCGTGCCCCGAGATCATCACCACCGTGGCCCGGGGATCGAGCGCGCGGAGCTTGGACAGGACCTCGAGCCCATCCATGCCCTGCATCTTCACGTCCAGGAAGACGAGATGGGGGCGGAACTCGGCGTAGGTCTTCAGGCCCTCGGCCCCGCCGGCGCAGGTGGAGACCTCGAAGCCCTCGAACTCGAGGAGCTGTTTCAGGGCCTCGCGGATCCCTTTTTCATCGTCCACCACCATTACCCGCCGCTTCATGGCCGGAGCTTCCGGTAGAGCACCACCCCGGTCGGGTGCACCGCGACGTCCGCGACCTGCGGCGGAATCGCCACCGGAATCGCGCCGTGGGAGTCGGCGCCCGCGGCGCGCTGGGCGAGCTGGGTGACGGCCGGCTGGGGAAACGCGAATCCGCGCAAGGAGAACTCCGTGATGGTCCAGCGCGCCTCACCGGGGCGCGCGATGGTGAGCGGCCCCGCGATGCGAAGCGGCTCGTGATCGTTCAGCGCGCCCTGGAAGGGACCGAGCGCGTCCTTGGGAACGGTCCGGGTGTCGAGCCGGCACGCCACGGCGAACGATCCTTCCGCGAGCTCCACCCGCAGGGAATCGAACGTTTTCCGGACTTTCCAGTCGATGCCGCTGCCGACCAGCGACGCCATCTCGTTCGGCGACAGGACCACCGAGTCACTGCCGTTACGCGCCCCCAGGAGCGCCAGTTTCTCCTGCGCCGACTTGAGGGCTCCGGGCGTCGGCGCGCCGACGGAATCGGCGATGGCGGGGAGCACGGTGGGGTGGCGATGCAACCAGGATCCGGCTTTCTGCTCGATCGGCGCGCGGAACCACCACGCCACCGCGAGGAGGACCGCGACCGCCGCGAGGCAGCCGAGCCGGAAAATGCCCTTAAAGCAGCCGTTCACTGTGGTTCACCTGATACACCGCGCCGGCGCGTTGGAGCAGGCTCGCCATCAACTCCACGGTAGAAACGCTCGCGACGGAATCGAACGAGAGGGCCGCGAGGGCGGCATCGAGGCCGGCCCAGCCGCGCGGCCGGGCGCCGCGCCGGGCGCGGCCGAGGGAAATGTGCGGACGGAAGGGCCTGCCCTCGGGCGGAAATCCGAGCGGCCCGAATTCGCGCTCCACGCGGTCCTGCAGAAGCTCGAGCGCCGGTTCCGGCGCGACCCCGGCCCAGATCACCCGCGGGTGCCGGGCGTCGGGAAAGGCGCCGAAACCGGACATCGGGAGCGCGAGGGGCCGCGCCCCCCGCACCGCGGCCCCCAGCGCGGCGCGGCAGGCTTCGAGCCGTGCTTCGCCGACCTCGCCCAGAAACTTCAATGTGACATGAAGCCCTTCGGGCGCGGACCACCTGACCGGGTATCCCCGCTCCCGGAGCGGCGCCGCGCTCTGCCAGAGCTCCTGCCGCACCGCTTCGGGAAGGTTCACGGCGACGAATAGTCTCAACGCGTTCCGCGATCGAGTATCAGACTCCCGCGGCGGTACCCTCGGGGGTCGATTTCGACCGTATCGAATCCCAGCTCCCGGAACCTGACGCCGATTTCCTCGGTGCGCGCGTCGAGCCAGGGAACCCAGCGAGCCTCGGCTTCGATGCGCGCGCGTTCGCCGTGGTGCCGCACCCGCAGGTCCCCCGTCACCCCGAGCGCTCGCAGGAAACTCTCCGCGTCCTCGACCTGGCGCAGGCGCCGCGGGGTGATCCGCAGGCCGTACTCGACGCGCGAGGAGAGGCACGGCGCGGCGGGGGCGTCCCAGGTGGGGAGGCCGAGGGCGAGCGACGCGGTACGCACGTGCTGCTTCGTCATCCCCACCTCGGCGAGAGGCGAGCGCACCCCGCGCGCGATTCCCGCCGCCCGGCCCGGACGATGCTCGCGCAAGTCGTCGGCGTTGGTGCCGTCGCATACCACCGCGATGCCCCGGCGCCGCGCTTCGTCGCCGAGGCGGGTCCAGAGCTCTTCCTTGCAGAAGAAGCAGCGGTTGGTGGGATTGGCGAGATAGCGTTCGTCTTCCAGCTCGTGGGTCGCGAGCGCCGCCACGGGGATGTCGTACTGCCGCGCGACGGCCTGCGCGGCGTCCGACTGCGCCGCCGGGTACGAGGCGCTCTGCCCCGTCACCGCGAGCATCCGCTCCCGCCCCAGCTCCTGGCGCAGTACTACGGCCAGGAAGACCGAATCGACGCCCCCCGAGTAGCCCAGGAGTGCCGAGGGAAATTCGCGGACCAAGGCGCGCAGCGCCGCGACGTCGCCGGACATGCTGGAATGGTAATGACTTAGAGTGTCCTAATCAAAGGACGATTTGGACGACCAAAACGGATATTTCGTAAGCAGGAACCAAATTACATTGATCAGGCGTTTGATTCACATCGCTTCCACTTACGAATAGCACACCAAACCAGCTGAGAGGCGTCGAAATGGCTGCCAAGACCGAGCTGGACGCGATCGATCGCAACCTGCTTCGGCTTCTGGCCCGGGACGGGCGCGCGAGTTACCAGGCCCTGGCCGACGACGTCGGGCTCTCCCGCCCGGCGGTGATGGAGCGGGTCAAGCGGCTGGAAGAAGCGAGGTACATCACCGGCTACGGCGCGCGGATCGAGCGCGGCAAGGCGGGATTCCCCGTCACCGCGTTCGTCGCGGTGCGCTACGGCAACTCCGACTACGTCGGCGACGAGCCGCGGATGCGCGAAATGGAAAAGCATCCTGGCGTGCTCGAGTGTCACCACGTGGCGGGGGAGGACTGCTACATCCTGAAGGTGGTCGCGGCCGATCTGGACGGGGTGCAGGCGATCCTGCGCGACCTGCGCGGCCCCGCGAAGCAGATGAACACCAAGACCACGATCGTGCTCTCCACGCTCTTCGAAAAGCCGGGGCTGGTGCCGGCGGAACTGGACTGATGGCCACGCTCCGCGGCAAGGCGCTCTTCGCCTACCTCCTGGTCTGCGTCCTCTGGGGCTCGACGTACCTCGCCATCCGGGTCGGCGTCCAGGCGCTCCCGCCGTTCCTCTTTGCGGGCCTGCGTTTCCTCACTGCGGGCGTGCTGCTGCTCACCGGTGCCCTGCTGTTCGGCGACAAGCTGCCCCGCCGGGCGCGCGACTGGCGCACCGCGGCGATCGTCGGACTCTTCCTGCTGGCCGGCGGGAACGCGTTCGTGGTGTGGGCCGAGCAGTACACGGCGTCGGGGATCGCCAGTCTCTTCGTCGTCACCGTGGCGCTGTGGATGGCGTTCTTCGACGCGATCGTTCCCGGGGGATCGGGGCTTCTCTCCTGGCGCGTGGTCTTCGGACTGCTCCTCGGCTTCCTGGGGTCGGCGCTGCTCGTCGGCGCCAGTCCCGGCGAGCTCCTGCACGCCGACCTCCGCGGACCGCTCGCCCTCACCGGCGCGAGCGCCTCCTGGTCGATCGGATCGGTGTACGCCAAGCGCCATCCGGTCGAGATGAGCTCCTACGTCACGGCGGCCCTGCAGATGATCTTCGGCGGCACCTTCGTGACCCTGGTCGGCCTCACCCTCGGCGAAGCGGGCGCCTTTCATCCGACGCTCCGCGGCTTCGGCGCCTTCACCTATCTCGTGATCTTCGGGTCCATCGTGGGATACTCCGCGTACTCCTACGCCCTGCGTCACGCCCCCGCGACCATCGTCGGCACCTACGCCTACGTGAACCCGATCATCGCGGTCCTCCTGGGGTGGCTCATTCTCCACGAGCCCGTGGGCGGCCGCACCTTCGTGGCGATGGCGATGATCCTGGGCGCGGTGCTCTGGATTCAATTCTCCCACCAGGTCTCCGTCCGGGGACGCCGGGCCGCGCCGGCCAGGGAGGCGGCGTGACGGAGCGCTCGCTCGATCCGGCCAACTGGGAGGAGCTCCGCGCCCTCGGCCACCGCATGCTGGACGACATGCTGGACTACCTCGCCGCCGCGCGGGAGCGGCCGGCGTGGCAGCCGGTCCCCGCCGCGGTTCGCGCGCGGTTGGCGGCGCCCCTGCCCCTCGAGCCCACGCCGGAGGCCGCCGTGTACGAGGAGTTCCGGCGGGACGTTCTGCCGTACTCCACCGGGAACACCCATCCCCGGTTCTGGGGCTGGGTAATCGGGACCGGGACGCCGTGGGCGATGCTCGCGGACATGCTGGCCTCCGGAATGAACGCGCAGGTGGCGGAGTTCAACGACGCCGCGCCGCTGGTCGAAAAGCAGGTGATTTCCTGGCTCGCCGAGCTGATGGGACTCCCGGCGGAATCGAGCGGGCTCCTCGTGTCCGGGGGCTCGATGGCGAACTTCGTGGGGCTCGCGGTGGCGCGGTCCGCGCGCGCCGGTTTCGACGTCCGAGCGGCCGGACTGCGGGCGCCCGGGGCGCCCCAACTCACCGTTTACGCCTCGACCGAGACCCACTCCTCCGTGCGCAAGGCGGTCGAGCTGCTCGGCCTGGGACGCGACGCCCTGCGCCAGATTCCGGTGGACCCGGAATTCCGCATCGAGGTGGCGGCCCTCCGCGCCGCGCTCGCCGCCGATCGGGACGCCGGCCGGCGACCGATCTGCGTGGTCGGGAACGCGGGCACGGTGAACACCGGCGCCACCGACGATCTTCCCGCCCTCGCCGCGATCTGCCGCGAGCAAGGGATCTGGTTCCACGTAGACGGCGCGTTCGGCGCGCTGGCCGCGCTGTCGCCGAAACTGCGGCCGATCGTCAGCGGGATGGAACAGGCGGATTCGGTCGCCTTCGACCTGCACAAGTGGATGTACCTGCCCTACGAGGTGGGGTGCACCCTGGTGCGGGACGAGTCCGCCCACCGCGCGGCGTTCAACGTGAAGCCGTCCTACCTGATGAAGCTGGACCGCGGGATCGCGGCCGGGAGCGTGCCCTTCCCCGAGCTCGGCGTTCAGCTCTCCCGCGGCTTCCGCGCGCTCAAGGTCTGGATGTCCCTGAAGGCGCACGGGGTGCGGACTTTCGCGGGCCTGATCGAGCAGAACGTGGCCCAGGCGAAGTATCTCGCCGATCGCATCGGGCAGGAGCCGAAACTCGAGCTGCTCGCCCCGGTCCCCTTGAACGTGGCGTGCTTCCGCTACGTCGCGCCGGGGGCGGCGCCGGCAGCGCTCGATGCGCTGAACCGCGAGCTGCTGATGCGGTTGCAGGAGGCGGGCGTGGCGGTTCCGTCGCAGACCCTGATCGGCGGCCGGTTCGCGATCCGGGTCGCGATCACCAATCACCGGAGCCGGCGGGAGGATTTCGATCTCCTGGTGCGGAGCGTGGTCGAGATCGGGGACACGCTCACGAAGGGGGCCTCCCGGTGATCGCGCGGGTGTGGGTGGGACACACGCCGGCGGCGAAGGAGCGTTACTCCGTTGATGTTGCTATGTGAATCAGGGACGTGCATACTCATTCCCAGCCGGCTGCCGTACGCGCTGATCCCCTTACCGCCGGCCAGGAGGTCACGATGCACCGTACCGTCAAGCTCCTCGCCCCCGTCCTGCTCCTCGCAAGCCTCGCGTGCTACCACGCGGTGATCAACACGGGCCTGGCCCCGTCGCCCCAGACCATCCAAAAGGATTGGGCGTCCGGCTGGTTGTGGGGATTGGTCTCGCCCAGCCCGGTGTCCACCATGGCGCAGTGCCCGGGGGGAGTTTCCAAGGTCGAGACCCAGCACTCGTTCCTGAACGGCCTGGTGTACTGGCTGACCTCCGGGATTTACGCGCCGATGACGATCACCGTCACCTGCGCCGCCGGGCATGCGTCGATTCCCGCGGGGGCCGCACGCCTCGAGGCCCGCAGATCCGACCTCCAGCAAACCCTGGACAGCGCGGTAGCCCTCTCGGATCACATCCAGGGTCCGGTGTTCATCAAGTTCTAGCTATCTGTCGCATCCGCCGGGTGTGGAGGGCGCATCGCGAACGGTGCGCCCTCGGCGCGTGGGGGCGTCCGGCGGGGGCCGAGGCGGCGCGTGGCGGGCGTCACTGTTGCCCCGGGAAGCCCCGGATATATTGATCTTCCCCTATGTCGCACCCGCGGAACCACTTCCAGCCCGTCCGGGGCCGCCCGTGACCGGCATCACCTGCCCCCGCTGTGGGGAGCCGGTGGCGCCGGGCGCGCGCTACTGCCCGGGGTGCGGAGCCGACGTCTCCGGGCAGCAGGGAAACGTCGCCACCGCGTACGTGACGGCGGCGCAGATCGCCCGGGCCTCGATGACGCAGGAGGGGCTCCTCGAGCTGCTGCGTCAGGCGACCCTGGGCGAGTACGAGATCCTGGGCCAGCTGGGTCAGGGCGGGATGGCCACGGTGTATCTCGCGCACGAAATCGCGCTCGACCGCAAGGTCGCCGTGAAGCTGATGTCGCCCAACCTGCTCTCGGGCGAGGGCATGGTGGAGCGCTTCAAGCGCGAGGCGCGCACCGCGGCGTCGCTCAGCCACCCCAACATCATCCCCATTTACGCGGTCCGCGAGAGCGAGCACCTGGTCTACTTCGTGATGAAGTTCATCGAGGGACGCGGCCTCGATTCCATCATCCGCGAAGTCGGCCCGCTCCCGATCCCGATGGTGCGTGCGATGCTCAATCAGGTGGGCAGCGCGCTGGGCTACGCGCACAAGCGGGGGATCATCCACCGCGACGTGAAGCCCGCGAACGTCATGGTGGACACCGACGGCTGGGCGGTAGTGACCGATTTCGGCATCGCCAAGGTGACGGAAGCGAAAGGGCTCACCATGACCGGCGCCACGGTGGGCACCCCGGCGTACATGAGTCCCGAACAGTGCTCCGCCAAGGACCTGACCGGCGCCTCGGACCAGTACTCGCTGGGCGTGGTGGCCTACGAGATGCTCGCCGGCAAGCAGCCCTTCGTCGCGGACTCGGTGATGGCGCTGATGTACGCGCATTTCAACGAGCCGCCGCCGCCGCTGCGCGAGGCGCGGCCCGACTGCCCGCCCGAGCTCGCCGCGGCGGTGATGAAGATGCTCGCCAAGGAGCCGGGCGACCGCTTCCCGGATCTCGAGGCCGCGGTGGCGGCGATCGGCGCGGTCGCCCTCGCGGCGGACGATCCGGTCCGCACCCAGCTCATGTCTCTCGCCGCCAAGGGGACCAACGCCACCATCCTCGCGACGATGCACACGCCGGCGTCGCCGTCGCCGCGGGTGCGTCCCGGCACGGCGCAGGGCGCGGCGGCGGCGGGCAAGGCGGCGCGCACCGGCGCGGGAGAGAAGGGGCTCTCGCTCTCTCCGGCGCAGGTGACGGTGGCGGTGGGGGGCGCGGTGCAGCTCACGGCGCGGCTCAAGGGCTCGACCGGCGCCACGCTCGTGAGCCGGGCGGTCACCTGGGCCTCGACCGAGCCCTCGGTGGCGACGGTGTCGGCGGATGGACTGGTGACCGCGATCGCCGCGGGACGCGCGACGGTCACCTGCACCAGCGAGGGCGCCAGCGCGACCGCGGAGGTCACCGTCACGCCGGCCCACGCGGGCTCGCGGCGTCTCATCAAGGTGGGCGCCGCGCTGGTGGTCATCGCGGGGATCGCCGTCGCGGCCTGGCGCTTCGGCCCCTGGCACCCGGCCGCCGCGGGCGCCACCGGCGGGCCCGGCGCGCAGAAGACGGATTCGATCGCGTCCGCGCCGCCGCCCGCGGCCCAGCCCGGCGCGCCGGTCGCGACGAATCCCCAGTCGAAGGCCTCCGAACCCAGGGAGACGCCGCCGAAGTCATCCGTCGCCGCCGGGGACACCGCGGCCGAGCGCGGGCCCCTGCGGGACCTGCGCGCGGCGGCCCGGGCGGCCAGGGACGAGGCGCTCGCCGCGGGAGCGACCCCCGCCGACCTGGCGCCGGGGGACGCGGAGCGCGCGCAGGCGAGCCAGCTCGCGACCGGGAAGCACCCGCTCCTCGCGCGGGCCCACTTCAACCGGGCCACGCAGCTCTGGAACCAGGCGCGTGACGCCGCGCGCGCGCGGACGGCCCAGGCGGCGCAGAAGCCGGCCCCCGCTCCGGCGGGCACCACCGCGGCGCCGACGCCTCCGCCGCAGCCCGCCCCCGCCGTCGCCACGGCCCCCGCCGATCCGCGCCCGCTGATCGACGCCGCGATCCAGGGCTACGCCCGCGCGCTCGAGTCCCGCAACGTGGCGCAGGTCCGCGCCGCCTATCCCGGGCTCACCGGGGACCAGGCGCAGACCTGGCGGGACTTTTTCAGGAGCGTTACCAGTCTCTCGGCGGACCTGCGGATCGCCCAGCTCGACGCTCAGGGTGACGCGGCGACGGCGAAGGTCGAGGGGAGCTTTCACTTCACGCAGGATCATCGCGACCAGCAGCAGCCGGTGAACTTCACGGCGACGCTGGCGCGGGAGGGCGCCGCATGGCGGATCACGGCCATCCACTGAGCCGGCGGTGGCGCCCCCTCGGCGTCGCGACCGCGATCGCGGCCGCGGCGATTCTCGCCTGCACCACCGACACGGCGATCGGTCCCCGGGGCGTGGATTCGCTCTACGTGTCCCCGGAAACGGCGACGGTGGTGATCACCGACTCGCTGGGCCTCGCGGCGGTGGCGATCGACGCGTCCGGCAAGGCGTACGTGAACCTCGACGCGTCCTGGGCCTCCGACAATCCGTCGGTCGCGAGCGTCACCGGACGCGGCCTGGTGCACGCCGTCGCCCCGGGCGCCGCCACCATCACCGCGGGCGCCGGCGGCCGGAGCGCCACCGCGCGGATCACCGTGACCCCGAAGCCGTCGTTCGCCACCTCGAGGGACAGCGTGGGGGTGAGCGGGATCGCGAACGGCCCCGCCCCCGCTCCGGACACGATCCTGATCACGAACGGCGGCGGCTCGTCGCTCGTGGTCTCGATGGATTCCACGACCTACGGCCCCGGCGCCTCGGGGTGGCTCGGCACCGCGCTCTCCGCCGCGGTAGCGCCCGACACGCTGGTTCTCACGGTGCGTGATTCCGGCCTCGCGCTGGGCACCTACAGCGCGGCGATCTTCCTCTCCGCTCCCAAGGCGTCGAACAGCCCCAAGCGGATTCCGGTCACCCTCACTCTCGGCACCGGGGCCGCGTCGCAGGTGGCGGTGAGCGCGGGCGCAGGCCAGTCCGCCGCGGTGCACACCGCCCTCGCCACCCCGATCGCGGTGATCGTACACGACGCGTACGGGAATCCGGTCGCCGGTGATACCGTCACCTTCGCCGCGAACAGCGGGAACGGCTCGCTCAGCGCGACCCAAAAGGTGACCGGCGTGGACGGCAAGACACCCGGAGTGACCTGGACCCTGGGCACGCTGGTCGGCAAGGACACGGTCACGGCCACGGCGTCCGGCGCCGGCGTGAGCGGGAACCCGGTGATCTTCCTGGCCGCCGCGGTGCACGGCCCCGCATTTTCGATTTTCCCGGTGACCGCGGACACGCCCAGCGTGACGGTGAACACCATGGTCCCGGTGGCGCGCGCGGTGCGGGTCACCGACTTCTACCTGAATCCGGTCGACAGCGTGGCGGTGACGTTCGCCGTGCAGGGCGGCGGCGGCAGCGTCAGCGGCGCGAATCAGACCACCGACTCGACCGGCGTGGCGCGGGTGGGAAGCTGGACCCTCGGCACCCAGCGCGGCGCCAACGATCTGGCGGCGACCGCGAGCGGGCTCTCCGGAAGTCCGGTGAACTTCATCGCGCTCGGGACCTCGGACGTCCCGGCCACCATCGCGAAAACCGGCGGGGACGCGCAGACCGACACCGTCGCGGCGACCCTGGCGACCCCCTACACCGTCACCGTCACCGACCAATACGCCAATCCCGTGCCGGGGGTCACGGTCACCTGGGGAGTGTCGGGCGGAGGATCGATCACGCCCTCGTCGGTCACCGACAACTCCGGCGTGGCGAGCGCGATCCGCGTCCTCGGCACGACGGCGGGTTCGCCGGGCGCCACGGCGACTCTGAACGGCGTGAGCGGATCGCCGGTTTCGTTCGGCGCCACCGCCACCCACGGCGCGGCCGTCGCCCTGCTCAAGGCCGCGGGCGACAGCCAGAGCGCGATCGTGGACTCCGCGGTGCCGGTCGCTCCGTCGGCGAAAGTGACCGACCAGTTCGGCAACCCGGTGAGCGGGATCGCGGTCACGTTCGCCGTCGTCGCCGGCGGCGGGGTGGTCACGCCCACGTCGGCGATCAACACCAGCGGATTGGGGCGGGCCACCGTGACCAACTGGCACCTCGGTCCCACCACCGGGCAGAACAGGCTGCGGGCCACGGCGCTGGGCGGCGATTCAGTGATCTTCGTCGCCACCGGCATCTCGGGGGCCGCGAAGAACCTGGTGTACGTGAGCGGGGACGCGCAGAGCGACACCATCGGCGCGAAACTCGCGCCCCTCGTGGTCCAGGTGACCGACAACCTGTCGAACGGAGTCTCCGGCGTCACGGTGAACTGGATCGCGAGCGGCGCCACGCTCTCCAGCACCACGTCCATCACCGACGCCGGCGGGTTCGCGGTGGACACGCTCACCCTGGGCAGCGTCGCCGGCCCGGGGAGCGCGACGGCCTCGGTGGGCGGCCTCACCGGCTCGCCTCTGCCGTTCACGCTCACCATCCAGCACGGCAACCCCAGCCTGATGAGCGCGAGCGCCGGCGGCGCGCAGGCCGCGACGGTCCACACCAACGCGCCGACCGCGCCCCGGGTCCTCGTCACCGATCGCGCCGGGAACCCGATCTCGGGCATCGTGGTGACCTACACGCCCAGCTCCAGCGCGAGCGGCCAGGTGACGGGCGCGACCCCCGCGACCGACGCCGGCGGCCTCGCCGCCGTGACCAGCTGGACCCTCGACTCGATCGCCGGGACCGACACCCTGGTCGCCACCGCGACCAGCCTGCCCACGGTGCAGTTCGTGGACACCGCGAAAGCGGGCGCGGTCGACGCGGCCAAGTCGAGCGTGGCCGCGGGGACGGATTCGATCACCGCCTGCTCCACGGCCTGCTCGGCGGGCACCACGGCGTCCACGATCACCGTGACCGCGAGGGACGGGTACGGCAACGCGGTGCCGAACGCGGGCGTGACGCCCGCCGCGACGGGCACCGCGAACGGGTTCGCGCCCGCTTCGGGCACGACCGACGCCGGCGGGGTGTTCACCACCGGCTTCAACTCGACCAAGGCCGAGTCCAAGACGATCTCGGCCACGGCGGGCGGCGTGGGGGTGACGCAAACGGCGGGCGTGGTGGTGCGCCCCACGGCGGTGAGCCTCGCCACCTCGACCATCGCCGCGGTGCAGACCAGCATCACCGCCTGCTCCACCGCGTGCAGCACGGGAGGCGGGACCGCGTCCACCATCAACACCACGGTGCGGGATACTTTCAGCAACCCGATCCCCAACGATTCGATTCAATCCTTCTTCGTGTACGGAACGGGCTACAACCTGAACCCCGCGACCGGCCACACCAACGGGGCCGGCGTCTTCAGCTCGACCTTCAACGCCACCGGCGCCAGGGTGGACTCGATTTACGCCTTCGTGTACAACGTGGGCTACGTGGCCAACACCACGCCCACCATCGTGACCATCGGGCCCGCGGCGCCCGCGTCCATCGCGGTCAACAGCGGCGGCAGCCAGACCGCTCGGGTCAGCACCAACGTCGCGTCGGCACCCACCTTCGTGGTGAAAGACGCGTTCGGCAACCACGTGGGGAGCGGAATCAGCGTGTCGTTCTCGGCGGCGGGCGGGGGGAGCGTGAGCCCGGCGTCCGCGTTCACCAACGCGTCGGGCGTCGCGTCCACGACGTCGTGGAGCCTGGGCAGCAGCGGAACCGAGAACGGGAACGGGACCTTCACCAACACCCTCACCGCCTCGGCGACGGGCGCGGGCTCAGTGGGCGCGAGCGGGTTCGGGATCTACACCTTCTCGGGGGACGTCAACTTCGTGATTGGCACCGGCGCCGGGAGCACCTGCGCCGGGTGCCACAGCTGGACCCGCAACCCCAACACGATCGTGGGGATCGGCTCGCAGAGCGGCGGGTCATGCCCCGGCTACCGCTACGTGGTGGCGGACAGCGCGGGCTTCAGTCTCATCTACGAAAAAGTGAACTGGCCGGCGCCGTGCGGCGTCAACATGCCGCAGGGCGGGAGCCAGCTCTCGATCACCCAGCTCAAGATTCTCCGCGCCTGGATCAACAACGGCGCGCAGGACAACTAGAAGCTGTATTCCAGGCCGCTGGTCCACACCACCGCGGGCTCCAGGCCGGAATTCCGGAGCGGGAAGAGCGCGTTGGTGGTGATGAGAATCCCCTTCGGCGTCTGGAATTTGAAGCCCATCGAGGCGTTCAGGAAGTTGTCCTGCTGATCGGGAATGTTGGTGGGCGTCACGGTGTGCGGAAACGGGGCCAGGTAGTGCACCACGCCCGGAATCTTGAGCTTGGACGCGCCCAGCTCCCACTCCGACATCAGCTCGAACGCCATGGTGGCCCAGCCGGAGAGCTGGTTGTCGAAGCCGCCGGTGGCGAGGATGGAATTGTTGGCGAACTTGGCGTCGCGGAAGGCGTAGCCGAAGTTCAGGTGCGGGGTGATGGTGCCGAATCTGGCGGAGGCGATCGCCAGCCCTCTCCCTGAGAAGGCGCCGGCGCCGAGCAGGTTGTTTTCGTCTCCGGTGGGAAACCGCGCGTCACCCAACACCGACACCCCGAAGTCCCCGCTCTGCACCACGTTCACCTTGAGCCGCGCCGAGATGTCTCCCAGGCCCGAGGCCGATCCGTCCATGCCCGAGACCGCCGTCAGGACCGGATTGGTGGCGTCTCCGGCGAAGAAGTGCGGCGTGGGGAAATCGAAGGGAATGATGGTGGCGACGCTCGTTCCCTGCACCGAGGTGTGCACCACCGGCACCGCGACCGAGAGATCCACGCCGTCCACGAGGCCATAGCTCGCCACGAAGGTGGTCACCAGCACGCTGATGTTGAGGGCGAGCTTCACCTGCACCACGTCGTTCTCGAACTCGGGACTCCCCAGGGTGTCGTTGGGCGTCGGACCCGAGGGGCTCACGTCGGCGTGGGTGAAGTTGAAGGTCACCTCGTTCATCGGGATGCCGCGGAGCCGCTGGAAGTTCATCGCGGTGACGTTGGCGCCGATGAACCAGCGGCCCTTGCCGAGAGTCTGCGCCCGCTCGCCGAAGATGGGACCGCCCGAGGTGGACGTCTTCACGGGGAGCCCGCCCACGAAGGAATAGGTCACACCGGCCGAGGTGGCGCTGACCGGCACGTTGGACACGCTCTGCGACAGCGCGGTGCCGAGGAGGGTGAGCATCGAACCGGAGCTGGACGTGTCCGAGGGAATGAAGTGTCCGCCGTGGGCGCCGAGGGACCCGGCGAGGCAGAGGGGCTCGCCGCAGTTCCCGAAGGTGAAGAGGTCGGTGCGAATCTGGTCGCGCAGGGATTGCGCGCGCGCCACACCGGCCGGCGCCAGGACGAGAAGAACGGCGAACGAGACACGGCGCAGCATGCGGGCTCCGGACTTTGGTGACGGGCAATGATACGCCCGGCCCGGTCGGGCCGCAACGAGGTTACGCCGGCCTGCGGTCGAGACTCCGGTACTGAATCGCCTCGCTCACGTGCTTGGGCTCGAGACCCGCCGCGCCCGCGAGATCGGCGACGGTGCGCGCGATCTTGAGGATCCGGTGATACGCGCGGGCCGAGAGACCGAGCCTCGTGAGGGCCGTCTTGAGGAGGGCGTCGGCGCCGTCGGAGACCCTGCAGAAGGCGCGGATGTCCCGCGGCGCCATGTGGGCGTTGGCGTAGACGCCCGGCCGCCCCGCGAGCCGTGCCCGCTGGATCTCGCGCGCGCGGTCCACCCGCTCCCGGATCGCCTCCGACGGCTCCCCCGCCCCCTGATCGGCGAGGGCGCGGTATTTGACGGACGGCACCTCGAGGTGAATGTCGATGCGATCGAGGAGCGGCCCCGAGACCCGCGCCAGATAGCGCTGGACGCCGAGCGGCCCGCAGGAGCAGGCGCGCTGAGGGTCGCCGTAATAGCCGCAGGGACAGGGATTCATCGCGGCGGCGAGCATGAAGCGCGCCGGGTAGGCGAGACTCATCGCCGCCCGGGCGATGGTCACCACCCCGTCCTCCATCGGCTGGCGGAGCACCTCGAGCACGTTCTTCCGGAACTCGGGCAATTCGTCCAGGAAGAGCACGCCGCCGTGCGCGAGGGAGACTTCGCCGGGCCGGGGATACGATCCGCCGCCGATCAGCCCGGCGTCCGAAATGGTGTGGTGCGGCGCGCGGAAGGGGCGCCGCGCCACCAGCGACTCGCCGTACGGCAGCACGCCGGCCACCGAATGGATCTTGGTGGTCTCGAGCGCCTCATCGAGGCTCATCTTGGGGAGAATGGTGGGGAGCCGGCGCGCGAGCATCGTCTTCCCCGAGCCCGGCGGACCCACCATCAGGATGTTGTGCCCGCCCGCGGCCGCGACCTCGAGAGCGCGCTTCGCGTGCGCCTGCCCCTTCACTTCCGCGAAGTCCACGTCGTGCCTCGCCCGCTCGGCGAAGAGCCGCGCCACGTCCACGCTCGACGCCTCGAGTTCGCCCTTCCCGTCCAGGAAGTCGGCCAGCTCGGCGAGCGACCCGGCGCCGAGGACGCGAATGCCGTCCACCACGCCCGCTTCACCCAAGTTTTCGCGCGGGAGGACGAGGGCGTCGAGTCCCGCGGCGCGGGCGGCAAGCGCCACCGGGAGGGCGCCGCGCACCGGCCGGATCGCGCCCTCCAAGGACAGCTCCCCCAGCACCGCGACTTTGGCGAGGCGCTCGTTGGAGATCTGCTCGGTAGCGGCGAGCACGCCGAGCGCGATGGGCAGATCGAAGGCGGAGCCCTCTTTCCTTATATCGGCCGGCGCCAGGTTCACCGTGATCCGTTTCAGCGGAAACTTGTAGCCGGTGTTGGCGACGGCGGCGTAGACCCGCTCCCGGCCCTCCTTCACCGCGCCCTGGGGCAGTCCCACGGTGGCGAAGGAGGGGAGCCCGTTCGCGATGTCGGTCTCGACGTCCACCAGATAGGCGTCGATGCCGAGGATGGCGGCGGAGCGGACCCGGGCGAGCATGGCGACCAGGGTAAGGCGGGGCGACACAACGCGCGTAGGCGAAAACACGCGCGGAAGAGCGTCTGAGCGCAGCCCCGCGCCCGGCCCGGCCGCGCCGCCGCTAGGAGTGCCGGCCGATCAAGCTTCCGCGCTTGGCGCGCGCTTGACCGTCCCCCGACATCCTCTTCTCGCGTCATCACCCTGGGAGAGGCCCATGTCGTTACCGGCCGTCACCATACCGCAGTGGTCCGATCCCCGCGCCGGGGAGCGCGCCGATGACGGGGGCTTCGACTGGATCGACGTGGACCTCGGGGAGCACCGCTACCTCCGGACCATCGGCGAGGCCTTCGACACCGGCACCCTCCGGCTCTGGGTCGAACGGGAGCACGCCGCCGGCACCTTCTCGCGTACCAGCTCTGGGGGGCTGATCACGGCGGTGCTTCCGTTCCGGGGTTCCCGGGTGGCCGTCGTGTGGAGCGACTTCCGCGTGAACGCCGCGTCCTTCGCCCACGAAAACTCGCGGCGGTTCTCCGCGTTTCTGTCGCATCTGGCGCGGGAGCGCGGCAAGCCGGTGCCGCTCATCTACGTGGTGAACTCGGCCGGCTTGAGCCTCATGGCGGGCCGGGCCGTCTTCACCGACGCCTTCGCGCTGTGGCCCGCGATTCTCGATTACGCCGAGCGGCACCTGGTGCTGACCTGCGCGGTGGGCAAGTGCCTGGGGCTGGCACCGCTCCTCTTCGGGCTCGGCCACTACCGGATCGCCGTCGCCGGTCAAACGCACATCAACCTCACCGGCCCCGAGGTCCTGAGCCTCTTCTTCGAGCCCGGCTTCGACTTCGCCGCCGGGGCCGCCGCCGAGCGCGCGCACGGCCGCAACGACCTGATCCACGAAATCGTGCCCTCGGTGGACGACGCTCTGGCGCGCTTCCGGGACCTGCTCTCCGCGGACCCGGGCCCCGCGCCGATGGACGGCGCGCTGGGGACGCTCCTGGCGTCGTTCCTGGACGCGGACCCGCTGGAGCTGATTCCCGGGTGGTGCGGCACGGTGCGCCTCTTCCTCGGGCGGCGCCGGGGCGCGCCCATCGGCGTGTTCGCCAACCCGCCCGGGCGGCCCAACAACCTCGTCACCGTTCGCACGCTCGAGAAGTACGCCGCGGGCCTCGACCTCTTCCGCGCGCTCGCCGTGCCCATCGTGAGTTTCCTGGACTCGCCCGGCATCGACCCGCGATTCGAGCAGGGTGACGCCAACAACATGCGCAAGATCCTGTGGGTGGGGGAAAAGATCATCCGCTATCCCCACGGCGCGATGGGCGTGGCGGCCGGCCGCTGTTTCGGGGGCGCCTCGACGCTCGGGTTTCCGCGCGTGTTCGGCAGCGTGCGGGCGGTGGCGCTCCGCGGCTGCCGCATCGGAACCATGCACGAGCGGATCATCGGCCGGGTGCTGCAACAGAGCCCGCGGCTCCTCGCGCAGTGGCACCAGGTGGCGGCGAGACAGGCGGCGGACCTCGCCGACCTGCTGGCCGACGGCACCCTGGACGCGGTCGTCGATCCGTGGCAGCTGGGGGACGAGGTGGACACCTTCCTGGAACAGATCCGCGCGCCGCGCCTGGCGCTCGCGGTGGGGGACGGTGCGCCGTGAGGGCGCGCATCGCCGGCACCGGCCACTACCTCCCGGGCCCGCCCATCAGCAACGAAGAGCTGATGGCCGCGCACGGCATCCAGGTGCGGAGCTACTTCATCCGGAACTCCGTCGGGGTCGAGACCCGCCACTTCGCCGCCCCCGACCAGGCGACCTCCGACCTCGCAGCCGAGGCGGGCCGCCGGGCATTGGGCGCGAGCGGCGTGCCGCCCGCCTCGATCCGCCGGATCATTCTCGCCACCGTCTCCGGCGACTACCCCACGCCGGCCACGGCCTGCGTGGTGCAGCGCAAGCTCGGGCTCCGCGGCGGGGCGGCGATCGACGTCATCGGCGCCTGCTCCGGCTTCCTCCAGGCGCTCGATCTCGGCGCGCGCTGCGTGGCCACCGGCGAGGGGCCGGTGCTGGTGATCGGCGCCGACATCCGCTCCCGCCAGCTCAACTACGCCGATCCCCGCACCGTCTTTCTCTACGGCGACGGCGCGGGAGCCGTGGTGCTCACCGAAAGCGCCGGGAGCGACGGCCTCCACCACTCCATTCTCACCGCGGACGGCGAAGGCGCCGAAGCGGTCTACATCCCCGCGGGCGGCTCCCGGGAACCACTCACGGCCCAGGGCCTGGAGCGCCGGCGCAATACCATCACCATGGCGAACGGGAGGATCGTCGCCGAGGGCGCGCGGCGCGGCTTCCAGGACCTCGCCCACCGCCTGGTGCGGGAAACGGGCGTGCCGTGGGCGGACATCAACTTCTTCTGCCTGCACCAGCCCAATCTCCCGCTGGTGACGCAGATCCTGCAGGACCTCGCGATTCCGATGGAGCGCACCTGGGTCAACTTCCCGCGCTACGGCAACACCACGTCCGCCACCCTGCCGATCGCGCTCTCGGAAGCGGTGGCGGCCGGAAAGCTCCGGGATCAGGACTGGCTCTGTCTCGGCGCGGTGGGAGCCGGGTACGCGGGCGCCATCCAGCTCTTCCGCTGGGGGACCTCGTGATCCTCATCACCGGCGCGAGCCAGGGCATCGGCTACGCCTGCGCCAAGGCGCTCCTCGCCCGCACCGACGCCAAGGTGCTCATCACCGGCCGCGACGCCCCGCGCCTCGCGGCCGCGCGCGAAGGCGTCCCGCCGTCGCAGCGCGAGCGTCTCTTCACCCGGGTCTGCGATCAAGGATGCCACGGCGACGTGCATCGCCTCGGCACCTTCATCGCGTCTCGCGAAGCGGAACTCGAAGGCGCCATTTTGAACGTCGGCATCAACCCCGCGTTCCGCGAGGGCCCGCGACGGCTCCATACCGTCAGCGCGGCGACCATCGAGGACGCGGTGCGGACCAACTGCACGCACCTGCTCCTCCTCACCGGGGCGATCTTGGGCACGCTCTGGGCGCGGCGGGCGGGCACGGTGTTGTGGATCGGGTCCCGGGCGCCGGCAGTGGGCATGCGCGGGGCCGCCGTGTACTGCGCCAGCAAGGCCTTTCTTGCCGGCCTCGCGCGCTCGACCCACAACGAGTACGCGTCGCGCGGGGTGCGGGTGCAACTCCTCCATCCCAGTCTCGTCCGCACGCCGCGCACCGCGGACACCGTGGACCGCTTCGCCGCGGCCCACGGCCAGCCCGTGCATTCGGCCGACGACGTCGCCGCCTCGATCGTGGAGCACTACCTCTGCCCCTCGGGCGACGCGGTGGAGGTGAACCTCTGATGCTCCTCGACGTCTGCTGGTGGCTGGGGGCCCTGTACTGCGCCGCCTGGGTGGCGCTTCCACTCGCGTTGATCCCCGTCGCGGGCGCGCCCGCCGCCCTGCTGCTGTGGCCGGTGCTGGCGCCCTGGAGCGCGCTCGCCGGCCTGAGCGCCGCCCACCGGCTGCTGCCGCGGAGCGCGCCCGGAACGTATCGCGTGGGGCGTGACGCCGGCGCGCTGTGCTGGGCCGCCAAGCAATGGGCGCCGTCTCTCTTCCTCACCGTGTTCCAGCCGGTGTTCGGCCAGAGCGAACGCTTCCTCAGGCTCGCGCTTCGCGCCTTCGGCGCGCGGCTCGGGCCCCGCGCGCACGTCACCTCCCGCACCATCCTGCGGGAGCCGCACCACGTCCGGCTCGGCGCCGATACGCTGATCGGCGAATACGCGCACCTGATCGCGTCCTATCAGCCGCGCACCGGAATCCTGGTGGTCGCGCCGCTCTCGATCGGCGACGGGACGATGGTGGGGGGCTACACCCAGATCGGACCGGGCACGCGGATCGGCTCCGCCTGCGTGATCGGCCACGACGTCCGGATCGCGGCCCAGGTCACGATCGGCAACCGGACCCGGATCGGAGCGGGAACGTCCATTTACAACCTCGCCCGCATCGGCTCCGGCGCGCGGATCGGGAAGGGGTGCTTCATCCCGGCGGGCGCGGTCATCGAGGACGGGGCCCGCATTCCCGACGGCACCATCCTCCGGCATCCCCATCTCCTCGCCACCGCGGGGGCCGCATGATCGGGAGTCTCCTCTGCCGCGCGAGTTACCGCCGGTTTCTCCGGGCCTGCGACGCGCCCATGGACGCCCAGGAGAAGTGCCTGCGGCGCGTTCTCCGAGGCGCCGCGGACACCGATTTCGGCCGCGCCCACGACTTCGCCGGCCTCGCGCGGACGCGCGACGCCGCCGCGATGATGGCCGCCTACCAGGCAAGCGTGCCGATCCGCTCGCACCGCGACCAGCGCGCGGATCTCGACGCCGTGTACGCCGGGGACTGGCGCAGGCTCTGCCCCAGCCGCCCGCTGTACTTCGCGCTCACCGCCGGCTCCACCGGCCAGTTCAAGCACATCCCCATCACCGCGGAGCTACGGCGCGACCTCGGCCGGGGCAGTCTCACGTATTACGGCGCTCTGGACCTGGCGTGCCCCGCGGTCGGGACGCACAAGGCGCAGTTCCTCGTCGGCTCCGCCGAGGGCGGGCGCTCGCCGGGCGGGATCCGGCAGGGCTTCGCGTCCGGGTTCAACTACAGCAACCTGCCCTGGTTCCTGCGCAGCAGGTTCGTGCTGCCCTACTGGATCTTCACCCTCGCCGACGCCGGTGACCGTGCCTACGCCGCGGCGCGCATTCTGGTGGAGCGCGGAGACCTGGGCGTCCTCTGCGCCATCTCGCCCGTCAACCTGATCAACCTGAAGGCCGCGCTCGACGCGCATCCGGAGCGCCTGTTCCGGGACCTCCGGGCGGGGACGCTGTCGGTGTCGAGCGCCGCCGCGGTCCCCGGGCGCTATCGCGGCCGGCCCGACCCGCGGCGCGCCCGCGCGCTCGAGGAATCGTGGCGCCGCTCCGGCACCCTCCCCACAGCCGAGCTCTTTCCCGCCCTCCGGGTGCTGGTCTGCTGGCAGTCGGGCAGCATGGGCTACTACCTGGACGAGCTGGCGCGGCACTTCGGGCGTCTCGACCTCTTCGAGTTCCCCCTCTCGGCGAGCGAGGGACTCTTCGCCATCCCGTGCCGGGCCAACGCGGCCGGCGGCACCGCCGCGGTCACGTCGCACTTCCTCGAATTTCTTCCGGAGGAGGAGCCGGGTGGCGCGGCCGGGACGGCGCTGCGCGTGGACCAGCTGCGCGCCGGGGCGAGCTATCGCCTGGTGATCACCACCTCGGGCGGCCTCTACCGCTACGACATGGAGGACGTGGTGCGGGTCACCGGATTCCACCGCCGCACGCCGACGATCACGTTCGTCTCGCGCAGCGGCGGCCAGGTCTCGGTGGCCAACGAGCGCCTCACCGACCGGGACGTCACCGCGGCGATGACCGCGGCGCGGCGCGCCTGCGGAGCGTGGGTGCCCGAATTCCTGTTCGTGCCCTGCAGCGACCGCCGTTACCGCGTGGTGGTGGATGGCAGGATCCTGCGCGACGCCGCCCAAGCCCCGGAGCGTTTCGCCGCACTCGCGGGGACGCTCGAGGGGGAGCTGCGCTCGGCCGCCAAGGGCTACGACTTCGAGCGGGAGGACTCCCTGCTCGAGCCGCTGGAGCTCGTGGTCACCCGCGCCGGCGAGTTACGCGCGTTCCTGGACGCGGGCGGCGGGCCCGGCGCGCTCCCCAGCGCCCAGGTGAAACCGATGCACCTCGCGCGCGACTTCGACTCCCACCTCCGCTTCACGAGGATCGCGACCTATGCAGCTTGAGCTCCCGGGCGTCCGCATCGCGGACGTCGAGACCTGCGACTTCTCGCTCCTCCCCCGGCTCGACACCGCCGCGCTCCTGCGCGCGGCCCGGCCCGCTGACGGGGCGCGCTACCTCGAGTCCGCGGTCGGGCGGCGGCTGGTGGCCGAGCTCGGGGTCCGGCACCGGCATCTGACTCAGGTGCCGGGCCGGCCCGCCGCGCCGGATCGCCTCAACGCGTTCGACCTGGCGCGGTCCGCGGTGTCCCGTCTCGCCCGCCGCCGCGCGGCGGCGCTGGCCCGGCTCGACGCCGTGATCTTCGTCAGCACGTCGAACCCCAACCCGTGCAACAGCCAGGCCGCCCTGCTCGCCGACGAGCTCGGCCTCCGCGCTTCCTGCGTCGACCTGAAGGCGGGGTGCAGCGGCGGCGTGTTCGGCGTGGCGCAGGGAGCCCTCCTCCTGCAGGCGGGTTGCGAACGGGTGCTCATCGTGATGGCGGAAAACCTGTCCCAGCTCACGCCGGCGGACGATCTGCGCATGCTGTTGACGGTCGGCGACGGAGCGGCGTGCGTCCTGCTCGAGCGCGCCCCGGGCGCCGGTTTCCTGAGCGTCATTCACGGCACCGCCCCGGAGTTCGCTCCCGCGATGACGGTCTCCACCCCGTTCCCTCCCGCGACCGGGGACGCCTCCTACGTCTACCAGGTCCGCGACGCCCGGCCGACCGGCGCGTTCATTCACGACCGTTGGCGGGCGCTCTACCAGGAGAGTCTCGCGGCCCTGGGCGGCGTGCCCCCCGACTGGTGGTTCTTCCACCAGACACACGGGGCGCAGGTGGACGGATTGCTGGCGGAGCACTGCGTGGACCCCGACCGCGCGGTGAAGGTGGTGCACACTCACGGCAACATGGGGACGCCCACCTTCGCGGTGGCGATGGCGCGCGCCTTCCCGCGGCTCGTGCGCGGCGAGCGGTACCTGCTGCAGGCGGTCGGCGGCGGGATCAGCTGGTGCGCCATCGCCGCGGAGCACGCCTGATGCGGCTCGCCGAGCTGGTGGTCGAACGGCGGCGGTGGGTGGCGCTGATCTGGCTCGCCCTCGCCGCGCTCCTGCTCCCCGCGGCGGGCGGAGTGGCGCGGGTGCTGGAGGTCGGCGCCACGGTGGAGGGCAGCGAGTCGGACGCGGTGGAACAGCTCCTGCACGGACCTCTCGCCTCGGCATACGCGCGCTACGCCGTGCTGGTGGTGCGCGGACTCCCCTCGCCGGCCACGCCCGAAGGCGGGGCGGCGCTGGCCCACCTCGACACCGCGCTCTCCAGCGCGCCGGAGGTGTCGGGCACCTTCTCGTTCGCGGACGGCGGGGACTCGCTCTTTCTGGCGCCTCGCGGCGACGGGACCTTCATCGTGGTCGGACTCGCCACCCGGATCGCCACTGCCGACGTCCTGATTCCGCGGCTCCGCGCGCGCACCGGGTTCTTCGAGCGCCAGCTGCGTCCCCGCTATCCGGGGGTGACTTTGCGCTGGACCGGCGAGAGCGCGCTCAATCACGACCTGCGGGCGAGCAGCAACACCGACGTGGGCCGCGCCGAGCGCCGGGCGTTGCCGCTCACGGCGCTGTTTTTGGTCCTCGCCTTCGGCGCGCTCGCGGCCGCGCTGGTGCCGGTGGTGTGCGGCGCCCTCGGGATCGCGGTGGCGCTGGGCGCCGCCGCATTCATCGCCACCCGCTGGCCGCTCTCCATTCTGCTGCAGAGCGTGGTGACGATGCTGGGGCTGGGCCTCGGCATCGACTACGCCCTGCTCATGATCACCCGCTTCCGCGAGGGGCTCGCCGCCGGGAGCGATGCGGTGACCGCGGCCGTCGCCGCGGCCCGGCGCGCGGGGCACACCATCATCGTCGCCGGGGCGACCGTCGCGATCGGCTTCGCCGCCCTGCTCTCGATCCCGCTCGCCGAAATGCGCGCCATCGCCGTCGGGGGACTGCTCATCGTCCTCACCTCGGTCCTCCTCGCGACCACGCTGCTCCCCGGCTTGCTGGCGTGGCTGGGACACCGGATCAACTGGATCCGCGTCCGCCGGCGGCCGGCCGGCGTGGCCGGCGACTTCTGGCGCCGTCTGGGCCGCTGGGTCACCGCGCGTCCGGTGCTCGCGATGGCGGGAGGGGGCGTGCCCCTCCTCGCGCTCGCGCTGCAGGCGGGCGGCCTGCGCACCGGCTTGCCCCGCGGCGACTGGCTGCCCCCGGACATGGAGTCCGCCGCGGCGCTGCGCGATCTGCGGACCATGGGACGCAGCGGGGTGGTGGACGCGGTGCGCATCGTGCTCGAGTTCCCGGCCGGCGTCTCGGCCAGGAGCCCGCGCGGCTGGCGCGCGCTGAAGGAGTTCGTGGCCGCCCGGGACGGGGACCCGCGCGTCGAGCGGGTGCGATCGCTGGTGGCGCTCGTGAACGCCACCGGCCTGGGCCGGCTCGGGCTCGCCAGCCTCCCCGAGCGGGCCACCCGCGGGCTGGTGAGCCGCGACGGGCGTCTCGCGATGGTCGAGCTGATGCCGCGCGAAGGGCTGACCGGCGACGACCTGGAGCGCCTGGTCCGCGAGCTCCGGGCGGCGGGCCCCGGCGCGACGGGCCTCGCGGGCACCGTGGTGCGGGTCGGCGGCCTTCCCGCCTTCAACACCGACTATCGGGACGCCGTGGTGGGCCGGTTCGCCGAGATCGCGGGCCTCGTGATCCTGGGCACGCTGGTGGCGCTCTTTGCCGGCACCCGATCGGTGCTGGTGCCCCTCAAGGCGATGGCGCTGAACCTGCTGTCGGTGGGCGCGGCGTTCGGGGCGCTAACCCTCGTGTTCCAGGACGGCTGGGGAAGCCGGTTCTTCGGGGTGGCCGAGCCGCTGGGGGCCGTGTTCTCGACTCTGCCGGTGATCGTCTTCTGCATGGTCTTCGGCCTGAGCATGGACTACGAGGTGTTCCTGGTGACGCGGATCATGGAGGGACGCCGCTCGGGGCTCGACGATCGCACCGCGATCGTGGAGGGCGTGGCGAGCACCGGCACCGTGATCACCAACGCGGCGGCGATCATGCTGGTCGTCTTCGGGGCGTTCGCGATGGGCCAGTTCCTGCTGATCAAGCTGCTGGGTTTCACGCTGGCGGCGGCGGTCCTGTTCGACGCGACGGTGGTGCGGATGGTGATCGGCCCCGCGCTGCTTCAGCTCGCGGGCCGGTGGAACTGGTGGCCCGGCGGCGGCGACTGAGAGGGGCGGCGCCTCTTCCGGGCGCTCTCGCGCGGCCGCACCTTTCGTGCACGATGAGGACCTCGGCGCAGCGCGGGTCGTGAAGCTCAAGGAATTCTTCTATCTCCTCGGCCTGAAGCCGAAGCCCAGGACCTACGGCTTCACCGTCGAACCCCACGACCTTCCTAAGGAAGGAAGAGTCGACGTCGCGCGCTGGCTCCATCCCGCCGGGACCGGCGTCGTGCCCCGCCAGGCGGTGGTGGATCAGCTGCGGCGCTTCCTCCGCCCGGGCGACGTGGCGATCGACATCGGCGCTCACGCGGGCGACACCACGCTCCCCATCGCGCTCGCGGTCCGCCGCGAAGGCGTGGTGCTCGCCCTCGAGCCGAACCCCTACGCTTTCCCGACCCTCGAGCGGAACGCGGAACTGAACCCCGGGAAGACACACATCATCCCGCTCAACTTCGCGGCGATGCGGGAGGACGGGACCTTCGAGTTCCAGTACGGGGAAGAGGGCTACTGCAACGGCGGCTACCACGAAGGAATGAGCAAGTGGCTCCACGGCAGCGCGTTCACGGTGCGGGTGGAGGGCCGGAACCTCGCGCACTGGCTCGAGCGCACCCACCCCGCCCTGCTCCCGCGCCTCCGCTTCATCAAGGTGGACGCCGAGGGATTCGATCTCGCGATTCTCGAGACCCTGGACGGTTTGATCCGGCGTTTCTCACCGTACCTGCAGGTCGAGATGTTCAGTCTCAAGAAATCCACGCGGGACTACCGGCGGCGGCTCTACCAGTTCCTGGTGGGGCACGACTACAGCATCCGCCGGATCGAAGGAGACGCGAACTACCTGGGCGAGATCGTCGGCCCGGAGACCCTCTTCGACCGGGATCTCTACGACGTGCTCTGCGTCCCCCGCGGAGCTACCTGATGCCGAAGGAGAGGCCGAGCCGCACCCCGAAGTTGTCGAGGGGGCTGCGCACCGTCTGGACCGTGTACGTGCCGTCGGGGTTCTGAATGACGCCGCCGTCGGGCACGATGCGCGCGCGGGTGGTCACCTGTTCCCGGATTCCGAGGTCGAGGCTCACCGGCCGGCGGTGGGAGACGCCGATCGTGAATCCCGCGCCCGCAGTGCTGGAGCGCACGAAGCTCGCCAGATCGAGCGAGCCGGTGCTGCTGCACCCGCAGTCGGCGGAGGTGGAGGTCCACGCCACGCCGCCCCCCATGGTGACGAAGCCGTAGAGCGCGAAGGCATCGCTGCCCAGCGTGATCTGGGGCCCCAGCTCGAGGCCCGCGAGCGAGGACGTGGACGACTGGCCGTAGCCGTAGCTCGACCCGTAGAAGAGATACGAGCCCTCGACCCGGAGGCCGAGCCAGCCGGAGCGCGCGACGTGGAAGGTGCCGGAGAGGGTGGCGCCCGCCGCCGCCTGGGCGTTCTGCCGGAACTCGCCCTGAGGGCTCACCACCACCAGCGCGACGGACCAGCGGTCGCTCGCTTCCGGGGCGACCTCGCGCAGACCGTAACGCTGGGCCGCGGCGGACGGCGCGGCGAGAGCGGTGAGGACCGCGAACAGTGAGAGACCGATGGTGGCGCGCATGGACCGAGGAGTCCGTTAGAGTTGCGGCAGAGAGGGGCAAGGGATGTGCCAGGCGGCAACGCGTGCCGCCTGGGACGTGTCGCAGGCGGGGCTGACCCCCGCAGAGGACAACCGAACACTCCGCAGGGACAGTCCGCACCTTATAAGGAAAGGGCGACCGTGGCGCAGATCACTTACGACGATTTCGCGAAGGTGGACATCCGGGTGGGCCGGGTCCTGAAGGTCGACGACTTCCCCCAGGCCCGGAAACCGGCCTACCAGCTGACCATCGATTTCGGTCCCGAGATCGGCATCAAGCGCTCCAGCGCGCAGATCACCAAGTACTACGAGCGGGCCGACATCGAGGGCAAGCTGGTGCTCGCGGTCGTCAATTTTCCGCCGCGCCAGATCGCGAACTTCTTTTCCGAGGTCCTCACCCTGGGCGCCATCCTGGGCGAGGGGGACATCGTCCTCATTCACCCCGAGCGCGACGTGCCCCTGGGCTCGCCGATCCGCTGAGCCGCCCGCCTCCGCGGCGCGCTAGCGCCGGGGCGAAAAGAGACTGTCCGGCACGGGACCGTTGACGTTGATGTCCACGTATTCCTCGAGCCAGACCTGCTTGCCGTCCACCTTGAACTCGACCCGCGGCGAGACCCAGGCGGGGCCGCTCGGGAAGTAATTCTCGAAGCGGGACTCGGTGGTCCTGGTGCTGTCGCGCCTGGCGGGCTCGATCCAGCGCGTGAAGAGCAGGCGCTCCCGGTCCACCCAGAACTGGCGGGTGTGGAGGTCGCCCGCCCTGGCGCCCACCACGTACATCGGGCGGCCGTCGAGCGTATCCTCGCGCACCAGGCTCAGATCGGTGCCCAGGGCGCGAAGCTTCGCGGCGACCGAATCGGGCGGCTGGAAGTACACGTCGAAGCCCAGCACCATCAGCGGATGCACGAAGGGCGTCGCGTCCTTCAGGGCGTGGCCTTGAATCGTGAACTGGGAGTCGCGGGCGTAAATGGCGCCGTTCCCCGAGTCGGCGGGCAGGAAGTCGATCCGCAGCCGCCCGGGAAGGCTCGCGTACTCCTTCCAGGTGGAGTGCTGGACGGATCCGTCGGGACGGGTGGCGGTGTTGTGCTGGGTGAAGGTGAGGGTGGTGAACCAGTGCCCCGCGTAGCGGTCGTGCATGGCGCGCAGGACGTCTTCGCCCGAGCGCATCGGCGCCGGGGTCTGCTGGACGGCGAGGACCAGCATCAACGCAAGCATCGTCGCTCCTAACTGACGGCGGCCGTGCCCCCACCGAAGCGGGCGTCCACGTACTGCTCGAGGATCTGCAGGAACTCGGAGACGATCGCGTCTCCCTTGAGCGTGAGCTTCAGCTTGCCGTCCACGTACACCGGGGCCTTCGGCTCCTCGAAGGTGCCGGGGAGCGAAATCCCGATGTCCGCATGCTTGGATTCCCCCGGCCCGTTCACCACGCACCCCATCACGGCGACCCGCAGCTCCTCGGCGCCGGGATAGCGGGTGCGCCACACCGGGCGCTGCTCGCGCAGGTACTGCTGGATCTGCTGGGCCATGTCCTGGAAGAACGTGGAGGTGGTGCGGCCGCACCCGGGGCACGCCGTCACCTGCGCGGTGAAACTGCGGAGCCCGAGGGACTGCAGCACCTGCTCCGCCACCCGGACCTCCTCGGCGCGGTCCCCGTCGGGCGCGGGCGTCAGGGAGACGCGGATGGTGTCGCCGATCCCCTCCTGGAGCAGAATCGACAGCGCCGCGGTGCTCGCGATCACGCCTTTCGACCCCATCCCCGCCTCGGTGAGGCCGAGGTGGAGCGGGTAGTCCGACCGGGACGCGAGCCGGCGGTAGACGTCCACCAGGTCCTGCACCAGGGAGACCTTGGCCGAGAGAATGATGTGGTCGTGGGGGAGCCCGCACTCCTCGGCCAGCTCGGCCGAGCGCATGGCGCTCGCCACCATCGCGTCCATGGTGACGTCGCGCGCGTCCCGGGGCTCGGGCGTCTTGGCGTTCGCGTCCATCATTTCGGTGAGGAGCTGCTGGTCGAGACTGCCCCAGTTGACGCCGATGCGGACCGGTTTCCCGTTCGCCACCGCGACCTCCACGATGGCGCGGAAGTTCTCGTCCCGCCGCTTGGCGCCGACGTTACCGGGGTTGATGCGGTACTTGGCGAGGGCCCGGGCGCACTCCGGATACCGGGTGAGCAGGAGGTGGCCGTTGTAATGGAAGTCCCCGATCACCGGGACGTCCACCTCGCGGACGATCGCGGGGACCGCCTTGGCGGCTTCGTCGTTGTTCACCGTGACCCGCACCAGCTCCGAGCCCGCGGCGTGGAGCGCGCGGACCTGGGCCGCCGTCGCGCTCGCGTCGGCGGTGTCGGTGTTGGTCATGGATTGGACGACGATCGGATGGCAGGAGCCGACCGGGACTCCGCCCACGCGCACCGTGACCGTCTGCCGCCGCCGGATCTCAGTCATCGGGCGGGAATATAACCGGGACGGCTACCGCCGGGCGGCGACCTTGGCGCGGGCGCGCAGGGGCTTGGGGATGCGGAGCGGCGGCACCCGGGAGATGGGCCCGCCCGGCGTGAAGTAGTCGTAGACCTCCATCACCCCGGCCTGGTACTCGGGGATGTAGAGCCTCCCCGTCTTCTGGTTCACCGCGAGCCCGCCCGAGTACGCGTTGTCCACGGACTGGAAGCCGATGTACTGCTCGGTGGCGACGTCGAACTGATCCACGAAGAACCCGTTGAAGCCCGCGGTGAAGATCCGCCCCCGCTTCTGGTCGTAGACCACCCGGCTGGGGAAGGACGCCTGGCCGATGAGCTCGTTCACCACCTGGTCGGTCGCGGCGTCGATCACCAGCAGACTTTGGCGGTTCTGCGCCACCACGTAGAGGTGGTTCTTGGACGGCACGTAGGTCATCTCCATCGGGTTCGAGCCCGCGGGGAGCGCGATCGAGTCGATGGGCGTGAGCGTCGACTGGTCGATCACGTAGACCGTGTCGTTCGCCATCGGCACGTAGATGCGGTTCAGCGCGTCGTCCACGAAGGCGGTGTTGCCCGCCGCGGGGAGCCGCACCGAAAGCGCGTGGTTCACGCTGTCTCCCGCCCCGTCGTCACGCCCCCGGGGGTCGGGGCCTGGGGGCTACTGCCGCCGCGGGAGTTTCGCCGGGCCCGCCGGGAACGGTGCGCGGGGCGCCCGGGCGGGGGAAGCCGCGGGCCGGACCATCGGCGCGAGGCTGCGGGGCAGCTGGGTCGTTGTGCGGATGCGGGGGGCCCCGGTGGGCAGCGGCCCGCGCTTACCGTAGAACTGGAGCATCGCCAGGCCGAACGCGTGGGGCGCGTAGACGGTGCCGGTGTTTTGGTCGACCGCCGCGTCAGTAGGGAAGTCAGGATAACTGGTCCCGACCACCACGTACGGGTCGTTCGTCGGGTTGGCACCGTCCACCACCGTGACGGTGTTGTTGCCGATGCTGCCGAAGTAGACGCGGTTGTGATGCACGTCCACGCTCACCCCGCCCGGAGTGTTGGTCGGGAACGGTTCGCTGAACACCAGCGTGGTCCCGTCGATCACGAAGAAGTGCTGGCCGTACGTGCTGGTCGCGTACACCATGTTGGTCGAGTCGTTCACCGCGACGTCGTTGATCGCATAGCCGGAGGCCAGCACCACGGAATCCACGACGCTCAGGGCCGCGACGTCCACCACCTGCAGGACCCCGTCGGACCGGCCGACGTACAGCCGCCCATTGCCCCTGTTCCACGCGAGCCCCTGAGGCGCGAACACGGTGTCGGTCCCCAGCGGGATGGTGTCCGCGATCATCACCGTGTCCGACGTGCCGTCGATGGGCACGATGTAGCTCCGCGTGCTGCAGAAGGGCGGCCCGCCGGGGCACAGCCGCACCGCGACGAACGCGCGGTGCGTCGCCGAATCCACCGCCATGCCGTAGACCGGGCCGCCCACCGGCACCGTGGCGACGATGGTGTCGGGCTCGCCGATCACCGAGACGGTTCCATCCACATCGTTGGCGACGTACATGCGATTCCGCGACGGGTCGACGGCGCCCCAGATCGGGGAGTTACCGGTGAGCACCGGGCCCAGCCTGACGTTGGTCGCCGTATTGGTCAGGGTGACGCTGTTCCCCGTCTGATTGATGACCCCCACCCAATGGTTCAGCGGATCGACCAGGGCGTGCACCGGCCCGCCCCCGACACCGGCGCCCTCGTAGTGAATCGGGTTGTAGAGGGTGCCCTGCCCCGTGATGGTGGGCATTACGACGGAGTAGGCGTGGACGACGTCCACCCAGGACGTGAGGTATCCGTTGTACGTCCACACGCCGCTGTCCAGCCGCACGCTCAGGCTGTCGGCGCCGGAGTCGATGACGGCCAGATGGGTATCGAACGGCGGATCGATGCGCCAGCCGATCGGGCCCTGGGACCCCATCGGGAAGCCGCCCGAATCCGCCAGGAAGCCGTAGAGGGTGACGGTATCGCCGATCCCGGCGGACAGGGTGTCGAGCGTGGGCGAGCCGCGCGCGGAGGTGACCCCGACTTGCCCTTCGACCTGGTTGACCGTGAGGTAGAGGGTGTCGCTCGGGATGGCCAGACTCGGCGGGCCGTCGGCGCTCACATTCACCACGATCGCGGTCGCCCCGTTCGCCTGGGCGTTCACCGGCGGAGAGAAATTGAACTGGAAGTTCGGGTCAATGCCCACGGTCGTGTCGCCGGGCACGAGCGTCTGCCATTGCGGGAAATAGCCGGGATTGATCTGGAGGGGCGCGCCCGCCGAATCGACCACGTAGGCGTACACCGTCTTCTGGCAGAAGAAGTTGAACGGTCCGGTGGAAGGGCAGATCGAGTTGAAGGTGGCGCTGTCGGTCGGCGCGTATCCAAAGAAGCCCCAGATCTGCACCGCCACGCCGATCTGGTTCACCGTGAGGATCACCGAGTCGGCGATGGTGCTGCCCAGGGTGTCGATCGGGTACGTCGCGTGGATCTGGAACGTTTGCGGAAATCCGCTCGACACGCTGAAGAAGACGCTGTCCGCCTTCACCGAATCGATGGTCCCGTAGCCGTGGGAGAACCCGGCTCCCGGGACATCGTCGAAGTAGAAGCACGATGGTGACTGGGAACAGGACGGCGTGGCCACGTTGCCGTAAAGGTCTCGAGCGTGGGTCACCAACACGCCGTGACGTCCGGTGCTGGTGAACGCCGCCGACATGCTGTCGGCCGCGACGACACCCTGAGTCAGCGCGGTCGCGAGGGTGAAGTGCTCGGTGCTGGCGAAGCCCGCCAGCACATTGAGGAGGTACCGCGCCGACGGCGCGCCGAGCCCCGCGAATGCGGTGTCCAGTTTGGCGGCCGTCGGCGGCACCCACATCCCGCCCGCGCGGCCGCCGGCGTCGCTGATGTTGGTCACGAAGGTCACGGCACCGGAGCCGCTGCCCGTGCCCCAAGTGACGGTCGCGCCGCCCGTGCCCCGGCCCTGCGCGTCGACGGCCCGAGCCCGGATCGAGTCCACGAGCGGCACGCCCGCCGTCACCGTCGGCACCAGGGAGTCCGGCGTCGCGATCACCGTCGCCGCGGCGCCCGTCGGGAAATGCGGTTGCGCAGCCGGCGCGCTGACGGTCACCGTGTCAAGCCCCTGCACCAGGATCGCCCGGCCGATGCTGTCGGCGTAGGAGGCGTACGGCCGCGAGCTCGGGATCGACCCCGGGCCAGCGACGTCGCCCCACCAGACGTCGTCAGTGGAGACGGGGTTCGCTCCGTGGTTCTCGACGACCAGGTCGTAGTAGTAGCGACCGTAGTGGTTGATGTCGGAGGAGTCGATGGTCAGCGCGAGTCCGTCATTCGCGAGGAACACCGGAGAGAACGTGTTCCCGTAGAACTGCCCTTGGGTGACGTACACCGAGCCGCCGCCCGTAGGCTCCGCCTGCAGGGCCGTGGTCACCGCCCCGCGGATGGTCACGCTGTCCAGGACAAGACTCGCCGGCGACTGGTTCACGAAGTGGATCGCGCCGAAGGTCGACAGCGTCCCGTTGCAGAAGATCTGATCGCGGGTGGGCCGCTTGGGCGCGGTGCGCGCCGGACGCCTGCTGGTCCCAAAGATCACGCGGGGGGCACACTGGAACGAGCCGGCGCGGTCCACCGTCACGTTGCGCAGCGTGTCGGCGAGCAGGGTGCCGGCCACGTTGTCGAACCTGATGCCCCCCCAGGGGCTCGCGGGGTTCGTCGCCGTGAGAAGGATACCCGAATCCGAGGGCGCCAAGGCGCGCAGCACGCCCGCGGTCAAGCCGGTGCTGTCGCCGACGATCAACGCCGCGGTCGAATCGAAGAACACCGAGTCTCCGCCCGCGAGCGAGAGGACCGCCCCCGAGTCCACGACGATGCGGTTCATGACCCGCCAGGGCCGCCCGCTGAACCCCAAGGTCGCGCTGTCGGTCACGCTCCCGGTGGAATCCACCAGCAGGGTATCCAGGACGTTGGAAGAAATCGAGCGCTGCCGGAACAGCCCCTGGATCGCGCCCGCGCCGATCCGCAGCGGGTAGGCGTGGTTCCCGACGAGGGCGTTGTCCGCGATCGAGTCCTGAGCCGAGAGCTGGACGCTCGACCCGATCAGCACGTGGATGCCGTTGGCGCTGTTGGCGCGCGCGCTGTCCCCCACCAGCTTCGCTCCGCGCACCGTGACCAGGAACCCGTCACCCTGGGTGTTCTCGGCCAGGGAGCGGCGAATGTCGACGCCCGCCGCCGCGGCGCTCACTCCGAACCCGGCCGCGGTGGCCGAGTCGGCCGGCCGCGCCGCGGCGCGGACGAACACGCTGTCCACGGTCAGGGCGTTGGTGGCGTTCCGCACCTTCAGGCCGAACCGGCGCTGGGTGCGGCCGGGCGTCGAGTCGCCGGCGAAGTGAATCTTGACGACCCGGAGGGTATCGTTCCTGGCGAGGCGACCGATTTCCAATCCGGTCCAGTCGCCGCCGGCGGGGAACGCCTGGGCCGAGGTCAGCAGCGGCGCGTCCGTCGTGTCCGTCCCGAGTGACACGATGTTCCCCGATTCCGTTCCCGCGACCTGCCCGATTACGAGCGCCGAGCCCCGCCCGAACTTCATGACCGCGTTGGGCTCGAGGAAGAACGTCCCCGCGCCGCCCTGGATCAGGACCGCGCTGTCCGCGACCACGAACGGAACCGCCTGACCGGTGCCCTGGATGCGCACGTCTCCGGACATGATGCCGCCGCTCGAGACGAACACGCTCGGAATGCCGCCCGCCGTGGTGTCGTAGGTCTCGGCGCCAAGGCCCGGCAACGCGCGCCCGCTCAGGTTCACGGGATGGCCGGCGTTCCCGCGGAAGAGGTTGCCCGCCGCGCTGAATCCCGATTGCAGCCCCGAGACCAGCAGCCCGGCGGCCCCCGCGCCCGCCACCGTGGTGGTGTCGAGTTGCAGCGTCGCGCTGTCGCCGTCGGCCCGGATCCCCATCGCGGAGGTCGTGTCCACCGCCCCCTGGCGATAGGCCACCGTGCCGCGCAGGAGGTGCAGGCCATCCCGCCGGCATTGACGCAACGTGACGCCGTTCATCGTGATCGTGCGGCGGGCCTGATCGTTGACGTACACGCACCCCTCGGCGAGGGAATCGGCGAGAGGCCGGACGCCGCCCGCGAATTCGATTCTCACGTTGCCCCAGGTGGTGGAGCCGAGGCCGTTCTGCACCTCGATCCCCCGCCAGAAGCCCGGCGCCTGGGTGCCGTGCGAGGTGAGGAGAATCGGCGTCGTCGTGGAGTTCATCGAAAGCGCGCCGGTTTCGGCGAGCCCCGAGTCGCCGACCTGGAGCCCGGCTGCCGAATCGAAGAGCACGGTCGCGCCCGGCTGCACCGTGAGCGTCGCGCCGTTCCGGATCCGCACATACGCGCCCACCACGTACGGACTCGCCGCGGCGGTCCAGGTCGTATTGGTGGTGATGTCCGTCAGCTGGGCGGTGGTCGTCACCCGGATCGTGGGGAGCGCCGTGGTGACCGAATTCAGGCCGATCGTGGCATGGATCGCGGTCGGGGTACCCGCCGTGAGGCCGGTGAAGATCGCGGAGTACGTCCCGTCACCGTGGTCCGTCGTCGCGCCGATGGCGCCGGTCGAGGTGCCCCCGCTCGCCGTGAAGACGACGGCCGCGCCGCCGGTCGTGATCAGATTCCCCGCGCCATCCTTCGCCTGGAGCTTCAGCGTATCGGTCCCGCCGCCCGCCACCGTCGAATCGGACACGGTGATCACCGACTTGGCGGCGGAGATCGCGCCCACCGTGACGGTGATGGTGGGGAGCGTGGACGTGACCGAGATCGCGCCGAGCTGGGCGTGGATGGTGGTCGGGGTGCCTGCGACGAGCGCGGTGAAGATCGCGGTGTAGGTCCCGTTGCCGTTGTCGATCGCCGGCGCCGGTGCGAGGGGCGCGATGGTCCCGGTGCTGGTTCCGCCGAACCGGGTGAAGGTGACCGAGTCCCCGCCGGTCGTGATGAAGTTCCCCGCGGCGTCCTTCGAAACCAGGGTCAAAGTATCGAGGAGCCCCGACGCCACGCTCGCCGACGACACGACCACCAGCGACTGCGCCGCGCTCACCGCGCCCGGCACGACACTGATGGTCGGCAGGGCCGACGTCACCGCGCCGGCGTTGATCGTCGCGCCGATGGTGGTCGCCGTGCCGGCGAGCACCCCGGTGAAGAGGGCGGTGTAGGCGCCGTTGCCGTGGTCGGTGGTGCTTCCGATCGTGCCAGTCGAGGTCCCGCCCGTCGCCGTGAAGACCACCGTGGCGCCGCCCCCCGCCAGCGGGTTCCCGGCGGCGTCCTTCGCGGTGAGGGTCAGGGTTTCCGCCTTGCCCGAGCTGTCGGTGGCGTTCGCGACCGAGACGACCGACGTCGCCACGGAAATCGCGCCCGCGGTCACCGAGATCGTGGGCAGGACCGAGGTGACCGCACTCCCGCCGATCGTCGCCCCAATAGTGATCGCGGTGCCCGCGAGCACGCCGGTGAAGGACGCGGTGTAGGTCCCGTTACCGTGATCGGTGGTACTTCCGATCGTCCCGGTGCTGGTCCCGCCGGACATCGTGAAAACGACCGTGAGGCCGCCCGAGGAGAGATTGTTCCCCGCCGCGTCCTTGGCTTGGAGGGTCAGGGTGGTCCCCGCGCCGGACACCACGCTGCCGCTCCCCACCGTGACGAGCGAGGTCGCGAGCGACACGCTGCCGGCGTTCACCGTGATGGTCGGCAGGGCCGAGGTCACCGGGGAGCCGTTGATATTGGCGCCGATGGTGGTCGGCGTACCCACGGTGACCCCGGTAAAGGTCGCGGTGTAGGTACCGTCGCCGTGATCGGTGGTGCTTCCGATGGTCCCGGTGCTGGTGCCCCCGGAAGCGGTGAAGACCACGGTCAGCCCGCCCGCGGTGAGGTTATTCCCCGCTGCGTCCTTCGCGCGGAGCGTCAGGGTGACGCCGCCGCCGGAGAGCACGGTGCCGGAGGACACGGTGACGAGCGACGTCGCGACGGACGCGGCTCCGGGTGTGACGCTCACCGTGGGCAAGGTGCTGGTGACGGGCGCGCCGTTGATGGTGGCGCCGATGGTGGTCGCGGTGCCCGCGAGCACGCCGGTGAAAGTCGCGGTGTAGGCCCCGTTGCCGTGATCGGTGGTGCTGCCGATCGTTCCGGTGCTCGCCCCGCCGCTCGCCGTGAAGACCACCGTGAATCCGCCCACCGTGATGTTGTTCCCCGCCGAGTCCTTCGCTTGGAGCGTCAGCGTGACGGTCCCGCCCGACAGCACGGTTCCGGCGGAGACCGACACGAGGGACTGGGCCGCGACGTTGGACGACGGCACCACGGTGATGGTGGGCAGCGCGCTGGTGACGGCACTGCCGGCGATGGTCGCGCCGACGGTGACCGCGGTGCCCGCGACCACGCCGGTGAAGGGCGCGGTGTAGGTCCCGTTGGCGTGATCGACGACGGCGCCGATGGTGCCGGTCGAGGTCCCGCCGCTGATTCCAAAGACGACGGTGAGACCGCCCGCCGTGAGATTGTTCCCCGCCGCGTCCTTGGCCTGCAGCGTGAGGGTGGCGACGCTGCCGGACGCGAGGGTACCGCTGGAGACCGTCACGACCGAGGTCGAAAGGGACGCGCTGCCCGGCGTGACGGCGATGGTGGGCAGCGCGGTCGTGACGGCCGCGCCACCGATCGTGGCGCCGATCGAGGTGGCGCTTCCCGCGAGGACCCCGGTGAAGGTCGCGCTGTAAGTCCCGTCGCCGTTGTCGGTCACGGATCCGAAGATCCCGGTGCTTGCCCCGCCCGTCGCGGTAAAGGCGACGCTCGCGCCGCCCGCGGCGAGCGGGTTCCCGGCCGCGTCCTTGGTGCGGAGCGTGACGGTGGTGCCCGACCCCGACACGATGGATCCGCTCCCGACCGTGACCACCGAGGTCGCGACCGACGCCGCGCCCGCCGTCACCGAGACCGTCGGCAACGCGCTCGTCACCGCGCTGCCCCCGATGGTCGCCCCGATCGTCGCCGGCGTACCGACCAGCACGCCAGTGAAAGACGCCGTGTAGGTGCCGTTGGCGTGGTCGGTGGTCGCACCGATGGTGCCGGTCGAGGTCCCGCCGCTCGAG